>QWCN01001135.1_pt1 | contig 49034 bp, 52 predicted proteins | sample 1972711 | NCBI WGS metagenome assembly QWCN01 (sample SAMN09866707, study PRJNA288562) | Human gut metagenome isolate term1_stool, whole genome shotgun sequencing... | isolation source: gut | host: Homo sapiens | place: USA: California
TTTTTGATAAAATGTTGAATAGAAACTAGAAAATGATGCTGAGTTAATTTTGGATAGGGTAATCCATTATACTGGAGAAAGATTAGATGGAGCAGGTTTTATACAAAAAAGAAATTGAAGAAATCAAAGACAGCGGATATTTGAGAAAAGATTCGACCATAACTGATGCTTTAATTGATAATTTCTATAATAGTATATTAAAAAAAGATGAGAAAAAAATTTTAGAACTAGCTTTTTCTGAAAACATGCATCAGGAAGATTTGGATGATTTACTGAAAATTTGGGACATTGAAGTAAAAGGCGGGGCAAAATCGCTCATGCTTGCCTATATAATGAAAATGCATCCGGAGATGAAATTTACTTCATATGAAGAACCACGATTAAAAGGACTATTAAATTTTTATAAATTTAGTAATATGGGCATAATTTCTCATTATAAAAAGATTTGTAGAGCGTTAAATGCAGAGGGCATTACCCCTATGATATTAAAAGGCGGAGCAATGAAGTTCTTGAGGCCAGAACTTCCTAGAATTATGGGTGATATTGATATACTTGTTCCGGACAATGTTTTTATGAAATCTGCAAAGATAGCTTGCTCTTTAGGATATGTTTTTTATGATATCTATTCTCATTCAATTGATATTCATAAACCTGATTCGGATGCCGGAGTTTTAGATATACATAGATTTATTTTTATGGGAACAGGACACGAAAGAAAACTTTTGAAAAATCTTTTCAAACGCTCAAGAGAGGAAAATGTTTTCGGGGTTAAAACTCTAATACCGTCAAATGAAGATATGATGTTTATTTCTCTTGTTAATCTTGCAAGAAATCTGCGTGAAAAAACAAGTCAGGCAGGACTCATTTATACTATATTTGATTGCAAGTTTTTACAAGAAAGTAAACCGGATTTTGATTGGGAAATTGTTAAAGAAAATGCAAGATTAACTAAAACAGAAGTACAAATGAATTTTGCAATAAAATTCTTAATGAGAATCTCTAAAAATATTTTTCCAGAAGCATTACAAAGTGATGTGCTGTTTGAAAAAGAAACAATAGAATATTCAAATATGGTTATGTTTAACAGGTTTTATTTGGAGGATTTAAGAACTATTTGCCATCCTTTAAAAATGCAAGATTTATTTATAAAACCTGCAATTTGGAGTGACTATTTTAAATATAAACCTAAATATTTTGGATTGAAGCTTTTAAGAAAGCATCCCAAATTAATTGAATGGTTTATAAAAGATTTGAAAACAAAAGATTATAATTTCGAAAAATAAGGATAGCTTAATGCAAATTAAAGATTTAACAAAAGAAGAAATAAGAGAATGTTTCAACAATGTACAACAATATTTAGAAGCCAAAGATATTAAATGGATTAAATATTTAGATTTAGGTTGTAAAGTTGTAAGGCTTATAAGCTATAGTGAAGAGTTTTTATCTCACGTGGAAAAACAATTGACATTTGTTTTGCGTGACAAGGCATCAGCATATGATGCAACATTAATATTATGGAAAGAAACTGATTTTGAAAATCTGCCTGCAAAAATTTCTGAGAAATTTAATCCGAAGAAAAACATGCGTTTAAGGATAGAAATGCTATATAGTAAACAAAAATGTTTGCAGTGGTGTAGTGTTTTGGACAGAGATTTCTCAAAAATTAAACCGGCAATTGATATCCAAATTGAACGAGGTTTTTTTGTTGGTAATGACAAAGAGAAAAATACTTATTATTATGGTGTAAGAAATCTTGATCCAGAAGAATTTATTAAAGAAGGACATTTATTTGTACAATTCCTTAATAACATTTTGAAAACAGAAACTTCAAATCTGGTGCATGGGGCTGTTATAGGTCTAAATGGAGATGGAATTTGTTTTTGTGCAAGAGGGCAGAGAGGTAAATCAACTCTTTCAGTATTATCAATGATGAAAGGATTTGAGTACGTTTCAGATGATTATTTGATACTACATAAAAAAGATAATCAACTTTTATCAAGTCCGATTTATTCGATAATTACATTATCTCCGGTTATGTATAACAGATTATATGATTATTTAAATGGTTCTCAATTTGTTTCAAACAATGCGAGAAAGGATAAATATGTTTTCAATATTTCTAATTTCCATAATACATTTAAACAAAACTATCCGATAAAATTATGTATTTTCCCGGAAATTGTATCAGACAAAGAGCCAAGTATTAAACCATGTACAGTTGAGGAAAAGGGTAGAGCAATTGTCCAGCTAATTCAGTCTACATTAATGCAAACTCAAGATTTGTCAGAAAATTGGACTGTTAAAAAGATGATGAATATGGTTAAAGATTTGCCATTTTATAAATTAAATCTTTGCTGGGATATTGATAGAAATACAGAGTTCTTGCGTGAGTTTATGAATAATTTTAGTAAGCAAGAGCATAGAGTTATTAATACTCCAAAATTTGCAATTGATATAACGTTTGATTTAGCTAATATTTTGAACACAGAAACAGGAATAATTTATTCTATGAGTAGATTAACAACTGCTGCTTACGAACTTTTAGCGCAAGGTTATTCTAAGCAATCTGTATTGCGAGCATTAAAGAGAGCTGGGAATGTAGATGTATCGGAAATAGAAAAAGAATTTGATTTGTTTATCAATGCTCTTAAAGAAACAGGTATACTTGTCGAATTAGGAACAAAAGATGCTGAATTAGAGATAAGTACAGAAAAATATGAATATGAATGGGAATATAAGATGTCATTCATAGAACATGCACAGGAAGAATATAAACAATTAATTAAGGAGAATAAAAATGAATTATGTATTAAATGAAGAAAAAATGTTTGCTGATGTAACAGATGGTATTGCAATTATTATTAACTCAGAAACTGGTATATATTATGGTTTAAATGGGCTGGGTACAGCGGTATATGAAAATTTGATGAATGGTTCAAGTGTTGCTGAAGTACTTTCTGCTTTGAAATCAATTTCAGGAGTTCCTGCTGATATAGAAGCTAAATTAAATGAGTTTATTTCTAAACTTGTTAATTATGAATTGATAATGGAAGGTCCTTCAACATCAGCAGAGGCAAATTTTGATAGTTCCGTAGTGGCAGAAGAAAATTTCGAAATGCTGGTAAATGAATATAACGATGCTCAGGAATTGCTGCTAGCAGATCCAATTCACGAAGTTAAGGAAGAAACCGGCTGGACACCGGAAAAAGATTCTATCGGATATTCAAAAGAAGAAACTCGTAAACGTGAAGGAAAGATGGAAGCATAGTGGTAAATTAACTTGTTCCCTCTCCAACGGGGAGGGATAGGGTGGGGGTAGTTCAGAATTGCCTAAAGTATCAGTAATAATACCTGTTTATAATACGGAAAAATTTTTAAGAAAATGTCTTGATAGCGTTTGTAATCAAACGCTTCAAGATATTGAAATAATTTGTATTAATGATTGCTCAACAGATGGATCATTAGAAATTTTGCGTGAATATGCTAAAAAAGATAATCGTATTAAACTTATTGAATTATTTGAAAATGGCGGTGCTGCTAAGGCAAGAAATATTGGGATTGATATTGCTCAAGGTGAATACATTGGTTTTGTAGACTCTGATGATTTTGTTGATTTGGATTTTTATGAAAAATTATACACCAGAGCAATAAAGGCACAAGTGGAGATTGCTAAAGGGAATTATAAAAATGCAGAAAATAATGAAATTGATTTTGCTTTAAATGAAGAAATCCGAAAAAATAAAACAAGTATGGCTTTTGCATATTGTTCAGCAATATATAGTAATAATTTAATTTCAAAAAATAATATAAGCTTTCCAGATTTAATAGATATGGAAGATCCCATTTTTTCTTTCAAATGTGCAGTATTGTCAAATAAAATAGAAATCGTAGATACCGCATATATAAACATTGTAAAAAGAAAAAATTCTGTAACAAGTGGAATTCCTACATTAGAAAAAATAATTGACAAACTAAAAGGATTAGAATTAATTATAGATTATGCAAACTCAATAAACGTAATAAAAAAAGAAAGTTATATTTTTGTATTAACTTTTTGGTTTTTTCAGACTTTTAATAATTCAATTGTAAATAAAGATTTTGAAATACGTGCTATAATTGCAGAAACTTTATATAAACTCTATGACAAAATATATTACAAAAAAGAAGTTATACAATCAATTAATGCAAAAGCGTATTTTTTAGCTGAAAACCTTCAAACTCGAAATAAAAACAAATTTATTCATTTTGATAATGACCGGCAATACTTATTCTCAAAATTACGTGGAAATGTAAAAAGGAGTTTAATTAATGCCTAAAGTGTCAATAATAATTCCTGTGTACAATGCAAAAGATTATCTTAAAAGATGTCTCGATTCTGTTTCTAATCAGACATTAAAGGATATTGAAATAATTTGTATTAATGATGCATCAACAGACAATTCTATAGAAATATTGAAACAATATAAAAGGAAGGATGCAAGGGTAAAAATTATTGATTGTAAAGAAAATGGAGGAGAATCTAAAGCTAGAAATATAGGTTTAGAAAAAGCAACAGGTGAATATTTGGGATTTGTTGATAATGATGATGAAATTGATTTAGATTTTTATGAAAAATTATATAAAAAAGCAAAAGAAACAAAAGCTGATATAGTAAAAGCTAATGTGAAAGTATTTAATTATTTTGGCGATGTTTGTTATGGACAACTGAATAAAAAAATTATCTCAACTAGTAATAAATGGAATTTCCGTTATGAATGGTGGTGTGCTATATTTAAAAGAGAATTAATTAAGGATAATGGCATTACATTACCAGAAGGATTTATTTTAGGAGGTGATTGTTTATTTTTACATTATGCAATAGAGCATTGCAAGAAATTGGAAGTTATAAATGATACTTATTATAACTGGAGAAGAAGAGTTGATAGTGGTGAATCAGAGGTATTATCTTTCAATAAAGTTTTATCAGCTTTGCAGATTTTTAATGAAATATTGAATAATTCAAATCGTTTATATATGACGCATGTTATTGATAACATTTCATACAAAATATTGCTAGAATCTTGTTTGTGGATACCAATTAATTATGTATACAGAAATGAAAATTTAGAAAGTAAAAAAACATGTGTGCAATATTTAATCAAATTTATGAATAGTTGCGTGGATAAACAGATGTTTTTTAATTATATAAACAAAGAGTTTCCTCTAATTGCTCATTACTTGAAAAATAATGATGAAGAAGGATTATATAATTTTTTGTTAAAGATTCCAAATGTAAAACAATTTGGAGCAAAAAATTTAGTTGCAAAGTTAAGGAATAGACTTTAAAACAATGAAAAAAGTATCAGTAATAATACCAATATATAATGTAGAACAATATTTGGTACAATGTTTGGACAGTGTTATCAATCAAACATACAAAAATCTTGAAATTATATGTGTGAATGACTGTTCTCCAGATAGTTCCGCAAAGATATTAGCAGAATATGCTGAAAAAGATAGCAGAATAGAGATTATCAATCGTAAAAATAATGGCGGTCTTTCTACTGCCCGCAATTCCGGTTTAGACGCAGCAACAGGTGAATATATTTATTTTATTGATTCTGACGACTGGATTGATTTAAATTATATTGAAAAAATGGTTGATTCAATTGAAAAATATGATTTAGAGCTGGTTTCAAACACAAATATAATAGAAGAAGCTGTTGCTGGAACAAAACCGTATCTCTGGAATCGTTATAAAAAACAATTGCCGGAAGGTGAATTTTTAGACAAAGTCACTGCAATAAACAATTCTCAATGCATGATTTGGTGTCATTTATATAAAAGAGATTTTTTGATAAAAAATAATCTTCGTTTCCCAGAAGGTTATATCCATGAAGATGAATATTTTCAACATGTAAGTAAAAATCTTTTAGAAAATATTTTTGCTTTTTATGGGCCTTCTTATCATTATAGGAAAAGGCATGATTCAATAATGATGTTTAGATTAGATAATATTGCAAAAATAGAAAATGAATATGATTTTAATCTTTTAAAAAAATATGTTGATAAAATTGGCAAAAATTTTGAAGATGAAAGAATGGCATCTTGTGATTATGAGAAATATTTATATGATAAAATAATACATTCGACTTCATTTGAAGAATATTGTAAAAAAATTGGGAAATACCCCTTACAATTATATTTGTCAAGGGGAAAAATATTAAGAAATAAGAATATAAAAGTTTCTATAATCATACCAGTTTATAATGTTGAAAAATATTTAAGAAAATGTCTTGATAGTGTTTGTGCTCAAACGCTGGAAGATATTGAAATTATTTGTGTGAATGATTGTTCAAAAGATGATTCTATAGAAATATTAAAGGAATATGCTTCAAAAGACAATCGCATAAAAATTATTGATTTTAAAGAAAATAGAGGAGTTGCAGTTGCTCGCAATGAAGCAATTAAGATAGCAACAGGTGAATATATTGGTTTTGTAGATTCTGATGATTGGATAGATTTAGATTTTTATGAAAAACTTTATAAAAAAGCATCTTATACTTCTTCGCAAATTGCAATTGCAAATGCAAAAAAAATTGTAAATAACAAATATGGAAATTTTGTAACAGATATAGAAAATATAAAAAAGAATAAAGTAAATTTTAATGGTTGGTTTTGGTTGGCAATATATTCTTTAGATTTTTTAAAAAAACATTTTGATATAAAATTTATAGAAAATTTAACATATGGAGAAGATAGGATATTTCCAATTTTGGCAATTTATTATGCAAAAAAAATAACAACAGTTCCTTCAACATCGTACTACTATAATATAAGACAAAATTCTGCTTGTACAACATTATTTAAAAATGAAAAAAGACTTTTAGATATGATTAAGTCTCTAAAATTAGTATTAGATACGATTAATATACTAGATTATAATAAAAAAGATTATGAAATACTGTATAAAGAGTTTTATACAATTATATTATTTCATCTTATACAAGTACCACCTATAAAACAAGTATTAATAAAAGAAGTGTATAGATATTATTGGCAAAATGTAAAATATAAAGAAATTTTAAGAGATAATTATTATTTAGAATTTAATAAAGATATGCAAAGTGATAATATAAACGCTATAAAAGAAAAATTTTTGTTAAAACAAAAAAAAGAGTTATTGCAAAATTTAAGACAAGTTATAAAAAGGGGAATTAATTAATGATACCAAAGCGGATATTTTATGTATGGGGATATGGTGAGAAAAAATCTCAAATTGCTAATATTTGCATAGAAAATTGGCGAATGATGTTGCCGGACTATGAAATAATCGAAATTAATGAAAAAACACCAGAATGGTTTGACTTTGATTATGAGTATGAACATAATCTTTGGTTTAAAACTGTTTATGATCTAAAAATGTGGGCTTATGTAGCAGATTATATGAGAGTAAAAGTTCTTTATGAGCATGGTGGAATTTATTTTGATACTGATGTTACTGTGTATAAAGATTTATCACCATTACTAAATGATAAAATGTTTATTGGAAATACTTCTATAAATCTACCTGAACCAGCTATTATGGGGGGGCAAAAAGGTAATAAAATTTTAGGTTTAATGTACGATTTTTATCAAGAAAAAATTTGGAAAGAGGATAAATATGTTATTACATATGTTTTCCTTGATATTTTTAAGAAAATGTATAACAAAACTATTTTAAAGGAAAAAATATTAAAAGAAGATTTAGTGACAATATATCCGTATGATTATTTTCAACCTTTTTATTATTCGGAAGAATTTGATAAAAGTGTTATAACTTCTAATACTTATACCGCTCATTGGCAAAGTCATTCTTGGACAACAAAAAAGAATTTATTCTTTTTGTCAAATAAACATAGAATACCATTAAAAACTTTGTTAAAACAAATGGAATTTATAGAAAAAGTTGATAAAAATGCAAATAAAAAAGTAGAGATTTCATAGGAGAAAATTTTATGCAAAATAATACAAAAATTTTTTTAAATAATGGATATGCAATTCCAACAAATGGGTTTGGATGTTATAAATTAGAAGCAGGACAAGATGCTTATAATGCAGTAGTGGATGCTATAAAAGTAGGTTATAGGCATATTGATACTGCTTGGTCATATAATAATGAAAAGAGTGTTGGAGAAGCAATAAAATATTGTATAGAGAATAAAATTGTTAAAAGAGAGGAATTATTTGTAACAACAAAATTGACAGATTTACAACAAGGATATAATAATGCATTAGAGGCATTTAAAGAAAGTATTGAAAATTTGGGATTAGAATATATAGATGCTTGGTTAATTCATACTCCAGGAAGGAATAATAAAAATTGGCAGGAATTAAATATTGATACTTGGCGTGCTATGGAGAAAATATATAGAGAGGGACGGGTAAAGGTTATTGGTTTATCTCAGTTTGAAATACAACATCTTGCCCCTTTATTATATAGGGCAGAAATTAAACCGATGATTAATCAATTAGAGATTCATCCTCAGTTTCAGCAGAGAGAACTTGTTGAATATTGTCGAGAAAATGATATACAAGTTTCTGGGTGGGGGGCATTGAATCAAGGATTAGCTTTGAAAATACCTTTATTAAATGAATTAGCACAAAAATATGATAAAACTGTATCACAAATTTGTATAAGGTGGCAGTTGCAATTGGGGATGGTACCAATATCTCGTTCAAGAAATTTAAAACATATTAAACAATATTTTGAAGTTAATGATTTTGAAATTTCTGATGAAGATATGCAGATGATTGCAGCATTAGATAATAAGTTTCATTGGTATTCTGCATATGGAAATTATTTTGAAGCAAAAAAAGAAGATGAAAATGAAATGATTTATAATAAAAAAGTAAAATTATTTGGTTTTATTCCGTTTCTTGAAGTAAAAAAAGAAAATAATAGAATAACACGTTGTTATATGTTTGGGATTCCTTTATTGAAAATTGATACAAAGTCTTTAAAAAACTCCTAAATATTTGGTGTAATAAGCATAGATAATAGAAAATTTTATAATAAAGGTGGAAAGAAAAAATGAAACTTCAAATTGAAAAATATAATATATCAAAATCATTTTTTAACAGATATTTCGAGTTAAATGCGATTAATAGATTAGGAAATGAACTTTTTAGGTTTATGAATTTTAAAGAAGGTAAATTTATAAATCCAATGAAAAAGCAACAATACATAGAAGAATATGTTAACGAAGAAATTGACAATTTTTTTAATAAAAATGAGTTAAATATTCCTCAAATAGAATTTTGTTTAACAACTCAATGTTCATTAAAATGTAAGGATTGTTGTGCTTTAATGCCTCATTTTAACCAGAAAGGTCATATTAAAATGTCTGTCCAAGAGTTTCAAAATACTCTTGAACAGATTCTTGCAAGTGTTAATTCTATTAGAAAATTGATTATCCTCGGTGGAGAACCATTATTAAGAAGTGAATTACCTGAGTTATTAGAATATGCTGCTAAAAAAGAAAAAGTAATCCATATTGCAATCGTTTCAAATGGAACTATGTTGCCAAATCATAGACTTATCGAAATACTCAAAAAATATAATAAAATAAACTTTTATATGAGCAATTATATGGGAAATCCAGATATAGAATCAATTTTAAAGTATGACAAAATAAAAGAATTGTTAAAGCAAAATGGGCTTAAATATCAAATGATGGAGAGTTGGGAATGGTTTAAAGAACTAGGTTTTGCTTCTCGTAAATTAAGCGAGGATATAAGTATACATAATTATGAAACCTGCCATAGAACAAAATGCCTACAAACTCTTGATAGAAAGATTGATATTTGCTCAAAGGCATTTAGTGGAAGAAATTTAGGACTAATTGAAACGAAAGATTATATAGATTTAGATAAAACTAAAAATTTAAGAAAAGAGTTGATTGATTTTTACCAAAAAGATATGGTAGATGCCTGCGAGTATTGTCTTTTATCTACGCAAAAAGTTTCTCCTGCACTCCAGTTGGACGAAAGTGAGCCACGATGCAAGATTTAATTTCAGTGATTATTCCTTCATACAACGGTGAAAAGTATATCAGAGAGACTATTAAAAGTATTCAATCTCAGGATGTGCCAATAGAAATTATTGTAGTGGATGATATTTCGACAGATAACACTGTTAAGATTGCTCAAGAAATGGGCTGCCGTGTTATTGTGAATACAGAACACAAAGGCCAGGTTGCAGCAAAGAATACAGGAATTCGTGAAGCAAATGGCAAATACTGGATGACAATTGATCAGGATGATATGCTTACTGAGGGTGCTTTAAAAAGGCTGCTTGAAGAGTTTGAAAAAGATTCTGAAATAAAAATTGTTATGGCAAAATTAAAAGATTTTTGCTCGCCTGATACTCCTGAGCAAGCAAGGTATTGTAAACCAAAGCCCTTCTATGGTATTCTAACGGGATCAACATTGTTTAAAAAAGAAGTTTTTGATATAATTGGTTTCTGGCAGGAAGGTGTTATAACCGGAGATGTTATTGACTTAACAACAAGACTTCTCAAAGCCGGAATTTCAATAAAGAAAATTGATTTTATTTCTTGTGCCCGTCGTATACACAGTGCAAACTACGGCAGAACAAATCAGAAAGATGAATATAAGGATTACGCAAGGGCACTCAGGGAAAGGCTGAAATTTACAAATTTTTAAAAAATTATAGAATTTTTTGATAATATTTGCAAAAAAGAATATTACATTATCAAAAGTTTTTGCAGAAAATTCTTGTGGATGATAAAATAGAAAGAGTACAGAGAGCTCTTACAGTTTAAGGGAGTAGCATAAAGGGGAAATTGATGAAATTAAGCAGCACATCGGCACAGAATTCTTTTAAATACGGATGGTTATTAGCGCGAATTTTTCCATATATTAAACCATACATGTTCAGGATAATTTGCGGGTTTTTAGTCGCAATTCCTCTTGGTTTACTTGACGGGATTACAGCGTTTGCTCTAAAACCTTATATGGATTATGTTGTTGGAAAGCAAGACTGGGTATTTCATCTGCACGGCTATGAATTTACTTTAACCTGGCAGCTTTTTGCTTTCATTATTCCGTTTGGCGTAATCTTATTTGCAGGATTTCAAGGTGTTTTAAGATATTTAAATGACTATATTTCAGCTTGGACTTCTCAAAGAATTACTAATGATGTTAAAATGGATTTATTTCATAAGTTAATCTATATGGATCCTCAATTTTTTGACGAAAATCCATCCGGAATCGTTATTTCAAGATACATGAGCGATCCACAGACTGCTTCTGCAGGTATTGTCGATCAGATTAAAACAATTACCACAAGTTTGTTTGGTGCATTAGGACTTGTAGCTGTTATGCTCTATAGCTCTTGGAAGCTAGCTTTAATTGGTGTTGCCGTTCTATGCGTTGCTTTTATTCCGGTTGCTCTTATTAGAAAGAGAATAAAATCAGCTTCTAATAAAAACATGGTAATCGGCGGTAACATAACCACAAATATCAATGAAACATATAACGGTAATAAAGTTATGGCCGCTTATGAATTGCAAGACAGGCAGGAAAACTATTTTAGAGATCAAATCTGGGAGTCTTTCAATGTCAATATGTCATTAACAAAGCGTTCAGCCTGGATGAGTCCTCTAATGTACGTAATTGCATCCTGTGGTATTGCTACAGTACTGGGCTACGGAACTCATTTAATAACTTCCGGACAAATGACTGCGGGTGCGTTTGCTTCTTTTGTTACGTCGCTGCTGCTTCTTTATAAGCCGGTAAAAACTCTCGGTAACACTTTGACAAATATTCAAAATATCTTTGTTGCAATGGGAAGGGTATTTGAATTATTTGATTTACATCCTAATATTAAGGATAAAAAAGATGCAATAACTCTTAAAGGATTAAATAATAAAGTAGAGTTCAAAAATGTTTGTTTTGAATATGTAGAAAACCATCCGGTGCTTAAGAATTTGAGTCTTACTGTAAACAAGAACGAAACTGTTGCTATTGTAGGTAATTCCGGCGGTGGAAAATCTACTCTGGTTAATTTATTACCTAGATTTTATGACATTACATCGGGCTCAATTACAATTGACGGTATAGATATAAGAGATTTGTCGCTGCATTCTCTTAGAAGTCATATTGCAGTCGTTTTTCAGGATAATTTTTTATTTTCAGGTTCAATAAGAGAGAATATATTAATGGGAAATCCTGAAGCGACAGAAGAAGAGCTAAATCAAGCTATAGAATCAGCTCATCTTCAAGAAATGATAGAAGAACTTCCTGATGGAATTGACACTATTCTTGGAGAACGCGGCATGACATTGTCCGGCGGTCAGCGCCAGCGTGTTGCGATTGCAAGAGCTATGATTAAGAGTACTCCTATCGTAATTCTTGATGAGGCAACATCCGCACTTGATAACAAATCAGAAGCTATTGTGCAAAAAGCTCTTGATAATTTGATTAAAAATAAAACAGTATTTGTAATTGCTCATAGATTGTCTACTATCAAGAACGCTAATAGAATTGCTGTTATTAATGAAGGAGAACTGGTTGAGCTGGGAAACCATGATGAGCTTATGTCTATTCCTTCTGGGCAGTATAAGACTCTGTATGAAATGCAATTTAAAAAAGAGGAAGCTGCAGTATAAATGAAACTTTGTGTTATAGGTACTGGATATGTAGGATTGGTAGCAGGAGCATGTCTTGCAGATATGGGAAATGATGTTATCTGTGTGGATAACAACGAAGAAAAGCTAAAGCAGTTAGAGCAAGGGATTATTCCTATATATGAGCCTGGATTGGAGGAGCTGGTTACTTCAAATGTTTCAGAACACAGGCTAAAATTTTCTTCTGATTTAGATGATGCTGTAAAGAAATCTGAAGTTTGTTTTATAGCAGTTGGAACTCCGCAAAGGGAAGACGGTTCTGCTGATTTGAGCAGTGTTTATAGTGTAGCAGAAGCTATTGCAAAAGCCATGAACGGATACAAAGTCATTGTTGATAAGTCGACTGTACCAGTTGGAACTGCAGACGAAGTAACTCAAATAATACGTAAGAATACAGAGTTTGATTTTGATGTAGTTTCTAATCCGGAATTTTTAAAACAGGGAAATGCTGTGGACGATTTTCTTGCTCCGGATAGAGTAATAATTGGGTCGGATTCTCCACGTGCAACTGCAATAATGCAGGAAATTTATTCACCATATCTGAGAACAGCCAACCGCATTGTTATTATGGATGTGAAATCAGCAGAAATGACGAAGTATGCAGCTAATTCATTTTTGGCAACAAAAATTTCGTTTATGAATGAAATCGCAACTCTTTGTGAAAAAGTTGGTGCAAATGCTGAAAAGGTTAGAATTGGCATGGCAACAGATATGAGAATAGGAAGCAAATTTTTATTCCCAGGTGTAGGCTACGGCGGAAGTTGTTTTCCTAAAGATGTAAAGGCTTTGATTCAGACCGGCTGTGAGTATGACTGCGACATGATGATTGTGCAGGCAGTTGATAAAGTTAATAAAAGACAGAAGGCTAACTTTGTATCAAAAATCGTAAATAGATTTGGCGAAGATTTAAAAGGGCTTACATTTGCTGTATGGGGACTTGCATTTAAGCCCAAAACCAATGACATGCGCGAAGCTCCGGCTATTTATGTAATTGAAGAACTTCTGAAAAGAGGCGCTTTAATAAGAGGGTTTGATCCGAAGGCAATGGATACTGCAAAACAGCTTTTTGGCGAAAAGATTTTATATGCACAAAATGCCTATGATGCTTTATCAGAAGCCGATGCAATGCTGCTTCTTACAGAGTGGAATGAATTTAGGCGGCCGGATTACGATAAAATGGCAAAGCTGTTGAAGCAAAAAATTATTTTTGACGGCAGAAACCAGTACGATAAAGCAAAATTAATTTCAAAAGGTTTCGAATATTATAATATAGGTGAATAGGCTATTTCACAGGTCGCATTTGAAAATCATATAAGTCTGATTCATACATAATCCAACAGTCAATTCCATTTTTATCGGCAACCTGCTGCATACTTTTTGATAATATAGGTGGGGGGCTTTGCTTAATTGTTAGTCTTCTTTTATAAGGAGTGCAGTACACCCTTAGGAGTAGAAACGGCTGACAGATAAATAGTAAAAACGAGTTTTTATTAACGCATACAGGGCAGTATGCGCAATAAGGATTTGTCTAGTCTGTTGGATGCCGTTACTCTGGCATCCTTTCTTTAATATTAGGGTTTACAATCTTGTTTAGTTTTAGTACAATATTAATTAACGCGAAGAGGGGTGTCCGAGCGGTTTAAGGTGCAATCTTGGAAAGGTTGTGTAGGAGCAATTCTACCGTGGGTTCGAATCCCATCCCCTCTGTTTTTAATTTTAAAACTAATGGTTAATAAGGAGAGATGATGAAAAAATTAAAAGGGTTCACACTTGCTGAAGGGCTTATAACTCTGACTATTTGTGGAATTGTTGCTGTAGTCGCATTGCCCGGATTGATGGCAAAGAGAGATATTGTTGAACATCATGCTCATTTACAGAAAGCTTATGCAGAGTTAAATGACTTTGCTTCATTTTTTCAGGCGAATCACTCAATGACAGCTTCTGAATATTACCGTATAAATGGGTCAACAGAATTTTACAAAGAGTTTGGAGATTATCTGGCGACTATGTCTAAGGTAAGTGATTGGCGTCATGATTCTGATTCATCTGTTACCAAACCCTATGATTTTTATACACTAAAAACTCATGCAAAACAGAATTGGCCATGTGATACGACTGGTATAAGATCTGATTCTTTAGGACGATTAATAAGTTTTGATGATGCTCCTAAAGAAGGGTATAATGGGCCTAGAATTTGTATTGATACAAATGGGCAAAAAGGACCAAACACTTTTGGTATAGATATATTTTCATTCCTGTTTACAGTTGATGGAGAGGTAATTCCGGATGGACAGGAACATCCAAAGAATTGGTATGGAGGGCAGGGAATTGCCTGGGAGGCCGGTGCTATCAAGGGTGCTGCAAATTGTTATAATCATGTTCAAGGTTTAAACTGCGCATATTACGCTATTAATGATATTAGTCCGCTTGATAGTTCAAGGACATATTGGGAGGATTATATCGGACGAAAAGATTACCAGAAATAATAAAAAAGGATTAGATTAATATCTAATCCTTTTTTTCTCATACCAAAGTTATAGATTTTTTGCATAAAATAATCATCTATTCTAATGATTTATTTTCTTTTTAATATTGTTAAGCTATAAATGTAAAAGAGTCTGAGAATAAAGAAAGGAATAGTATGTCAAAAATTAACAACGTAGGTTTAAACCTTGGGCAGAAAATTGCTAATCCGTTCAAAACATCTCGCAATATCACAACCCCAAATCCGTTCAAATACTCAAACTTTGAGGGGAACAGTTTGCCATTTGCCGATGTTTTCGACGGATTTGAACAAAAGAAAGTAAACAAATTGAAGATGATTTCATCTTCTGTTGCAGGCAGCATGACTAAAATGAAGTCTTTACTTCCTGAATCAATCGTAAACTTTGTAAACAGAGTTAGAGGCGGTATTTCAAGTGCTTGGAACTACGCTAAAAATACAAATATTTCTGATATTGCCGGTATAAAAAATATCTCAGAAGCTTGGAATAATACAATGAGCATGGATGTTGCTGACATTGGAAAAGGTCTTTCTAATTCAATTTCCGGTCTAGGTAACAGCATTTCAAATAAAATGTCCTTCTTGAATAAAGACGTTACTGATATTGGAAAAGGACTTGCTGATAAGTGGAATTCTTTAATTAGCAGTGTTCATCACAACAAAATCACAAAAGATACTCCTGTTCAAGATTTAAAAGCTATGTGGGAACATGAAATTAACCTTATGTCTGAAAGAGAGGCTGCATAATGAATAAAAATATTGCTGAAATTATTGATGCTCTTACAGCTCATGAAGACACAAGCTCAATTCAAGTTCTGGAAGAATTAGGTACTAATTCTCCTGATAATGAAATTAGAGAATACACATCACGTGCTCTAGTAAAGAAAAATTTGCACGATTCATTAAAAGTTGTGATTATCAATCAAGGTAAAGGTATTAATGACCTTTCTCCTGCTGTTGCTATGAGCACTATTAATGAAATTCTTTCTTTAAAAGATAAATCAGAAGTTATAAAAATTTTAGATGATACAATCAACATGCACTCTGATGAAGCTGTAAAAGAAAATGCTCGTTCAGTAAAATCTTTATTGGCTTTGAGTTAATTATAGCTGGATTTAAGAAAAAAAAGAGCCGTTTATACGGCTCTTTTTTTTTCTCTTATACCTATTTACCTAACAGGAAGTTAAATCCCATTTGGAAACCGCAACCGGTTCTTCCGGCATTTCGTAGAACAGCTTGCAGATAACCTGAAAATCTATCTGTAAATTTCTTTGTGAAACCGATACCATACTGAATATATCCGCGTTCCATTTCGAGCTGAGGAAGACCTACATTACCAGCCTGTCCTCCGACTGCGCCGTTTACATTGTACATATATTGCAGTGTTCCATAGATACTGAAAGTTTCTTTTTCCCATATTAAGTTAATACCAGGTGCAACATTAACTCCATTAAGCATACCGGCCATCATTCCCATTTGACCGTAATCAGAGTGCCCGTTTTGCTGCCCGAAGAAATTGTATGCTGCCATAAAGTTAGGCTGCAATACCCAATCTCTATGAAATCTCCAATTGTAAGCAAATTTAGTCGCAGCACCTGCGAAGTAGTTAAATGTATTATCAGCGTGTCCACCTACATTCATGACATTGTCATATATGCCGCCATATACTAAACCTCCGATAATCCAGTTATTTTTATACCATGTTCCGAGGAAACCAGCCTGTCCGCCATTCTGGTAAGCTCCAACTCCCGGGTAAGTCTGACGGGCTCCATTATAGCCAATATATGCTGTCGGCATGAATTTCCAACCATTTTTTAGTTCTTTTAACCCGAAGTCAGCACCGATTAAAGCACCATAAGAGTTATTGCCGACTCTGCCCAAACCGGAAAGATTCATGTTCAGGTTTTCAAAGTTACCATACATTTTGTACCATAGTCCACCGTCTTTGCGGGAATACTGGTATGGTGCAAATAATGGATTTGTTGCTGCATATCTGTTTGCCATTAATCCTGAAGAAGCAACACCTCCATCCTCATCTTTAAAGCTAGGAAGAACCATAGAATGAGTGAAGAGCATATCATCAATTGCTAACTGGTTCTGCCATTGTGCAATTGTTGTAACCTGACCTCTGAAGACATGAGGGTTAAACTTTATCATATCTAAAGAATAGAGAGCTCCGGCTCCGCTGCCATGCTGATTAAGTTGATACCAGCCGATTGGAGTCAAGGTTGCATCTCTTGTTATTTCTATGTTTCCTTCAAGCGGATTGCCATCTTTGTCTACAAATATATGATCAAGAACGATATTTCTGTCAATGGGTGCATCCCAGCCAAATATATCTCCGTTTAAGCTCCATTGATCAATTCTTGCAACACCATCACCAGTCATACTTCCAACCATAAACTGGTCATTACTTGTAATCTGGTTGCTTCTTGCATGAATATCAATATTGAAGTTTGCTTGATTTGCTATATTGAGCTCTCCGATAGACGACATGTTTCGTTCGCCGTTCATAGTATGGATTAAAGCATTTTGCATTGCTCCATCACCGGAAGCTGTTATTTAGTCTAATTCAAATGTACCGTTTTTAACAACAAATGCAGAGTTTTCATCTATTGTCATATTACCGCCGGTAATATGAGCATTAACTATATTTAATACAGAATTATTAGTTATGTTAATATCACCGCCTGATATTTCACTTTTTTCTCCAAGTGTTATATTTGAATTTTTATCAATATTGGTAGTACCATCGCTTTGAATCAAAGCCGCAGTGCTTGACGACTGTGTTATATTATCTGTATTAATAGTACCGCCCTGATTATCAATAGTGCCATTCCATTTATCCGCTTTATCAAGGTTAATCTCAGCACTTGCTAATGTTAATGTCGCATTTTTTTGGATATCAAGAGCAACTGCATCTGCAATAGAGCTGCTGCCATCAATTGTCATATTTGAATTTTCTAACAAATTCAAATTCCCAGATTCTGCTTCAATTTTAAAGCTTGGATTTTGTGTGTTACCGTAATTAAGGGTTCCATTATCTTTTAAAGATATTACAGAGCTTGAGGCAAGGGTATCATTATCATCAATTCCGACAATACCGTCGCCTGTAATATTAATATTACCGCTTGTTTGAATAGCAACTTCATTTTCAATATAGCTGCCAGTTCCAATATTTAAGTTGCCTGTTCCAGCTATTAAATCACCGCTGTTACCGTGAAGTGTTCCATTTGCTGTCAAGCCGCTTACATCCAGTTTGCCTCCATTGAGAGAAACTGTTCCATTCCAGTTATCGCCGCTATTAAGCTTTACTTCTCAGCCATTATCTATATTTAAGGTTGTTCCGTCTGCAATTTTTGTTTCTACTTTGTCGGCAATAGAACTCTCCTGCCCGATTGTAAGCGAACCGCTTCCAACAGTAAGTTCTCCAGTATCAGCATCTAAGATACCGTTTTGTGTAACATTTGTTGTCAGCTTTCCGCCGTTAAGGCTTACTTTTCCGGCCCAGGTGTCATTTGAGTTAAGGGTAGTTTCTCCGCCTTCAAGCTTAAATTCGCCGTTTTGTGTAATATTTACAACAGCATCAGCAACAACTTTTCCGCTTTCAAGAGTTAAGTCAGAAGCTGTACTGGAATTACCTATATTTATAGTTCCAGTAACGTTGTTATTGCCGGCAGCGAGATTATTTCCAGTTCCAATTGCATCAATTATGCCGCCAAGAGTTCCATCAGAACCGGTAATTTCTAAAGATGACCCGTTTTCAAGAGATATAGTACCATTGTTAGCAATAGAGCCGGCACTTATAGAACCGCCTGTGTTGGTAAGTTTACCATCAACTGTAATTTCACCTTGAGTAATATTTCCGGTATTGTTACCGTTGTTAATATTAAGGTTTCCGCCTCCTGTAATATCAGCACTATTCGAAAAGCTATTGTTAGCAGTCATGTCACCGTTGTTGGCAAAATTACCGTTAATAGTAATATTATTCTGACTAATAACTCCTGTTGTGCTGTTTTCACCGCCGCCAATTGTAATACTTCCATTACCATCTAATGTACCGTTGTTAGTAATTGTATCTGTTACCACAGTTCCGGCATTAGTAAATGTTTTATTCTCACTATTGGTAATAGCAGAAGCTATAACAGAATTATTGTTTGTGAAGGTTCCGTTATTTGTAATTTCTGCTTTGTTTTGATTAGTACCGACAGTACCATTGTTAGTGAACGTTCCTCCGTTGGTAATATCTGCAATAATACTTCCCGTGTTTTCAAATGTACCGCTGGTTTCCAGAGTGTCTTGAGAAATACTGCCTGAATTAGAACCATTGTTAACAATTAATTTTCCGCCGCCACCAGAAATGTTACCAGAGTTTGTGAAGTTATCGTTAGATGTAATTGTACCGGTATTGGTATAATCACCCTTTATTGTAACATTATCCTGGGTTATATTTCCGCTGTTATTTCCGGTTGTGGCTGTTAAGCTTCCACTACCTGAAATAGTTGCAGAGTTATTAAACTCATTTGCTGTAATACTATTTTCATTATTAAGAGTTCCACCGGTAACTGAAACAATATTCTGAGAAATTGTTCCACTGTTAGTACCCCCGTTAGAAATAGTTAACGAACCTGTATTACCCGTAATGCTGCTGGAATTGTTTAAACTTCCTGCATTAATAGTACCATTGTTGAAAGTCCCACCCTGGTTTGCACTAATACTGCCTGCACCTTCAATAGCAGTAGAGTTCGTAAACTCCTGAGATGCCGTAATAGAACCAGTATTAGTGAATTTATTACCGCTGATATTTACAATCGCCTGAGAAATACTTCCTCCATTTGAACTGTTGCCAGTGCTATCTTTAATAATTAAACTACCGTTACCTGTAATATCAGAAGATGCATTTGTAAATTCTTTATTTGCGGTCATAGTACCGTTATTAGTATAATTTCCGGTAATTTCAATTGTATCTTGTTCGATTGTTGTTGATTTGCTGCCTCCGGCCGCAATTAGCTTACCGGTACCGGTAAGCTGTCCAGAGTTGTTAAAAGTTTCAGCGCTAATGGTTCCGCTATTAGTCAGCGTGCCAGCGGTTACATTCACAATATTCTGGGTGATACTGCCGTCATTTGTTCCTCCATTGCTAATTTCAATGCTGCCAGAAATACCTGTAATGGAAGCACCGGACTGATTGGTTATTTCTTTTGTTACTATACTGCTGCTATTGTTAATACTTGAGCTGTTATTAATATTTGTTTCTACAATCAAGCTTGCATTATTATTTAGTGTACCCTCATTAATGATGTTATCATATGTTGATTCCTAGCTAATTGTTTCGGTTGAGCCAGAAGAGATAGTCAAATTATCCGCAAAAGCTATTCCAGATGACATTGCGCCAACAAAAGCTGTAACACATAAAAGTGTCTTAATATTTTTTCTCATTTATTTAAACTCCAAAACTTAATTCCATAAAAATCATATCAAAAATATGTGGCAAAATAGGTATATATTACAAAAGATTTACAAATCAAAAACCCCGTTTCAAAACTTGGAAACGGAGTTTTTGATTTGTATTTAAAATTTTTCAACAAACAATTCGAAATAACCTTGCGGATGGTCGCAAACCGGACACTTACATGGTGCTTCTTTTCCGATTTGGGTATGTCCGCATTTTCTGCAAACCCATTGTGTAACTTCCTCTTTCTTAAACAATGCTCCTTCTTTTAGCAGCCCTGCAAGTGTTTCAAATCTGTGGGAATGTCTTTTTTCAATCTCAACAATATTAGCAAAAAGTCGTGATATTTCATCAAAACCTTCATCTTTAGCTATTTGTGCAGCTTCTTTGTACAAAATTTCCCACTCCTCTCTTTCGCCGCTTGCTGCAGCAATCAGATTACTGTAGGTATCACCATAAGAAAAAGGATAAGTTCCGTTCACCTGAAAGTGTTTTGAATCCGGAATTTGTTTATAAAATAACTTGGCATGTTCTTTTTCATTTTCTGCCGTAACTAAAAAAATATCGCTTATTTGTTCATAACCTTCTTCCTTTGCTACTTTTGAAAAGAATGTATATCTGTTTCTTGCCTGCGATTCGCCGGCAAATGCATTGACCAGACATTGTAATGTTTTTGAATGTTCTAAATTCATAATACCCTCCCTGTAAAAATAAGAATATAAGAATAGATGGATGAATTTTACTCCCCTGACGGGTAAGAAAGTCGGGTAATTTTCTCTAACTAAAGTATTAGAATAAATTAAATATTATCTAATTTAAGATTGTTAAAAGCCTCTGTTTATAAGGGTTTAAACTCTGTATCTACTCCATATGGAGTATTCTCTAACTAAAGTTGTAAAGTTATAAAAATTAGTGCCGTAGATATAAGGGAAAGGCAAAATAATTTATTGAAAGGAAATTATTATGGGATCAACTTCAACGATTACAATTAACACGAATTTGTCATCCCTCACATGTCAAAAGTATCTTAGAGATGCAACCAAAGGCATGAACACAGCAATGGAGAGATTATCTACCGGCTTCAAGATAAACTCTGCAGCAGATGACGCAGCCGGTTATGCAGTTTATAACGGCATGGAAGCTAAAATAAGCGGTTACGATATCATTGAAACAAACGCTCAAATGGGATTGGATATGTTAACAACTCAAGAAGGTGTTTTAGATATCATTAACGATTATTTACAGAGAATTAGAGATTTGACCATGCAGGCCGCCAACGGTACTTATGGTTCTGCTTCTTTAGATGCTATCAGTCTTGAAGTTCAGCAGAGAATGGATGAAATTAACCGTCTTTGTGAAATTACTGACTTTAACGATGCATATCTATTGGATGGCTCAAGAACTGAAGATATTAACCTGCAGGTAGGTTTGTATTCTGATAAACGATGTGTTATCAAGATGGATGCATTCCTCTTTGCTAGCGCAAAGTCTACAGTTATAATGGGATTCAAATCTACGACTAAAGGCGGCTATATCAATTTGAACTCAAGTACAGCTGATGATACTTATGAGTATAGAGCAAGAGAGCTTAATCCTGACGGTACCCCTAAAAAAGATGCTCAGGGAAATCTGATATATAAAGCAGGCTCATATGAATCTGCACTTGCAGCTGCTCTTGCAGAAAATGGTGTAATCACAGCTGCTAATGGTGATGCAACTATCAATAAAACAAAAGACGGAAGTTCTATTTCTATAACAAATATGTGTAATGCAATTTATAGAAATGATTCATCTGCTCGTGAATTCATTGACTACATTGACGAAGCAATTGATAATGTATCTCTTAGATGTACAAAAATCGGTGCTTACATGAACCGTTTAGAATCCGCAATTGAGTCAACAGATATTCAGAGAGAAAACTTAACCGAAGCTGTTTCTACAATTAAGGATGCTGACGCAGCAACTGAATCTTCAAACTATATTAAATATCAGATTCTTCAGCAGGCAACTGCAACACTGCTATCAACAGCTAACCAATTGCCTTCAATAGCTTTGAACCTGATTTAATAAACTTGTAAACGTAGAGAAAATAATAGAGATAATAAAGGTCCTTTCAATGACCCTCAGAGTCGTGCGCTCTGAGGGTTTGCCTTATGCTACGCACGTAGACATTGGGCGGCTGGTTTAGTGCAACTACAAGTATGTATTAAGACTCCAAGCCCGCCTTTAGGTGTTACGCATGTTGGTTGCAGCCCTATATTACCGTTTTCAAATATTCAATAATATCATCTGACTCATACATCTGTATGTTTCTATCAGTATCAACCAAAAACGGTACCTGTCTTTTTCCGCCCATTTTAATTAAGGCTTCTTCTGAGGGTTTGTCTGTAATATCAACTTTATTGTACTTAACTCCTTTTTCGTCAAGAAATGACATAACCTTGCGACAGTATGGACATGTTTCCAGGATGAATAAATCTAACACTTTGACCTCCTTTTATTTAAGTTTAAACCTCTGGTGTAAAAAAACATTCCCCAATAATATATAGTTATGCTGGATTTCTATTTACCCCCATGCTAATATAAAATGTGCGAGGTAGATATGTTAAGACATTTTTTAAATTCAAAAATACACAGAGCAACTGTTACAGATGCAAATTTAAACTACGTTGGCTCAATAACGATAGATGAAGAATTTTTAGAAAAAGCAAATATACTGGAATGGGAAAAAGTTGAAATCCTTAATATAAATAATGGAGAAAGATTTCAAACCTATGCAATAAAAGGAGCAAGAGGTTCAAAATGTTTCTGCTTAAATGGTGCGGCTGCACGTAAAGCACAGCCGGGTGATAAGATTATCATTGTTACATATGCAGAACTGACGCCGGAAGAAATCAAGACTCATAAGCCGACAATTGTTCAAGTTGGAGAAGGTAATTCAATTGTCAGGCAATAATATTTCAAAACTAAAAAAGAGTAAGAAAAAGAAATTCACAATCAATATTAAAAATATGGGTGTCAATATTGATAAGAATGAATACTATGAGATAGTTAAATCAAACTCTGCTTTTCCTGAAAGAGGACTTTAGTCCAAAATATGTACACCTGTTGAGCTTCCTGTTCCAAAGTTATTGACACGATAGCCTTTGCCGAAAGGACTGGAGTATCCTGTTGTAGATGTACTTCCGAATGTAGATGGAAATTGTGTCGTCGTAAAACTTGAGTTACTGGAGAAAAAAGGGTCATCATCAAAAGATGAATTAAATGACGGCGTAAAGCCGGTAAGTTGACCTCCGAAGAAATTTCCAATATTTCTTATCAAAGATGTACGATAGTTATTTTTAGGTCGCGATAGTATTGCATTTCTTACGTTATCGTATCTTGTATTAATGTCGCCTTGCTGTACAGCTCCAAATGCTTGCATTTCAAGTCTTTGTAAACGTTCTAGATCGCTTTCGCGTGTAAAATTCCTGTTTAATGTGTATTGTTCAAGTGCGCTAAGGTCAGAAAATGAACTTCTTCTTGGATGGAAAAATCTTCTCTGATTATAAGCATTATTGTAGAAATTATTTGGTCTGTAATAAGGACGTCTGTTATTATAGTATCTATTTGGCGGCCTGTGGTAATGTCTGTTGTTAAAACGATTATTATACACAGGCCGTCTTGTTACTATTGTGCGTGATTCGGCTAAAACAAACAGCGGGTTTAATAGGGCTGCTGATAAAATTAATAAACTTAAAAAAACTCGATACATAAAAAATCCTCCAAAATGATATTAATAAACTTGGAAAATTTTGTGTATTGTCTGGGAGAGCAGGATTAAGTGTCTAAAAAGATTAATTTTATTATAATATTACCCCTTGCAAAAATCTTGAAATTCTATTAAGATATATGTATAAATATTAAGAATTTCAAATTTTTGTAAATTACAAGGTTAAAGGTGGTCGCATGGCAGAGAATGAAGAATTGCAAGAGACGGGTTCAGAAGGAGAAGCACGTCAAAAGATATTAGTAGCTGATGACGAAGCAAGTATCAGAAGAATCTTAGAAACTCGTCTTAAGATGGTCGGATACGACGTTGTAACAGCTGAAGATGGTGAGGAAGCTGTTGAAGTATTTAACAAAACAAATCCAGATTTAGTGGTGTTAGACGTTATGATGCCAAAGATGGATGGTTATGGAGTAACTAGAGAAATCCGTAGAACATCAGATGTTCCGATTATAATTCTGACAGCATTGGGCGATGTTTCAGAAAGAATAACCGGACTGGAACTTGGTGCTGATGATTATGTTATAAAACCATTTAGTCCAAAAGAGTTAGAAGCTCGTGTGAAAGCTGTATTAAGAAGAACTATTAGTAAGGATGTGATTATTCCATCTTCATCATCTTCTGCTTCAGGATCAGCTGCTGGTGCTAAAGGTGGTAAGAATATTATTACAACTGGTGCTATAAAAATTGATACAGCAAGACGTCAAGTTTATAGAAAGAATGAACGAATTCGTTTAACAGGGATGGAGTTCAGCTTATTAGAGTTGTTAGTTAATAACTCCGGTCAAGCGTATTCCAGAAATGAAATATTACAGCACGTATGGTCTTATCCAGCAGATCATAGAATTGACACAAGAGTTGTTGATGTGCATATTTCACGGCTGCGTTCTAAGTTGGAAGCAGATCCAACCAATCCTGAATTAATATTGACGGCACGTGGTATTGGATATATGTTCCAGAGAATAAATTAATAATTAATAAAGACGCTTTTTAAAGCGTCTTTATTTTTGGCTCTTGCGAAAAAATCTTTATTTGTTATACTAAAATATGTCGGAAATATGGCGCCTGTCGTCAAGCGGTTAAGACCTCGGATTGTGGTTCCGATATGCATGGGTTCGAATCCCATCAGGCGCCCCATTTTTAAAAATAGCAAAATTCATAAGAGCCTTAAACGGCTCTTTTATTGTTATTACTATCTTTGAGCCATTATAAAAAAAGTTCGAGCAAAGTGTATTTTTTGAGGCATTTCGATTATGGCGGGTAGTTGTATTATTTGGGAAAGTTGGCTATATATCGGGGTTTGAGGGGTCGGAAATAATCAAACTAAGTGTCAAACAAAACGGTCAAATGACTCTTTTGATGGTCTGACAGCTAGTTGTATTATTTCGGCAACTTGCTTTTTTAACGAAGCATAGTCTATCTTTTAGCCTGTACAGGGAGTTTGACAAACGGTTTGATTATTTCGGCAGTGACCGTTTTGAAATTTGATTGGAAGTTTTAAGACTCAGAAATTAATAATTCATTTTGTTGTTTCTATATTTAATAATACTTGATTATTTAAAATCTTATTATATTAATTTTCTTGTATTATTTCTTCAATATAGGTACCTTTCCACACAATACCAAGTTGTGCAGCTACATCAACATCACAACTTTTTATAATAATATTGTTATCATTATTCACTTGTATTTCATTTATATCACGCCCGCAATAAACTCCCAAAAACTCTGTAAAATAAATTTTTTCTTCCAATATATCTTTGTTTGCATATTTCAAATAAGAATTTGCATCTCTATTTATATAAAATACTGGAGAACCTGACATTCCTGAACGCGTACTGGTATCAACGTAAAACTTATTTCTATTAAATAATGTTGTCGCAATACTGCCTCTTTTCCAGATAGAAGAACCTGAATCATCTTTTTTACCTAAAGGATATCCCAAAATAAAGACATTATCTGAGGGATGAATAACATCCTTAGACTTGAATTTTTCATAATATGCAGAATTAATACAAAGAGGTTTTAAAATTTTTCCATTGGAATTGTATGTTACATTTATTGGTAAAACAGCGATATCAATATATTCATTATTAGTATACTTTTTTGCTTTAAATAGTGGTTCCTCTTTTTCATTCAATAATTTAAATTCGCAGATAATACCTTCTCCTACGGATATTTCATCACTTTCTGCATTCATCCATCCATAGATATGTACTTTTATTTTATTAGGGATAGCTAATTCTCTGTGTTGTGGAGTATAATTACCATTTTTATCTAATTTTGGATATCTACCACTCATAACATGCCAATTTGAAACTAAGTAATATTGATTTTGTTTTTTATAGCAAAAGGCCGTTGCATTAGATAAAATATGCTCGTTAAAATAAGTTTCTACATAAAAAGAGGAAAATGATAAATAGTCTATTGGATTATGAGAAGCTAGTGTTGAAAATGGCATATTAAATTCTCCAATTTTTTTGTTTTATATGTTAAATAAAATTTCGTTTTCCAAATCTTGAATATTATAAACAGTATCTAATACATCAAAAGTTTCTTCAAGATTATTTCTTGCACTATTCCAACCACAACCATCTGTAAACCAAATAAAAGTTACGCCATCGATTGTTGCAACTTCTTGTGCCAAAGTTTTATAACTTCTAGCAGTCTCATTGAGTTTTGAGCCGCCACTTGAATAGAAATTGGTTTCGATTACATAAATTTGATTGTCTGTTTTAATTACAAAATCAAAACGTTTTTCCATTTTACCTTGATTAGAAATTGCAGAAAGGTTTACGCCCCACTTTTGTTCAATTTCGTGGATATACATTTCTTTGAAATAGTTTTGTCCTTTAACGAATCCGGCTTTTTGAATATATTCTTCAACGAGATTTTCCATTAAATGTCCACCACGATTTTTGCGACCATTACTGTCTAATCCCGTTTCAACGCCAGTTGCATAATCAACTAAATTGCTCACAATATGGTTTTCCAGCAAATCAAACAATTTAGTTTTTCTCATAAACATTTTATAATCATCTATGCTGTAGTTTTGTTTTTTAAATGAAAAATTATATTCTCCATCAGCATCTGTAACAGAAATTTCGCTAGAACGAACTGCCAAGAGTAAAGGAATACATTTTAAAGTTTCAGGATATTTAGTGATAATATCTTCAAAATCTTTTTCGATATTTTTTGAGCCAACTAGCGAATTTAAAATATTTAATGCAACTTTAATATCATCAACATTATTATTTACTTTATCAAAATCTACATAGTAGCAATAATCTGCAATACAAGGTCTAAATGTAGATAACCATTCCTTAAAATTTCTAGTCATAATTCCTCACTAAAACTTCTGTAATTTTGCCTCTGCCATCAGCATTTGCATTGATTTGGCGAGAAGCAAAAACTTTTTTAATTTCATAATTTGCATATAATTCATTTACCAATTTGGTATCTGAATTTGAAAGCATAAATTTAACACCCATTGAATCCAATTCATCACAAACATCGCGTAGTTTGAATTGCATATCAATATCAAAACCGTATTTTGTATATGAAGTAAAACTTGAAGTTTCGTTCAATGGAACATACGGAGGGTCAAAATAAACAAAATCACCCTTTTGAACTTTAGTTAAAATTTCTGAAAAATCCACACACTTAATTTCGGTCTTTTTTAATAGCTCAGAACAATTTAAAAGATTGTTTTCATCAATAATACGAGGATTTTTGTAATGTCCAAATGGAACATTAAACTGTCCTTGAGAATTTACTCTATACATTCCGTTAAAACAGGTTCTATTCAAGTAAATAAAACGACTTGCTCTTTCTACATCTGAAAATTCTGCATATTTTTCAGTTCTATCAATATTTCGAATTTCTAAAAAATATTCTTTTGAAACTTCATGTTTGCTTAAATTATCAATAAGCCCATAAACATTATCTCTAACAACTGAATAAAGGTTAATCAACTCTTCGTTCATATCGGAAATATAAGCCTGTTCCGGCTGCAATTCAAAAAATAATGCTCCACCGCCAATAAAAGGCTCAAAATAACGGTTATATGATTTTGGCATGTTTTTAAGCAATTCAAACATAAGCTGGCGCTTCCCGCCAACCCATTTAACAATCGGATATGTTTTATTTTTCAATTGTTCTAAAACTACTGCCATGCTTTATCTTTCTTTGAAAATACTTGCTCAAACCTTTTAACAGAAAGGTCTAAGTATTCTTTCTCTAAGTCTATTCCAATAAATTTCCTACCTAACTCTAATGCCATTATACCAGTAGTTGAACTTCCTGTGAATGGATCGAGTATTAAATCGCCTTTGTTAGTCGACGCAAGGATTATGCGCCTTAACAATTCTAAAGGTTTTTGAGTTGGGTGCTTGCCGAACTCTTTTTCTGAAGGCTTTGGAGTATCTATTTGCCAAACTGAACGCATTTGTTTATTTGGCTTTTTAAGGATATCATCGCCCCAATCCCCATTTTTCATTGCTTCGTAATTGAAAGTATGTTTGCCTTTTGGGTCTTTTCTTGCCCATAATAAAGTTTCGTGACTTGCTGTAAAATATCTGCAACTCATGTTTGGCGAAGCATTCGGTTTAAACCAACAAATGTCATTCAGTATTTTAAATCCTGCTTTCTGTAAAGCAAATCCACAAGCATAGATTGAATGATAAGTTCCGGATATCCAAATTGTACCGTTGGGTTTTAAAACTCTTTTGCAAGCGTTAATCCACTTTTGATGAAATTCAAAATCCTCATCTAACCCTTTGCTTTCATCCCATTTCCCTTTGTTGACAGAAACAACTTTGCCGGATTGACAAGTTATACCACCATTAGAAAGCATATATGGCGGGTCCGCAAAAATCATATCAACAAATTCAGGCGTTGCCCTATTTAAAATTTCATTACAATCACCCTGAAATAAAGTTATATCGCCTTTTTCATAAAACTTTTGCATGGGTTAATTGTATCATAAAAATAGATAGTTATCTCTTATTATTTCTTAATAAACTTTTCCCGAATTTATGACGAAAAACTAAAGGTTTTGGCGAGTGGATTTTTTTAAAATTTTACCTTAAACTCAAATACTGCTTAGAAATTGGCTTTTGGAAATTTTCCCAATATTAAAATTCAATTTTATATTTAAGGCTTGAAAATTAATCAAAAGAGAGTTAATCTGAATGTACAAATATGCTTGAAAATCAATATTTTCAATGTCATCATAAAATCTTTGGTTCGTTTCCTAGTCGCAGCATATAATCAAACTCTCTGTTCAAAGTAATCAAACCAAATGTCTTTTTACAAATTCAATTCACTTAATGTATTATATGCAGGCAAATTCTTATTTTCCATTACGACATTGTCTATATCTGCATATAATGATTTATTGGTGAAACCGGGGGTATATAGTCCTATGTAATCTTTAATGCTAAATTTATCCTTTTCATTTCTTAATACTGTTACTACATTTCTTTTTTCATCCAATATAATAAAACCTTTGTTAAACACTTTTTGTTTTGCTTCATTATCTATATGAGTTATAATATCTAGCATTCTATCAAAAATACTGTAAATCTTTTTTATCAGGTAAAAGCATATCTTCAATCATTTTTTTGCTTCTTCATCTGTCTGTGGTTTTGCAGAAATTACCCCCAAACTTGTAAGAGCTAAACCTGCTCCAACTGCGGCAGTTTCTTTAAAATGATTTTGTACTGATTTTGCAGATTGTTCTATTGTATTAGTAATTGCTTTTGGCGGATATTGCTTAAAATTAGTACTATAATAATTAGTATTTACATTTATTTTTGCACTATTCATACATTATTCCTTTATTACAAAAATTTGTCATTTTATGTAAATACACTGAACATTCAAAATTGTCTGATTTTTGAAAATTATTTACAAAAGTATATAAATTAACTCGATAATCACAATAATATTAATGATACTTGTTATACAAGAGCCTCATATCTTCGTTTGTAAGATATTGCATTGTTGGTAAATCATAAGGGTACATTATACTGTTACTGCTATCGGAATGTCCTAAACCGATTGCGTGGCCAGCTTCATGAAGCATAACACCGTAAATATTATCTTTAGGTCTTGTTACAAGCGCACGTGTAAGCCTGCCGTTTTCATAAGTTCTTTTATATTGTTTGGTTCCAATCGTTACATATGCTTTATAATATTGTCCGCCTCTTGTCATCATCTCGGTACAACCTACTGCATGCACGTCATTACAATTAGCAACAAAGTCCACAAATTCAACCTCAATATTTGCATTTGCAGGGCTGTCGACAAATTTAAAACGTACTAGAGATCTTGACTGCTGCTGCCAGGACATAAAAGCTTGATGCATGAGTCTGCTCATGTTGCCATATTCAGGAATATAAACATTGATAGGTAAAGATACCCAACGGGGACGTTCTGCGGCAAATGTACATATTGTTAATGTTAAAACTAAAAATAAAATCGCAAAACACTTTTTCATACAATCGAATTATAACATTTTAGCATAAGGGCTGTCAAACACTACTTTCTGGCAATGAAAAAAAGAAATGATAGCATATTATGTATTTATGGAAAAAAGAGATGACGTATATAAAAATCGTGGTTTACATGAATATGGCGACGTAGAGTTTGCTGACAATGTAAATAAAAAATATCCTATTGATACTCCTGAACATATAAGGGCTGCATGGAGCTACTTTCATATGCCTAGAGATTATGAAAAATATTCAGTAGAGGATAGAAAAATAATTATAAACAAGATTGTAGAAGCGTGGAAAAAGAAAATTTCTAAGGAAGGCCCGCCGGAAGCGTAGAGGTTTATCCGCTAATAAGTGACAAGCAGTTTGAATCATTGAATGCTTGTAAAGATGGATTTATCTGTATAGCAGTAGAGTAATCCTTTCTAAAGCCCTCAGTATCTCCAAGTTCTTTTCTAATTGCTGCTCTATAATAATAAGCGTCTGCATATTTAGAATTATTTTCGATAGCTTTGTTCAAGTCAGCAATAGCACCTTGTAAATCTCTGAGTACACATTTTTGCAGACCTCTTATGTAGTAACTCTCTGCAAGTTTTACATTTGTAGTAGGACTCTTTTTTATAGCAGTTGTAGTAATAACAGGGGCAGAAGGAACTTGGACTGTTGCGACCCCGGCAGTTATTGTTCCGGCTGCAATTTTTTCCTGCGGAACTACAGTAGTTTGTTTAGGCTTTACACTGACAGGTTGAGCGGCCTGCTGCACAGAAGAAACTTCCTGCTTTTTAGGCTTTTGGTAAGCAATTTGTTGTGAAACATCCGGTTCTTTCTGTGAAACTATTTGCTGTGCAGCTGGTTTAATTTGAGTTTTTGGTGTTGATAATTCTGCAACTCTGTTATCAGATTTCGTTTGTACCGGAGCTGTATAACTTTGTACAACTCCTCGTACTGTCGGTATTGCCGCAATATAGCTTTCATTTGATAATAAAGGTTTAACATTTTTTATGAAAGTTTGATTTTCTGCAAGTGCAATTGCCTGATCTAAATCAATGGCAGCTCCTTCATTATCAAAATAAAGTTTTTTGAGGCGTCCCCTGTTAGCATATGCAATGCTGTCTTTAGGGTTCAAAGCTATAGCCTGAGTATAGTCGCTTAAAGCGCCTACATTGAAATTCATTCGTTTTTTTACAACACCTCTATTATTGAAAGCTTCGGCATCTTTTGGATTTAATTCGATAGCGATATTATAATCTTCAAGTGCCCCTTTGTTATCGTCGAGCATATATTTTAAATTAGCTCTGTTATAATATACATCCGAATAATTTTTGTTGATTTCCAGAGCCTTTGCATAATCTTCCATAGCGCCATTAATATCTTTCATGGCAACTTTTAATACGCCTCTATTGTTGTAGGCATATGCAAAATTTTTGTTTATTGCAATCGCTTTGTTATAGTCTGCCATTGCACCATTTTGATCATTAATAAGCTGTTTTATGTAGCCTCTGTTAAGATACAGTTCCGGGTTATTAGGGCTTAGCTCAATAGCTTTATCAAAGTCTTGAATTGCTCCTTGAATATCTTGTTTAAGAAAGCGCATTGAAGCACGATTTGAGTAAGCTAATGCACTATTAGGCCCTTGCTGGATTTCTTGTGTGTACGTATCAATAGACCTCTCAATAGGGGTTTGTGCATTAGCTGATGGAATAATGACAAGAGTCAGCATTATTGCCAGTATTAAGCTTATTGGTTTCACGATACGTACTCCTTTGCCAAGTCGAATTTGATTAAATACTAACACATAATAAATCTATATCAATAAAATGTAAAAAAATATATACATATGGTGATATAAACAAGGGTAATTGTTGTATTAAAGAGATAATTTTTATGCTATACTAATAACATCAAATGCCGATGTGGCTCAGGTGGTAGAGCAATTGATTCGTAATCAATAGGTCGGGAGTTCGAGTCTCCCCATCGGCACCATACTTTCTTATTTACGGAAAGAAGAAATGAATACATTGAATACGGGTTTGATGTATTTAGATATATGGCAATTCAAACTGCTGTCGAGTATAGGAAATAAGGAGTTAGTATGAAAGTTTTATTATTAAATGGAAGTTCACACAAGAATGGATGTACTTTTACAGCTCTCTCTGAAGCTGCAAAAACTTTAAATCAAGAAGGTATTGAAACAGAAATCTTTCAGCTAGGAAATCCTGAAATACGTGATTGCTGCGGCTGTCAAGCGTGCAGAAAACTTGGTAAGTGTGTTTTTGAAGACGGGCTTGTAAATGAATTTATAGAAAAGGCACGTGAAGCAGACGGTTTTATTTTCGGAACTCCTGTTTATTATGCCCATCCAACAGGCAGAATTTTATCATTTTTAGACAGAGCTTTTTATGCCGGTAAGGATGCTTTTGAATTTAAACCGGGAGCTGCGGTTGCATCTGCTAGAAGATCTGGTACAACTGCAAGCTTTGATGTTTTGAATAAATACTTTACAATTAATAATATGCCTGTTGTTTCATCCGGCTATTGGAATAATATTCACGGACATGTTGCAGATGAAGCGCTTCAAGATTTGGAAGGTCTGCAAGTTATGAGGAGTTTAGGCCGAAACATGGCCTGGCTTCTTAAGTGCATAGAAAACGGAAAACAAAATGGTATTAATAGGCCGCAGAAGGAAGAAAAAATTTATACAAATTTTATAAAGTAGGAAAAATATGAGAGATGAATTATTATCAATAGTAGAAAAAAACAGCCGTATTGGAATTAATGAATTGGCAGTTCTTCTTGGTGAAGAAGAAATAAATGTCGCAAATGAACTTTCTAAACTTGAGCAAGAAGGGATTATTTGCGGATATCATACTTTAATCAACTGGGACAAGACTTCTATAGATAAGGTAACTGCTCTGATTGAAGTAAAAGTGACTCCTCAGAGAGGGCAAGGGTTTGATAAAATTGCAGAGAGAATTTACAATTATCCGGAAGTAAAGTCTGTTTATTTGATTTCAGGAGGGTTTGATCTTCTTGTAACTCTGGAAGAAAAATCCTTAAAAGAAATTGCTAAATTTGTATCTGACAAGCTGTCTACTCTGGACAGTGTTTTAAGTACTGCTACGCATTTCATTCTTAAAAAATATAAGGATCACGGTACAATTTATGATAAAAAACATGAGGATGAAAGGGAGATAATTACGCCATGACGAAGCCTCTTGCAGATGCTGTTTTAGGATTAAAGCCTTCCGGTATAAGAAAATTTTTTGATATTGTGAGTGAAATGAAGGATGCCATTTCTTTAGGTGTTGGCGAGCCTGATTTTGACACACCATGGCATATTCGCGATGAGGGTATTTATGCGCTGGAAAAAGGAAAAACATTTTACACCTCAAATGCCGGATTAAAAGAATTAAGAGAGGAAATCTGCAATTACCAGAAAAGAAAACAGGGAATTGTATATAATCCTGCGGATGAAGTTATTGTAACAGTTGGCGGTTCGGAAGCTATTGATATTGGTTTAAGGGCAATGATTAATCCGGGCGATGAGGTTATAATTCCGCAGCCTTCGTATGTTTCGTATGAACCGTGTGCGATCCTTGCTGGTGCAAAACCTGTTATTATTGATTTGAAAGCGGAAAATGAATTCCGTCTTACAGCAGAAGAATTGGAAAACGTTATTACTGATAAGAGTAAGGTGTTGATACTTCCTTTTCCTAATAATCCGACCGGTGCAATCATGGAGCGTGAGGATTTAGAAAAGATTGCAGAGCTTATCAGAAAATATGACCTGTATGTAATGTCTGATGAAATTTATGGAGCTCTTACATATAAAGGTGAACATGTTTCCATTGCAAGCCTTGAAGGAATGAAAGAACGTACTATTCTTATCGACGGGTTTTCAAAAGCTTATGCAATGACCGGATGGCGTCTTGGTTATGCCTGCGGACCAAAAGAGATTATAAAGCAGATGACAAAAATTCATCAATTTGCAATAATGTGTGCACCGACAACAAGCCAGTATGCTGCGGTAGAGGCTTTAAAAAACGGGGATGATGATGTAAAAACAATGAGGCAGGCTTATAATCAAAGACGAAGATTTCTTTTGAATGCATTTAAAGAAATGGGGCTTGAGTGTTTTGAACCTTTTGGAGCTTTCTATGTTTTTCCATGCATAAAAGAATTTGGAATGTCCAGTGAAGAATTTGCAACAAGATTTCTAGAAGAAGAACGAGTTGCAGCCGTTCCTGGAAATGCTTTTGGGGCAAGCGGAGAGGGGTTCTTAAGAATATCTTATGCATACTCTCTGGATAATCTTAAAACTGCTATGGAAAGATTGAATAGTTTTGTAAAAAAACTAAGAAACAATATTTCATAATTACCTTTTTGTGGTATAATGGAATGATATATTGGAATTAAGAGAATGCTAAAAAATATTAAAGATTTTATTTGTATGCACTTAAATTTTAAAGTGTATAATGTAACAGTCGCAGCAATCATAGCTGCGCTTGCGATTGCACCTTGTGTGATGTTTTTACCGGAATCATATGGTTTTGAAAATGGTGTATTAGAAAATTTGCAGCTTATAGTTTTATTTTTAGGATTTATTTTTGCTCTAATGGCAAAAGATAATAAAAAGTTTTTTTATTTTGTAGCAATGATTATAGCAGTTCTTGCTATAAGAGAGGTAAATTGTTTCAGAACCGTATTTTTTGCAATACCCGGGGAAATCAATGAATTTTATACCTGGGATCAGATTAAATTTGGCTGGCTGTATCATCCGATTTACGGGCTGTTTATTGCATATGTTGCTTTTTATTTCTTAAAAAACAAACTATTCCTGACTGCTTGGGAAATGTTGAAGAATATCAAACTGCCTGTTTGGAATATATTGCTTATGCTATCTGGTATGCTGCTTGGTGTAATCGCTGAAAGTGTATTTGCAAATACTCTTTTTGAAGAAAGTGCTGAACTGCTTTTCTATTTATCACTTACTGGCATTATATATTTATATGTCTTTGATAAAGATTATAATCTTTGAACAACAGCATTTGTGAATTCGCTGCAAGAAGCATTTCCGCCTATATCAGCAGTTTTAATACCTGATTTAAGTGTTTCAAATACTGCTGACTTAATTTTTGCAGCGGCAGTTGTTTCTCCTATAAAATTAAGCATCTCAATTGCAGACATAAGCATTGCTGTTGGATTTGCTTTATCTTGTCCGGCTATATCAGGTGCAGAACCGTGAACCGGTTCAAATACCGCATAATCTTTTCCGATATTTGCGCCCTGAGCAATACCAAGCCCGCCGACAAGACCGGCGCATAAATCTGAAACAATGTCACCATATAGGTTTGGTAAAAGAAGGGTATCAAACTGGTTAGGATTTTGTACTAATTGCATACAGCAATTATCAACCAGAATTTCTCTGAAACCGATGTTTGGATATTTTTTCGCAATTTTTCTGGCACAATCCAAAAATAATCCGTCAGAAAGCTTGCAGATATTTGCTTTTGTAACAACACAAACTTCTTTTCTATTATTTTTAACAGCATAATCAAAGGCAAATTCAGCTATTCTTTCAGATGCTGCCCGGGTAATGATTTTTATGCTTTCAGCGGTGTTTTCATCTACCTGTCTTTCAATTCCGGCGTATAAATCTTCTGTATTTTCCCTTACAACAACTATATCAACATTTTCATATCTGGTTTCTATGTTTGGAAGATTATAGCAGGGACGCAGATTAGCATAAAGATCAAGTTCTTTCCTTAATTGTACATTAACCGAGCGGAAACCTTTGCCAATAGGGGTTGTAACCGGTGACTTTAACGCGATTTTGTTTCTTTTTACCGAGTCGATTACCCTTTGCGGAAGCGGAACGCCTTCTTTTTCAATTACGTCTGCTCCTGCAGTCTGGATGTCCCAGACAATATCAACTCCGACAGCTTTGATTATTTTTACAACTGCATCTGTAATTTCCGGTCCGATTCCGTCCCCTTTTATTAATGTTATATTATGCATCTTGACTCCATTTAAGTTTTGTTAGCTGGTATGTCACACTTTCTCTGCCACATTTACGCCTTTCGCTTCTAAGTATGCTTGAATACCTTTTGTTAATTGGTCAGGGCAACTGGTAGGTCTGGCTCCGCACGGTATACCGCTTAATTTAGGAACGATATCATTAATATTCATACCTTTTACGAGAACTCCAATGCCGCTGAGGTTTCCATTGCATCCGCCAACAAATTCAACATCCTGAATAATATTGTCTTTTATTCGCATTTGCATCATCTTACAGCAAACGCCTTTTGGCTGATATTGTACTATATCAACTCCGTTAACTTCTTTTATTTGTATATTATCGCTCATTTTATACTCCTCATTAGTAATTGTGTTTCTAACACTAATTATATCACTTTGTTTTATCATAATCAAATTTTCTCCTTGTTTTGTGTTATCATAAAAACTATGGCAAGTATAACAAAAATAGGTTTCTGGGGGTACCCGCACCCTGATATTATAGAAAAGACTAAAAAAGATTATCCAAACGCCGAATGGATTGATTTGGATATTGATTTTTATTACCCCAAAACAAATATTTTGCCTGAATCATATTGCAAAATTATAAGAAATATTATAGATAATGCAATGTTTCTAAAACCGGATTTGATTTTAGCACCTATTGGTAAAGATAAATGTGATAGCGGCTGGTTTGCATCAAAAATTCTTGCAGATATGGGATTTAATGTAATACAGACTATATTTGAGGATTTGGAACCGAAAAGAGAGTTAAAAATTTGTACAAGCAATTTACCTTTATATGATAAGATTACGCGAATAACAGGCAATATAATCGATGCTGTTGATCAGATTTTACCCCAAATTCCTGCAGAATTTGGGTTTTGGGGAGTGCCTCCAAATGATTTAGAAATATTGAAACTTTTTCCTGACACAACTCACGTATACGGCTGGACAAGATGTGTTGAAGCAGGTACACCTGCGGATTTGGATTTGGAAATGTATGTAGATGAAAATGTTCCAACAGTATTTTATGCACAGGCTTTTTGCGCAAAGTCACAGCTTGCTAAATATCTGGCAGATAAGTACAATGGACTATATGTCGATATTGATGACTATGCTTCAAATTCAATTAGTGCAAAGATTGAGGCATTTTTACGCCTTAGCTGACTTTTGTTTCATAACAGCATCTATAAGACCTTTGAACAAAGGGTGCGGTCTTTCCGGTCTTGATTTAAATTCCGGATGGAACTGGCATGCAACGAACCAATCAAGATGAGGAAGCTCAACTATTTCTGAGAGCATTCCGTCTGGCGACATCCCTGAAAATACTAGTCCGGCTTTTTTGAGCTGTTCTATGTAGTCAGTATTAACTTCATATCTATGTCTATGACGTTCAGAAATCTTGTTTGCACTATATACTTCCTGTGCCCTTGTACCTTTTTTTAAGTTGCAGTCATATGCACCTAACCTCATTGTGCCGCCGTAACCTTTAACATTTTTCTGCTCTGTCATTAAGTCTATGACAGGTATAGAAGCGTTTTCATCAAACTCGGTAGAATTAGCTCCTTTAAGTCCTGCGACATTTCTTGCATATTCAATAACAGCGCATTGCATACCGAGACAAATCCCCAGAAAAGGAACATTATTTTCTCTTGCGTATTTGATAACATTGAGTTTGCCTTCGATGCCTCTGATACCGAAGCCACCCGGAACGATTACGCCGTCAACATCAGCCATTAATTCCTTACATTTGTCCCCGTCAACACAATCTTCTGAATTTATCCATTTGATTTCTGTTTTAACGTTGTCTGCGTATCCGGCATGCTTAATTGATTCTACTACAGAGATATATGCATCAGAAAGCTTTGTGTATTTTCCTGCTATTGCAATTTTGATAGTGCCTGACGGATGGTTGATTTTTTCCACGAGTTCACGCCATCCCGTTAAATCAACTTTTCTTTCCGGAACCTGTAAAAGTTTTAGAACGACATCTGCAAATTTTTGATCTTCAAGAGCTAGCGGAACTTCGTAGATACTTTTCATATCTCTGCATTCAATTACAGCTTCTTTAGAAACCGAGCAGAATAGAGCAAGCTTGTCTTTTTCTGTTTTCGGAATTGGTTTAGAAGTTCTGCAAACAAGAATTTCCGGCTGCAAACCGTAACTCCTCAAAAGACTTACGCTGTGCTGCGAAGGTTTAGTTTTTAATTCTCCAGAGGTCGGAAGATAAGGAAGCAATGTACAGTGAATGTTTATCGCATTGCCAATTCCGGCTTCTGTTTTGAACTGCCTTACTGATTCGATAAACGGCAAACCCTCTATATCACCGATTGTACCGCCGATTTCAATGATTTGAAAATCCGGTTTGAAATGTTTTTGGGCCTTTACCAATCTTGATTTAATTTCATTTGTTATGTGCGGAATTACCTGTACAGTGGCTCCAAGATAATCTCCTCTGCGTTCTTTTTGAATAACAGTCTGGTATACACTTCCTGAGGTTACATTGCTTAATTGTGAAAAATTTGTGTCAATAAATCTTTCATAATGACCTAAGTCTAAATCTGTTTCAGCTCCGTCATCGGTTACAAATACTTCTCCGTGTTGAAAAGGGCTCATTGTTCCCGGATCAACATTTATGTACGGGTCAAATTTTTGTATAGCAACAGAATAACCTCTTGCTCTGAGTAATTTCCCTAATGATGCGCCGATAATACCTTTTCCCAATGAACTTACAACACCGCCTGTAATAAAAATATATTTTGTCATAGTTGAAACTCCTTAATATTATTAACTCTCCCTATCCCGTATCCGGAAGAAATGCAACAAAAAAAGAGGGCAAGAAGCCCTCTTTAACTAATTAATTTTTGGAACTCTGAAAAATCCGTTTTCCTCATCCGGAGCGTTTTTCATAAGTTCTTCTTTTGTTTGTTCGTAATATACTTCGTCTTCTCTCATTACATTTACAAAGTCAATAGCGTGAGCCATTGGTTCAACGTTTGATGTATCAACTTCGTTCATTGCATCAACGTGTTTTAATACATCGCCCAGCTGCTTTGTAAACTTTTCTTTTTCTTCTTCCGTTAATTCCAAGCGTGCCAATTTTGCTACGTGTTCTACGTCTTTTATTGTAATCATAATTTTCCTACTCCAATAATAATTATTTTATATTATCACAAAATTTTTTTCGGGCAAACAATATTTTCTTTTGTAAGTATAATTTTTTTGAGAGAGTTAAACTCGCCATCTTCGAGCTGTACTGTTATATAGTTCCTTGTAACACCTTTGAATTTACCGTTCTTAGCCGGACGTTTTTCAATCAAAACTTCCTGTTCTGAACCAATGTTAGATTTGAGAAAAGTATTGATTTTTTCTGCTGAAATTTTTTTTATAATCCCTGCTCGCTCTTCTTTAATCTTATCCGGCAAATGACCTTCCATTTTTTCTGCAATGGTTCCCTTTCTGATTGAATATGGAAATGTATGTATCTGGCTTAATTTTGACTTGTTCAGATTTTCTACTGTTGTTTGAAAATCATCCTCTGTTTCACCTGCAAACCCTGCAATAATATCGCTGCCCAAAAAAGGTTTATCAAATCTGGATACAATATCTTCAATCTGGTCTAAATAGTATTCTACTGTATAGTGCCTGTTCATACGTTTTAATGTTCTATTGCAGGCAGATTGTAATGATAAATGGAAATGCGGACAGAATTTTTCACTGTTCTGCAAAAAAGTTAGTAATTCAGGTGTAATTTCATGCGGATTTAGAGAACCTAGACGATAGCGCGGTATTGAGGTTTTTGTTTCGATTTCTTTTAGCAGAGGAAGTATATTCTTATCACCCCATAGACCAATATGAATGCCTGTTAAGATAACTTCTTTATACCCTAAGTCAGAATAACGATTTATTTCATTAATAATAAAATCAGAGTCAGCGCTTCTTGATTTACCTCGTCCGTATGGAATAATACAATATGAACATCTGTTATCACAACCATCTTGAATTTTTAGGCTTATTCGGGTTTTGCTTGTATCATTAAGAGTGACTTTGCAGAAATCTGTAGATTGCATAAGATCTTTTACGGAAAACACTTCGTCCTGTAAAATCAAATTTGCTAAACGAAATTTATCCTCGTTGCCATAAACATAATCAATATATGGCTCTTCCAAAAGCTTTTCTTTTTCTATCTGCGCAATACAACCTGTCAGAATTGTTTTCAAACCCAGACTGTGAGCGTGTCTTAAAAGATACATTGCTTCGTTATCACTGGTCTGTGTAACTGAACATGAATTGAGGATGTAATAATAAGCATCTTTTAAGTCTTTGACCTGACTAAATCCTGATTCAATAAGTTTTTGAGCAACAATCTGTCCCTCAAACTGATTTGATTTACATCCCATTGATTTTATGTAGAAATTTTGCATAGCTTGTCGTTGCAATGCCAACACCTCTATACTCTTCCATACATGTCTTCATATCTGATAATATCTTCTTCAATCAGAGGGTCACCCTTTTGCACTTCAATAATTTTTAGGTTATCTTTGTACGGATTCTGGAGTGAATGTACCGCTTGGAGAGGTATATCAATACTGTGGCCGGGACTAAGAATTAATTCTTTTCCTTCCAGAATAACTTTTGCCATACCTTCCAATACCACCCAGTGCTCACTTCTGAAGTTATGCGACTGTACAGATAATTTTTGTCCCGGATTTACCTGTATCATTTTGGTTAAAAATCCATTGCCCTGTGCAAGTACTGTGTAATAGCCCCACGGTCTGTAAACAGTTTTATGCACAAGGTGGGTGTCATCGTTTTGTTTTTTTAATGTTTCAAAAATCTTTTTAACATCCTGCGTTTTATCAGATTTACACGCAAGAATTGCATCTTCAGTTTCTACAACAACAACATCTTCAAGTCCGATTGTCGCAACGAGTTTTGATGATGAGTACATAAGAGAGTTTTTAGAACCTTCATCTAAAACATGACCGATTTTTACATTGCCGTCTTTATCTTTAGGACTTACATCATAGATAGATTTCCAGCTGCCCAAATCATTCCAGTCGCTTTCAAGCTTAACAAGCGCAATCTTATCAGATTTTTCCATAACTGCATAATCAATAGAAATGGAAGGCATTTTGTCATACTCTGTGAACGGAATTTCATCTGATTCAGAAAAATCAAAGTTGGAAAGTTTTGAATAAATTTCAGGAGATGCTTTTGCCAGTTCTTCCAGAAGTACAGACGCTTTGAACATAAATATTCCGCTGTTCCAGTAGTAATTTCCTGCTGAAACATATTCACGCGCAAGTTTTTCATTTGGTTTCTCTACAAATTTATTTACTTTATAACCGCGTTCAATATGTTTGTCTGTAACATTTATGTACCCATATCCTGTTTCAGGGTAAGAAGGTTTTATACCAAATGTTACAATGTAGCCGAGTTCTGCAATCTTTTCGCCTTCTTTAACGGTCATAACAAATTTATCTGTATTATTTATCATATGATCGGAAGGTACTACGAGAATTACGGGATCTATGTTGAATTTTTCTATAATGTATTTAGAAGCAAGCGCAATGGCCGGTGCTGTGTTTTTCGAAATAGGTTCTGATAAAACTACAGCCTTGTCATACATTGATGAAAGCTGATATTTAACATTAGATAAATGTTTTACACCTGTCATACTTATAATATTAGAAGCCGGCATGCATTCAGAAACTCTTTCAAAAGTTGCTTGCAGCAAACTCTCAGTGTTTTGAATGTTTAGAAGCTGTTTGGGATATAATTCCCTTGACAAAGGCCATAATCTGCTTCCTGAACCGCCTGCTAAAATTAATCCATACATCATAAATAAATTCCCTCTTATAACTCCCTGCTTCAATTCTAGCATAAATAAAAAATAATTGTAAAATAATTCAAATATGTGGTAAAATACAACACAAGGCAATGTTATTTTATGAAAATTTACTATAAGGCTACGTATACTTATAAAATATACAGGATGTTTTTGTCCGAATTGGAAGGGTTTGTTACAACTCTAGGTAACATTGCGCTATTGGGCTTAGAGTTTTTTAAAGGATTAAAAACTTTTCCAACAACGTACAAATCTATAATGGAGCAAGCTTCGCGTTTTGGTGTTTCATCTCTGCCTATAACATTGTCTATTGTCGGCATGACATCTGTAATTATTGCCATGCAGATTGCGGGAGAGATGGTTAAACAGGGCGCTGGAAATTATGTTGGTATGCTTGTTTCAATTCTTATGGTAAGGGAAGAAGGCGTAATTATGGCAGGATTTGCAATAATTTCTATGATTGGTTCTTCTCTTGCATCAGAAATTGCGACAATGAAAGTAACGGAACAGATTGATGCAATAAGAGTTCTTAGGGTAAATCCGGTGTATTACCTGTTTACCCCGAGAGTTATTGCGGGAACCTTGATGATGCCGGTTGTTGTAATTGTTTCATCGCTGTTTGGTATTCTGGGCGGTGCAGTTGCTTCAAATCTGGCTTCAGGGCTTACATACAAGGCATACTTTGACTCTGTATGGTTCGGTCTGAATATGCATGATTTAAATGTGTGTATTCTAAAGTCTTTGGCGTTTGGTTTTGTAATAACATTAATAAGCTGTTCTTGCGGAATGGAAGCAAGAGATGGCGCAAAGGGGGTTGGTATTGCAACAACAAAAGCTGTCGTCTGGTCTTTTGTTGCAATTGTAATACTGGATTTAATCTTTGCAGCAATGTTCTTTTATTAGTACCTGAGGGTGAAAGAAAAAATGGGTATAGAAGTTAAAAACTTAATAAAATCATTCGATAAAAAAGTTATTTTAGATGATATTTCATTCAAAGTTGATGATGGAAAAATTTTATCTATAGTAGGTTTTAGCGGCTCCGGTAAAAGTACTGTGTTAAAACTTATAAGCGGATTAATTGAAAAAGACTCTGGAGAAATAAATACTTCCGGAGGAGATATTGCAATGGTTTTTCAGTATTCAGCGCTTTTTGATTCGCTTAACGTCTTTGATAACATATCTTTTGCTTTGCAGGAAAGAAAAGATTTGAGGGGTAAATATACAAGAAAAGAACTTGAAAAAATAGTTGCAGAAAAACTAGAGCTGGTAGGACTTTCAGGTATTGAAGAACAATTTCCATCAGAGTTATCAGGCGGTATGCAGAAACGTGTAAGCTTTGCCCGTGCAATTGTTACCGAGCCTAAAATAATACTTTATGACGAACCAACAGCCGGTCTGGATCCAATTTCATCTACACTTATAGAAGATTATATTGTTCGTTTGAAGAATGAAACAAATGCCGCTTCTATTGTTGTAACTCACCAGATGTCAACAATAAGAAGAACAGCCGATTCTGTTTTGATGTTGTATAATGGACATGCAGTTTTTGAAGGGACTCCTGAGGAGCTAATGGAACAAAAAACTCCATATACTAAACAGTTCGTCACTGCTTCAATCGACGGCCCTATGAAAATGCTGGGTTAGTCAAACAAAGAAATTATTATTAACAAAAAGGAAATATAACAAATGAAAATGTCACCATCATTTAAAGTAGGAATATTAACACTTGTAGCATTGATTATACTTCTATTTACTGTTTTGTGGATAAAGGGGCGTTCTTTTTCTTCAGCAGAACGAATTGAAGTCCATTTTAAGGATGTAAATGGAATGCGTCCGGGCTCAGGTGTTCAAATGATGGGACTCCGTGTTGGACAGGTGGAAGAAATTATACCGGTTGTTGATGGCGAATCAAGTTATGTAAAGATGAAATTTGTTATTACAGAACCAGGGATTACAATACCAAAGGCATCAATGCTTTCTATACAGCAGTCAGGGCTGATTGGCGAACAGTTTTTGGAAATCACACCGCCAAGAGTTCGTTCAGTGTTTATTCCTGTTATTGGAAAAGAGCTTTTATCAAATGATGCTCCGGTTGAGATTAAATTAGATGATAAATATTATGATGTAGGTAATGTTAAGAAATCTCAGATAATGACTGCGAAGCTTGTTCCAGATGAGTTAAAGGACTATATAAAGACAAATTATGCTTATAAGGTAGACTATGTGGTAAATCTTCCGGGACTTATCATACCTCACTTTATGACCGGTAAGATTGTTACAGAGGATGGAGTTAAAAAATTGAGAATCGCTCCGCTGGATAATGCTCCGCTTCCATATCCTCAGCAGACTTCTCCATATACTATAATTGAGCCAATGAGAATTGCTGATTTTATGGATTTGCAGTACAAAGCCGCAGAATCTTTAACAGAAACAAACCGAATTATTAATGAATTGCTGAATGATAGTATGATTGCAGAAATCAGACAGTCTGTTACTAATTTTAAAGACTTGACAGCTCAGGCAACAACTACACTTGCTAAGACTGAAAAGCTCATAGAAACTTCAAGAAATGATATAGATGCTGTTCTGTGGATGATGAGTGATGTTTCTACAAACTTTAATAAACTTGCGACTAATATCAACGGAATTATTGGAGATGAGAAGTTCAAACCGATGATGTATGATACAGCAGAATCTATTTCAAATCTTTCTAAACAGCTGACTCCAATTCTCGGGGCAGTTGATGCTAAAGCTTTTGGTGAAGACTTAAATGCTGTTATGACTAATTTGAATGAAATTTCAACTTCTGTGAACAAGATGACAAAAGATGAAAACCTTAAGACGAAGATTGAAACTTCTATTGATAACCTTAATGTAACAATGTGCGAAGTTTCTTCAGCCCTGGAAACAATTAATGGTGAAGATGGAGATAAAGAAGGGTTAAAACAAATTGTAGAAGATACATCAGAAACAGTTGCAAACCTTAAGAAATTCTCAGAGAAATTGAATAAGAGATTTTTACTGTTCAGACTGATGTTCTAGGGGTAGGTCAGTCAATATCTGACCTACTGTGGCTTAATGTTGTTAAGAGCATATTCGCAACATTGTTTAACAAGATTATTTAATGAAATGCCTTGATTTTTTGCAATTATTTGTAATGCTTGTATAAGATTTATAGGTAATCTAAATGTCTTATTAATCATTTCATTTTTTTTTACTTTGAACATATTTTAATACAATCTCACTGTAGCGTTATCGTAATAATAATTATTTTACTAATAAAAATAATAAATGTAACAGGCAAATAGCACTATTTAGATATTTAGTTTTGTAAACAATCGTTATGAAAATGTTTTTAGGTGTTATGTTTGTTGTAGAATACCTTTTGGGAGATTTAGTGTGATGTTAGATAGTGCAGTAAAATTTATTGAGGAAAAAATAGGAGATTTTAAACCTGAGATTGGTATAATACTTGGTTCTGGGCTTGGTGATTTAGCTGATGAGTTCTGTAAAATTTCTATTCCGTATTCGGAAATTCCAGGATTTGAAACTTCTACAATTTCGGGACATAAGAGCAGACTTGTATTTGCAGAAATTAACGGCAAGAATGTTGTTATGATGCAGGGACGTTTTCATTTTTATGAAGGACATCCAATACAAAAAGTTGTATTCCCTGTGAAAGTTATGAAGAAAATCGGAGTTAAGACTCTAATTGTTACAAATGCCGCAGGTGGAGTTAATGCTGATTTTAAGCCTGCTGATTTGATGATTATAACAGACCATATTAATCATATGGGAGTAAATCCCCTTATAGGGCCAAATGACGCTTCTATGGGAGAAAGATTCCCTGATATGAGTGAAGTTTATTCTAAAGAGTATGTGGAACTTGCAGAAAAAGTCGGCAAAAAACTTGGTATTGATTTACAAAAAGGTGTTTATATAGCACTTACCGGCCCTTCATATGAAACTCCTGCCGAGGTCAAAATGGCTAGAATTCTAGGTGCTGATGCTGTGGGGATGTCTACTGTACCGGAGGCAATTACAGCTTCCTGGGCAGGGATGAAAGTTATAGGGTTAAGCTGTATATGTAATTCAGCTGCCGGCGTAAGCACTGTAGGACTTTCACATGCTGATGTTATTGAAGCCGCAGGAGCCGCAAAAGAAAAGTTTAAAAAATTGGTAAAAGAAATTATAAGAGAACTATGAGATTAGATAAATTTTTAAAAGTTTCAAGATTAATTAAGAGAAGAACTGTTGCAAACACTGTTTCTGAAATGGGTCGTGTGCTTGTTAATGGTAATCCTGCAAAACCGGCTAAACAGCTGAAAATTGGTGATGTTATTGAAATTGAGTATTCAAACAGAGTGGAAAAAGTGGAAGTAATTGTTATTCCAACCGGAAATGTAAGCGTGCAGGAAGCATCGAACCTGTACAAAGTACTATAACCCCTCTCCTTGAGGAGAGGGCAGGGTGAGGTGTCAAACCGTTGCGAAAAGGAGAAAATAATGCCTGTAATAAATGAACATTTTACAATAAATACACAGGGAAATAATGATATTATAAATATAACAAAACATGTTCAGAATTGTGTTTACCAGCACGAACTTAAGGATGCCCTAGTTTGTGTATCAATTCAAGGCAGTACATCTGCTGTTACAACTATTGAATATGAAACGGGGCTTATACAGGATTTAAAAGAGGCTCTTGAAAGAATTGCTCCAACAGGGGCGGAGTATCATCATGATGAAATCTGGCACGATGGTAACGGTTACGCTCATGTCCGTGCTGCAATTGTTGGGAGCTCTGTTAATATAGCTTTAAAAGACGGACTTTTGAATTTAGGCACCTGGCAGCAAGTTGTATTGCTGGATTTTGATAATAAACAGCGCTCTAGAAATATAACAGTGCAGATTTTGTATTAATATGTTAATATAAATTTATGTTAAATCTATACATCACATCATCAAAACGTCGCGAGGGTAAGACTTTTTTGACAGCAGGACTTGCTGCAACAATGCAAAGTCTTGGATACTCAACAACTGTTTATAAGCCGATTCAAACAAACGGGATTGAACGTAACGGTTTTATGCAGTCACCTGATTTAACTTATGTAAAAACAATTGATCCATATATCAACGCTCATTTTTCTTATTTGTATAAATCTGATTTAGAACCGCTTATAGCATCTGAACTTGAAAATGAACCGATTGATATAGAGCTTATTTCAAGAGAGTATGGGAGAATTTCAAGCACATCCGACTGTACACTGCTCGATGGTGACTGCGGAATTTTAAGCCCGATTGCTCCTGCTGTTCAGACAGCTGATCTGGTAAAAAAACTCCAACTTCCGCTCCTGTTTGTGGTTACACCACGTGAGGATTCTATTAATGATACACTTCTTTCTATTTATACTGCTCAGGAAAAAGGGCTGGAAATAAGAGGTGTGATTATAAATAATATTAAGGATGATTGTCCGAAAAATCTATTAAATGCTATTCCGAGGGTAATAGAGGAGTATACTAATATTAAAATACTTGGTCTAATATCACATATTGAAGGGAAAATATCTCCGGAAGATTTAATAACAAGTATCCTTAATGGAGTTGATATTGAAAGTATTTTTAATGTAAAGATTGAAAAACTGGAATTATGATAATTACTGCCGGAATCTATAAAGGGAGAAAAATTACTGCTCCTGACGAAAATATTACAAGACCTACTTTATCAAAAGTCAGGATGGGAGTTTTTAATACTTTATATTCAATACTTGGAGATTTTGAGGGTAAATCTTTTCTTGATGTTTTTGGCGGCTCGGGGGTAATGGGGTTGGAGGCTCTTTCGCGCGGATTTGAGGGTGTAACTGTTTTCGAGAAAAACAGAAAAGCGGCAGAGATTATAAGAAAAAATTATAACCAGCTCGGGTTGAAACCTGATTTAAAAATAGGAGATAGCTCAAAATTAATAACCAGACTGGATAAGGTTTATGATGTTGTATATATTGATCCGCCATATATGAGTAACTTATATGAGAATATTCTAAAAAATGTAACCGGAGGAATTATAGTAGTTGAGGGAATAAAAGATATTGGCTTTGAAGGGTTAGACCTCATTAAAACGAAAAACTACGGCGATAAATCTATTAATTATCTTAAAAACATATCGTTTTTCAAAGATTTGTAAATTTTTGTAACACTTGTTTAACATATTTGTTATAAATTTTTAATTCTGTGGAATTAAGAAAATATAGGATATGAAACGAGGTTAATTATG
>QWCN01000952.1_pt1 | contig 48895 bp, 41 predicted proteins | sample 1972711 | NCBI WGS metagenome assembly QWCN01 (sample SAMN09866707, study PRJNA288562) | Human gut metagenome isolate term1_stool, whole genome shotgun sequencing... | isolation source: gut | host: Homo sapiens | place: USA: California
GTTTTTGAAGTTCTTTGATTCGCTTTGAAGTGAACCGCTGTCCCTCGCGACAGCTTCTATACTTTATCACGGGTGCAAGAGAATGTCAACACCTTTTTTAAAATTTTTAAAACTTTTTCTTTTTTTTCTACAGTATCTACTTTTTCTACAATTATGTAAACTTGCAACTGCTTTTATTCCTCTTCTTCCGGGAAAAGCAGTTCCTCTACATAGACATCCTGGAAATTCCGCTCCAGGGCCAGTTCTACAAAACGAGTCTCTTCGGAAAGTCTGCTGCTTCTCATGAACTCCTCCTGATTCAGCACTGCCATTTTTGCGCCCTCGCCTGCCGCGTTTCCGATCGAAAGAATTCGATTCTCCAGCTCCGGCGGCAGCAGACCAATGGCACATGCGCTGGCCGGATTCATATAATTGCCAAAGGCTCCGGCTATCAGGAGGGTATCTATCTCATCCACCTCTATGCCGCGATGACTGCATAACAGCCGGATACCTGCGCAGATAGCCGCCTTCGCCAGCTGCAGCTCCCGGATATCACGCTGATTCAGATACACCTGCTCCGTAAAAGATACCGTCTGCTCTTCCATGCGCCCGGTTTCGTCCAGCTTTCCAAGACGGAGGAGACAGGCCGTCGCATCCAGAAGACCGGATCCGCAGATCCCCTTCGGCTCCCCTTCCCCGATTACATGCCAGGAAAGCTTTCCATTCTCAAGCCATACCTTATCAATCGCTCCTTCGGTTCCACGCATACCACAGGTAATCTTGGCACCCTCAAAGGCCGGTCCCGCTGCCGTTGAGCAAGCCATAAGTCCCTGCCTGTCTCCCAGAACAATTTCCCCATTGGTTCCGATATCCACCAACAAAGTCGGCTTTTCTTTCTCATAAATACGGGACGTCAAAATGCCGCCGACTGTATCCGCGCCTACAAAGCCCCCGATATTGGGCAGCCAGAGTATCTCCCCCTGCGGATGGATCCGCACATCAAATTTCGCCGCCGGAAGCTTAAGCGCTCCCTTCACCACCGGATCATAAGGAGCTTTTACCAACGTGTCAATCGGAAGCCCGAGAAACAGATGGTGGATACAGCTGTTGCCCACAAGCGCTACCCGGACAATATCCTCCGCAGTTCTTCCTGCTGCCTCCGCCGCCTGGGCAAGCAAATCACTGACCGCCCGGCGGATACAGCGATACAGCTGCTCCGGCCCGTGCTTCAACACATAATTTCCCCGCTCCACCACGTCAGCCCCATACTGGCGCTGAGGATTCAGCATACTTCTGACCGCCAGTTCTCTTCCGGTCCGGGCGTCCATAAGATACACCACCACAGAGGTAGAGCCCACATCTGCCGCCGCCAGAAGCGGATCTTTTACGTCTCCCGGAAGCGTTCCCGGATTCACTATTGTCTTTTTTCTGTCTTCTGTATGTCCCTCGGTCAGAATCTGTGTGTCCTGTTCCCTTTCCCATAAGGTATCGATCTCCATGCCGTCCGCAGCCTTCGTCTGGCAGGCAAGCACAGGCTCACCATTTACCCGTACACGGCATTTTCCGCAGCTTCCCTTTCCTCCGCAGGGCGCGTCCGGAGATATTCCCGCTTCCACCGCTGCCTCAAGAAGGGTCTGTCCTTCCCTCGCCTTCCATCGAAGCCCTTCGTTTCTGAAATATAATTCACACATCTTCTGTTCTCCCTGTTCTTTTTCTCCCGGTTTATTCAATAGCTAAACCGGGTGCTGAATTTCGTTTCTCCCACTTCCACCGGAAGTTCCTGATATTCGATACCCTCAATCCGGATATAGGGCTGATTTTTCAGTGTGAGGATCAGCTGGGAAATCAAGGACTCCCGTCCCTGAACCTCCATCTCCACCCGGCCATCGCTCAGGTTCCGTACCCAGCCGGTAAGGCCAAGGTTCCGGGCATAGTACGCTGCCTGATAGCGGAAGCCTACACCCTGGACGCGGCCAGAAAAGTATATGTGTTTTCTTATCATATAAAAATGCCTCTCTCTTACGCCTGCACCTTGGCATCCAGCTCAAACCAGAACTCCACGCCATTATCATAGTTACGCACACCACACTCCCGGTGCAGGGAATCCATAATGGCCTTGACAATGGACAGACCGATGCCGCTGCCGCCGTACTCCCGGGTCCGGGCCTTGTCCACTTTATAGAATTTGATCCAGACCTTATCCAGATCCTCCTCCGGAATCGGCTTGCCGGTATTAAAGACAGATACCCGCACCAGCTCATTTTCCCGGTGAAGCTTGACCTCGATAACTTTATCGAAATCACAGTGATTGATGGCGTTGCTGATGTAATTGGTCACGACCTCTTCGATCTTAAATTCATCGGCCCATACGTAGACCGGCTCTTCCTCCTTGAAAATCAGATGGATTTCCTTCTGCTCCATGAGAATTTTCGAAGAATTTAAAACATTTCGGATAAGTGATACAATATCAAACCGTTCCATGGTAACCACATCGTTGCCAAATTCCAACTGATTTAAAGATAGCAGATTTTTCACCATGGTGTTCATCTTCTGGGCCTCATCCATGATGACCTCGCAGTAAAAGTCCCTGCTTTCAGCATCGTCATTGATGCACTCCTTCAGCCCCTCCGCGTAGCCCTGAATCAGGGCAATGGGAGTCTTCAGCTCGTGAGACACATTGGACAGGAATTCCTTGCGCATCTCGTCAATCTGGTTTTTCTGCTCGATGTCCCGCTGCAGCTCGTTGTTGGCAGTCTTCAGCTCGGAAATGGTCTTTTCCAGATTCTCCGACATCTCATTCATATGCTCACCCAGCACACCAATTTCATTGTCGATATCGCACGTGAATTTCGCATTGAAATCCAGATCCGCCATGCACCTGGAGATGTCCGTCAGCTCCAGCAGCGGTTCGGAAATCCGTCTGGACAGCCACCAGATCAGAAGGGAGCCGAATACCATGGCCGTCAGCGCCACATAGAGGAAAAACTGGTTGGAAATGGCTGCGCTGTCCCGGATGCTCTCGATGGCCGTCTGCATAATAAAGGGCTCGCCGGAATCCAGGGTGCCCACAATCTCCAGGTAATCCGCCTGGGAAAAATGATCCCGGCTCTCCCGAATCGTGTAATTGTCCGCCGTATCCAGCACCATGGAATTCTGGGTGTCCGCCTCAAAAATATAACTGTACAGCTTTTTCTGCAGAATCTGATAATCCCGGTTGGTGGCAAGCTTTGGCTCGCCGCTGTTATCCATAACGAAGATGGAGATATTGTCCGTGTTACAGATAAGCTCCATGCTGGCCTTGAAACCGTTGTCATTGGTAAGCCCGCTGCTGACGCCCTTATTCAGGGCTTCGTAAGCACTGACGATGGCTTTCTGCTTTTCAGACATATAATAATCCTTCAGAAAAAAAGCATTGATCAGGCCAACACACAGAAATGCCGCCGCCAATACACCGATGAAGATAGCGGCCATCTGCCGCTTGATGGAATGCTTTCCCGGATGCTTGACAGAATGTTCCATACTCAGCCCACCTCGAATTTATAGCCCATGCCCCAGATGGTCTTGATCATGTCACCCTTGTCGCCCAGCTTGCTTCGAAGCTTCTTCACATGGGTGTCGATGGTCCGGGCGTCGCCGAAATAGTCGTAGTTCCACACATTGTTCAGAATCTTCTCCCTGGAAAGGGCGATTCCCTGATTTTCCATAAAATAAGTCAGCAGCTCAAATTCCTTAAAACTCAAATCCAGCTGCCTGCCGTCCACGGTCACGATATGCGCCGCCTTATCCAGGGAAATGCCTCCTGCATCCAGCACCTCGTCCACGCCTCTGGCGCTGGTACGCCGGAGAATCGCTTCCACCCGGGCTACCAGAATTTTGGGGCTGAAGGGCTTGGATATATATTCGTCCACGCCCAGATCGAAGCCCTGCAGCTCATCCCGCTCGTCAGATTTGGCTGTCAGCATGATAATCGGCACCTTGGAATACGCACGAATCTCCCGGCAGGTCTGCCAGCCGTCCATCTTCGGCATCATCACGTCCAGAATCACCAGGGCGATTCCCTCCGTGCCGAAAAAAATGTCCAGGGCCTCCGCGCCGTCCCCGGCCTCCAGTACCTCAAAGTTCTGTTTTACCAGAAAATCCCGGACCAGCTTCCGCATTCTGCTCTCATCGTCCACTACCAGAATTTTTAATTTATCCATCACGAATCCTCCTGCCTCTTATTTCTACAGAAATTATTTTTTATTATACTTGATTTCTGTCTATTATAACAGGGAAATATGATCGTTTTGTGAAAAATACAGAGAAAAGGAGGCGGAATGTTCGCTTCCGCCTCCTTTTGTTTCTTCTATTATATGATAAGTCTATTCCATCACAACATCGGCAAAGGTCCCGCCTGCCGCCCGCATCAGATCTTCCGGATTCACTTCGATCTGGGAGCCGCGCCGTCCGCCGCTGACCATAATTCGTGGAAACTGCTTCGCGCTCTCGTCCAGCACCGCCGGAAACTGCTTCTTCATACCAATGCAGGTGCAGCCGCCCCGGACGTAGCCGGTCAGATCCGTCAGTTCCTTTAAGGGAAGCATTTCAACTGATTTTTCATGAACGGCTCTCGCCGCCTTTTTCAGATCCAGCTCCGCCTCAATGGGGATTACAAACACATAATGTTCTTTACTCTTCGCCACCGTCACCAGAGTCTTGTATACAATCTCATGGGGCTGACCCAGCATATCCGCCACGCTGACGCCGTCATGGAATTCCTCACCGTCGTAGGTATGTACCGTGTAGGGAATCTTCTTCTGCTCCAGAAGACGCATGGCGTTGGTCTTGATTTCTTTTTCTTTTTTTGCCATCTTCGCTCTCCTTTTCAACCATCTGTCACTCTGTCTTGACCAGTCGTTGTGCTGCGTTTCTGACCGTTAAGATATCTTTGGTTTTTCAATAAACATCAGACAGAAGCTCACAAGCAGCAGCGCGCAGGACACCCAGATGGCCCGGATGCTCACAGCCGGATTCATAGACAGCACGCCGCCCACGCCTGCGCCCAGGGCAAACAGAAAGATGATACCGAAATAATATAGCATCTGCTCCGCCTGCTGGGACTTATGCTCCCGCACATAGCCGGACAGCGCCGCAATACCGCTTCTTAAGTTGCCGATACACATGGTGCTGGCGTAGGAATAACCGTTGACCTTGCGGAAGGACTGTACCTGCATGGCGCAGGAAAAAGAAACCAGGGCGGTCGCCATCATATCCAGACGGGTGGGAATAAACCCGACTACAAACAAAATAACAATTTCCAGCAGAAGAATACTCTGCCGCCAGTGAAGCTTCCTTGCGTACCGGTACCGACCCTGAATCTGCTCTGCCACCCAGACGCCCACCGCAAAAGACAGAATCGGGAACAGGTAGCGAAGACCCGCCATCCACTCGCCGCACATGAAATGCTGACTCATCAGCACCACGTTGCCGGTCTGGGCATTGGAAAATACTTCCTTTCTTGTAAAATAGGTATAAGCGTCCTGAAAGCCTCCGGACAGCGCCAGAAAGGCGCTGTTCACGAAGGCTTCGGACATTTGTTTTTCCTGTTCTGTTTCATGAATCAGAGACATCGTAGAAAAACCATCCTTTCGTCCTAGTTCTTTTTACTAGCCAGATAGGCTGCTTTTCCCTCATCATACAGATTTTTACCCTCGCTGTCAATAATAACTACGAGCGGCATGTCTTCCACATAGAGCTTCCGGAGTGCTTCCGCACCCAGATCCTCGTATGCGATCAACTCACATTTTTTGATACACTTCGCCAGAAGAGCCCCCGCTCCTCCGATCGCCCCAAAGTAAACACCGTGATACTTCTTCATGGCTTCCACCACTTCCGGAAGTCTGGCACCCTTTCCAATCATACCTCTCGCGCCCACGCTCATCATGGTCGGCGCGTAAGCGTCCATACGTCCGCTGGTAGTCGGTCCGGCGCTTCCGATGACCTGACCCGGCTTCGCCGGAGTCGGTCCCACATAATAAATCGTAGCGTCTGTGGGATCAAAGGGAAGCTTTTCTCCTCTTGCAAGAGCCTCACACATCCGCTTATGGCCCGCGTCTCTTGAGGTATAAATGGTTCCGGTCAGATACACGCTGTCGCCTGCGTGTAAGGTTTTTGCAAGCTCCTCCGTCAAAGGCAGCTGAATATGTCTTTCCATATTAAATCACCTCCGTCTTGTGGCGTGTTACATGACAGTTGATATTGACTGCACAGGGCATGCCTGCGATATGGGTCGGCATAGTCTCAATGTTCAGAGCCAGAGCGGTGGTCTTTCCGCCAAAGCCCTGAGGTCCGATGCCAAGCTCATTGATTTTCTCCAGCATCTCTTTTTCCAGATCTGCGTAATAGGGATCCGGATTGGGCTCCTCCGTATTGCGCATCAGGGCTTTCTTTGCCAGCAGCGCACATTTATCGAAGGTTCCTCCGATACCTACGCCTACTACCATGGGCGGACAGGGATTCGGTCCTGCTGCCTCCACGGTCTCCAGAATAAAGCTCTTGATTCCCTCAATTCCCGCAGAGGGCTTGAACATCCGGATAGCGCTCATATTTTCGCTGCCGAAGCCCTTGGGGCCTACGGTTACTTTGATCTGCTCGCCCGGAACGATCTCCGTATACAGCATAGCCGGCGTATTGTCGCCGGTATTGCCGCGGCGCACCGGATCCTTTACAACGGATTTCCGGAGATATCCCTTGTCATAACCGCGGCGGACGCCCTCGTCTACCGCCTCCCTAAGATCGCCGTCTACGATATGTACGTCCTGACCGATCTCCAGGAATACACAGGCCATACCTGTATCCTGACAGATGGGTACATGCTCTTCTCCGGCAATTTCAAAGTTCTCGATAATTTTGTCCAATACCCCCTGGGCTGTCTCCCAGTCTTCACATGCTCTGCAGCGGCGGATAGCTCCCTTGATATCCTCCGGCAGTTCTTCGTTGGCCTTGATACACAGACGTTCTACTACATCTGTAATTTCTGAAGCCTTAATTTCACGCATGATACTTCACCTCCATATAGGTACTATAACATATCCTGATTTCTAACACAAATTGATAGGTTTTATGTATTGATAGCCTTATCCTATTCTTACAGCAGCAGGCTGATAAACTGGCTGGCCAGAACCACCGCTACCAGAGCAATGGGATAGGTAGCCGCGTAAGCGCTGGCCACATCGTCGGTCTCGGTCACACGAATCAGAGTTCCCAGAGCCGGCGTACTGGTCATACCGCCGCAGATAGAGCCCAGGCAGTTAAACAGAGACAAATGCAGGACTTTTACCGCAAAGACGTAACCCAGCAGCATGGGCACCAGCGTCATCAGTGCTCCATACAGGAATAACAGGGCTCCCTGCTCCTTCAGAATCTCCACAAAACCTGCGCCTGCCTGGCTTCCCGCTCCCAGAAGGAACAGGGCAAGACCGAACTCCCGAAGACACTCCAGAACGTGCTTCTCCACCTGTACGCTCAGACGGCCGAAATGGCCGAAATGGCCCAGAATCAGTCCCGCAATCAAGGGGCCGCCTGAGGTTCCCAGGGCAAATACCGCGCCGCCCGGAAGGGGGATTTCAATTTTCGCCAGAATAATACCGAAGGCAATGGCCAGAGAGAAGGGGAAGAATCCCATACTGTCCGCATAGAATAAATCTTCCTTCTTGGTCTTGTGGAACTCCTCCACGTCTACGCCTGCGGCAGCTTCGAACCGCGCCCGCTCCGCTTCCATATCCGTATGCAAAAGCTTGGGAACCAGCTGGACAAAAAGTACCACGCCCACAACGCCGAAGGGATACGCGATGCCATAGCCTACAGAGGCCGCGTCCGATCCGGTCGCCTCCAGGGCTGCCGCCAGTCCCGGCGTACTGGTAAGCGCGCCGGTCATCATACCTACGCTGATATCCACCGGAATCCCAAAGATTTTAATCACGGCCACACAGGTCAGCGCGCCCGCGCCGATAACCAGAGCGCCCAGTAAAATATACGACGTGGCGTTATTTTTAAAATTCCGGAAAAATTTCGGTCCGGCAATAAAGCCTACCGAGGTTACAAAACAAATCAATCCAAGCTCCCGCACCAGGGAGGGAATCTCTACCCCAAAGTGGCCGAAGACCAGGGCCACCAGCAAAATGCCGGCGGTCCCCAGCTCCAGACCGCAGATTTTAATACTTCCTACCAGATAACCGATCACGGCAATCAGAAATACCATCATCAGGGTATTGGATAATACCGACTCCTGAAACCATGTTACAATCCCCATAACTTCAACCCCCATTGACGTTATTTTGCTGCGTTATTTCGGCATGCCGAAGGTGTAATTCGGAAGCAGCATCGGAGAAATCTCGTTTGTATGCAGTCCTGCCTTTTCCAGCTCCTGTGCATAGCTCTTAAGATGATCCAGATTCATCGTTCCCAGCTCTACCTCTTTGCACTTGCGTGCCGCAGCCTTACCTGCATTGCGGCCAAATACAATGATATCCAGAAGGGAATTGCCCATCAGACGGTTTCTTCCGTGGATACCGCCTACCGCCTCGCCTGCTACCAGCAGATTCGGGATTACCTTGGTAAAGCCCTCGCCGCCGATCTCCAGACCGCCGTTCTGATAATGAAGGGTCGGGTAAATCAGAATCGGCTGCTTTCTCATATCGATACCGTAGTTCAGGAACATACGAAGCATAGCCGGAATTCTCTTTTCAATGGTGCCCTCTCCGTGAATCATCTCAATCATCGGGGTGTCCAGCCAGATACCATAACCGGTCGGCGTGGGAACACCCTTGCCTCTTGCCGTACACTCCCGGATAATGGAGGCTGCGGACACGTCGCGGGTCTCCAGCGGATGCATGAAGGCCTCGCCGTCCACATTGATCAGCATTGCGCCTACGGAACGGACCTTCTCGGTTACCAGCGCGCCGAAGATCTGCGCCGGGTAAGCCGCTCCGGTGGGGTGATACTGAATTGTATCCTGGTACAGAAGCGGCGCTCCCGCACGATAGCCCATCACCAGTCCGTCTGCAGTTGCTCCGTAATGATTGGAGGTGGGGAAGTGCTGATAATGCAGTCTTCCTGCTCCGCCGGTAGCAATGATAACGGTCTTGGCTCTCGCCACTTTATACTCTCCGGTTTCCATATTCTGGAGGACAGCGCCTGCCACCTGTCCTTTGTCATCCTTAATCAGCTCTACAGCCGCGGTAAAATCTACCACCGGAATCTGACGGTTCCATACCTCGTCGCGGAGAACACGCATAATCTCCGCTCCGGAATAGTCCTTGCAGGCGTGCATTCTCTTTCTGGAGGTTCCGCCGCCGTGTGTGGTAATCATCCGGCCATCCTTGTCCTTATCAAACATAACGCCCAGGTCATTGAGCCACTGGATTGCGTCCGGTGCTTCCATAACCAGGCGGCGCAGAAGCTCGGGTCTTGCCGCAAAATGTCCGCCGCCGAAGGCGTCCAGATAATGCTGCTGAGGAGAATCATTTTCCTTATCCGCAGCCTGGATACCGCCCTCTGCCATCATGGTGTTGGCGTCACCGATACGAAGCTTGGTCACCATCATAACGTTGGCACCTGCCTCATGCGCCTCGATCGCTGCGGAAGAACCGGCTCCGCCGCCGCCGATGATCAGAACATCCACATCATAATCTACTTTATCCAGATCAATCGGTACATTTAAAATCCGGCTGTTGGAATGGAGCAGGGTACCAAGCTCATAGGGAGCCTTTTCGCCCTTATTGGGGCCGACCTGAATCTCCTGGAATCCATCCTCCCGGTAATCCGGATGGAACTCTTTCAGGAGCGCGTCCTTTTCCTCTGCTGTCATTCGTCTCGGCTCTACACCGATACGCTGTGCTCTTGTGGCCTCTACTTTTTTAATAGATTCCAGCATTTCCGCTGTATACATAGTCCGCTCCCCTCCTATTTCTCAATCTCTCGGTTGTTGTACAGTTCCTTCATTTCCTCGATGGGCTTCTGCATAATCTGCTCGATCAGGTCGTCGAAAGCGCCGTGGTGAATGTCCTCCACTCTCTTCTCCAGATGCTCCGCCTTCGGGGCAATGTATTTTCCGGTCAGTCTTCTGGCCAGCACGCCTACCATGGGGTGGGAAATGCCTGCCGGGCAGCGGGAGGTACAGATACCGCAGCCGATACAGTCGAAGGATTCCTCCGCGCACTTCTCGAAATCACCGCGCTGGGCGTAAGCGATATACTGCATGACATTTAAGGACTGGGGACAGCCCTTGGTGCAGGCATTGCAGCCGATACAGCTGTAGATTTCCGGATAGAGATCCATCATCACGCGCTGCTTTACACTGATTTTGTCCATATCGTAATTTCGCTTGTCTGCCGGGAAGAAGGGCAGGGTCGCGATGTACATGCCCTCCTGTACCTGTGTCTGACAGGCCAGGCAGGTCTTCAGCTCGTTATTGCCTTTGATTCTGTAAATGGTTGCGCAGGCTCCGCAGAAGCCGTGGCGGCAGCCGCAGCCGCGCACCAGCTTATAGCCTGCGTATTCCATAGCCGTCATGATGGTAAGCTCAGCGGGTACGGAATACTTTTTTCCATAGAAATATACGTTTACCATTTCCTGCATGTTCTTTATCCTTTCTCTATTCAGTCTTCGCCTTTTCTCCGCAGTGCTCAGGCTCGAAAAAGCTTCGCTTTTCCTCGCTTGAGGGCTTCGCCCTATGCAGCCAAGAACCCTCCGTCTGTCTTACGTGCAAGCACGACGCCAGCCGGATGCTTCCTGTCTGCGCACTGCTCATTGCCTATCAATATTCCGGGGGAAGTTCGTCAATCTCGTCGCAGCGGAATACGGGGCCGTCTTTGCATACGTATTTGGCGCCGATGTTGCAGCGGCCGCATTTGCCGATACCGCATTTCATACGAAGCTCCAGGGTGGTGTACACCTGTGTCTTGTTGAAGCCCAGCTCCATCAGGCCCGCCAGTACGAATTTGATCATGATGGGCGGTCCGCAGACCAGTACGGTCTTATTGGTGTCGAAGCCGATTTCTTTCAGATAGGAAGGAACGAAGCCCACATGGCCGTCCCAGCCCTCCTGCTCCCGGTCGATAGTCAGATATACATTGACGCCCGGCGTCTTCATCCAGACCTCCTGAATCTCCTTAAGCTGCACCAGATCGTCCGCGGAACGGGAACCGTAGAGAATGTCTACCGTACCGTAATTGTCCCGGTTATCCAGCACATAGTTGATGACAGAGCGAAGGGGCGCAAGACCGATTCCTCCGGCGATAAACAGAAGATTCTGCTTCTTCAGCGCTGTCTCCACCGGAAAGGCATTTCCGTAGGGGCCGCGCACGGTAATCTCGTCTCCCACATTCATTCCATGCAGGTAATCTGTCAGGGAGCCGCAGCGCTTAATGCTGAACTCCTGATACTCTTTGTTGGTGGGGGAAGATGTGATAGAGAACATTGCCTCGCCCACACCGGGAACCGATACCATGGCACACTGACCCGGCATATGCTCAAAAAGCTTCTTGCCGTCTCTTCCCACTACCCGGAAGGTTTTAACGTCCGGAGTTTCCGTGCGGATATCCGTCACCACGCCAATCATAGGAATCAGCGCGTCTACTCTGATATCATTTGCATGTCCGCCGCAGGTACATTCACTCATTTCCCTCACCTCCCAGTTTCTTAATAACTTTTACAATATTTAAGGATGACGGGCACTTGCTGACGCAGCGGCCGCAGCCTACGCAGGAATACATGCCGTCATTGTTGGCCGGATAATAAACCAGCTTATGCATAAATCTCTGACGGAAGCGCTGAAGCTGACTGGTACGCATATTGCCATGAGCCATCATGGTAAAATCGGAATACATGCAGGAATCCCAGCACCGGTAATGCTGAATTCCGGCCTTGCCTCCATCAAAATCACGGATGTCGTAGCACTGGCAGGTGGGACACACGAAGGTGCAGGTTCCGCAGGCCAGACAGGGCTTATACAGATCCTCCCAGATCGGGGAATCAAAAAGCTCCATGGTATTTTCCGGTTTGAACCGGGACAAATCCAGGTGAGACAGGGGAAGCTTCTCGATGATGGCGCGAATCGCCGCCTGCTCCTCTGCCACTGCTTTTTCTCCTGCTGCGTCTGCTTCCATAAAGGAGTCTGCCAGGGCTTCTTTCACAAATGCAGTCAGGGTCTCACCTTTTTCTGTAAGAGATTTCCAATACAAAGTGTCGCCCACAAACCAGGTCTCCACGTCCGCGCCCGGCTCCGCCGCATCCACATCAAAATTTTTGCAGAAACAGGTTTCATCCGGCTCATGGCAGGCCAGGGATACGATGGTGCCATGCTCTCTTCTGGCCGCGTAATAGGTGTCCATCGGATCCGTCAGGAATACCTGATCCAGAACCTTTACAGCCCTCACATCGCAGGCGCGCATACCGAATACCACAAAGGGCTGATTCTGAAGCTCTGTCGGGTCGATACTGACCTTTCCGCCCTCATAGCGGCTCTTATAGAGCACCTCGCTCTGGGGGAAGAAGCAGTCCTTACCGGACTTCACCGTCTTCAGCGTATCGGTATCCACCGCGGCCTCTTCAGTCCACAGTCCGTAATTGGTCTGTCCGGCTTTCTGTACCGGGAGAAATAAGTCTTCCTTTGCACTGATGGCTCTGTAAAGCTCGTTCAGCTTACTCTTCGCTATCTGATACATGCTTAATGTCCCCCTCTCGTCTGTACAATGCCAGGCTCCACGTCATCAAAGGTGAAGTCCGTCAGCGGGCCTCTGGAATCCGTATCGGCTCCCGCCCGATACTCGCCGTAGAAGGTGTCAATGTCCTTGATAAACTTGCGGTTTAAAAGGTGAAGCGGAATGCCCTGGGGACAGACTCTGCTGCACTCGCCGCAGTCGGTACACCGTCCTGCCACATGGAAGGCACGGATAATATGGAACATCTGCTCCTCAAAGGTATCGGCATTCGCCTTCTGATTGCTGTCATACTGGCTGCTGTCGAAGACACATTTGCGGCAGCTGCAGGCCGGACACACATTGCGGCAGGCGTTGCAGCGGATACATTTGGAAAGCTGCTCCTGCCAGAAATGAAAGCGCTCCTCCGGACTCATGGCCTCCAGCTTCTCCACTTCCTCGAAGCGGTTGCCCACCGGACCTGCCTCCTCGTCCTCTGCCGCGCCAATCAGCTCGTCGTATACCATGTGCTTCTTACCCTTACATACCTTGCAGCGCTCCAGAAGGACGTCGGCAAAGGGCAGCTCCTTCTCGCCATAGATGGTCTCAAATTTCAGGGTATCGCCGTCGACCGCTACGCGCTCAATACCTTTAATACCAGCCTCCCGGATTTTCTCCGGCTTTAAGGTACCCTTGCAGCCCACGCCGATGATGTAAGCCTTTTCCCGGTCAACCCGGTGCTCCTTGATCAGCTGATTGAAGCTGTAGGTGTCGCAGGGCTTTAAGAATACCAGCGTCCTGCCCTCCAGCTTGGAGGCCTCAATCATATATTTGCTTAAGTTTGCGCCGCAGAACGCGTCGTAAACAAAATCCTGTAAATCTTCTTCCTTATAGAAATAAGCCGGCTCCGGATCGTATCCCATATCGCCCTTTCTCCAGCCCAGAACCTGCGCTACGGTTCCGTCTGCCAGAAGCTCTTTCGCTCTCTCGATTAACCCTTGCATCGCAGATCCTCCAATCTTACATTTTCTCCCAGTTCATGAATTTTAGCTACAAATTCATTCATGGTGGTGGAGAACTTCACGCCCTCGGCCGCAGACACCCACTCTACGCGGGTACGTCCATTTTCCACGCCCAGGTAATCCAGCATGGAGAAAAGCAGCGTCATACGTCTTCTTGCGTAATAGTTTCCTGTGGTGTAATGACAGTCTCCCGGGTGGCAGCCGCAGAGAATCACGCCGTCCGCTCCCCTCTGGAAGGCTCTCAGGATAAACATGGGGTTCACACGGCAGGAGCAGGGCACGCGGATAATCTTTACATCCGCCGGGTAAGCAAGTCGGCTGCTTCCCGCCAGGTCTGCGCCTGCGTAGGAGCACCAGTTGCAGCAGAACGCTACAATCTTCGGTCTAAATTCTGTATTTTCTACCTGCATATCGCATCTACCTCCGCAAGAATTTGTCTGTTTGAGAAGCCCTGCAGATCCATAGCTCCGGACGGGCAGGCAACGGTACATGCTCCGCAGCCCTGACAGAGAGCGCTGTTCACAACGGCTACCCGTCTCGTCTCACGGATACCATGATCATTTACCAGCTGATCCTCGTAGGAAATCGCTCCGTAAGGACATACCTTTTCACAGGTGGAGCAGCCATTACAGAAGATCGGATCTGCCTTAGCCGTACAGGGGTTGGTAACCAGATGATCCTTCGCCAGAAGTCCTATTACCTTTACAGCAGCGGCTCCGGCCTGGGCTACGGTCTCCGGAATATCCTTGGGTCCCTGGCAGACGCCGGACAGGAAGATTCCCGCTGTGGGGGACTCCACCGGACGCAGCTTGGCATGGGACTCAGTCAGGAAATTGTTGGTATCAATGCTGGCTGTCAGCATGGTGGCAATCTTTCTCACATCCGGATTCGGCTCAATGGCAGTAGCCAGGACAACCATATCCGTTTCCATCCGAATCTGCCTGTTGTCCAGCAGGTCAGAGGCCTGTACCAGCAGCTTATCGCCCTGGGGCGCTACCTTTCCTACCTGACCCTTGATGTAATGGACTCCATACTCCTCCACTGCCCGACGATAGAACTCGTCGAAGTTCTTGCCAGGAGTACGCACATCAATATAGAAGACGGTCACATCTACATCCGGATATTTATCACGAATCAGCATGGCATGCTTCGCTGTATACATACAGCAAATCTTGGAGCAATAGCTCTTTCCTCTCTTGTCTGCGCAGCGGGAACCCACGCACTGGACAAATACGATGGACTTGGGAGCCTTGTGATCGGACATCCGCTCCAGGTGGCCCTTGGTGGGTCCTGCCGCGTTCATGATACGCTCCAGCTCCAGGGACGTGATGACGTCCGGGCTCTGGTTATACGCATATTCATCGTACTGATCCAGCTTAATGGTATCAAAGCCGGTCGCCACGACGATAGCGCCGTAATCCACGGTAATGATCTCGTCCTTCTGCTCGTAATCTATCGCGCCCGCCTGACATACCTTGGCGCAGACGCCGCATTTTCCGGTCTTGAATTTCATACAGTTTTCACGATCAATCACCGGAACATTGGGAATCGCCTGGGCGAAGGGCGTATAGATCGCGCTTCGTGTGTTCAGTCCCCGGTTGAATTCATTGGGAGCCTTCTTGGAAGGACACTTCTCCTGGCAGACGCCACAGCCGGTACACTTGCTCATATCCACACTTCTGGCTTTTTTCCGGATATCCACATGGAAATCGCCTACGAAGCCGCTGACCTTCTCTACCTCGCTATATGTATAAATCGTAATCTTCTCATGGGCCGCAGCCTCCACCATTTTCGGAGTCAGGATACAGGCGGAGCAGTCCAGAGTCGGGAAGGTCTTGTCAAGCTGGGACATTCTTCCTCCGATACTGGGAGTCTTCTCTACGATATCTACCTCGTAGCCTGCCTCCGCGATATCCAGCGCGGTCTGGATACCCGCGATACCGCCGCCAATCACCAGGGCGCGCTTTACGACCTGGCTGGTGCCCGGCGTCAGAGGCGCGTTCAGCATAACCTTCGCGATGGCCGCCCGGGCCAGGATAATGGCCTTCTCGGTCGCTTCCTCCATATCTTTATGAATCCAGGAGCAATGCTCGCGGATATTGGCAATCTCTACCATGTAGGGATTGATACCGGCCCGCTTTGCCGCCTGGCGAAATGTATTCTCATGCATTCTGGGGGAACAGGAACAGACAACGATACCTGTCAGGTGTTTCTGCTCGATGGCCTCCCGGATTTTCAGCTGTCCTGCTTCAGAACACATATACTGGTAATCTTCCGCGTGAACGACGCCCGGCTCCTTCGCCGCTGCCGCTACCACCCGTCCGATATCTACCGTCGCAGCTATGTTCGTACCGCAATGACAGACAAATACTCCTATTCTCTGCACGTTTTTTCACCTCCTGATTATTTGCTGTATTTGCGGAACGCGCTGGCCAGCAGCTGCTGGGGCAGTTCCTCGTCCAGTAATTCGGGTATCTCGTTGGGGCTTAAATAATTGCCGCCCCGCTGTCTTACTACCATCTGCCGTACCGCCTCAATGAGCTTCGCAGGCTTTACATCTCTGGGACAACGCTCTACGCAGGCAAAGCAGGAAAGACATTTCCAGATGGTGGTGGAATTTAAAAGGGGCTCTATGTCGCCATTCTCCACATAAGAAACAAACTGATGGGGACGGATATCCATCTCCTCATAAGCGGGACAGGTCGCGGAGCATTTTCCGCATTTCATACATTTCCGGGCGTTGACGCCGCTCATCTCCCGAAGTCTATCGGCCTTCGCCATATCAGCCTTCTGCATCTTCTGCTCCTCCTTCCGCATTTTTCTCAGGAATCAGGCCAAGAGCCTCTGCCAGAAGCTCTGTCAGATACGTAACCGGAAGCTTTTTCGCGCTTCCGCTGGTTCTCAGATTATAGAGACACAGAGGACAGGCGGTAATCAGTTCTTCCGCTCCGTGATCTGCCGCGGATTCCATGACCCGGTCTACCATCGTACCGGCCAGGGGCTTATCCTTCAGGGACACATAACCGCCGCAGCACTCGTTCCGGTAGGGATACACCACCGGCTCAGCGCCCAGGGCCCGGATAAAGTCTTCAATAATGGTCGGATTCTCCGGATCGTCAAAGGCCATGATATCACTGGGGCGAAGCAGCATACAGCCATAATACGCGCCGATTTTCCGTCCGGTCAGCGGATGGGTAACCTTCTCACGAATGGTATCGAAACCGACGCGATCGCGCAGAACCTCCAGATAGTGAAGAACTTTTGTCTCTCCTTCATAGGGTTTTTCAAGCTTCAGATAATTGTTGGCACGGGTGCGGATGTCTTCCACATTCTGCATGTCATCGTTGACGCGCTTGATCACATGATGACAGGCGGAGCAGAGGGTTACCAGATCCTGTCCCTTTTCCTTTGCGTCATTCAGGGCGCGGACTGCGGACAGCTTCGTGGCAATCTCATCGGACGCCAGCGGATAGACGGCTCCGCAGCACTGCCAGGCTTCGATTTCCTCCAGGGTAAATCCCAGGGCTTCTGCCGACATTCTGGCGTATCGGTCCAGGTCCTGCGCTTTGTTCTTTAACGTGCAGCCCGGATAGTAGCTGTACACCATTTGACTACCTCCTTTTTGTTTCTTATTTGTTGCAAAGTTGTCTGTTTGACATTTTTCTATCAATCTACATTATTATACTACGTTGTTAAAGGTTTAACAACCCATAAATGATATTTTTTTGTTAGTTTGTTGGAGTTTTTTGGATGATATGTTATATTTTTGTGTTAAGTCAACATGAGTTTTTGTCAATTCCGACTTATATAGTCGGGATTCTGCTTTGTTAATTGTGTGTCAATAGAGTAATTTTACGTTATGTACCGTGGGGGATATACTCCGGTGTGTAAAAACAGCCCCGGCTATCCAAGGCGCTTTGCTGTTGGATAGCCGGGGCTGTTTTTGTAATTATGTTTCCTGTTCTATTATTAGTCCTCTTTCATCACGTCACCGATGAATGCTTTCAGCACTTCTGCGGAGTGTTCTACCTGCCGTTTCTCCTCGTCGGTCATGGTGATCTTGATGGTCTTGCTGATACCCTCTTCGTTAACTACGCAGGGGATACTGATGCAGGATCCTTCCAGGCTCTCGCCGTACTCTTTTCCCAGTACGTGGGCTACCGGAAGTACGGTGTTCTGGTTCTTCAGAATAGACTCTACGATACGGAAGGTGGACATGGCGATTCCGTCGAAGGTGGCGCCCTTCAGGGAAATGACGTCCGCGCCGCCGGTCTTGGCTTTATTGGCAATCTGCTCCTTGACTTCCTCTTTTTCCTTCTCTTCTGCAGGCAGGAAGTGATCGATGGGCTCGCCTGCTACGTTGACGCTGCTCCAGATGGGGACCTGGGTGTCGCCGTGCTCGCCCAGAATATAACCCTGGATGTCGCGGATATCTACCTTTACGCGTTCGCCTAAGAGATAACGGAAGCGGGCGGTATCAAGGGAGGTTCCGGTTCCGATAACTCGCTCCTTCGGAAGGCCGGTTTCCTTCTGAATCAGATAGGTGTTCACATCTACCGGGTTCGATACTACGATGATCAGCGGATTCTTTGCGTATTTCATAATGTTCTTCGCGATGCTTCTCGCCACACCGGTGTTTACCTTGGCAAGCTCCAGGCGGGTCTGGCCGGGTTTTCTCGGTACACCTGCGGTCACGATGATGATCTTCGCATCCGCGCACTCCTCATAGCCGCCCTGGCGGACACGCACCTGACTATAATACGCGGTTCCGTGTGAGATATCCAGTGCAGCACCCTTCGCGCGATCTTCGTTCAAGTCTACCAGGACAATCTCGCCTACCTGTGCTTTCAGCATCAGGGTATAGCAGATGGTCTCTCCCACGTTTCCAGCTCCAATTACTACGATCTTGTTTGATGTTTCGTTTGTCATACTGTTACCTCACTCTTTCTCGTCCCCAAAACGTGATATTTTTCACAATATTGATATTTTTTTATCAACCTCTTGCATTATAGCACGTACACTTCGGTTATGCAAGAGGCATTTTGGATTTTTGTATTTCTATTTGTACAATTTTTTCTGTGGATAAACAAATTCTTAACGAAATCTAATAGAAAGTGTGAGGAAATCCCACTCTTTCTATGCAGTAAGAATGCGGCTGCCGCGTCGCAAAAAATAATGCCGATAAGAAATATCGTTACAATACCTCTTATCGACATTATATGACCTAATACTGACATTCCTGTCAATCTTTATGAATGCATCCTCTTAATAACCTTCAGTCTCGTGAACTCCTCACGTTCCTTCTCCTCCAGAGCGTTGGAGATGTCTTTGGTCAGCGCCTCGTAGCGGGGGATGGTGATGTTCTTCAGCGCGTTGGCACGCTTCTGGGCCTTTTTGATATTGGCCGCCAGCTGATAGGCGGAATTCTCTACCGCGGACAGCTTGATGGTCAGATCCTTTACCTTTTCAAAAGAGACCCTGGCGATATCCAGAGATTCCTTCGTGCTGTAGAAGGCATATGCCGGCACACGGGTAGCTGCGTCGTAGCGGACCAGCGGAATCTCGGTACCCATGATACTCCGGGTCTTGACCTCTACCGTATCCTCCACGGGCACATTCCGGGCCACATCGGCTACAGCATTGATACCCAGCTCCATGTCAGCCCTCTGAAGCGCCGCGTAAGCCGTGGTGAAGGTGGTGCGAATCTCAGCCTGGATATCCTTGGCCTGATCTACCAGTCCCATCAGCTCCCGGATCAGAATGTTCCGCTTCTTGTCCATCAGCTCATAGCCCTGCTTTGCCAGCTTCAGGGAGTTCTTCGCGCGTATGAGGTTGCCTTTTGTAGGAACTGCATTGTTATCCATACAGCTTCCTCCTTCTTAAAAAACTCGGTTTACATTATTCTGCCGGCTTGTAGTACTTATCAAGAATCTTGGTATCCACACGATCCAGTTCCTCTCTCGGCAGCATGCCGAGAAGCTCCCAGCCGATGTTCAGCGTCTCTTCGATGGTACGGTTTTCCTCCGGACCCTGGCCTACAAAGCGGGCCTCAAAGGCCTTACCGAACTGCAGGTACTTCTTATCAATCGGAGACAGCTCGTCCTCACCGATAACGGAAGCCAGCGCCCTCGCGTCTCCCACCTTCGCGTAGGATGAGAACAGCTGGTTCGCCAGATCCTGATGATCCTCACGGGTGTAACCGGCACCGATACCATCCTTCATCAGACGGGACAGGGACGGCAGCACGCTGATAGGCGGATAAACAGCCTGTCCGTGCAGCTCACGATCCAATACGATCTGACCCTCGGTGATGTAACCGGTCAGGTCCGGAATCGGGTGGGTAATATCGTCGTTGGGCATAGTCAGAATCGGAATCTGTGTCACAGAACCGTTGACGCCCTCTACGATACCAGCACGCTCATAGATGGTAGCCAGCTCACTGTATAAGTAGCCCGGGTAACCCTTTCTGGACGGAATCTCTCCCTTAGAGGAGGATACCTCACGCATGGCCTCCGCGAAGGAAGTCATATCCGTCAGGATAACCAGGATGTGCATATTGCACTCAAAAGCAAGGTACTCGGCAGCGGTCAGAGCCACACGCGGTGTAATCAGACGCTCTACCACCGGGTCATTTGCCAGGTTCATAAACATGGTAACGTGCTCGGAAGCTCCGCTCTCATCAAATGCGCGGCGGAAGAAATCCGCTACGTCGTGCTTCACACCCATAGCTGCGAATACGATACCGAACTGCTCATCCGAATCATCACCCAGAGAAGCTTGCTTTACCAGCTGTGCTGCCAGCTGATCATGAGGCAGACCGTTTCCGGAAAAGATCGGAAGCTTCTGTCCACGAATCAGAGTGGTCAGACCGTCGATAGCGGAAAATCCGGTACGGATGTAGTTACGCGGATACTCACGGGTTACCGGATTCAGCGGCTGTCCGTTGACATTCCGGTGAATATCGGAGACGATCTCGCCCAGACCGTCGATGGGCTGTCCGATACCATTGAAGGTACGGCCCAGGATCTCCGGGGAAAGGGCAATCTCCATGGGATGACCGGTCAGCTTGGTGTGGGTATTGCGAAGGGACATATTGTCCGTTCCGCCGAACACCTGGATAACCGCCTTATCCTTATAGCACTCAATGATACGGCCCAGCTCTTTCTTATTGCCGTCCACCGTAATCTCTACAATCTCCTCGTAGGACGCGTTCTGTACGCCTTCCAGGGCAATCAGGGGGCCGTTGATTTCACTTAAGCCTAAATATTCAATTGACATTTTCTCTTCCTCCCCTTACGCGTTCTTTTCCAGTACGCGATCGTAGAACTCATCGATCGCTTTCTTGTAATCGTCGAACATCTCCAGGTGGTCGTTGGGCACATCATACTTGATGGCAATGACCTTCTCGAAGATATTTTCACGCTTCAGCACGGACATGGGCATGCCCTGCGTAACCAGCGCCTTGGACTTGTCATAGAGATAGAGAATGATCTCCATCATCTTCATCTGCTTTTCCATGGGGACACAGGTATCATCCGGATGGAATGCATTCTGCTGCAGGAAGCCCAGACGTACTACTCTGGAAATCTCCAGAACCAGCTTCTGATCATCCGGAAGCACATCACTGCCGATCAGCTTTACAATCTCCATCAGACTGCTCTCCTGGTTCAGGATGACCATCAGACGGTTTCTGCAGTCCATGAAATCCTTTGCCACATGATCCTTGTACCAGGGCGCCAGATCGGATACGTACTCACTGTAGCTGCTGAGCCAGTGAATAGCCGGGAAATGACGGGCATATGCCAGAGACTTATCCAGTCCCCAGAAGCAGCGGACGAAACGCTTGGTATTCTGGGTTACCGGCTCGGAGAAGTCGCCGCCCTGGGGGGATACAGCTCCGATGATGGATACGCTTCCTTCTGTTCCGTTTAAGTTCTGCATCATGCCGGCGCGCTCATAGAACGCGGACAGACGGGACGCCAGGTATGCCGGGAAGCCTTCCTCGGCGGGCATCTCCTCCAGACGTCCGGACAGCTCACGGAGCGCCTCGGCCCAACGGGAGGTGGAGTCTGCCATGATGGCAACGTCATAGCCCATATCTCTATAGTACTCTGCCAGAGTAACACCTGTGTAAATACTTGCCTCACGGGCTGCCACCGGCATGTTGGAGGTATTGGCAATCAGGGTGGTACGCTCCATCAAGGGGTTGCCTGTCTTCGGGTCAACCAGCTTGGAGAAGTCCTCCAGTACCTGTGTCATCTCATTGCCACGCTCGCCGCAGCCGATGTAAATGATAATATCCGCGTCGGACCATTTCGCGATCTGATGCTGGGTCATGGTCTTACCGGTTCCGAATCCGCCGGGAATCGCTGCGGTACCGCCCTTGGCGATAGGGAACAGGGTATCCAGGATACGCTGTCCGGTAACCAGCGGCTTGGAAGCCGGGTAACGCTTGGTGGTCGGTCTCGGCACACGGATAGGCCATTTCTGCATCATGGTCAGTTCCTTCTCTGTACCGTCGTCCAGCTGCAGAACCGCAATGGTATCACAGATGGTATACTGGCCGTCCGGCATTACCTTTGTCAGTACGCCGGAGAGATTCGGAGGAACCATAACCTTATGAACGATTGCCTTTGTCTCCGGTACCTCACAGATGATGGATCCGCCGCTGACGCGGTCGCCCTCCTTTACAATCATGTGGGCGTCCCAGAGCTTCTCCTTATCCAGAGAATCTACAACGGTACCGCGACTGATATAAGCGCCGCCGATTTTCGCGATCTCACTTAAGGGACGCTCAATACCGTCGAAAATATTATGCAGGATTCCGGGAGCCAGGTATACGGAGATAGCGTCTCCGGTAGCCTCTACGATTTCACCCGGTTTGATTCCGGTGGTCTCCTCGAATACCTGAATGGTTGTTCTGTCTTTATCCAGACCGATGACCTCGCCTACCAGCTTTTCCTTGCCTACATAGACCATCTCGGCCATCTTAAAGCCGGTGTTGCCTTTGATGTATACAACAGGGCCGTTGATTCCATAGATAACGCCTGTTCTATTCATGGTGTGCTCCTCCTTTTAACTGGAAGCTTTCCTTCGCCCCTGCCAGCTTGCTCTCAAAGGAATTATCGATGAGGATATTCCGGCCCGGCAGTACGGCGCGTGTTCCGCCCATAAAGGAGTATTCGCTGACCGTCACCGGCGCGCCTACTTCTGACTCGATGCTGTATTTCTTCTGCGCATCGGACGGGTCAATATATAAAATCACTTCGTCTCCGCCTGCAAACTCCCTTGCCTCGCGCAGTTGTTTCACCAGCATCTGATGATATTCCCTGGTCTCCGCAAAGTTTGCCAGCAGATCCTTTACCTCTACAAAAAGCTTTTCTTTCAGTTCATCCTGCTTTTTGCTTAAGGTTCTCTTGATTTCAATCTGTTCCTCGGAGAACTGCTTGTTATTCTCACGTACCAGACGATCGGTCTCGGTCTTGATCTCAAGCTCCTCCTGACGACGCTTCTTCTCCTGATGCTCCTCAAAAATCTTCCGCATGGCATCCGTATATTCGCGGATCATGGCGTCGCTTTTATTTCTCGCCTCTTCCATGGCATAGGTCGTAAAATGCTGCAGTTTTTCTTCTGTCGTCATTGCGATCACCTTCCTTTTCACTCTAAAGCTTGACTCCGATGGCTTCGTTCACATAGGAGGTAATAAAATTCTCTCCTCTGGTGGTGCCATGGCGGTCCGGAATTTCAATGAGAAGCGGCAGGCTGCGGCCCTGGCGGGCTTCGGCGATGACCTCCGGAAATTCCTGACCGAACTTCTCCGTCAGAACCACCACAGCGATATCCTTATCTGCCATGGCGCGGTTCAGTTCCGCCTTCAGCTCCTCTTTTTCATGAACGACAGCGCCCTCGATACCTGCCAGGCGCATGCCTGTGCAGGTATCGATATTGTCGCTTATCAAATACATCTTCATATGGATTCCGCCTTTCGGGTCAGAGATTTACAGCTTACCAAGAATCATGAAGGAGATGATCAGACCATACAGCGCGATACCTTCGGCCATAGCTACGAAAATCATGGACTTACCGAAGATGCTCTGATCCTCACTGATTGCACCCAGTGCTGCGCTTGCGGAAGATGCTACTGCGATACCGGAACCGATACCGGAAAGGCTGGTAGCCAGTGCTGCTGCGATGTATCCAAGACCTGTGGACATGCCTGCTGCGGTCTCTGCGGCAGTCTCAGCTGCCTGTACGTTTCCGCCGTATGCAAGAACGGCTGCCAGAGCCAGAGTACCAAAGAAGAAGAAGCAGTTGCATCCAAGGCTTCTCTTATAACGGCTGCGGGAGGGCTGTCCCAGGAAATATGCTCCGAACGGAACCATAATGCTTAAAACAAGAGCTGCAACCAGTAATACTTTCACTAACATAGACATTTTGAATTTCCTCCTTTAAATACCTTTTGTAATAATTTTTATAAATAATTTAAATTATTGCTTCTGTATCTTTATTTCTCGTTCATCTTATAAGGCTTGAACGCATGTCCCGTTCCCTTGTAGAAACGGCTGAATAACTCGTAGTACTCCAGACGAAGTACCTGAATACCTACAATCAGACCCTCCATCGCGCAGACAAAGGCATTGCCCAGTACGATGACCAGCCAGTTGCCGGTAGCGCCGTTCTCGAAGCCTGCCAGCATCAGAACGACCTCCATCATGGCCGCATGGCTGACTGCGAAGGCTCCGATACGGACAAAGGACAGAGTGTTTGAGAAGAAGCTTAAGAGCACCTCAAACATCTCGAAGAAGGTCAGCACCAGATACATGGCCACGCCGCCATCCAGCTCTGCTTTCTTCTTCTCCATCCAGGCGGTCAGCGGCTCCTTAAAGGCCATAGCCAGAAGGGGCAGTCCCAGAACCAGTACCATAATGATGGTAGCCGGAAGCGCATGTCCGCTCATAAAGAGAATCAGGCTTGCTACTACAAAGCCGTAGAAGATAAAGCCTGCCACACCGTTGGTATCAAACCAGGTGCCTTCGATATCATGATTCCGCACCGCCACGATAATATGAAGAATCATCGCAGTCAGAATCAGGAACATACCAAATACGATGGCTACCACGAATACGGTGTTCATCTGACCAACCACCGGAAGCGTCATCATAGCTTCCTTGGGCTTCAGCCAGCGGGCCGGAAGCACATCCTCGAAACCGAAGAAGCTGCCGTACATGAAACCGAAGAAGGTAGAGAAGATACCGGCGCTGCCGATAATCGCCGCCAGATCCATGCCCTTCTTCTTATACAGGAAGAAACCGCCCAGCAGCAGTACCAGGCCCTGTCCCACATCGCCGAACATGGCGCCGAAGATAAAGGCATAGGTGATGGCTACGAACATGGTCGGATCCATCTCATTGTAGGCCGGAAGTCCATACATCTTCACATACATCTCGAAGGGACGGAAAATCTTCAGGTTATGAAGCTTCGTGGGCGGGGTGCTGAAGATATTGTCATGGTCATCCTCCACCACCACGAAGGTCTGCTCATCATCCTCAATCTCCTTCTGGAAGGCGTCTGCCTGATCCTCCGGCATCCAGCCGCAGAGGATATAAAACACATTGTCCTTCTCCTTGGTCAGGGCTGCGTACTTCCGGATATCGAAGCTTGCGCTGCGCTTTTTCAGGTAAGCAGAAGCGGCTGCCAGCTCATCGATGCGGTCTGCCACAACGGAAGTAATCTTCTGATCCATCGACACAAGTTCCTCATCCAGCTTCGCCAGCTCTTCTTTCAGCTCTTCGTATGCATGGGTCGGCGTTCCTTCGTACTCATCCGGAATAAAGATATGTTCAAAATGCATGGACGCGTACACCGCGTCAATCTTATCCGCCAGGGAAGCCGGTACGAAGTATACTCCGTAAACGTATTCCTCATCGCTTTTACACTTATAGAAAATCGTATCCAGCGTGTCATATACATAGCGGTCGAACTTGTCGAAGTACTCCTTGGAAATCCGTCCGAAGCGGTATTTCTCATAATGGAAATTCAGCAGGCTGTGGACATCGAATTCCAGTCCCTGAAAGGGCTCGATACTGTCCATGGAAGCCTTGCATTTCTCACACTTCGCTATGAGCTCTGTCTTCCGCTCCTTCAGATCCGTCAGGTTCTTTTCCGCTTCTCTTAAAATCTGCTCCGCTTTATCCACCGTCATATCGGGGAATTCCCGATCTGTGTGCAGATCCGCGGGGAGATACTCTGAAGCCTGACGCAGAATCTCTTCATAGGGATTCTTATCGGTGTAGGCTCTCAGATTCTGTACCGTCTTAAGCTCAGTCAGGGCGTGTTCCAGCTGTATCTCATACTTGGAAAGATATTGACCGGCCATGCGCTCAATATCATTCCTGGGGCCCGTGATGCTTAAGAACTTCATCTTTACAATCACTTGCTACTACCTCCTCTACTGGTTGCCGGCGTCTTTCGACTGCTCGATATATTTCAGCGTCTCACTGGCCGGAAGTCCGTAACGGACGCCCTCCAGCACGGTCGTCAGCTTATCCAGCTCCTGCTCCTTGTCGTACAGGTAACCGGTAATCACTGCTAGGGAATAGGGGTTCTGCCGCTTTTCCTCTGTGTATACCTTCCGCAGAAATCTATCGTAGACAGTCTCCAGTTCCCGGCTGTCCAGCTTCATAAAACGTTTTCCGTAATAGGTCTTCTGGATGGCCTCCTCCAGAGCTCTCTCATCTGCTGCCGCCACCATGGCACGGATATCGCTGTCATGGAGCTTATAGGTCACCGGAATCAGAAGCGTATAGGTCGAAGCTTCCGACATCTGATAGTATTTCTTTGCCCGGTAAATCCACATCATATTCAGCAGATCAATCTGGCTTCCCAGGCTTCTGGCCAGAAGCGACTTGGTCTTGCCCTTTGTCTGCTTGCTGTTCTGTTTCCATATCATAGAGAAATAATACAGATCCAGTGTCATTTCATAATCAAAGAGACTTGCGCTCTCCACATGATCCAGCTTCTGCAGTACCTTATAGTATTCGGTGCCCTTCAGTGCTTCCAGAATCTCGGGTACCGTCCCTGTCTCATCCAGCTTTTCCAGCGGTATGTCGGTGTAACGCTGTACCATGCTCCGAAGCTCCTTCTCTTCCGCGGTACGATCGCCGTGGTTGAAGGCTCTACGGAAGGCTCGCTTGATAATGGCGATATCAAACTTGCTGAAGTAAAGCCGCAGGATCTTTTTCTGTTCCTTATCGCAGAAACGATAGATCTTGGAGAAATCGTAATACAGCGTACCGACCAGCAGTCTCTCAATCTGACCCCGGTGAAGCTCCGTCTCATCATATCCCTTAAACAGGGCTTCATAGGCCGGAATCTTTTTCAAATAGGCCACTGCCTGCGGAACATTCTCCATAGCCGCCAGCTTCGCGAAATCCTCATTCGACAGAAGCCGGCTCTCCATGGCTCGTATCTTTGTGGCAACGGCACTGTATTTCATCAGTTCGCCCATGCCTATTCTCCTATCATCTTATCAAAAATCGCAGCCGCCAGCTTCTCATGATTCTGGCTGTACTCCGCATCCATGGCCGCCAGTTCCCGGTCGGTCTCCTGCTTCATCTTCAGAAGCTCATTTTCTGCTTCCAATCGAAGCTTCTCATTCAGAGTTTTCAGCTTCTCCTGCGTCTGCGCGTCAATCTCCTTATCAAAGGCCTGTGTTTTCGCCTCGTACTCAGCCGCGATCTGCTTCTTCTGCTCTGCCGCCTTCTCCTCCAGAGCCACTGCCGCGCTCTCGATCTCAGAAAGCCTGCCAAGCACTGCTTCCATCTGCTCCATGCAAATCCCTCCTGTCTCGTCATAGTCTTTGAATCCAGATTATACTATACTCTTTTTTTCAAAAAAGCTATAGCAAAATCCACCTAAAATATATCATTTTCCATTGGCATTTTCTACAAATTCATGTATAAATTGCCATATCTTCGGCATATTGCCCCACTTATAACATTCCCTCTTTTCGGTTATTCCGGATAATGATACATTTTACACACTTGTGTGTAATTTCCCCTGTTAGAGAAAAAATTCCCCGACAGTAAAGTCGAGGAATTTCATGCACAATATTAGTTGTATTTACGCTTTCTAGCTGCTTCAGATTTCTTCTTACGTCTTACGCTCGGTTTCTCGTAATGCTCTCTCTTACGGATCTCCTGCTGAATGCCTGCCTTTGCACAGTTTCTCTTAAAACGACGCAGAGCGCTATCTAAAGTCTCGTTCTCTTTTACGATTACATTTGACATAGTATCACACCTAACCTCCCTCCAGTTGTGTATTGTGCATTAGACAACTGTCTGGGTATTTTACCTTCGAATTAACAAAGGTATCCTTGCACACATAAGATTATAGTGGCTTCGTCGGTTTCTGTCAACACTTTTTTCATCGGATTTCGGATTTTACGGCTCGTAAATCTTCACGTCGAAGGAATTCCGTATAATGTCACGTCCGGCCTGTACATCCTTTACTTCACCCATAGCTACCAGCTGTACAATACTGTTGCCCAGAACGGATCCCTCCACCGGTCCCGCCATCACGCGCTTGCCGGTCTTCTTCGCAGTCAGCTCACAGAGCAGCTGATCCTGGATGCCGCCGCCCACCATATTGATGCAGGTGACGGTTTTGCCGGTGATCTCTTCCATATACTGGATGGACTTACGGTACTCCTCAGTCAGACCGTTGTAGATGGCCATGGCCATCTCGCCCAGTCCCTCCGGGGTGCCCTGGCCGGTCTCCCGGCAGTAGCCGATGATCTCCTTCATCATATTTAAGGGCGCTGTGAATCGGGGATCCTTCGGATTAATCGTGAAGTCCTGACGCTTGGCAGCCCGTGCCTCGCGGATGATATCCGGGAAGCTTACCTCGCCCTCGAACTCACACCAGTTGCGGCGCAGATTCTGCATAATCCACAGTCCGTTGATATTCTTCAGGAACTGGATCTTGCCGTCGATACTGCCCTCATTGGTGTAGTTATATTTATAGGAAGCTTCATTTAAAATCGGCTCATCCAGTACCATGCCAAGCAGGGACCAGGTGCCGCAGCTTAAGAAGGCCGCGTCGTCGGACTCCAGCGGAGCGCCCGCTACGGCGGAAGCCGTATCATGGCTGCCCACCGCAATGACCTTTACGCCCTTAAGTCCGGTCTCCTCCTCCACCTCGGGAAGCAGATCGCCGATAACGGTACCCGGCATGACAATATCGCCGAACATTTCTTTATTCAGGCCAAGCTTCTCGATGAGATCATAATCCCACTGCCGCTTTCTGGCGTCCAGAAGCTGAGAGGTGCTGGCAAAGGTATACTCGGAATACATGATACCTGTCAGGAAATAGCCGAACAGTTCCGGCATGAACAAGATACGCTTCGCGTTGTCCAGAATCACCGGGCGCATCTTCTTCTCCGCGTAGAGTTGGAAAATGGAGTTGAAATACATGAACTCGATACCGGTGCGATTATAGAGTTCTTCCAGCGGAATGATTTTTCCAATTTCTTCCAGCATTCCATCTGTACGGGAATCACGGTAGTTCACCGGATTGCCGATGAGGTTGCCGTCCTTATCAAAGAGACCGTAGTCCACGCCCCAGGTGTCAATAGCCAGAGACTGAATCGGCACCTTTTTCGCCGCCGCCTTCTTCAGTCCCTGTTTCAGCTCATGGTACAGACCAAACAGATCCCAGTAAATATGTCCCCCCACGCGGACCTCATGGTTTGGGAAACGGTGCAGCTCCTCAAGCGTAAGCTTCCCGTCCTCCAGCTTACAGAGCACCATACGTCCGCTGGACGCTCCGAAATCAAAAGCCAGATTGTAAATCCTCTCTCCCATAATGAAATACCTTTCCTTTCTCTTTTATTCCTGTGTGACCAGATGAACCCCCTGTTCTTCCAGAAAACTCAGCCATTCCGCTGACGGCTTCCGGTCGGTCACAATGACATCTCCCTTTTTCAGCATCATGGATTTCACAAAGGAAACCCGGTCAAACTTACTGCTGTCCACGGCCAGAATCGCCGTATCCGCGCAGTTATACATGGCAATCTTGATATCGCTGTCCAGCTCGTTGGAATCGGTCATGCCCTCCTTCATGTCGATGCCCTTGCAGGAAAAGATGGCCTTATCCACGTGGTAGCCGTTCAGTACCTTCTGGGCCGCGTTGCCCACCAGGGACAGGGAGCTCTCGTTCAGATTGCCTCCCGTGGAAATCACCTGGATGCCCTCGTGTCCGGCCAGCTCGATCAGTACCTCCACCGAATTCGTGATGACGGTGAGCTTATTCATTTCCCTTAGTTCCTTGGCGATCATCAGTGAGGTCGAGGACGCGTCCAGCATGATCCGGTCGCCCTCCTCCACCAGGCCCGCCACCAGGCCCGCGATAATCTGCTTCTCGTCCCGATTGGTCTTCTCCCGGATACGGAGGGGCATATCCACATTCTTGTTCTTATTCAGAACCGCTCCTCCGTAGGTTCTCTTTACATAGCCCTCGATCTCCAGCTTCTCCAGATCGCGCCGGATGGTTTCATCTGTTACATCGTACCGTTTACTCAGCTCGGAAACGAGAACCCGCTGTTCTTTTTGTAATATGGCAAGGATTTCATTTTTCCGCTCAATGGCAAGCATCTTCTCTCCTCCTTGTAGTTTTTCTTTTGAAATATATAGTGTTATTATATCATGCTTTATTTTGTTTTTGTAGTAGTTTTTCTTGGTTTTTGGTTGAAAATATTACAAATTCAACACGATAGTTTTAGGAATTTCCTATTGCATAAAAAACCGATGGCAGAAAAATCTGCACATCGGTTTTTTACCTTATCTCTGTTCCCCGCAGCCCAGAATCTCTTCTGCCTGCCGAACCCGCTCCGGTTCCGGCGGTCGGATTCCTTCCAGTGGATATTTGATGCCCATATTTTCCCATTTAAAAACCCCCAGGGTATGATAGGGCAAAACCTCTATTCGTTCCACGTTCGCAAGCGCTTCAGTAAAAGCTCTGAGCGCCTGCAGATCCTCGACAAAATCGCTCCTCTCCGGCACCAGCACATGCCGGATCCAGACTGGCTTTCCGATCTCGGAAAGATAGCGGGCAAACTCCAGGATATTGTCGTTTTCCCTGCCTGTCAGTCTCCGGTGCCGTTCCGGATTCATTTCCTTCAGATCCAACAGCAGTAAATCTGTTACCTTCATCAGCTCTTCCAGTTTTCCGAAAAACGGTTCTTCTCTGGTAAATGGCTGTCCTGCCGTATCAAGGACGGTATGAATGCCCTTTTCCTTCGCCAGGGCGAAAAATTCCAGCAGGAAATCCATTTGCAGCAAAGGTTCGCCGCCACTGACGGTGACGCCCCCTTCTGTACCCCAGTAATTCCGGTAGCGCAAAGCTTTTGAAAGCAGCTCCTCTGCCGTGTATATCGTTCCGCCCTGTTCCTCCCAGGTGTCGGGATTGTGACAGAACTGGCAGCGCATCCGACATCCCTGAAGAAAGATCACATACCTCACTCCCGGGCCATCAGCAGCCCCGAAGCTTTCCAAGGAATGTACCTTACATGTGGTCATGGCAGGTTCTCGCAATCACATCCAGCTGCTGCTCATGGGTCAGGTCAATGAATTTCACCGCATAGCCGGATACACGGATGGTAAAGTTCGCGTACTCTTCCTTCTCCGGGTGCTCCATGGCGTCAATGAGCTTCTCTTTGCCGAATACATTGACATTCAGATGGTGCGCGCCCTGATCGAAATAGCCGTCCATCACGGATACCAGGTTCTTCTTCTGTTCCTCCTCGCTGTGTCCGAGAGCACCCGGGTTGATGGTCTGGGTATTGGAGATACCGTCCAGCGCATACTCATAGGGCAGCTTCGCCACAGAATTCAGAGAAGCCAGCAGGCCGTTCTGCTCTGCGCCATAGCTGGGGTTCGCACCCGGTGCCAGCGGCTCGCCTGCACGGCGTCCGTCCGGCATATTGCCGGTGGCCTTGCCGTATACCACGTTGGAGGTAATGGTCAGGATCGAGGTAGTCGCCTCGGAATTCCGGTAGGTGTGACGTTTTTTAAGCTTCTCCAGGAAGGTCTTCAGGAGCCATACCGCGATATCGTCCGCACGGTCATCGTCGTTGCCGTAGCGCGGAAAATCGCCCTCTACCTCATAGTCTACAATCAGGCCTTCCTCATCCCGGATGGCCCTTACCTTTGCGTAACGGATAGCGCTTAAGGAATCTACCACATGGGAGAAGCCTGCGATACCGGTGGCAAAAGTACGGCGCACATCGGTGTCGATAAGAGCCATTTCCGCCGCCTCGTAGTAATATTTATCATGCATATACTGAATGGCGTTCAGGGTATTCACATACAGGCCAGCCAGCCAGTCCATCATCCTGTCGTACTTGCGGATAACCTCGTCGTACTCCAGGTACTCGCCCTGGTACGGCGCGTACTCCGGTCCTACCTGCTCGCGGCTCTTGGCATCGCGGCCGCCGTTCAGGGCGTAAAGCAGGCACTTGGCCAGGTTCGCGCGGGCTCCGAAGAACTGCATTTCCTTACCGGTCTGTGTCGCGGATACGCAGCAGCAAATGGAGTAGTCGTCGCCCCATACCGGCCGCATCACATCGTCATTTTCATACTGAATGGAGCTGGTTCGCACCGAGATGGCCGCCGCATATTCCTTGAAGGCCTTCGGCAGGCGGGAGGAATAAAGGACAGTCAGGTTCGGCTCCGGGCTCGGTCCCATATTTTCCAGGGTATGCAGGAAACGGTAGTCGCTCTTGGTCACCATGGAGCGACCATCCATGCCCATGCCTGCCACCTCCAAGGTCGCCCATACCGGGTCGCCGGAGAACAGCTGATTGTAGGACGGAATTCTGGCGAACTTCACCATTCTGCACTTCATGACAAAATGGTCTACCAGCTCCTGTGCCTCTGCCTCAGTCAGGGTGCCATTTGCCAGATCACGCTCCAGATAGATGTCCAGGAAAGTGGATACACGGCCTACACTCATAGCTGCTCCGTTCTGGGTGCGGATGGCTGCCAGATAGCCGAAGTACAGCCACTGTACAGCCTCTCTTGCGTTGACAGCCGGCTCAGAAATATCGAAGCCGTAGGACGCCGCCATCACTTTCATCTCTTTCAGGGCACGAATCTGCTCTGCCAGCTCTTCCCGCTGACGGATAACCTCATCGAACATGGTTCCGTCACCGCAGTTGGCGAAGTCTTCTTCCTTCTTTGCAACCAGGAAGTCAATACCATAGAGCGCCACTCTACGATAATCACCTACGATACGGCCGCGGCCATAGGTATCCGGAAGTCCTGTGATAATCTTATTATGACGGGCTTTCTTCATCTCCGGTGTGTATACATCGAATACCGCCTGGTTGTGCGTCTTATGATATTTGGTAAAAATCTCATGAAGCTTTTCAGAAGGCTCATACCCGTAAGTTGTGCAGGCCTGCTCCGCCATCTTGATACCGCCATAGGGCATGAACGCGCGTTTCAGCGGCTTGTCCGTCTGAAGTCCTACGACCTTTTCCAGCTCCTTCTTTTCTCCTACAATATATGCCGCCGGGTAGGCTGTGATACCGGATACTATCTCTGTCTCCATATCGAGGACGCCGCCCTTGGCGCGCTCCTCCTTCTGAAGCTTCTGCAGCTCGCCCCAGAGCTCTTCGGTGGCATTTGTCGGCCCCTCCAGAAACGCCTCATCGCCCTCATAGGATGTATAGTTGTTCTGAATGAAGTCTCTTACATTCACGTCTTCTTTCCAGTGTCTTCCACGGAAGCCATTCCATGCTGCCTTTTCTGTCATGTTTTTCCTCCTTGCATAACAAACAGTTTCTGTTATTCCTCGCCAATTAGTCTCCTCTAACCAGGTAAAAGTTTAACAGAATTCCGAGTAAAATACAAGGAATTCCATGCAGGTTCTTTGTTCTTTATGATGTACAAGGAAAATTTGGAAGATCTCGGAGAAAATAGAGGTTTTTTTGCATAAAAATTTATCGCACTGCGGCGGAAATGTAGTATGTCGCTTAGGAGACCCGCCGCAGGCGCAGAATCCTGTTTTGCAGGATTCCATCTCATCTTTACAATTTGCTGTAACCGTAGGTATTCACGATGGCGTCCACTCTCTCCTGCTTCTGGCACAGGGGGCAGTCACGGAAGCTGTAGGTCTGATAATCCGGCATATCCTTCCGGGTGAAAATGGCGTTGACCGGAATGGAATGCGCCTTATCTACCGCGCTGAAAATCGCGTTGATGGCGCTGATTTTTCCGCCGTAATATTCGATACACTCAATGCTCTGATTCAGGGTTTTTCCGGTGGTGGCTGTAGCCAGCAGCAGCAGGATATTCTTGTCCTTTACCATCAGCTGCATATTGTCACGGAAAATCAGCTGGCCGCCGGTATGGAATTCCGGGGTAGCGATATAGATGGTCTTATGCTCATTGATAGAACGGACTCCGGCTTTGGTCAGCTCCTCTGCCAGATATGCCCCGATCACTTCACAGCCATCCAGACATACGATGGTGTCCACAATACTGTAGTTGGAGTAATAGGCCAGCAGCCTCGCTGCCGCCTGGGCTTCATTCTGGCGCGCCTTCAGTGTGGTCAGGTCAATGTAATAATTGATGTGGGAATGATTTGTGGCGAAATGACCCGGAATCACCTTCAGCGCTACGGCCGGATCAGCCTTTGCATACACCTTAAACATTCTTGCTTCCATAAAATTCCCCCTTTTATGTTTGATTTATGCTGTTATTGTATCATATTTTCCTCGATTTTCATAATATTTTTTCACTATTTCCTGTTACGCAAAATGCGATCGGGCTTTTGACAACCCGATCGCATTATTATTTTTCTTCTTAGTACAATTTTGACAGGAGCTCATAGGTCTCCGGACGGCGATCCCGTAAATACACTACTTCATTTTCACGATATCTCGCCACATCCTCCAAATCAAAGGTAGCTACCAGCAATGCCTCCTCATTTACCGGAGCCTCCGCCACAAGCTTTCCTCTCGGATTATAAATTTTGTTGTTTCCAAACATCTCTCCGGACTTATCCTCGCCTTCCAGTCCAACCCGGTTAAGTCCGCCTACAAAGCAACCATTTTCCAGAGATCTGGTAGCAAAATAGATGTCCCACATATCCTTATCCCTGATGGGGAAGGCACTGGGGCAGAGAATCAGCTCTGCGCCCTTTAATGTAAGGATTCTGGAAACCTCCGGGAATCCTCCGTCGTAGCAAATCATAAATCCGACTTTTCCAAACTCCATGTCAAACACCGGATACTCACTTCCTGCACGGAACCAGAAGCGCTCTCCCGCCCAGAGGTGTGTTTTATTGTAGGTTCCCATCAGGGAGCCGTCTTTACTGATTACAATCATTCCATTGTACAGGACTCCCGGTATCTCGCTTTTCAGCACGATGGGAGCCGCGATATACATTCCATATTCTTTTGCCTTGGCACTCAGAAGCTGAAAGGTTTCCCCATCCGGTTCTTCCGCCAGGTCCAGATACTTTTCTCCAATCAGTTCCGGGCTATAACCTGTGGAACACAGCTCCGGGAAGCAGAGCAAATTTACTTTTTTCTCCGCTGCCTCTTTCACATAGCTCAGCATCTTCTCCAGGTTTGCCTTTTTATTCATCAGCTCACAGTCCATCTGGACAAGTCCCACTGTTACATTTCTACTCATGCTCTTCCCTTTCCGATCTTGCCAATCAATACCACTACCACTACAGAAACAAACATTGCCACAAGCGCCGTCGGAACCACATTGGACAGTTCCACCATAAAGGGTACGCCAAAGCCAACCGGAGCTTCATTCATACAGAGACCAACCAGGCAGCCGGCAATTGCGCCAATTCCTGTATCAACCTTGAAATCCGGAATCTCGTTCATTTTCTCATAACTGTACTTATCCGCATTCTTCAGGATATAAAAGTCAGCCAGCATAGCGCCTGAAATCGGCGGAATCAATACGCAGAGCAGACTCAAGAAGGGAACCAGCCAGTCAATCATTCCCAGAGCTCCCAGAATGGTTGCGAAGATACCACAGAGAGCTGTAACAATCCAACGGGGCAGCTTCAGAAGGCCATGAAACGTATTGGTCAGACCAAGAGTTGACTGATACAGGTTATTATCGTTGGTTGTCCATGTGGCAATGATAATGATAAGCGCCGCAACATAACCAAAGCCAAGAATGTTAATCATAATATCTGTAATATCATTGGTCTGGAACGCACAGGCAAAGATTGCGCCGCAGATAACAACCACCGGATATCCTAAAGTAAATCCCAGTGTCACGCCAATGGTTGAGTCCTTCACTGTTTTGGAATATCTGGTAAAGTCCTGCACAATAGACACACCTACAATGAAGCTGCCGACCATCAGAGAGACTGCCGTAGCGAAGGACATCTTCATTGTCGGAGCGGCACCCAAAATCTCTCCTGCCGGAACCATTACAAAGGTTTTGACCACACCGAACAGAATCAGTGCGAACAGAAGAGGAACACCTATCTGGGAAAGCATTTTAATTCCTTTGTATCCGACAATCGCGGTAATCATCATCAGAAGTCCACCTACGATAATGCAGAACGTGGTATTTACTTCCATTCCTGCCGCTAATCTGAACACACTGGAAATGCTGCTTCCGAAAAAGGTACACTGATAACCAAACCATCCCATATTACACAGTGCAACAATAATTCCAAATACCATTGCGCCATATTTTCCAAAGGTGAAACGGGAAGAAACTGTGGAAGAAAGACCGCTCTTTATTCCGATAGCTCCGCAAAGCGCTCCGATAATAGTCAGAATCACACCGCCGATTAATACAGCTGCTACCGTAGGCCAGAAGCCCAGACCCAGAGCAATCTGTCCGCCCAGTGTAAACGCCGTCAGGCAGAAACCAACGCCCAGCCATACAAACACCTGTGATTTCCACGTGTTTTTCTTGTCATCGGGAACCGGACTAAATTCATAGTCGTTGAAAACTTCCGTGGATTCTGCTGTACCTAATACATTTTTGTCATTTGCCATTGCAGTACCTCCTGTTGTGTCTCATTTATTTCGAAATATATTCGAAATTTAAGTTGACATCAGTATACTCTCACCTTACTTTTCTGTCAATCTTGTTTTTCCTCTACATATTTTTACATTTTATGTATATGAAGTAAATTTTTTTGTAGAAAAAATGCTATTCTTCAATTTCGACGAAATTTCCTGTATATCAAAAAGAATCCGGCAGAAGTACGGTTTCCCGTATCTCTGCCGGATTCTTTTTTATCTCGTTATGCTTTTGGGCACGCTGACGAAAGGATTACTCCTCTGTCTTCTTCGGAGCGTACAGATCGCCCAGACTCTTCAGATACTCGTATCTTGCCTTCGCGTTCTCCTCAGCCTCTGCGAACAGCTTCTCAGCTCTTTCCGGATTAGCACGTACCAGAGAGTTGTAACGAACCTCTCCGTTCAGGAACTCCTTGTAGTCGCCTGTCGGCTCCTTGCTGTCCAGAGTGAACGCGCTCTTGCCCTCAGCCGGAGCTGCCGGGTTGAAGCGGAAGCAGTGCCAGTAACCAGCCTTAACAGCCAGCTCTTCCTCTGTCTGAGCCTTGCTCATGCCCTTCTTGATACCATGGTTGATACACGGAGCGTAAGCGATGATCAGGGACGGTCCCGGATATGCCTCAGCCTCTGCGATTGCCTTTACACACTGGTTGTAATCAGCACCCATAGCGATGGAAGCAACATATACATAGCCGTAGCTCATAGCGATGGAAGCCATATCCTTCTTCTTAACGTCCTTACCGCCTGCTGCAAACTGTGCGATAGCACCGGTCTGGGTAGACTTGGATGCCTGTCCGCCTGTATTGGAGTAAACCTCGGTATCGAATACCATAATGTTGATGTCCTTGCCGCTTGCAAGTACATGGTCAACGCCGCCGAAGCCGATATCGTATGCCCAGCCGTCACCACCGAAGATCCACTGAGACTTCTTAGCCAGGAAGTCCTTATCCTTCAGGATCTCCTGAGCAGCGTCACATCCGCATGCCTCCAGAGCAGCTACCAGCTTGTCTGTAGCAGTTCCGTTGGTTGCGCCTACGCCGTAGGTATTCAGCCACTCCTGAGCAGCAGCCTTCACATCATCGTTCGCTGTCTCCATAAGAGCCTCAACCTTAGCCTTCAGTCCGCCTCTGACAGCGTTCTGAGCCAGGCTCATACCATAACCGAACTCAGCTGCATCCTCGAACAGGGAGTTGGACCATGCAGGACCCTGACCCTTCTGATTTACCGTGTACGGTGTGGACGGTGAGGAGTTACCCCAGATAGAGGAGCATCCTGTTGCGTTTGCGATATACATTCTGTCGCCGAACAGCTGTGTGATCAGCTTTGCGTACGGAGTCTCACCACAGCCTGCGCATGCGCCTGAGAACTCGAGCAGCGGAGTCTTGAACTGGCTTCCCTTTACAGTAGCCTCTTTAAACTTCGCGATAACGTCTGTCTTCTCCGGCAGAGTAACTGCATAATCAAAGTTCTTCTGCTCTGCAACATTTGCTTCCATGTTCTCCATTGCAAGTGCCTTAGCACCCTTCTTGCCCGGGCAGACATTTACACAGGAACCGCAGCCTGTACAGTCAAGTGCGGATACTACCATAGAGAACTTGTAATCTGCCATACCGGTCATCGGAACCATCTTCATTCCTTCCGGAGCAGCTGCTGCCTCAGCCTCTGTCAGGGCTACCGGACGGATAACTGCATGCGGGCAGACATAGGAACAACGGTTACACTGGATACAGTTCTCCGCATTCCATACCGGGATATCTACTGCGATACCACGCTTCTCGTAAGCAGAGGAACCGCTGGGAGTTGTACCGTCTACGTAATCCTTGAATGCGGATACCGGAAGAGAGTTACCCTCCTGTGCGTTTACCTTTGCCTGAATATCATTTACGAAGTTTACAACGTCGCCGCGGCCGTTCTCTGCATGTGTGAAGTCCAGTCCCTCGTCAGCTGCGTTCTTCCAGCTCTCCGGAACGGTAATCTCAACAACCTGCTTAGCGCCTGCGTCGATAGCGTCGTAGTTCATCTGAACGATGGCGTCACCCTTTCTACCGTAGGTAGCCTTTGCAGCAGCCTTCATCAGCTCGATAGCCTGCTCCTCCGGAATGATGTTCGCCAGCTTGAAGAATGCAGACTGCAAAACGGTGTTGATACGTCCACCCAGTCCGATCTCCTTACCAATCTTAATACCGTCGATCACATAGAACTTGATGTTGTGGTTCGCGATGAAGCTCTTAACCTGTCCCGGCAGATGCTTCTCGATGCCTTCCATATCCCACGGACAGTTCAGCAGGAAGGTACCGCCGTCTACCAGCTCCTGTACCATGTTGTACTTACGTACATAGGACGGGTTGTGGCATGCTACGAAGTTTGCCTTGTGAATCAGGTATGTAGACTTAATCGGGCTCTTACCGAAACGGAGGTGAGACATGGTCACACCGCCGGACTTCTTGGAGTCATAATCGAAGTAAGCCTGTGCGTACATATCTGTATTGTCGCCGATGATCTTGATGGAGTTCTTATTAGCGCCTACAGTACCGTCTGCGCCCAGTCCCCAGAACTTGCAGTTGATGGTTCCTGCCGGAGTTGTTACCAGCGGAGCACCTGTCTCAAGAGAAAGTCCGGTAACATCATCGACAATACCGATGGTGAACTTCTGCTTGGTATCATTCTTGTATACAGCAACAATCTGTGCCGGTGTGGTATCCTTGGATCCCAGTCCGTAACGGCCTGTGAATACCGGTGTATCGTTGAACTTGGTTCCCTTCAGGGCTGCTACTACATCCAGGTACAGCGGCTCGCCAAGAGCTCCCGGCTCCTTGGTTCTGTCAAGAACGGTAATCTTCTTTACGCTCTCCGGAATAGCTGCTACCAGTGCCTCTGCGCTGAACGGACGGTACAGACGTACCTTTACAACGCCGACCTTCTCACCTGCTGCTACCAGATAGTCGATGGTCTCTTCGATGGTATCGCATACAGAACCCATAGCTACGATAACGTGCTCTGCGTCTGCTGCTCCGTAGTAGTTGAACAGCTTGTAGTCTGTTCCAATCTTCTCATTTACTTTATCCATGTACTCCTGTACGATAGCCGGCATAGCATCGTAGTAGGGGTTACATGCCTCTCTTGCCTGGAAGAAGATATCCGGGTTCTGTGCAGAACCTCTCTGGCAGGGATGGTTCGGGTTCAGGGCATTCTTTCTGAACGCGTCGATGGCATCCATGTCAACCATATCCTTCAGATCTTCGTAATCCCATGTCTCGATCTTCTGGATCTCATGAGATGTACGGAATCCGTCGAAGAAGTTGATGAACGGAATCTTACCCTTGATCGCTGCGCAGTGTGCAACCGGAGTCAGGTCCATAACTTCCTGTACGCTGGACTCACAGAGCATTGCAACACCGGTCTGACGACAGGCATATACGTCGGAATGGTCACCGAAGATGGACAGTGCGTGGCTTGCAAGCGCACGAGCGGATACGTTGAATACGCCCGGAAGCTGCTCACCAGCTACTTTGTAAAGGTTCGGGATCATCAGAAGAAGTCCCTGAGATGCTGTGAAGGTAGTAGTCAGAGCACCTGCTGCCAGAGATCCGTGAACAGCACCTGCTGCTCCAGCCTCAGACTGCATCTCGGTAACCTGTACGGTCTGTCCGAAGATATTGGTTCTTCCCTGTGTAGCCCACTCGTCAGTAGCTTCTGCCATAACAGATGACGGTGTAATCGGATAGATAGCTGCAACATCAGAGTACGCATATGATACATGCGCTGCTGCATGGTTTCCATCCATGGTCTTCATTTTTCTAGCCATGATATTTCCTCCTTATTTTATCAGCCTTGGCAAGGCATTTTTGATATCTTCATACATAGCTGATTGTAACATATTGGTTGGCGGTTGTCCATTTGATTGTTGTATTTTTTGATGTACATTTGCGGATTCTGAGAATTTTTGTTGTACATTGTCACGATAATTTTTCCACATAGCAGACAGCTTTTTCTGTCTCTTATTGTCCGGTTCTGTCTTTACCATATTTTTCCTTGATTTGTTTGGATTTGTATGATATTGTGAATTTATTGTACGGGATACCGGATTTCTGACGATTCCTGTATAAAATGTAATGAAAGAGAGATTCCCGAATGACCGATGAATATTATGAGCTGATTTATGATAAGGCGCGCTCCTACGGAATTGCGGAAGGGAAGGCAGAATGTATTCTGGAGACCCTGTCCGATTACGGAGAAGTACCCTTACGGATCCGCGAGCAAATTCTGACCCAGCGAAACAGCGCGCAGCTGAACCGGTGGTTTTCGCTGGCCCGGCAGGTACATACCATAGACGCCTTTACGAACCGGATGTAAGCGAAATGTCGCAGCACTCCCTTTATTTCTCAGGATCGCAAAACAGCGTGTTATCAGAAATGAGATAACACGCTGTCTCTTTTTATCTTACGCCGGATTACTCGTCCAGCGCCTCTTTCATTTTATCAAAAAAGCCTTTCTTTCCTTTACCCGGCTTCTCCGGATTCTTACCGTTCACAATATCATCGTAAGCGCGCAGGGCTTCTTTCGCATCCTTACTTAAATCTGTCGGCACCTGTACCACCAACGTCACATAATGATCGCCGCGGGTGTTCTTATTGCGCAGGGACGGTACGCCCTTGCCTTTCAGACGCACGCGGGTGTCGGTCTGGGTTCCGGCCTTCACATCATACTCCACCTCACCATCCACGGTCTTGATGCGGACGGTGCCGCCGAGCGCCGCCGTGGCGAAGCTGATGGGAGCCGTGGAGTAGATATTCATATCCTGCCGCTGGAAAATCGGGTGACGGGCCACGATAACCTCAACCAGCAGATCGCCTCTGGGACCGCCGTTAACCCCCGGCTCTCCCTTTCCACGGATACGGATGCTCTGGCCGTTGTCGATACCTGCCGGTACCGTAACAGAAATCTTTTTCTTGCTGGCAATATAACCGGTGCCGTAGCAGTCCGGACACTTTTCTTTGATGATTTTACCGGTTCCGTTACAATCCGGACAGGGACGCACGTTCTGCACCATGCCGAACATGGACTGCTGGGTGTATACCACCTGTCCCTTGCCGCCGCATTTCGGACAGGTCACCGGGGAGGTACCCGGCTTCGCGCCGGTTCCATGGCAGCTGCTGCACTCATCCTTCAAAGTCAGCTCGATCTCCTTATCACAGCCAAAAACTGCTTCCTCGAAGGTCACGCGTACCTGGGTACGTAAGTTTGCCCCCTGCATGGGGCCATTGTTGGCACGTCTGCCGCGGCCGCCGCCGAAGAGATCACCGAAGATGTCTCCAAAGATATCTCCCATATCCGCGCCGTTGAAATCAAAGCCGCCGAAGCCGCCTGCACCGCCTGCGCCTCCTTCAAATGCCGCATGACCAAACTGGTCGTACTGACGTCTCTTGTCCGGATCGCTTAAGACTGCGTACGCCTCGGAAGCCTCTTTGAATTTCACTTCCGCTTCTTTATCGCCGGGGTTCATATCCGGGTGGTATTTCTTTGCCAGCTGACGGTACGCCTTCTTAATAGTGGCGTCGTCCGCGTTCTTGTCTACGCCCAGAACCTCGTAGTAATCTCTCTTCTGCTCTGCCATTTTTTCTATCTTCCTTTATACCTTTTCTCAATTGCTTTGCGGTAAAGCCTCTAAAAGAATCCTGCTTTGCAGGATTCTACGCCTGGAAGGCTTCTTGCATATCAGATTTCTGATATGCAAGAAAGGCTCCTTCGAGCCTTTCTTGGATTCTTTTCTTTCAAGCCTGCCTTTCAATATAGCGCAACGCCCATTTTCTGTCAAGCCTGATTCTTTTTTATTAAACCTCTCTGTAGTCGCCGTCTACGACATCATCAGAAGCGCCTGCGCCTGTTCCGGTGCCTGCTCCCATATCCGGTCCTGCCTGGCCTGCCGCACCCTGTGCTGCCTGGGCCTGTTCATATACCTTTGCAAATACCTTTTGTGCCGCGTTCATCAGCTTTTCCTTGCCATTCTTCAGCTCATCTAAGTCTGCGTCAGAAATATCAGTCTGATCCTTGGTTCTCTCCAGAACTGCCTTCAAGGAAGTAAGCTCTGCCTCTACTGCGGACTTGTCGGCCGGATCAACCTGTGCACCAACCTCCTCCAGTGCCTTCTCGGTCTGGAATACCATGGAGTCCGCGTCGTTTCTCGCGTCGATGGCTTCCTTACGCTTCTTATCCTGAGCCTCGAACTCAGCAGCTTCCTTCACTGCCTTATCGATGTCACTGTCAGACATATTGGAGCCTGCGGTGATGGTGATATGCTGCTCCTTGCCGGTACCCAGATCCTTTGCGGATACATTTACAATACCGTTTGCGTCAATATCGAAGGTAACCTCAATCTGCGGAACACCACGTCTTGCGGGCGGGATTCCATCCAGACGGAACTGGCCGAGAGACTTGTTGTCCTTCGCGAACTGACGCTCACCCTGTACGACGTTGATATCTACAGCTGTCTGGTTGTCAGCTGCGGTAGAGAAGATCTGGCTCTTCTTGGTCGGGATGGTTGTGTTACGCTCAATCAGACGGGTTGCGATACCGCCCATGGTCTCGATGGACAGAGACAGCGGAGTAACATCCAGAAGAAGGATATCGCCTGCGCCTGCGTCGCCTGCCAGCTTACCACCCTGAATGGAAGCACCGATAGCTACGCACTCATCCGGGTTCAGAGATTTGCTGGGCTCATGGCCGGTCAGCTGTTTTACCTTGTCCTGTACAGCCGGAATACGTGTGGAACCGCCTACCAGCAGTACCTTGCCAAGCTCGGAAGCTGTAATGCCTGCATCCTTCAGCGCTGCCTGAACCGGTCCTGCGGTACGCTCTACCAGGTCATGGGTCAGCTCGTCGAATTTCGCTCTTGTCAGGTTCATATCGAAGTGCTTCGGTCCCTCAGCAGTTGCTGTAATGAACGGAAGGTTGATGTTGGTTGTGGTTGCGCTGGAAAGCTCCTTCTTCGCCTTCTCAGCTGCCTCTTTCAGTCTCTGCATTGCCATCTTGTCGCCGGACAGGTCTACACCCTCGGTGCGCTTGAACTCTGCAAGCATGTAATCTACAATCTTCTTATCGAAGTCGTCGCCGCCCAGACGGTTGTCGCCTGCGGTAGCCAGAACCTCGATAACGCCGTCGCCAATCTCGATGATAGATACATCGAAGGTACCGCCGCCCAGGTCGTATACCATGATCTTCTGCTCTTTCTCATTGTCCAAGCCGTATGCCAGTGCCGCAGCGGTCGGCTCGTTGATGATACGCTTTACATCCAGGCCTGCAATCTTACCTGCATCCTTGGTTGCCTGTCTCTGTGCGTCATTGAAGTATGCCGGTACTGTAATAACTGCCTCGGTAACCTTCTCGCCCAGATAGTTCTCTGCGTCTGCTTTCAGCTTCTGCAGAATCATAGCGGAAATCTCCTGCGGAGTGTACTGCTTTCCGTCGATGTCTACTTTGTGATCGGTACCCATCTCTCTCTTAATAGAAGAAATAGTTTTCTCGGAGTTGGTAACTGCCTGACGCTTTGCCGGCTCGCCTACCAGTCTCTCGCCTGTCTTTGTAAATGCCACTACAGACGGTGTGGTTCTTGCTCCCTCTGTATTTGCTACTACTACGGGCTTACCACCCTCCATAACTGCTACGCAGCTGTTTGTTGTTCCTAAGTCGATACCAATAATCTTGCTCATAATAGAGACCTCCTCAATGTATTCTGATTGTAAAATGTAATTTCTTAGTTTGCGACTTTTACCATGCTGTGACGGATTACCGTATCCTTGTACATGTAACCCTTCTGGAATTCCTCGGCTACTACATTTTCGCCAAGCTCTTCATCCTCCACGTGCATCACTGCGTTGTGGTAATTCGGATCGAATTCCCCGCCTACTGCCGCAATGGGTTCTACACCCAGATCGGTCAGAGTGGTCATCAGCTGGCTGTATATCTTATCCATACCTACGATGACCGGATTTTCTTTCTGATCCTCAGGTACAGATGCAAGACCGCGTTCAAAATTGTCTACCACCGGAAGGATTTTCTCGATGACATCCCGGGCTCCCACTTCATACATGTGGGACTTCTCCTTCTCGGTTCTCTTTCGGAAGTTATCGAATTCGGCCATCTGGCGCTTTACGCGATCCTCCAGCTCCTCGATTTTCTCTTCCATCTTGTCTTTTTTCTTTTTCTTCTTCAGCATCTCCGGCTCCTCGACCGCTTCTGTCTCCTCCGGTTTCTCGCCGCCGGTGCTTTCTTTTTCTTCGGAAGCTTCTTCTGCTTTCACAGTTTCTTCTTCCTTTGCTTCTTCATTCTGAAGCTCTTCGTTTTTGATTTCCTGTTCCACGGGTTCTTGCCCCTTTCTATTTCTTATTTCTATTGTAAATCTCGTCCAGCTGCTCAGTCAGGGTCTTCAGCGTCTTCAATACATTCTCGTAATCCATTCGCTTGGGACCGATGATTCCGATGGTTCCCTGCAAGCCCTCGCCCAATTCGTAAGTAGCGGTGACTACACTGCAGTCCTTCATGGACTGTATGGGTGTCTCCTGTCCGATGTAAACCTGGATGCCTTTGCTGTCACTGTTCTCCAGTGTCTGATTTACCAGGTCAGACAGCTGCTGCTTTTCCTCGAAGGTGCTGATCAGCTCGCTTGCTTTGCCGTTATCGGAAAGCTCCGGATAGCGGAAGATGTTGGTCGCTCCTGAGGTATATATCTCTACCTCGTCCTCGGAGTGGATGACTTCTGCCACCGCGTCGATGACGCTGCCCACCAGCTCGCTGTGGATACCTGCCTGCTCTTTCAGATTCTGAATCATCGCCAGATTAATTTCCTCAATGGACAGGCCGTTCAGTACACTGTTCAACAGGATGTTCAGCTTCAGGACTGTCTCCTGGTCAAGCTCCTCGGTCACGTCGATGACTTTGTTGCGGACGATGTTTCCTTCTATCATAATAACTGTAAGGATCTGCGTCGCGTTGACTTTGGAGAGCTGGATGAACTTCAGCTTATTCCTGTGATAGGTGGGGGCGGATACCATGGTGGCATAGTTGGTATTAGCTGCCAGAACTTTTACCACCTGCTTCAATACCTGCTCCATCTTATCGCTTCGCTCAATCATCAGGTCTTTCAGCTCCTGTACCTCGTGATTCTTCTCTTCCAGAATATGATCCACGTATAAGCGGTATCCTTTATCGGAAGGAATCCGTCCGGCTGAGGTATGGGGCTGCACGATGTAACCCATCTCCTCCAGGTCTGACATTTCATTTCGAATCGTCGCGGAGCTCAGATTCAAATCTGAGTATTTTGAAATGGTTCTGGAACCTACCGGCTCGCCCGTCTCCATATAGTTACGGATGATTGCCTGAAGGATTTTCTGTTTTCTCTCATCCAGTTCCATTTCGTTCACCTCTTCTTTACTGGTTTCTTTTCATTTCTTTGTTGCTTTTTATCTATTAGCACTCTGCCCTCTCGAGTGCTAACATTAAGATAGCACTATGATTTTGGTTTGTCAAGCGGGTTTATAGTTTTTTTAGAAATCTTTTTTGCTTTCCTTTATATAAGGTAAGAAAAACGGACGGAGAGAAAAGGAACCGGGGCGGGCTTACCCTCAGGAATACGCAGATTTCCCTACTCCTCGCAGGCGGCTTATTCGCGCTCGACCGCCAAACTCGGCCCTAAAGGGCCTCAGACAGTGGCTCTTTCGAGCGCTGCCTAGCCTGCTCGTCCCTACGGGAAATCAGCTACCATTCCCGAGGGTAAGCCCGCCCCGGTTCCTTTTCTCTCCTGACTTCGACTCCACTACAATAATATAAACTGTAAACAACTCGTTCAGCAGCAATGTAACTTGGGGAGATGGTCTGGATGTGGTCTGCGGGAACGTTAGCCTATTTTCCGTAGGGACGAGCAGGCTGGCAGCATCTGAAGGAGGCCCTGTTTGAGGCCCTTCAGGGCCGAGTTGGCCGGTCAGATGCGTATAAGCCGCCTGCGAGGAGTAGGAAAATCGGCGTGTTCCCGCAGACCACATCCAGACCATCCCCCCTCACCCCCCCGTTTTGCACTATATAATTAAGTAGTCTGACACTTTATAGATTTTTTATAAATTATTTTCAAAAAAGTACTTGATCTTTTCTTTCAGCAGTGTTATAAATGGGTACAGAAAAAGAAAAAGGCCCTGTATCAGATATGGAAATGTATTTGATGCCGGGACTTTCTTTTTTATATTTTATTATTTTAACAACATATTTTACCAATAGAACTTAGAAGAAGAAAGGAGTCAGATTTATGAACATCAGCAAATTTACACAGAAATCCATTCAAGCTGTAAATGACCTGGAAAAGCTGGCCTATGAGTATGGCAATCAGGAGATTGAACAGGAACATCTTCTGATGAGTCTGCTCCGCCAGGAGGACAGTCTGATTTTGAAGCTCGTCGCGAAGATGGGCATCGACCAGAATCTATTTCTGAACGGCGTGGAACAGGCATTAAATAAAAGAGTCAAGGTTTCCGGCGGACAACCCTATATCGGTCAGTATTTAAATAAGGTACTGATCAGCGCTGAGGATGTGGCAAAGCAGATGGGCGATGAGTACGTCTCTGTAGAGCATCTTTTTCTGGCCATGTTAAATGACCCCAGTCCTTCCATGAAGGAGCTGTTCCGGGAATACGGCATTACCAAGGATCGTTTTCTGCAGGCACTGTCCTCTGTGAGAGGCAACCAGCGCGTAACCAGTGACAATCCGGAGGCTACCTATGATACCTTAAGTAAATATGGTTCTGACCTGGTGGAAAAGGCACGGGATCAGAAGCTTGACCCGGTCATCGGCCGTGACGCGGAGATCCGGAATGTGATTCGAATTCTGTCCCGTAAGACCAAGAATAACCCAGTTTTAATCGGTGAACCCGGCGTCGGCAAGACCGCCGTTGTGGAGGGTCTGGCACAGCGTATCGTGCGGGGCGATGTACCGGAGGGTCTGAAGGACAAGAAGGTATTTTCCCTGGATATGGGCGCGCTGGTGGCCGGTGCCAAGTACCGCGGCGAGTTTGAGGAGCGTCTGAAAGCCGTTCTGGAGGAGGTTCGGAAGAGCGAGGGCAAGATCATCCTCTTCATCGATGAGCTGCACCTGATTGTGGGCGCAGGCAAGACCGACGGAGCTATGGATGCCGGCAATATGCTGAAGCCTATGCTGGCCCGTGGCGAGCTGCACTGCATCGGCGCGACCACTCTGGATGAGTACCGTCAGTACATTGAGAAGGATCCGGCGCTGGAGCGTCGTTTCCAGCCGGTTATGGTGGATGAGCCGACGGTGGAAGATACCATTTCTATCCTGCGTGGTCTGAAAGAGCGTTATGAGGTATTTCACGGTGTGAAAATCACGGACGCCGCCCTCGTAGCTGCCGCTACCCTCTCCAACCGTTATATCTCCGACCGTTTCCTGCCGGATAAGGCCATTGACCTGGTGGATGAAGCCTGCGCTCTGATTAAGACGGAGCTGGATTCCATGCCGACGGAGCTGGATGAGCTCCGGCGTAAGATTATGCAGCTGGAGATCGAGGAAGCGGCCCTGAAGAAGGAGACTGATCACTTGAGTCAGGAGCGTCTGGAGCACCTGCAAAAAGAGCTTGCGGAGCTGCGCGACCAGTTCAATACGCAGAAGGCTCAATGGGATAATGAAAAGACTTCCGTGGAGCGTCTGCAGAAGCTCCGTGAGGAGATTGAGGATATCAATAAGCAGATTCAGACTGCCCAGCAGAATTACGACCTGAATAAGGCCGCCGAGCTGCAGTATGGCAAGCTGCCTGCTCTGCAGAAGGAGCTTTCTGAGGAAGAGGAGAAAATCAGCAAAAAGGATTTGTCTCTGGTTCACGAAGCCGTTACTGAGGATGAGATTTCCCGTATCGTGTCCCGTTGGACCGGTATTCCGGTGGCAAAGCTGACTGAGAGTGAACGGAACAAGACGCTGCATCTGGATGACGAGCTACATAAGCGTGTCATCGGCCAGGATGAGGCGGTAACGCTGGTATCTGAAGCGATTATTCGTTCCAAGGCCGGTATCAAGGATCCGACGAAGCCCATCGGTTCGTTTCTGTTCCTCGGACCTACCGGTGTGGGTAAGACCGAGCTTGCGAAGGCTCTGG
>QWCN01002536.1_pt1:0-45000 | contig 48878 bp, 32 predicted proteins | sample 1972711 | NCBI WGS metagenome assembly QWCN01 (sample SAMN09866707, study PRJNA288562) | Human gut metagenome isolate term1_stool, whole genome shotgun sequencing... | isolation source: gut | host: Homo sapiens | place: USA: California
AGAGGGGGGACCGGGGGAGAGGAACTTCGGCGTTTGAGATGGTCCTCTCCCCCGGGGCAGGGTGAGCCAGTGCCGTCAGGGTTCAGCCCCCGCCGGGTGGCGCCAACATCCGCCGAGCCGGCGAGGCTGGGGCAAGCCCCCCGCGGGCACCGCAGCGGCAGGATAAGCCGGTACCGCGCAGGGCACCCCCTATCCCCCAAAACAGGCAAATAAGATTTTCCGGACATTCCGGCAACGTTCACACAATGGTTACATTGTTGTGGTATACTACAGGATGCATGATTTTACCTTCACGCCGGCAGACCATGCCGGCAACCCTCCGCCGGTGAGGAAACAGAGCGCGGGAGACCGCCCCCGCAGGAAAGGAAAATCCCCTATGATAAAGCTTGAACATCTGGTAAAGAATTACGGGACTCTGTGCGCCGTGGATGACGTGTCGCTGGAGATCGGAACGGGCGAGGTGGTCGGACTGCTGGGACCCAACGGTGCCGGCAAATCCACGACCATGAATATCCTGACAGGATGCCTGTCCAGCACGTCCGGACGCGTCATCGTGCAGGGAATTGACGTGCTGGCTGATCCGCTGGGCGCCAAAAGACTGATCGGATACCTGCCGGAACAGCCGCCCCTGTATCTCGACATGACCGTGGATGAGTACCTCGGCTTCAATTACGACATCAAGGGAAGCCGACTGCCCCGCGAGGCGCACCTTGCCGAGGTATGCGAGGTCGTGCATATCGGCGATGTCCGCCGGCGCGTCATACGCAACCTGTCCAAGGGCTACCGTCAGCGCGTGGGCATCGCCGGCGCACTGGTGGGGAATCCGCCGATCATCATTTTCGACGAGCCGACCGTCGGACTGGACCCCAAACAGATCATCGAAATCCGGAACCTCATCCGCGGACTGGGACGCGACCATACGGTCATCCTCTCCACCCATATCCTGCAGGAGGTGCAGGCGGTGTGCGACCGGATCGTCATCATCAATAAAGGACGCATCGTTGCGGACGAAAAAACCGGAAACCTGGGACGCATCATCGAAAACAACCGCCGCTTCACCGTCAAGGTGTGCGGGCAGACCGACAAGGTTCTCCCGGTTCTGCGCAACATACCGGGCGTCGTGTATGCCGAGGCTCTGGCGGAGCGGGACGGCGACTCGGTCACGTATATGATCGAAAGCGCCCCCGGCGCGGACGTGCGCAAAAAGCTGTTCTTCACGCTGGCGGAGCGCGGCTGGCCGCTGGTCGGCATGGAGGCAATGGGACTGTCGCTGGAGGATATTTTCATCAACGTGGTGGACAGGTCGGAGGAGGAGCGCCAGCCGGCGCGCTATACCCGCCGCACGCCGCGCCAGCGGTCCCGCACCGCGCTGGAGACAAAGGTCGCCGGCGAGCTGGTCGAGGAAGCCGACAAGCGCCGGGAGCAGGCGCAGGAGCAGGAACAGGAAACCGGCGGGGACGGACAGGAAATCTGACCGCGACGCGCTACGAAAAACAAGAAAGGCAGAGCCAAGCATATGTTTGCCATCTATAAAAAGGAGCTGCGCTCCTACTTCATCAACCCGGTCGGGTATGTCTACGTCGGCGTGTTCCTGACGGTCGCGGCACTGCTGTGCTGCTATACAACCATCATCAGCGGCACCTACAACGTCGGAAACTACTTCGTCTATATGATCTTCGCGCTGATCATCCTGATTCCCCTGCTGACCATGCGCCTGTTCTCGGAGGAGCGCAAGCTGCGCACCGAGCAGCTGCTGCTGACCGCGCCCGTGACGCTGACCGGCATGGTGCTGGGCAAGTTCTTCGCGGCACTGTCGCTGTATGCCGCCACCCTGCTGGTGTCCTGCGTCAACTTCATCCCGCTGTACGCCATCGCGGTGGACGAGCGGAGCGGGCAGACCAACAATCTGACCCGCATCGGGCCCGTGACCGGGGAGCTGGTCGGGTGCCTGATCAGCCTGCTTCTGATCGGGGCGGCGTTTATTGCCATCGGTACCTTCATCTCCGCCCTGACCGAGAACCAGCTTGCCGCCGCCGTGGTCACCATCGCCGTCATCGGCGCTATGGTCGGCATCGGCGTGCTGAACAACTTCATCAACGTGTACTGGATCCGCACCGCCCTGTCCTGGGTGTCGGTGCTCAGCCGGTTCGGAAACTTCACGAACGGGCTGTTCGATTTCGCCGCCATCCTCTACTATGTGTCGCTGTCGTTCGTATTCCTGTTCCTGACCGTGCGGGTGTACGACAAGCGGCGCTGGAGCTGAGGCGCGGGGAGGAAAACCGGACATGGCAAAAAAATATTCCGGGAAGACGCGCCGCTTCGGAACGGTCGCGGTGCTTCTCACGGTGCTGACCGTGGTGACGGTGATCCTTTTGAACGGCATCGTCACCAAGCTGGCGCTCCGCTACGGCTGGTATATCCGCATGACCCCGCAGCTGACCTTCCCCGTGACCGACGCGTGCTATGACTACCTGGACCGGTATGTCATGGACAGCGTGAGCGCGGAGGAGCCGCTGCGCATCATCTTCTGCGATGAGGAGCAGAACATCCGCAGCTCCGGCACGCAGGCATACGTGCTCACGACAGCGACCGAGCTTGCCGAGCGCTACCCCGGCAAGGTGCGCATTGAGTACCTCAACGTCTGGGAGAACCCCTCCGTGGCGCGGGCTTACGGCGTCAAGGCATCCACGTCTGTCGTGGTGGCACAGGGGGATCGCTCCCGCGTCTGCACGCTGAAGGACTTTTTCCAGTTCTCGATCCGCGATTCCGAGACGCCGGTCGCCTACAACGGCGAGAAACGGCTGGCGGTCGCCATGAAGGCGGTTCTGTCCGCCAATGCGCCGGTCTGCTACTTCACCATGAACCACGGTGAATCCATGAGCGACTACTCGCTCATGTTCGCGGCAACCGATGCAGGCTATATGGTCAACTATCTGGACTCGCTGTCCTTCGACATCCCGGCGGACTGCGACCTGCTGATCTCCTACAATCCCGTGCAGGATTTTGCCGCCCGGGACAGCGTGACCGGCATCTCGGAGATTGAAAAGCTGGACGCCTACCTGTCGCGCGGCGGAAAAATGATGGTATTCGTTTCGGCGGACACCTTCGCGGCGGGCAGCTTCGGCAATCTGGAGGGCTTTCTGGCGGATTGGGGCGTGACCTTTGACCACGCCAAGGGCGCCTCCGGCGTGGAGGAGTGCTACAGCATCCGCGACACCGCCCACTCGCTCAGCACCGACGGCTACACCATCCTCGGCAAGGTTGCCGACACAGGCAGAGCCGGCGAGATGATGCGGCAGGTCACCGGCACCGTCCGGCTTGCCAACGCGACCGGCATCTCGCCCGCCGACGGCTGGAGCGTTGCCGGCAATCAGTGGTCGAGCGGGGAACGCACGGCGTATGCCCTGCTCCGCTCCTATCCCGGCGCCGAGGCGTGGGCGGGCGGCAGAGCCGTCGCGCGCACCGACGAGGGCTTCAACCTGATTACGCTGACGCAGGCGGGCGAGAGCGGCTCCGCCGGCTCGCTGCTGGTCTGCTCCTCCGTGGAGTATGCCAAGGAGGCTGCCATGCAGTCCGGCGTGTACGACAACGAGACTCTGCTGCTGGCAGCTGTGGAGGCAATGGGCAAGACCGATACCCCCATGCATCTGGCGTCCCAGCCCTTCTCGGACAGGAGCATCCACATCCTGACCACCGCAGCCGCGCGGCGGATTACGGTTGCACTGGCGGCTGTGCCCGCCGGGCTGTCGCTTGCCGTCGGACTGGTGGTGCTGGTACGGAGGAAAACCGCATGAGAGTCATGAGAGTCGTGAGAGTCACGGATATTACAAAGGCAGAAAACAGCATAAACGCATATTCCGCCCGGCAGACGGGCGGCAGAAAGGCAGGGTGTGCCGCATGAATCCGAATCCGAACATGGAAAATCTGCCCGAGACAGGGCAGCCGGGGACAGACGAAGCGTCTGCCGCCGACCGGCGCGTCGATCGGGCGCGCCGCCTGCGCCGCCGCTCTGCGGCGGTGACGGTCACGGTGCTGTCGGTGGTTGCGGTACTGCTGGTCAATCTGCTGTTCAGCTACCTTGGCTATGCCCATATCTGGCAGGTGGACGAGACGCGGGCACGCTATCTGAAGGATAAGCGGGGGCTGTATACCGCATCGGAGCCGTTCCTTGACCTGTTCCGCAACTCCGCTGTCCCCGCTGTGGACACGGTCAATGCGGAGCGCGCCGCACGCGGCGAGGACAGGCTGACGGTCAACGTTATCTTCTGCGCCGACCGGGACAAAATCTATGCATCCAACCTTTCCCGGTATGTCCTGTACTCGGTGCTGGATCTGCGGGAGCATTTCCCGGACTACGTGACGGTGTCCTTCGTGGACATCGCGCACAACCCCTCCGCCGTGCAGAAGTACAAGGCGACCTCCTCCACTTCCCTGTATGAAACCAATGTGATCTTTGAGTTCGGCACCGAATTCCGGGTGTACGCGCTGAACCGCTTCTTTGTCACCAACGAGAACAGCACCACCCCGTGGGCGTACAACGGGGAAATGGACATCTCCTCCGCCATCCTGGCGGTGACGCGTGCCGAATCCCCGATCGCCTGCTTTACCACCAACCACGGCGAGAACACCGACTCCTGCCGCTCTCTCCGGGAGCTGGTTGCCCGCGCAGGGTATATCGTGCAGGATATTGATCTGGAGCGGGACGAGATTCCCGCGGACTGCCGCCTGCTCATCACCTATGACCCGCAGACCGACTTCCGGGGCTATACCAACAACGGCGGGAGCGGCGTCTCCGAGATCGACCGGCTGGACAAGTTCCTGGACAACGCCTTCTCCTTCCTCCTGTTCGTGGATGACGAAACGCCGACCATGCCGGTGCTGGAGGAGTATCTGGAGGAATGGGGCATCCGGATCTGCCGCGTGCAGGACAGCGAGAGCGGAAAGAGCGACAATTACCACATCCGCGACACGGTACAGCGGCTGGACACGGACGGCTACACGGTGCTCGGCAACTACGTGACATCGGGACTGGGCTCGTCGGTGACCAAGGATATGCGCAACGTGGCATACCCTGCCAAGGTCGTGTTCCCCCATGCGACATCGGTGACGCGCTCGGACAGCTACCGCACGACCTACGTTTCGTCGGACGAGGCATCCGACGGCAAGCCGTACTCCTATGAGGGCTACTACCGCAACGGCGTCAGCCGCCGGCTGTCCAATCTGTTCACCACCTACCCCACCGCATCGGCGGAGGTGTTCGGGGCGCAGTACGAGATTGCGACCGAGCAGAACCTGTTCCGCCTGATGACGCTGACCAGCGAGGAGCGAACGGTGCAGGAGACAAACTATATGACCAAGGACGACCGCTCCTTTGTGGGCGTGTGCGCCTCGACCGAGTTTGCCTCCGATGCACTGCTGGATTCCGCCGTTTACGGCAACGCGGACGTACTGCTGTCCCTGCTCCGCTCCATGGGGCGTGAGCTGGTGCCGGTCAAGACGCTGGAATTCAAGGGCTTCAAGAAGTATGAGATCGACGCCGAAAAGAGCGGACTGACCTCCGACAGAAAGGTCGGCATCACGGTCGCCTTTACGCTGATTCCTGCGGTTCTGTGCGCGGGTGCCGGCATCGCCGTATCCGTGCGCCGCAAGTACCGCTGAGCAAAGAGATGCGAGGCAACCGTTTTACGGGAGAAAGGAAAACCATTCATGAATGACGCAAAGGAAGTGCGGCTCGTATTCAACCCCGGCAAGCACGGAACGGTAGGGCTTCACGCCGTGATAACCATGAGCGGCGACCGGGCGGGCGCTCTGCCGCAGCCCACGCGCCGGGGATACACCTTCCTCGGCTGGTATACCGTGCCGGACGGCGCGGCGGGGGGGGAGCATATCAACTCCTCCACCGTCATCGGGGCGGATGCCCCGGAGACGCTTGTGCTGTACGCTCACTGGAAAAAGAGCGAAAAGGCAAAGAAATCCTCGCTCCTGACGCAGACGCGGGCAATCATCGCGCTGGTTGTGGCGGCGGTCGTTCTGGTCGGCGGGCTGGTGCTGACCAACTATATCGTGCAGATATACCGCTACGAGGACGCGGACGGAACGGTGTACACCATCCGGAAAAAGGGCGGCTCCTACGGGCTGTACCGCAAGGACGGCAGTCCGTGTGATACCAACGACGAGGGCTACTACCTGACCTCCTTCGGCACACAGCTGGAGGTGGACGCAAAGTCCGGTGAGTACGAGGTGTATGCGGTCGTGGACGTGGAGGGCACCGAGGTGCTGGGCAACGCGCGGCGGGTGCTGGCGTTCAAGCAGCTGACCTATGACAAATCCTCCACAACCGACTACTCGCGGGTCATCCGGAGCATTGAGGTGCATAACCAGCAGGGCGTGCTGGATCTGTACCGTCCGGACGGCGTGGACACCAACCGCTTCGTTATCCGGGGGCATGAGGGCACCGCCATCTCGGACGAGCTGTTCGCACAGCTGTCCAGCGGGTGCGGGTATACCATTTCCATGCAGCGGCTGGAGAATCCGGTGCGGCTGGCAGACGGGAGCATCAAGTATGCCGAGTACGGGCTTGCGAAGGAGACGCGGGTAAAGACGGACAAGGACGGAAAGCCGGTTCTGGACGAGAACGGGAAGGAAGTCACCTACGAGTACACGCCCACCTGGTACACGGTCAGGACGCTCCAGCCGGACGCCCGGACGGGGGTGGACAGCTACACCATGACGCTGGGGGACGCGACAATCTCCGGTGCGGGCTACTATGCACGCTACGAGGGGCGGGACACGGTATACATCCTGTCCGCCACCAACCTGGAGGTGGCGCTGCAGCCCATCGAATCGCTGGTTATGGGGCGTATTGTGTACCCCATGACGCTCAACACGTACTTCAACGTCCGGGATTTCGTCCTGCGCACCGACATACACTATGACCGGATCCTGCTGCACATGGCGGCGGAGCTGGCGGGGATTCTGGACGAGATCGACCTGAACAAGGTGGATCTGAACGACCTCAGCACACTGACGGACACACAGCGTGCCGCTCTGCGCGAGGCGCTGGACAGGATTGATAAGCTGGACGAGAAGCAGTTCACGGAGATGTACGACCGCGGGCTGGAGCTCTATTCCCGCAAGGTCACGGCATTCTCCTATGTGGACATGGAGCAGCGGGAGAACAGTCTATACTCCTCCTACCCCTACCGGATGGCGACGGCGTACATGGCTGGCTACCGCCCCAATGCCGACAACATCAGCAAGATGCTGCAGAACCTGTACTCGATGTCCTTTGACGCGGTGAAGGCGCTGGGCCCGACTGCGGAGCAGCTGCAGGAATACGGACTGTCCGAGCCCGCCTTTGACATTTCCTTCGTATATACGGACGCGGACGGAGTCGAGCACGGCAACCATGTCACCTTCAGCGCAAAGACCGCGGAGGGCAAGTACTATGCCTTCGCCGATGACTACGACATGATTGTGGAGATCGACGAGAGCATGGTGCCGTTCCTTTCGTGGAAGGACATCGACTGGTACGACCGCGACTACTTCCAGTACAACATCGCGCACATCAAGGAAATCCGGCTGGACGGCACCGCTATCCGGGCGCTGGACAGCAAGTACCGGACATCGGCGGGCGACGTGGTGTTCCGGCTGGACAATACGGCGTCGGATCAGTCCGGCGGCACCAACTCGGACAAACTGGTATCCTATATCAACGGGCTGTCCATGGCATACGAGATGGAGCTCATCCGCGTGACGGGCACGCCGGAAATGATGACCGGAACCGACAACTTCCGGCGCTTCGTGCAGTCTCTGCTGACCGCCTCCATTGAGGGCGAGGCGGGGCTGACGGCGGAGGAGATGGCATCCCTGCGTACCACGGACGACAGCGACTGCTACCTGAAAATCACGTTTACCCTGGATGACGGGCAGAAGGATCCGCAGAAGGCGAATCTCGTGTACCGCTTCTACCGGATATCCGAGCGCCGCTGCTACATGACGGTGGAGACGCTGGCTACCCCGGACGCGCCCTCCTCCCCCGAGAACGGGCAGGGTATGTTCTGCGTGCTCCGCTCCTTCTGCGATAAGCTCGCGGCTGACGTCACCCGCCTGTACGACCGCATTCAGGTCTATCCCGATTCCAAAAACTGACAAAGGAGAACCTTCATCATGGCAAAGCTGAAGATACGCAAGCTGGGTGACGAGGCGCTGCGCAAGGTGTGCCGCCCCGTGACCGAAATCACTCCCCGCACGCTGTGCCTCCTTGACGATATGCTGGAAACCATGCGCGACGCAAACGGCTGCGGACTCGCCGCCCCGCAGGTGGGCATCCTGCGGCGCATCGTGATCGTGGAGGTCGAACCGGGCGAGGTCTACGAAATGATAAATCCGAAAATCATCGCCTCCGGCGGCGAACAGGAAGCCGAGGAAGGCTGCCTCTCTATCCCCGGTCGCTGGGGTATCACCCATCGCCCCCGGCACGTCACCGTCCAGTGCCTCAACCGTAACGGCGAAACCGTGACCTATACCGGTCATGACCTCCTCGCCCGCGCCTTCTGCCACGAACTGGATCACCTCGACGGTAAACTCTTCATCGACATCGCCAAAATGGAGGATTGATCCCGCCGAACAGCCGGAAAGAACGCTGGGGGACTCTTGAAAGAGTCCCCCAGACCCCCCAGAACTTCTCTTGAGTTGGGGTTATACCAAGGCTCGTGCCCGGGTTCAGCCCCGCCGATGCCGCGAACGCCCCCTTTCCCAATGCCGCTCCCGACTCAAGCGCAGGGGTGCCGGGGGCGAAGCCCCCGGCGAAATAAGTAAAAATTCTCCCCCTTCCCGCCGGGAAGGGGGGTAGGGGGATAGGGGCAAACAATTACTGCTACGGCAGGCAAATCCGGCAACTGAAAAAGCCAGCCCCCCGCCGGACACCTACCCCGTAGGCTGCTTAACCAGCGCCGCCCGGGTTCAGCCCCGGGAAGGCAAGGGAAAAGCCCCTTGCATACATAAATCCCCCCCTAAAAAGCACAAAGCAAGGAAGGAACTGTGACAATGAAAATTCTATTCATGGGAACCCCTGATTTCGCCGTCCCGTCCCTGCGCGCACTGTACGGCTCCGGCGAGGAGATCGTAGGCGTCGTGACACAGCCCGATAAACCGCGCGGACGGGGCTATGTCCTGACTCCGCCCCCCGTCAAAACCTACGCAGCCGCGCACGGACTGCCGGTCTTTCAGCCCGCCCGCCTGCGGGACGGGAGCTTTGACGATACGCTCAAAGTCCTGGAGCCGGAGCTGATTGTCGTTGTCGCATATGGGAAAATCCTGCCGCCGCACATTCTGGAGGCGCCAAAGTACGGTTGCATCAACGTCCACGGCTCGCTGCTCCCGGCACTGCGCGGCGCCGCGCCCATGCAGAGAGCAATCCTGAACGGGCTGGACGTGACCGGCGTCACCACCATGTACATGGCGGAGGGCATGGACACGGGCGATATGCTGTTGCGTGCAGAGGTGCCCATCCGGGAGGAGGACAACTTCGAGTCGGTGCATGACAGAATGGCGGAGGCTGGCGCGGCACTGCTGCTGGAAACAATCGCCGCCCTGCGCGCAGGAACCCTTGTGCGCATCCCGCAGGATGACAGCCTCGCCACCTATGCGCCCAAGATCGAAAAAGCCGACTGCCTGCTGGATTTTTCCATGCCGGTCAAGGCGGTTTTTGACCGGGTGCGGGGACTTTCCCCCATCCCGCTGTCCTTCACGCATACGCCGGACGGCAAACTGCTCAAGGTCGTTGCCGCCCGCCGCGCCCGGCTTTCGGGCGACTGCGGAACCCCCGGCACGGTTCTGTCCCTGGACACCGCGCAGGACGGCGGCATCGAGGTCGCCTGCGGGGAGGGGTCCCTGCTCCTGACCCGCGTCGTCCCGGAGGGCAAGGCGCCCATGTCCGCCGCCGATTACATCCGCGGGCGGCGCCTGTCGGTCGGGGAGCGGCTGGGGTAAAAAAGCCAACGCACAGCGATTGTTTTTATTGAGGAGGTGCTTTTATGCTATTCGGTCTTTTCTGGGGTGACTGGACGGTTCTCGTTCTGATTCCCGCCATGATCTTTGCCTTCTGGGCACAGATCAACGTACAGATGACCTTCAGTCGGTTCAAGCAGGTGCGCAACCGGCGCGGACTGACCGCCGCCGATGTCGCACGCCGGATACTGGACGCGAACGGGCTGAACTACGTGCAGATCCAGCGCGTGTCCGGCGAGCTGACTGACCACTACGACCCGCGCGCGCAGGTCGTGCGGCTGTCCGACAGCGTGTATGATTCCACCTCGGTCGCGGCGATCGGCGTCGCGGCGCACGAGGTGGGGCACGCCTGCCAGCACGCGGAGGACTACGTCCCCCTGCGCATCCGGAGCGCCATCATCCCCATGACGCGCATCGGCTCCATGCTTGCCATGCCGATATTCATCCTGGGACTTCTGTTCGCACAGCTTTCCCTGTACGGGAACATGGTCGGGGACGTGTTCATGATGCTGGGCATCCTGCTGTTCTCGCTTTCGACGCTGTTCCAGCTGGTAACACTGCCGACCGAGTTCAATGCCTCTGCCCGCGCCCTGAAGACGCTGGAGAGCTACGGGATTCTGGACGGAGACGAGCTGGTCGGGGCACGCAGTACCCTGCGGGCGGCGGCGCTGACCTATGTGGCGGCGCTTGCGTCCTCGCTGGCGTCGTTGCTTCGCCTGCTGCTGATATTCGGCGGCTCCCGCAGCCGCCGCAACTGACGCCCGGTCACGGCTATGCAGGAAAACAACAGGAACAGCAAGGGAACCGGCGAACCGTCTGCCAGAAGGCTGGCGATGGATTCCCTGTCCGGCATTGCAGGCGGGCGGTACGGCAGTCTTTCGGTGGATGCGGTACTGCGGCGCAGTGCGCTGGAGGGCGCCGACCGGGGACTGTATGCGGCGCTGGTTTTCGGTGTGCTGGAGCGGCAGACCACGCTGGATTTTCTGGCGGAACAGCTGTCCGCCCGCCCGCCGGAGCAGTTGGATCTGCCGGTGCTGCTGGCGTTGCGGCTGGGGCTGTACCAGCTGATATATATGGATCGCGTGCCGGACTACGCCGCCATCGGCGAGACTGTCTCGCTGGTACCGCGCCGCGCCGCGGGCTACGTCAATGCGGTACTGCGCGGGTACCTGCGCCTGGCGGAACGGCTGGGCGGTGACCGGGAGAACAGTCTGCGCACGCCGGAGGACTGGCAGAGACGGTTCCCGGTGCTGGCGGGGGACCGCCGCCGGGCGGTGTCGGTTGCCTACGGGATGCCGCTCCCGATGTGCGATACGCTGACAGCGGCGTTGGGTACCGGGCGCGCGGAGGCTGTCATGGCGGCATTCGGAAAACGTCCGCCGCTTTCCCTGCGGGTCAATCCCCTGCGGACAGACACCGCCGCCCTGACCGCGCGGCTGGCGGCGGCGGGCGCTGTCGTCAAGGTCGGGCATTACGGCGGGGATGCCCTGCTGGTGACCGACGGCGGCGCGGGCGGCAACCCGACCGCTCTGCCCGGCTTTGAAACGGGCGATTTTTTCGTGCAGGACGAGGCGTCCCAGCTGTGCGTCCGGGCGCTGGACGCGCGTCCCGGGCAGACCGTGGCGGACGTGTGCGCCTGCCCCGGCTCCAAATCCTTCGGAGCTGCGCTGTGCATGGGCGACCGGGGGCGCGTGCTGTCCTTTGACCTGCACGCCTCCAAGCTGTCGCTGGTGCGATCCGGCGCCGGGCGGCTGGGACTGCACTGTCTGGAGGTCGCCTGCCGCGACGCGCGCAGTCCCGATCCCTCCCTGCTGGGGGCTGTTGACCGCGTGCTGTGTGACGTCCCCTGCTCCGGGCTGGGAGTAATGGCAAAGAAGCCGGAAATCCGCTACAAGGACATGACCGACTCCGCCCGCCTGCCCGGCATTCAGGCGGCTGTTCTGGAGGCGTCCGCCGGGTACGTAAAGCCGGGCGGTCTGCTGGTCTACTCGACCTGCACCCTGCTTCCCGCCGAAAACCGGGAGGTGACGGAGGCTTTCCTTGCCGCGCATCCGGAGTTTGAACCGCTGGACTTTTTCTTCCCGTCCTGCGACCCCGCCTGCCCGGACATTGTCTCCGAGCGCGGCGCGGTCACGCTGATGCCGGATCTGCACGGCACGGACGGTTTCTTCATCGCGCGGATGCGGCGGAAGGGCTGAGGCTCCGCCATCCGCAACACGGCTCCGGGGACATCCCCGGAGAATTTTTCCCACACGGAAGGAGACGTTGCATGACTGACCTGTTATCGCTGACGCCGGACGAGCTGACTGCCCTGCTGCTGGACATCGGGGAGCCGAAATACCGGGCGGCGCAGATGTTCCCCCAGCTGCACCGCGGCATATCGCCGGACGAAATGACCAATATCGGCAGGCAGACGCGGAGCCGGCTTGCCGCCGTGGCAGAGTACCGCCTGCCGGACGTGCGGCGCAAACTGGTCAGCCGGCTGGACGGGACTGTCAAGTACCTGTTCGGGCTGGCGGACGGCAACTGCGTGGAGTCTGTCGTCATGACCTACGAGCACGGGCGCACGATCTGCATTTCCTCGCAGGTCGGGTGCCGGATGGGGTGCCGCTTCTGCGCGTCCACCATCGGGGGCAAGGTGCGCGACCTCGTGCCGGGCGAACTGCTGGGGCAGGTCATCGCGGCGCAGCGCGACCTCGGCGAGCGCATCTCCAACATCGTCATGATGGGTATCGGCGAGCCGCTGGACAACTACGACAACGTGGTGAAATTCCTCCGGCTGGTGTCGCACCCGGACGGGCTGAATATCGGACTGCGGCACATCTCTCTCTCGACCTGCGGCGTGGTGCCGAATATCCTGCGGCTGGCGGAGGAGAATATGCCCATCACGCTGTCGATTTCCCTGCACGCGCCGGACGACGGGACGCGCTCCTCCATCATGCCCGTCAACCGGCGCTGGGGGGTGGACGAGCTTCTCCGCGCCTGCAGGACCTACTACGGGCACACGGGGCGGCGTATTTCGTTTGAATACACGCTGATTGCGGGCAGGAACGACTCGGTCGCCGCCGCGCGGCAGCTTGCCGATGTGCTCAACCGCCACCTGCGCACGCGCACCGAAAGTATGCCGATCCACGTCAACCTGATCCCCGTGAACGAGGTGGCAGAGACCGGCTTTACCCGCGCCGGGGACGCGGCGGTCGCCGCCTTTGCCCGGACGCTGGAAGCGCACGGCATCCGCGCCACAGTGCGGCGGCGGCTTGGCGCGGACATCAACGCTTCCTGCGGACAGCTCCGCCGTGCGGACGCCGCCGCGGGGCAGGAAGGAACCTGATATGTACAGCTTTACGCCCAACGGACGGCGGCGCGGTCTGCACGCCGTGGTAATCGTGGATCTGACTGCATCCGTCCTCCTCTGGACCTCAGCCACCGCCGGCGGCAGCTACGGCTGGATCTTTCAGCTGGCTGGCGTCGTGCTGGCTGTTCTTGGCATCTACCTCATCACGCGCTACTCTCTCCGCTCCTATACCTTCTCCGTGCAGGACAGCGAACTGGTCGATTCTGCCGGCAACCCCGTCTATGACCTCGTCATTACGCAGACGCTCGGACGGAAAATCTCGGTCGTCGCCCGCGTTTCCCTGCGGGATATCCGCCATCTGACCGTCCTCTCCCGCTCGGATTTCCGTAAGTGCCGCAAGAAAAAATATCATTCCCTCACCCTCTTCCGCTACGACAGCGACCCCTTCGCCCCCCTCGCCGCCTACCTCCCCGTCCCGGACGAGCACGCCCTCCTTGCCATCCCCCCCGACGCCGCCCTGCTGGATCTTCTGCACCGCATGGGCGTCAATTCTGACAGCGGGGGACACGGGGGATACGAAGGAAGCGAAGGATGCGAAGGAAGCGGTGGGGAAACTTCTTGAAAGAAGTTTCCCCACACCCCTTCAAGAACTTTCAAACCGGGATGAGGGGTGATACCGTCCTGTCGGCTCTGTGACCGGCGGGCACGTCCGGCGGCTCCGGGCACCAACAAGGCAGGTTTAAGCCAGTGCCGCTCCCGGCTCAAGCGCAGGGGTGCCGGAACGTCGCCCCCCGCCCCACACCGGGCAAGCCCCCGCCGGGCGCCTACCCCGCAGGCTTAACCAGTGCCGCCCACGGCTCAAGTGTAGGGGTGCCGGGGGCGAAGCCCCGCTCCACACAGGGCAAGTCCCCGCTGGGCGCCTACTCCGCAGGCTTAACCAGTGCCGCGCGGGTTCAGCCCCGGGGATGCAAGGGGCTTCGCCCCTTGCATAAAATAACCTAAAGTCCCCCCTTCCCGCCGGGAAGGGGGCTGGGGGGATGGGGGCAAAAAATTACTGCTACGGAAGGCAAATCCGGCAACTGAAAAAGCCAGCCCCCCCGCCGGGCACCTACCCCGCAGGCTTAACCAGTGCCGCCCGGGTTCAGTCCCGGGGATGCAAGGGGCGAAGCCCCTTGCATAAGAAAACTAAAAACTCCCCCTTCCCCGGAGGGGAAGGGGGGGAGGGGGGATAGGGGCAAACAATTACTGCTACGGCAGGCAAATCCGGCAACCGGAAAAGCCAGCCCTCGCTAGGCACCTACCCCGTAGGCTTAACCAGTGCCGCCCGGGTTCAGCCCCGGGGATGCAAGGGGCAAAGCCCCTTGCATAAGAAAACTAAAAACTCCCCCTTCCCGCCGGGAAGGGGGCTGAGGGGATAGGGGCAAAAAGGCACTGCTACGGCAGGCAAATCCGGCAACCGAAAAAGCCAGCCCCCCCCACGCCCCCCAACAAAAGAAAGGAACACCACTATGATCATTCTCTCCGCGACTTCCCTGACATTGCAGTTCGGCACGGACACAGTGCTGGAGAATATATCCTTCTCGGTGGAGGAGGGCGACCGAATAGGCGTCATCGGCGTCAACGGATGCGGGAAATCCTCGCTGTTCCGGATGCTCTGCCACGGAGTCGGACTGCCCGGAGGAACAGAACCGACAGCGGGAGAGGTCTACCTCGCCAAGGGACGCACGGTCGGAATCCTGACGCAGGAGGGCGCCTTCGCAGAGGATGGCGAGGACGGAAACGGCGACCAGAGCGCACTGGAACATATGTACCACGCATTCCCGGAGCTGCTTGCCGCCGAAACAAGATTGGACGAGATGCAGAAGGCGCTGGACGCGGGCGCGGAGGCAGCCGGCGGCACGGAAGCGTATGACCGGCTGACAAGAGCGTATTCCGAACAGCACGACCGATTCCTGCGGGACGGCGGACTGGAATTCCGGTCGCGCTGCGCGGGTATCCTGCGGAGACTGGGCTTTGACGAGGAGCTGAGCCATATGCCCGTGCGCCTTTTGAGCGGCGGACAGAAAACGCGGCTGGCGCTGGGCATCCAGCTGTCGCGCCGCCCGGATCTGCTGCTCCTGGACGAGCCGACCAACCATCTGGACATCGACACACTGGCATGGCTGGAGAAGTACCTGTCCGACTACCCCGGCAGCGTGATGGTGGTCTCCCACGACCGCTACTTCCTCGACCGCGTGACGAACCGGACGCTGTGCATCCGGAACCGGCACGCCAAGCTGTACACCGGCGGCTACACCGCCTGCATGCAGCAGCGCGAAACCGACCGTGCGATAGCGGAAAAGCACTACCGCGAGCAGCAGAAAGAGATCGCGCGGCAGGAGGCGTACATTGCGCAGCAGCGCGCCTGGAACCGGGAACGCAACATCGTCGCCGCCGAGAGCCGGCAGAAGATGCTGGATCGCATGGAGCGGCTGGAAAAGCCGGAGAATGCACCGAAGCCCATCCGTCTGCGCTTCACCGCATCGCGGGCAAGCGGCGGGGAGGTGCTGTCTCTGCGGGATGTCTCCATGGGCTTTGACGGGCGGATGCTGTTCTCCCATCTGGAATATCTGGTCAGGAAGGACGACCGGGTGCTGATACTGGGGCAGAACGGGTGCGGGAAATCCACGCTCATCAAGCTCCTGATCGGGAAGCTGGAGCCTGTTTCCGGCATCATTGAGGCGGGCTACAACGTGACGATCGGCTACTATGACCAGGAAAACCAGAACCTTGACCCGTCCAAGACCGTGCTGGACGAGCTGTGGGACGCCTATCCGCGCCTGACCGAGACCGAGATCCGGAACGCACTGGGGCAGTTCCGCTTTGTCGGCGAGGACGTCTACAAGACGGTGGCTGTATTGAGCGGCGGGGAGCGTGCCCGGCTGACGCTGTGCAAGCTGATTCTGTCCCGCATGAACCTTTTGATTCTGGACGAGCCGACCAACCATCTGGACATTGACTCGCGCGAGGCGCTGGAGGGGGCGCTGTCTGCCTTTGACGGCACCGTCATTGCCGTGTCGCACGACCGCTACTTCATCGAAAAGCTGGCGACACGCATTCTGGAGATTGCGCCGGGGCACGGCATTTCCGGCACCGTTTCCGGCTCCGGCAGTGACTTCACCGACTATCGCGTCACCCATCCCGGCACCGCCTACACCGAGTACCGGCAGTTCATGGAGGCGCGGCAGTCTGGCTCGGTTGCTCCCTCGCGCATGGGGATTCCCTCTGCGGGTGTCCCGGATGCCGCCCCCGACGAGCCGTCCTCGTCCAGGGAAGCCTATCTCCAGGCGCGGCAGTCTGCCGCAGAGCAACGCAAGCGCCGTCACCGTCTGGAGCGTCTACGCGCCGAATCCGCTACGCTTGAAGCCGACATCGACCGTCTCACCGCCGAAATCAACGGCGATGCCGCCACCGATTTTCTGCGTGTCGCCGCGCTCGACACCGAAAAGACGCAGAAAGAGGATCGTCTGCTGGCGGTGTATGAGGAGATTGAGGAGTTGGAGAGTGTCCTGCGGTCGGACGGAGCTGACGGAAGCGGGCAGGGGTAAGGGTATGGGGGCTTCGCCCCTTGCATCCCCGGGGGCTGGACGGGGCGCGGCACTGGCCCGGTGAGCGTTGGCGGTGCCCAGTGGGGGGCTTGCCCCCTTGGTCGCCGCTTCGCCCCTGCCGCTATGGTGCCCGGCGGGGGCTTGCCGTCTTTGTCGCCTGCCTATCCTGCCTTTAGCTTGCTTTCTCGCCCCCATCCCCCCAGCCCCCTTCCCGGCGGGAAGGGGGAGATTTTTAGTTTTCTTATGCAAGGGGCTTCGCCCCTTGCATCCCCGGGGGCTGGACGGGGCGCGGCACTGGATCGGTGAGCGTTGGCGGTGCCCGGCGGGGGCTTGTCCGGTTGGTCGCCGCTTCGCCCCTACCACTATGGTACCCGGCGGGGGCGTGCCCTCTTGGTCGCCGGCTCGCCCTGCCACTATGGGTTCCCGGCGGGGGGGCTTGCCTTCTTTGTCGCCTGCCGACGCTGCCTTTAGCTTGCTTTCTCGCCCCCATCCCCCCAACCCCCTTCCCAGCGGGAAGGGGGGATTTTTAGTTTTTTTATGCAAGGGGCTTCGCCCCTTGCATCCCCGGGGGCTGGGCGGGGCGCGGCACTGACAGACACTGCCACTATGGTACCCGGCGGGGGGCTTACCTTCTTTGCCGCCTGCCGACGCAGCCTTTAGCTTTTGCTTCTGCCCGCTCCCCCGGGGCAGGATTAGTGGGGGCTAATAAGGCAAGCCCCTGAAAAAAATGCAGGCTCATAAAAATTCCGCGCGGCGGGCATACTGATGCTACAGCTCAGTGCGGAGACAGTCGGCTGAGCTGCAGGCAATGCTTACCAAGGAGGAACCGGAACCGTGTCCGAGAACAAAAAAAGCACCGCCGGAACAGAGGAAACTGACCCGGCGGCAACCATGGGACTTCAGATGTACAGGGATCTGAATATGAGCAGTGACGCAGTCATCCACCTCATGCCGCGCGTTCACGACGAGCGCATAAAGACAGGGATGAGCGCCGCCCTGTGCTTCTACGAAAAAACAGCCGGGAAGGTCAGAAACATTCTGACCGACCGCGGCATAGAGGCAAAGCAGGAAAACCCGATGTCCAAGATGGCGGCGCATATGGGCATCGTCATGAATACCGCGATAGATGCCACAGACAGCCACATCGCGCAGATGGTGATCGAAGGCTCCACCATGTCCATCACGGAGGCGGTCAAACTGCGCAATCAGTACCGCGACCGCCCCGGTTGCGGCGAGCTGGTCACGCTGGCGAACGACATTGCGGAATTCGAGGACAGGAACATCCAGAACATGAAGCAGTTCCTGTAAAAGGCACCCCGAAAGAACGGCGCGGGGCTTCCCCGGCGCGGTCGGGCGGCGCACGGCAAAGGGGAAACGCGGATCCGGGCAAGGCAGTGCAACCGATGCCTGCCGGCTCCGGTCAGCGGTTCCGAAGCTCTATCCGGGTCAGCTGTGCCCCGCCCGCCGCCGAGGCAACATACAGACTGCCGCCGACCTGCGAGAGATTTTCCGGCTCGCCGGATACCGTAATCGGAAGCGTGCGGATGTGACGCCCCTCCCAGTCATAGACCGTGATGACATTCTGCCGGTACAGCACGAAATAAATGTACCGCGCGTCACAGGCGCACCCCTGCGTTATATAGCCCGCGGTGTCCGGCGTGGGGCTGAAGGGTCCGCCCACCTGCCGGAATGCCGCATCCAGCAGGCAGAAGCTCTGCCCGCCCGCGATGCCTGCCACGTACATATCCCGCTCCGGAGAGTAGGCAAGGCTGTATATCCTGCAGGGAAGCGTGACGGTTTCCGTGACGGTCAGCGTCTCCGGGTCGATAAAGGAAACCAGCTTGCGGTTGGGGTTGTTGTGGACAGCCACCAGCAGTCCCCGGCGGCTGTTATAGGTCAGGTCGTTGGCGTGATTGAGCGGGAGCGGGTCGCTGATGCGCACGGTTTTGCCTGTTTGGATGTCGTACCGGACAAGCCGCACCGTGTTGTCCCGCTCGTTGTGCTCCGTGTCCTTGCCGATGAACAGCTGGTACCAGTAGCGCCCGTCAAACCAGCCGCCCTGCGGCGTGGGGCAGTCGTCGGGCGCCGCCAGCCCGGCAACCCGTCGCCCGCGTCCGCGCAGGAAGCCGTCCCCAGCCAGACTGTCCCAGAGTATCTCCTCCGCCGTGCGGGTGTCGGGCTGCGTCTCCGGCTCGGCGGCGGATGTATCGGTTTCCGGAGTCGGGACGGTAACGGTGTCCGCCCGGCTTACGGCTTCCGTCCGGCTTTCTGCGCCCGTCCCCGTGCCGGTGACGGATGCCGGGCAGTCCGTCCCGGTGCCGGGCAGGACACCGCCGGCGTTCCCCCCGCAGGACGCGAGCAGCAGCATGGTCAGCGATGCCGCAACGGACAGCCACGGCAAAGCCGTCATTTTCAAGGCAATACCTTTCACGGAAATTCCTCCTTCCGGGATGCACGGATCAGGCAGCACGGCGTTTTTTCGCCGTGCGATGAAATTTTGAGGTGCCCTTTTACAAAGAGGGGGTGTTAAGGCATTACCGCGCAATCCACGCATGGCACACTTGCTTGCGTCTTTTCCGTCATACTTCACAAAAATCCTTGTCAGTAGCTCTACTACAGCCTGCGTTTTTTAACACCCCCGACGGCATTTGTCCCGGCGGCTTTCAGCCGCCGTTTTGCCGCCAAGAAAACAGCACAACCGGGTTCCGGAAATACCGGGCAGTCTCAGAGATCCAGCGACCGGAGCGCGGCGCGCAGGACGATCTTGTCGTTCTCGTGCGTCAGACTGCGCTCCGCGTTCTCCAGCGGCACCCACTCGACATCGGCTATCTCGCCGTCATGCGGATGCGTTGCCTTCTGGTCGGTCACGGACAGGAAGTACACGACCTCCTTGGATACGCCCGGCATCGGGCTGTAATGCACCTTCTCGCAGAAGTCGGAGGTGATGCGGATGCGCACCGCCGTCTCCTCCTCGACCTCGCGGATGGCGGTCTCGTGTTCGGTCTCGCCCGCCTCCACGTGTCCCTTCGGGAAGGAGCGGTGCCCGCCGTGCTTATGCCGGATCATCAGCACATACCGGCGTCCGGTCCGCGGATCCTGGCGAAACACCAGTGCCCCGCATGATTTCTCGTATCTCACAGCGTACCTCTCCTTTCTTCCCGATCCGGAACGCGGTCTGTCCGCGCCGCGTGCGGTCACGCGGGATCAGTCCTTGATTTCCTCCATGACGAACGCCTCCAGGACGTCGCCCTCCTTGATGTCGTTGAAGCGCTCCAGTCCGACGCCGCACTCGTACCCCTCGGCAACTTCCTTGACGTCATCCTTGAAGCGGCGGAGGGACGCGATCTTATCCTCCTGGATGACCACGCCGTCACGCACAATGCGTATCTGCGCGGAGCGGGCGATCTTTCCGTCGGTGATATAGCATCCGGCGATGGTGCCGACGCTGGGCACCCGGATGGTCTGGCGCACCTCGGCGTGCCCCAGCAGCTTCTCCCGGAACTTGGGAGCCAGCATACCCTTCATGGCAGCCTCGATCTCCTCGATGCACTCGTAAATGACGCGGTAGGTGCGGATCTCCACGCCCTGCCGCTCGGCGCTGTCCAGCGCCTGCCGGTCGGGACGGACGTTGAATCCGACGATGATGGCATTGGATGCGGCGGCAAGCGTCACATCGCCCTCGGTGATACCGCCGCAGGCGGCATGGATGACGCAGACGCGCACTTCCTCGTTGGTCAGCTTCTGGAGCGATGCCCGGACTGCCTCTACCGTGCCATCCACGTCCGCCTTGACGATGATATTCAGATCCTTGACACCGGAGCTGAGCTGATCGAACAGCGTATTGAGGTTGGCGCGGGCGTTCGCCTTGAACGCCTCCTCCTTCGCCTTGGTGCGGCGGCGGTCTGCCAGCTCACGCGCCATGCGCTCATCCACGACTGCCTCAAACTCGTCACCCGCTTCCGGCACGTCGGCAAGACCGGTGATCTCGACCGGCACGGAAGGCTCGGCTGCCTTCACTGCCCTGCCGGTATGATCCGTCATGCTGCGCACGCGGCCGACCGACGTTCCGGCGATCACGATATCGCCCGGTCTGAGCGTACCGTTCTGCACCAGCACGGTGGCAACGGGTCCTCTGCCCTTGTCCAGCTTCGCCTCGATGACCACGCCCTTGGCGCGGCGGTTCGGGTTCGCCTTCAGTTCCTTGACCTCTGCGACCAGCAGAACATCCTCCAGCAGCTCCTCAATGCCCTGATGCGTCAGCGCGGACACCGGCACGCACATGACGTCGCCGCCCCACTCCTCGGGAACCAGGTCGTACTTGGTCAGCTCCTGCTTTACGTTTTCGGGGTTGGCGCCCGGCTTATCCATCTTGTTGATGGCGACGATGATGTCCACGCCCGCCGCCTTGGCATGGTTGATAGCCTCCACGGTCTGGGGCATGATGCCGTCATCCGCCGCGACCACCAGAATGGCGATATCCGTCGCCTGTGCGCCGCGCGCACGCATGGCGGTAAACGCCTCATGTCCGGGGGTATCCAGGAACGTGATGTCCTGCCCGTTGACCTTTACGCGGTAGGCACCGATATGCTGGGTGATACCGCCCGCTTCGCCGGCAGTGACGTGCGTATTGCGGATGGCGTCCAGCAGGGAGGTCTTGCCGTGGTCAACGTGCCCCATGACGCACACGACAGGCGCGCGCGGTTTGAGCTCGTCGGCGGCGTCCTCCGTCGTATCGAACAGCTGTTCCTCAATGGACACCACGACCTCCTTGGAGGGGATGGCGCCCAGCTCCTCCGCCACCAGGGCGGCGGTGTCGTAGTCCACGGTCTGGTTGACGGTCGCCATGACGCCCATGAGCATCAGGCGCTTGATGACCTCCGCCGCCGTGACCTTCAGGCGTGCGGCGAGATCGCTGACCACGATCTCATCCGGGATCTTGACCTGCAGCGGCGCCTTCTTGACGGGCGGCTGTTTGCGCGCACCTGCCTTGCCCAGCGGTCTGCGCGGGGCGGGCGCGGCATTCCGGCTCTTGCCGACCTTCTGGCTTCCGCCGCGTGCGTCCTGCATCCGCTCGGACACAAAGGTGTTCAGCTTATCGTCATACTTGGACAGATCGACCGTTGTCATGCGGGTATCGACCACGCGCGTGGCGCCGCGGGGTGCCTTCTGCGCGTCGCCGCCCTTGGGCGTCTGCCCGCGGACGATCGCCTGCACCTGAAAATGCTCACGCGGAGCGTTCTGATTGAAGTCGCCTCTGTCGCGTTCGCCGGGACGTCCGCCGGTGCGGGGTCCCTGCCCGCCGCGGTTGGCGGGACGATCCCCGAAGGGCTTCTGACCGGATGCGGCGGGGCGATCCCCGAAGGGACGCTGACCGGATGCGGCGGGGCGATCCCCGAAGGGACGCTGACCGGGCGCGGCGGGGCGATCCCCAGAGGGACGCTGACCGGCGGCGCCGGGCGCGGCGGGACGCGCGCCGGGGGCAGGTCTGCCGTCCGGCGCCGGGCGACCGTCCTGGCGGGGAGGTCTTGCGTCCGTGCGTGCATCGCGGCTGCCGGGTCTTACGCCGGCATCCGTCCTCTGCGTCTGGCTTGCCGCCGCAGCACCGCCGGGAGCCGGTCTGCGCGCGGACGCTGCCGCCCGCTCGGCGGCTGCTTTCTCTGCCGCCGCCTTTTCTGCAGCTGCCTTTTCGGCGGCTGCTTTCTCTGCGGCTGCCTTCTCTGCAGCTGCCTTTTCTGCGGCTGCCTTTTCGGCGGCTACCTTCTCAGCGGCTGCCTTCTCGGCGGCTGCCTTCTCGGCGGCTGCCTTCTCGGCGGCTGCCTTCTTTGCGGCTGCCTTCTCGGCGGCTGCCTTTTCAGCGGCTGCCTTTTCAGCGGCTGCCTTTTCTGCCGCTGCCTTCTCGGCAGCTGCTTTCTCTGCGGCTGCCTTTTCAGCGGCTGCCTTTTCTGCCGCTGCCTTTTCGGCGGCTGCCTTCGCCTCTGCCGCCTTTACGGAGGGAATACAGGTCTGCCCGTCCATGTACCCGGCAATGTCCTCCACCTGATGCTTCTCCGTGAGCGTCTGCATCAGGATATTGAACTCCTGCTCGGTCAGGGCACGCTGGCTCCTGACGTTCTCCTGCCCCTTCTCGGTCAGAATGTCCGTCATCTCCTTGCTTTTCAGCCCCATGTCCTTTGCCATCTGGTTGATCTTGAACTGTGGATTGAATACCGCCATATTTCCTCCTAAACTTCTCACCGGCGCGGTCTGCCTCCCGGGCACCGCCGCCTCCGGCTATGTTGATTTCGATTCGGCGTCCGCGCTCCCCGCGCCTGCCTCCGGCAGGTGCAGTGCCCGCAGCAGCCCCGGATCCGTCACCCCTACGGCGGCAACGGCTCCGGTTTTGCCGACCGCACGCCCCAACGTCCCGGCGTCCGCCTCCAGCCTGTGGAGCGGCACGCGGTAGTAGGTGCATTTGTCGGTCAGGCGCTTGTGCGTGTTGGCGGACGTGTCCGATGCCTCCAGCACGCAGAGTATCCGCCCGTTCCCCGCCCGCAGTGTCTCGCAGAGCAGGGGCGTCCCCACCACCAGCGCCCGCGCCCGTGCGCACAGCCCCAGTGTGGAGAGCAGATGTTCCTTATCCTGCATGGTTCGTACCTGCCGGGGGCGGGGAACCGGGGATCTCCGCCTCCATGCGATCATACACTTCATCCGGAATCACGCAGGCAAGCGTCCGCTCCAGCCGCCGGCTCTTGCGCGCCTTACGCAGGCACGCGGCGTTCCGGCAGATGTAGGCGCCGCGCCCGGATTTCTTCCCGGTGAAGTCCAGCCCGACACTGCCGTCCGGGGCGCGCAGGACGCGGAGCAGCTCCGCCTTCGGTCTGTGCTCGTTGCAGCCCAGACACTGGCGCATGGGTATCTTCCGCGGCTTCACGCCGCTTTGCGGTGCGGGTTTCTGCTTGTCTGCCATACCGGACTGCCTCCCTGATTTTTTCTTGCGGTAAGTACCGTGCGTGCCGTCAGTCGGTCTTGATGTCGATCTTGCACCCGGTCAGCCGTGCCGCCAGCCGGACGTTCTGTCCCTCGCGCCCGATGGCAAGCGAAAGCTGGTCGGGGGATACCGTGACGCGGCAGGCGCGCTCGGCGGTCATGACCACATCCTGCACCGTTGCCGGTGCCAGCGCGGCGGCGACGTACTCCGCCGTATCCTCACTGAAGCGCACAATGTCTATCTTCTCGCCGGACAGCTCGGACAGGATGGCGTCGATACGCATATTGTGCGTACCGATGCAGGCGCCGACGGCGTCCACATCCGGGTCGCGGGACCAGATGGCGATCTTGGTGCGGGAGCCTGCCTCGCGGGCAACGCCCTTGATGAGGACGGTGCCCTCCTGGATCTCCGGCACCTCCAGCTCAAACAGCCGCCAGACCAGCTTGGGGTGCGTGCGGGACAGCGTGACCACAGGTCCGCGCGCCTCGCGGTTGATCTCGGTCAGGTAGACCTTGATCTTCTGCCCGACCGTGAATGTCTCGCCGGGGATCTGCTCCGCCTTGGGGAGCGGATTCACGCCGCGATCCATCTCCAGCAGGACGTCGCCCGTATCGGGATTGATCTTGCTGACCGTAGCGGTCATCAGCTCTTCCTTCTTGTTCTCGTAAGCCTCCTGCATCGCCTGCCGCTCTCCCTCGCGGATGCCCTGAATGATAACGGACTTGGCGGCGGCGGCGCTCAGCCGGTGCATGCTGTCGGTTTTGACTTCCTTCTCCACCATGCTTCCCAGCTCGTATCCGCGGTTTATTGCGCGTGCATCCTCCAGCGATATCTGGCAGATGGGGTCCTCGACCTCCTCGACCACTTCCTTCTGCAGGAACGCCCGCATTTTCTTTTTATCGGCGTCGATATCCACGCGCATCAGCGCGGTGGCTCCGTACTCCCTTTTGAAGGCGGACTGGAGTGCCAGCTCGATTTTTTCCAGCATATACTTCTGGGAAATGCCCTTTTCCTTTTCCAACTGCTCCAGGGCACTGAAGAACTCTGCGTTCATGGTGTATCATCCTTTCCGGAATTTTTCATCTTGATTCGTCATTCGTCACGAGCCGAAGTCAAACACGACGTGCGCGCGGGAAACCGCCGTGCGGGGGAACCGCCGGACGCCCTCCGGCATTTCCAGCAGGACGCATCCGTCCCCGTCCATGCCGCGCAGGATACCGGTAAAGCTCCGCCGTCCGTCCAGCGGGGCGAACAGTCTCAGCTCGACCTTTTCGCCCGCGCACAGGGTGAAGTGCTCCTCCCTTGTCAGGTCGCGTTCCAGACCGGGCGACGAGACCTCCAGCAGGTAGCCCTGCCCGATGGGGTCTGCCTCATCCAGCACCGGGTCTGCGGCGTGGGACATTGCCTCGCAGTCCTCTACGGTGATACTGCCCGACACGTCCGGCTTGTCTATGGTCAGGCGCAGGACATAGTCGGCGCCCTCCCGGACATATGCGACGTCCCAGAGTCGGTAGCCCAGTGTTTCCGCGACCGGTTCCAGCAGAACCCGGACGGTTTCGGCAACCCGGGAGCCGCCTGTGTTCGGCAGTTTCCGCGCCACCGCGCGGGGGGCTTTCTCCGCCTGCTTCTTCTTATCATCCATACTTGTACGGGGCTCTCCTTTCGCGCCTCCGTCCGGCAGGACTTCAGCTATTTGCCCGCCGGCTGTCACGTTCGCGTCACATCCCCGGCAAAAGTTAAGAGTGGATTCGCTCAAAACCCACTCTCCTTCTCTACTTCCTGTAAAGTATACCACATTTTATGCCGGATTGCAAGCCCTTTTCTTTGTTATGCACGAAGAATTTTCTTGCATTGGCAGGTGCCTTTTTGGTGACTATTGCCCAAGGCGGGGGCGGCTTATCCGGGGGATTGCGCGGAATGCTCGGTGCGGCGGATGTCGGCGGTGCCCGGAGGGGTGGCTTGCCCGCTTTGTTGCCGGCTGACCTTGCCTTTTGTTTTCTTTCTTGCCCCTATCCCCCCAGCCCGCGCTCGCAGAGCGCTCTTCCCCGGCGGGGAAGGGGGTGACCAAAAGTTTATTTCGCCGGGGGCTTCGCCCCTTGCATCCCCGGGGCTGAACCCGCGCGGCACTGGCTCGACCTGCCGCTGTGATACCCGGCGGGGGCTTGTTTCCGGCGTCGCCAGTTCGGTGCAAAACCGATAGAACCGCCTTTCTATTGGCAGTGCCGGCAGCCAAGGAGAGGGGGGACCGGGGGAGAGGAACTTCGGCGTTTGAGATGGTCCTCTCCCCCGGGGCAGGGATAGCAAGTGCCGCCGGGAAGAGCGCTCTGCGAGCGCGGGGCGGGGGGCTATCCTTCCCCTTCGGGGAAGGGGGGCAGGAAAGCAAGCTAAAGGCAGGGTTGGCGGGCGACTGCCCCCCTGCGCCCCCGCCGGGCACTGCCAACGTCAGTTGCCGACCGTCAGCCCGGTAGCGCTCAGGCGATCGGTCACCTGCTGCCGGATTGCTGGATCAATGCTGTCCTCCGTGCCGTGCTCCACGAGCACAGGAGCCCGCTTCAGCACCAGAATCGGCGGATCACTGTACAGGAACGCACCGCGCGGAACACGCACACGGTCACCGGTCTGCAAAGTCCCGGGCAACAGAATGACACCGCTGGCTCCGTCACGCAGAAGGCAAAACTCTGTCATGCTCAACTGCCCGTTTTCATCCTCCGGGATGAAAAATACCGCATCCCCGGCGCGCCAGATACGCCCGGTCATCATATTGCCTTCCTCACGGACAATCGGTTCCGGCTCCGTGGGATATGTCTCCGCCTCGGGAGCGGTCGGCTCCGTGGGTTCCGTCTCCGCCTCATGAACGGTCGGTTCCGTGGGTTCTGTCCCTTCCTCATGAACGGTCGGCTCCGTGGGTTCCGTCTCCGCCTCGGGAACGGTCGGCTCCGTGGGTTCCGTCTCCGCCTCACTGTTGATCGGTTCTGCGGTCTCTGTTTCTTCCTCACGGACGATCACTTCCCCGCTCGCTATCGCATCCCGCGCTTCCCTGCTGATGTCCTGGTATCTGCCCCGCTCAATCAGCTCTACACGATAGACAGGCATCTGCGGCGGATAAACCTCCCGCACATACTGCCAGTACACCCGCACAAGGTCGCCGCTGTGCAGCCCCTCCGGAATGGCATCCGACTGACCGAAGCCGCTCTCCAGCACGTAATACCAACAGCCTTTCAGAGCCGGTTCGTCCTCCGGCACAAAGAGCATCCCGCCGCCATCGGTCACGACCACGCGCCCGAGGCACGGACTGTACTCCGGCGGAACCGCCGCGCGGGTATCCTCCGGCTTTTCCTGCCGGGTGAACATGGCGTCGGTCTCGCCCCACAGGGAGCCGGAAGGCGCCCCGGCAGGATTAAAGCCGTAGTCCGGCGTTGTGCCGCCCCGCCCCGCACGCAGGATGGCAACGATTGCCGCCAGCGCCACGATAAATCCGATACAGATGGCAAAGGCGGGACTTGTACGTATGCGCCACCACAGATCGCGCCCCCGCCGCGCCGGGTTTTCCGCCCCGGTCCGGCTGTCCGGTGCGGGAGCAGACACCGCAAGCGCGTCAGCCGCCTCCAGAATGTAAATCTCCGGGATATCCCCCAGCTGTCGGAGCAGTGTCTCCCTGCTGATGCGTCGTTTTGCTCTCATATCCGATAACCCCTTTCCTCCAAAAATTGTTTCAGCTCCAGCCGCGTGCGCCGCAGACGCTGGGACACCGTGTTGGGCGTCAGCCCGTACGCCAGCGCCATATCCCGCACCGGGCGCGCGTACCAGTAGCGCCCCACGAACAGCCGCCGATCCAGCGAGTCACAGCGCGCAAGAAACGCACCCAGCAGTCCGGGCAGCTCGCCCGCGTCCTCCTCGGTCATCGGGATCGTCTCCCGCAGCTCGTCCAGATCAACCGTAAGCGCCCGGTTCCGCCGGGCACGCCAGCGGTTGATGGCAAGATTGCGCACTACCGTGCCAAGGTACGCCGCCATCGAGCGCGGGCGGTCGGGCGGGATGTGGTTCCAGGCGCGGAGCCACGTGTCGTTGACGCATTCCTCGGCATCCTGCCGATCCGCCAGAATGTTCAGCGCAATGTGCATACACAGCGGCTCATACAGCCGCGCCGTCTCCCGCAGCGCCTCCTCGTCCCGGGCAAAGAACAGCTCGGTCAGGCGGATCGTATCGGTGCTGTCATCCCTCATAGACAACCTCCTTAACGCGTTCTCACCCGTAAAGACAGGCGGAACATCCGGAATGTGACAAAAATCCCGGAGCCTTGCGAAATTTTTTCGTGTCGGCTCCGGGTTCGGAACAAAAGGGGGTGCCTGCTGTCAATGAATCTTCGTGCCCTCGGGGACGCTGTCGTCCACAAAGATCACCTGGCATCCGCAGGCGTTGTTGGTCGCCGCCAGCAGCATACCGTCGGACGTCACGCCCGTGATGCGGGCAGGCGTCAGGTTGGCAAGCACGATGATTTTCCTGCCCACCAGCTCCTCCGGTGTATAGTCATGCTTGATGGAGGACACGATCACGCGCTCGCCGATACCGTCCGCCAGCGTGAGCTTGTAGCAGTTGTGCGACTTGCGGATTTCCTGGCACTTGAGAATCCTGCACACGCGCATATCCATCCGGTGGAACTCATCAATCGACACCTGCTCGGTCGAAACCGGCTCGACCGGATCGGGATCACCGAACACCTTCTCGGTCTTCTCCGGCTCGGCGGCGGCTGCCGCCTGCTCGGCAGCGGCACGGTCGGCGGCTGCCTCCTCCTCGGTGCGCGGCGTGGAGAAATCCAGCAGTCCCACGTACCGGGCGGGATCAATGGCATACAGGAACAGGTACAGGCGCGGTCCGCGCTCGCGGTCGATGAGCAGGCGGTAAACCGTCCGGAAGAAGCTGCCCTGCAGCGTCTTGAGCTCCTTCTCCGACTTATCCTCCCCGAACACCTGCTTCGGGATGGCGTACAGCGCGGTGTTCAGCTCGTCCAGCGTGTAGCCGCCGGCAGCCAGGTAGTCGTGCAGGCGGGCGATCTCCGCCTTCTCCTCGTCCGACAGCGTGTCGTACACCTCGAAATTCCGCGTCGTGCGCAGGCGGTTGACCTGCTCCGGGGCGCACTGCTCCAGCCAGTAGCGTGCGCGTGCCAGCCGGTCGGCAAACTGCTCCCTTGTATAGGGCGTGCCGATCTTGGCAAACACGGTTTCCAGCATGGCGGGGTTGAAGTCCACGATGGAGCCGAGCTGAACCAGCAGGGACATCGGCACGGTCTGCACCGTCCGTCCGGGGATGAGGCAATTATCCATCACCGACACGGTATACTCGGACGCCTTGCCGGAGCGGTACTCCTCCAGCATCCGGTCAAACTCGAAATACTGCCGCAGGATGCCGTCGTCAAAGCAGAAATCGAACGCCTTGGTCGGCTCGGTCTTGGAGTACAGCCACAGGATGACCTCCGGCTCGTACAGCTTCAGCATGGCGTCCGGAGTCAGGTTCAGTCCGGAGGAGCCGGACATCTTGCCGGTCAGCCCCTTGATACCGATGAACTCGTAGCCCTGGAACACCGGCGCTTCGTAGCCGTACACCAGCTTGGAAATCCGGCGGCTGGTCTGATAGGAGCCGGTGGGAGAAGCGTGATCCTTTCCGCCCGGCTCAAAATCCACGCCCTCGTACATCCAGCGCATTGCCCAGTCGATCTTCCAGCCCAGCTTGCAGTTGGTGTCGGTGTCAAAGTCAAAGCTGCCGTGGTAGCCGCAGGCGCACGAGTACGTCGCCATGCGGCAGTCGTCATCCAGCGTCAGGATCCTGGTGGAATCCTTCCCGCAGACAGGGCAGTAGATGCTCACGGGATAGTACGCATCGCGCTCGCCCTCGGCGGCGTCCTGCGTGCGCATGGAATCCAGAATATCGAAGATGGCATGGCGCTTTTCCAGCGCCGTCCGGATCTCCTTCCGGTAAGCGCCGCTGCGGTACAGCTCCGCCTGATGCCGGTACTCCATCCGGATGCCGAACCGCTCAATGGACGCCTGGAACTCGCGCTCAAAGTAGGCGGCGTAGGTCGGGGCGTCGGTGCGGAAGGGGTTGCGCACGTCCACGTAGGGCTTGCCGATGCAGTCCTCCAGGTCGGCGGTATCCGGCAGGGCGGCGACATTGGCAGGCACCTTCCGCATCCGGTCAAATTCGTCCCACGACAGCAGGAGGCGCGCCCGTTTGCCCTTGCGCTCCAGTGCTTTCGCCACGAACAGGGAGGTGGCGATGTCCCGGAAATTGCCTATGTGCCCCGATCCGGAGGGACTGTAGCCCGCCGCGCAGGTATAGACCTCCTTGTCGGGATTCTTTTCAATGACTCTCTGTGCGATCTCGTCTGACCAATGCATGGTGTTCTGCTCCTTTTCCGTATCCCGCCGCTTGGCGCGGACAGCTTATCTGCTTACGCATATTTATTGTAGTATACCACATCCCTGCAGGAAAATCAAGCGGAAATTGCAATTTTGCGGGGCAAAAGTTTTTGAAGCGCCGGGGGATTCCTGCAAGCGTTTCCCCCACGCCGCGCCCCTTCCCCGCTGTCCGGACGGCGGCAATGCGCAGGAAAGCGGCAAATATACCACATTTCAGAAAAAAGTAACGATTTCCATGTTTACAAGCAGGGCAGAGTATGCTATAATCTATATCTATGGATACAACTTAAAACCTCAAAAGGAGGATTCTCTATGACCCGTCCGGACCGGAACCCGGTTCCGCCAATGAAGGAGTTCCCTGTTCCGATAAATCGGAAGGGACTGCCTGTGCAGCCGCTGTGGCTGCTTTCCGTCCTGAGCGTACTGTCCGCCGCCGCACTCGCCTGCGGACTTGCGTGGGGGACGGGTGTCGTCACGGTCCCTGCCACCGCCGTGCAGGCGGTCGCGGGAACGGTATGCCTGATCCTGCTCTTCTACCTGTTCCGGGTACTGCGCACGATGCGCTGGACGCCGATCCTGCTGCTGCTTATCAGCACGGGACTGCTGTACACCACCGGCACGCTTGCGGCACCCGCCATGCTGATGGCTCTGCTGTGCGCGACCGGCTTCTCGTCCCTGCTGCTGGCAGTGGCGGACAAAGCCACGCTGACACGGCTCGCCTTCATCCCCCTCGCCGCCTACGGGCTTTCGCTGGCGCTCTGCCGCGATCCGATGCTCTCGCTGGCGGCGCTGATGCCCTTCCCTGCCGCCGCCGCGCTGGCGTTCGGCACCCGCGCCTCGGCGGAACGGGAGGACGGTCCCGGGCGGGTCGGCGTCATCTGCCTGACCTCGCTCTGCCTGGGCGTGACCACGCTCGGCATAGCCGCCCTGCTGCTGAGCCGCCGGATCGGCTCCCTGTCCCCCGCGCATCTCGGCGCGCTTCTGGACAACCTGCGCACGGAGCTGAGTCTCCGGCTGGTGACGCTGACGCAACAGCTTGCCGAGCAGATCCCGCAGCTGTCTGCCCTGACAGAGGAGCAGGCACTGAATATCATCAATTCCGCCATCAATCTGTTCCCCGGCACGGCAGTCATGCTGTGCAACCTCTGCGCCGCGCTCATGCAGGTCATCCTGCAGGGCAGTCTCTGCGCATTCGGGTACGCCGACTCGGTCAGGGGCAGGGTGCGCCTGTTCCGCATGAGCCTGATGTCCTCCTGCGTATTTCTGGTCGCGGGCATCCTCTGGATGGTCACATCGCTTGCCAGCAGTGACTCCTCCCTCGCGGGCACCGTCGCGCAGAATATCGTCATCATCCTGCACCCCGGGCTGTCCCTGGCGGGCATCCTGCGCATCCTGCGCAACGCAAGGCGGCGGCAGGCGGGCTGCTTCCCGATCTTCTTAGTCCTGTTCATCCCCTGCCTGTTGGTGTATGCCTCCACCCTGCTGGCTGTCTATGAGGCAATCTCCTCCATCCTCGGTGCAATCCTTGCCCGCGTGCGCCCGCCGCGCGGCGACGGCAACGACGGTGACAGTGACAGTGACGGCGGCAGTGACGGCGACGCCGGGCAGGGCGGAGACACCCCGGACAATCCCTTCTCCGACAGCTGAGCGGCAGAGCCGCCGGATTCAGCCGGAGCAGCTATGCTTTTTCCATTCCATCCGAAAGGAGTTGCGGTATGAGTTCTCCCTCCCATCAAGTCCCGACGCGCGCGGCGCGGCAGGACCCGGACGCCCCCCTGCGGGTCGATCTGCGCATCCCCTTTGCCGCCTGCGCGGTGGAGGGCTTCCTGCTGCTGGGTCTGTACACCCTGCTCACCTACCTGAAGCTCCCCCGGCTCACCCTGCTCGGACTGGTCTTTCTCGGCGTATACGCGCTGTCCGTCGGCGTGACCTTCACGGCGTTCGCGTGGCGGCTGTCCCGCTCCCGGCGGAACATCCGGACGGCGGAGCTGCTGACCGCCGACATCTACCGGATGTTCCGCTCGGTCATGGATATTCCCTACGCCGTCATCAACGGGGACAACCGCGTGCGCGTCATCAATGCCGCCATGCAGAGCATCCTCGGCGCGCGGTCGCCGGTGTGCGACCTGCCGCTCTCGGAAATATGCCCCGCCGTCACGCGGGAACAGCTGCTCGCCGCCCTGCGCAACCCCGGAGACGGGGAACTGCCGGATCTGCACAGCGTCCCGCTCCCGGCGGGCGCGGAGGACGGCACCGGCTCGGTCACGGTCACGCTGGCGGACGGCCGCCGCTACCGCGTGGAGCCGTACCTGCTCCGCCAGCAGGCGGACACCTACTACCTCCTGCTCTTCCGCGATGTCAACGATTACCTGAACTTCGTGGAGGAAACGGACCGGAACCGCGTCGTGCTGGCGTATATCGTGCTGGATAACCTCCAGGAGCTGACGCAGTTCGTCCGCGCCAACTACCGCGCGACCGCCAACATCATCGAGGAAACGCTGACCGGCTGGGTCGCCTCGATGCACGGCATGATCCGGGAATACGACCGGGACAAGTACCTCGCCCTGTTCTCGGAGGAGATGCTGGACCGGTGCGTGCAGGACAATTTCTCGATTCTCGGAAAAATTATGAATATCCGCGTGGGGGACAACACCTTCCCGCTGTCGGTATCCATGGGAATCGCCGACATCGACGGCAGCATGGAGGAGCGCGACCGCGCAGCCAACGCCGCCCTGGACATGGCGCTCCAGCGCGGCGGCAACCAGGTCGCGCTCCAGCGCCGGGGCGTCACCGGGCTGACCTACTACGGCGGCACGCACAAGACGCTGGAGGGCAATACCTCCATCTCCTCCCGCGTGTCCGTCCACCTGCTGGAGCGGCGGCTTGCCGGATGCCGGAACGTGCTGGTCATGGGACACAGCAACCCGGACTTTGACGCCATCGGGGCGGCGGTCGGCGCAAGCCGTCTCTGCCGCAGCATCCTGGACGCGCAGGGGCGCACGGACGTGCCCGTCAACATCGTGACCGACAAGACCTGCGACACCTTCCGCATCTGCGCCGGGCACCTCGCGCCGCTGGGGCTGTACGGGCATATATTCGTGGACGCCGCCACCGCCCGCCAGCTTGTCTGCACCGAGACCGTGCTGATTCTGGTGGACGTCAACAACCCCGTCATTTTCGAGGCACCCGACCTGTACACCTGCATCCCGGCGGTGGACGGCATCCATTCGATCGCCGTCATCGACCACCACCGGCTGGTCGGAAAGCTGCCCTTTACGCCCTTCCTCCATTACATTGAGACTACCAAGTCCTCCGCCAGCGAGATCGTGGCGGAAATGCTGGAGCAGTCCCCCTACGCGGACACCCTCTGCAAGGAGGAAGCCAACGTCATGCTGGCGGGCGTCATGCTGGATACGCACAACTTCACCCGCTCCGCCGGCGCGCAGACCTTTGAGGTCGCCTACTACCTGTACAGCCGCGGGGCGCATACGGGCACTGCCCGCGAATTCTTCAACGAACGCATGGACGAGCTGCAGGTGGCAAGCGATTTCGACGCGCACGCCCGCATCTATGCCGGCGTGTTCGCCATCACGTGGCTGAGCGCGGATCGCGCTCCCTCGCCGGATGACCGCATCGCCGCCTCCAAGGCGGCAGACAAGCTGCTCTCCCTCCGGGGAGTGGAGGCATCCTTCGCGCTGGCTGTCGTCGGCTCGGGCGTTGCCATCTCCGGGCGCTCCAAGGGGCGCATCAATGTGCAGCTGATCCTGGAAAAGCTGGACGGCGGCGGTCACTTCGACATGGCAGGCGCACAGGTCAGCGGCACCGTGGAGGAGGCGCTGGATCAGCTCCGCGCCGCCATCGACGAGTACCGCCTGCAGTACCCCGAGCTGTTCGGGAAAGCAAAGTAACCACTCTCTTATACAGATACAGAAAGGATGAAAACAGTATGAAAGTTGTATTGCTGACAGATGTCAAGTCGCAGGGAAAGAAGAATGATGTCATTGAGGTGTCGGACGGCTACGCCCGCAACTACCTCATTCCCCGCAAGCTCGCCGTGGAGGCGGACAGCAGTGTGCTCAACGCCATCAAGGGCAAGGAGGAGGCACTCCGGCACAAGATCGAAACCGAAACCGCCGAGGCGAAGGCAACCGCCGCCCGGCTGGAGTCCCTGCTGGTCAAGATCCATGCCAGCTGCGGCGCCGACGGGCGTCTCTACGGCTCCATCACCTCCAAGGAGATTGCCGAGCGGCTGGAAAAGGATCACGGCATCAGCGTGGACAAGCGCAAGATCCAGCTGAGCGACCCCATCCGCGCCTACGGGCAGTATGATCTGGACGTCAAGCTGTACACCGACGTGGCAGGCAAAATCCACGTGCTGGTCTGCAACTGAGCCGGCTGCCGGTCATGGACAGACAGCAGACCTTCACCGGGGGCGGGGACAGCGGGGAGGTTGCCCTGCAGCGTAAGGTTCCCTTCAGCCTCATCGCAGAGCAGTCCCTGCTCGGCTCGGTACTGATCGATCCGGGTTCCTTCAGCCATGTCGCGGACCTTGTGGCATCCACCGACTTCTACCTGCCGGATCACCAGCAGATATTCTCCGCCATGCAGGAGCTGTTCGTCTCCAACGTGGAAATCGACGCGGTCACGTTGCTGGACACCCTGATCCGGCACGGGGATTTCAAGGACCGCAACCTTGCCGCGCAGTACCTGCGCTCGCTGGTGGACGTGGTGCCGAGCGCCCTCAACATAAAGGACTACGCCCGCATCGTCAAGGACAAGAGCGTCCTGCGCCAGCTGATCGAGGTGTGCGGCGACATTTCCGATGTCGCCTACTCCGAGCAGGACTCGGTCGTACATATTCTGGACGATGCGGAAAACCGGATTTTCGCCATCGCGCAGGGGCGCGATACCCGCAATTTCCGAAGCATCCGGGAGATTATCGGCAGTGTATACGAACAGCTGAACGCCCTGCAGAGGAAGGGCGAGGCATCGCAGGGGCTGTCCACCGGCTTCGGCGGGCTGGACAGAGTGCTTGCCGGTATGGGAAAATCCGACCTGATCCTGGTCGGCGCCCGCCCCGGTATGGGAAAAACCTCCTTCGTACTGAATATCGCCTCCAATGTCGCGGCAAAAACCGGCAAGGCGGTGTGCATTTTCTCGCTGGAAATGTCCGCCGAGCAGCTGGTCAACCGCATGATTTCCTCCGAGGCGCTGGTGGACAGCTACTCCCTGCGCAAGGGTTCGCTGAGCGAGGAGGACTGGGACAGTCTCGCCATCGCCGCCTCGCGGCTCTCCTCCTGCAATATCCTCATCGACGATACCTCCGGCATCACCGTGACCGGCATGAAGGCGAAGCTCCGCCGGGTGCCGGATCTCGGCATGGTGGTCATCGACTACCTGCAGCTCATGCAGTCCGACCGCCGGGTGGACAACCGCGTGCAGGAGGTCGCCGAGATTTCCCGCGCCATGAAGATCATGGCAAAGGATCTGATGGTGCCCGTCATCTGCTGCGCACAGCTCTCGCGCGGTCCGGAATCCCGTACCGACAAGAAGCCCATGCTGTCCGACCTGCGTGACTCGGGTGCCATCGAGCAGGATGCCGACGTGGTCATGTTCCTGTACCGCGACGAATACTACAAGACCAACGAATCCTCTGACCCGAACAGCGCTCCCGCCTCCAGCATCGCCGAGGTCATCATTGCCAAGAACCGCCACGGCTCCACCGGAACCGTGCAGATGGGCTGGATCGGCAAGTACACCAAATTCCGCACCATCGAGGACGCCGACTCTGCCAAGTAAGGAGGATTCCATGCCCACCCTGTTCACTTCCCCCGCGACGCTCAGCGGGCTTCCGCCCGCAACGCCGCTGTTGGTCGCCTTCTCCGGCGGGGCGGATTCACGCCTCCTGCTGGAGCTGACGGTTGACTGGGCGCGGGCAAACGGCGCACCCGTCACGGCGGCGCACCTGCACCACGGCATCCGCGGCGCGGAAGCCGACCGGGACGAGGCATTCTGCCGCGGGGTTGCCGCCGCGCACGGCATTGCGTATGTCTGCGAGCGGGCGGACATCCCGGCGCGCGCCGCCCGCTCCGGGCGCAGTCTTGAGCTGGAGGCGCGGTTGGCGCGGTATGCGTTCTTCTCCCACGTCATGCAGGCACGCGGTATCCCGCTCCTGCTGACGGCGCACCACGCGGACGACCAACTGGAAACACTGCTCCTTCGCCTTCTGCGCGGGAGCGGGACGCACGGACTTGCCGGCATCCCGCCGGTGCGCCCCGTGCCGGGCGGGCTCCTGCTCCGCCCCCTGCTGACCGCGACGCGGCAGGATATTCTGGATGCCTGCCGGGCGCGGGGGCTGACCTACGTCACCGACAGCACCAACCTGACCGATGACTGCACCCGCAACTGCCTGCGTCACCGGGTGGTGCCGCTTCTGGAAGAGATGGCAGGCAGCGGGATCCCCCAGCGTACCGCCGCGCGGCTGTGCGCGGCGGTGCGCGAGGACGACAGCTTCCTGTGCGCCGAGGCGGAGCGGGTGTTCCCGACCGCCGATGACAAGGGGGACGGCACGCTGTCGGTCGCGGCACTCCGGGCGATGCACCCCGCGCTCGCCAAGCGCTGTATGGCACGCGCTTTTACAGCGCATGTCTGCGCTGCGCAGGTCTGCGGCGCGGGGGACGCCGTTCCCGCCGACCGCTCGCCGGAGTACGTGCATATGCAGGCGCTCACCGCCATAGTCGCGGCGGGGCGGGAAGGCTCTGCCGTGTCGCTTCCCGGCGGCTGGCGCGGTACCGTCCGTGCCGCGCGGCTGGTATTCCTTCCGCCGGACGGCACACCGCAGGGCGGTGCACCGCAGGGCGCGAAGGGCGGACGCATCCCTGCCGAAACGCCGGACGGCGTACAGCTGGTGCCGGGCGATACGCGCTGGTGCGCGGGCGGCTTATCCTTCACGGTCCGGCTGGAGTCGGCAGAACAGCCGCTCCGCCCCGACACCGGGGCTGACGTGGTGGCATCGGCGGTGTTCCCGCCCGACCTGCCCCAGCCCCTGTCCCTGCGCCGCCGCCGTCCCGGGGACACCTTCCTCTCACACGGCATGACGAAAAAACTCAAAAAAATCCTGTGCGAGAAGCAGGTTCCGCCCGCGCTGCGGGACGCCCTGCCGCTTGTATGCCTGCCGGGCAATACCCCGGACGCGCCGCCGTGCCCGCTCTGGTTTCCGACCGCCGTCTTTCGGGACGGCTGGAAGCCGCCGACCGCCGGCGCCTGCCTGCGGCTGACCGTCCGGGCAGCAGAACCCTCCGAATCCGATTCAGAACAAGAAAGGCTGACCACACCATGACCACACAAATTTTTGACGACAACTGCTCCCTCTGCCGCGACTGCGAAAAAGTCCTGCTCACGCGCGAGGAACTGGACGCCATCACCGACCGGCTGGCTCGCGAGATCGAGGACACCTACCGCGACAGCGACAAACGGCTGGTACTGGTCATCATCCTGAAGGGCTCCATGCCCTTCGCCGCCGACCTGATGCGCAAGATCCGTCTGCCGCTGCAGATTGAGTTCATGAAGGTATCCTCCTACGGCGCCGGCACCAAGACCTCCGGCGAGATCCGCGTCTCGCTGGATCTCAACCGCGAGGATCTGCCCGACACCGACCTTCTGATCGTGGAGGACATCGTGGATTCCGGGCGCACCCTGTCGCGTCTGTCCGAGCTGCTCCGCCACCGCAACGCGCACAGCGTCCGCGCCGTCACCCTGCTGGACAAGCCCTCCCGCCGGGAGGTTCCCTTCCAGCCGGATTTCTGCGGTGCCGAGGTTCCGGACGAGTTCGTGGTGGGCTACGGGCTGGATTACAACGAGACCTACCGCAACCTGCCGTTTGTCGGCGTGCTCCGGCGCTCGGTGTATTCCGACATCGTGTGAACCGCCGCACGCCGTTGCCCGAAAACTTTCACAAGCTCTTTCACGCAATTTCATAGAATATTCATACAGCTGTGGTATACTGCATACCGTGCCACCATGCACGCACGGCAGTCGGCGCACGGCATGTCGCCGGACGGCGCTGTCGCCGCACCCCCGCTGCCCCTTGTCCCCGGCAAGACCACAGAAGGATCGGAGGAGTCTAATGAAGAATAATCTGAAGGTCATCATCGGGTATGTCCTGGCTATCGTCGTCATTGTCGGCGTAATCGCCATGATCTACCGGAGCACATCCAGCAAGACCGAAGTCATCACATACGACAAGGTCGTCGCCTACTTCCAGAAGGAAGAGGTGCGTGAATTTGAAATCGACAACAAAAATAACCTGACCATGCTGCTCTACCAATACGAGCTGGACGAAAACGGGCAGCCGGTCACAGACGAGAACGGCAACCGCGTCTTCAAGAAGCGCGCGGACGGAAGCCCGGACACTATCAGGAAAACCTACAAGCTGGCACGTGTGGATTATTTCCACGAGGATCTGGGCGAGCTTATCAAGGAGCAGATCGCCTCCGGCGTTCTGGTCGGTGCGGAGTACGAGCCGGCGGAGAGCATCCCGTTCTGGCTGTCCTACCTGCCCGGCATCCTTCTGGTCGTCGTTCTGATTTTCCTGTACTGGCGCGCCATGAAAACCATGATGAGCGGCGCGGGCCCTGCCGGCAAGATGAACAGCTTCGGCAAGTCGCACGTCCGGCTGCCGGACGACAAGAACCGCGTCACCTTCCGCGATGTTGCCGGCGCCGATGAGGAAAAGGCGGAGCTGGTCGAGATCGTCGAGTACCTGAAGGCGCCCCAGAAGTTTGCACGGCTGGGCGCCAAAATCCCCCACGGCGTCCTGCTGATGGGCCCTCCCGGAACCGGTAAGACTCTGCTTGCCAAGGCGGTCGCCGGGGAGGCGGGCGTTCCCTTCTTCTCCATGTCCGGCTCGGACTTCGTGGAGCTGTACGTCGGCGTGGGTGCCTCGCGCGTCCGCGACCTGTTCGACACCGCACGCAAGGCGGGCAATGCCATCATATTCATTGATGAGATCGACGCGGTCGGTCGCCAGCGCGGCACCGGTCTGGGCGGCGGTCACGACGAGCGCGAGCAGACTCTCAACCAGCTGCTGGTCGAGATGGACGGCTTCGGCTCGCACGACGGCATAGTGGTCATTGCCGCGACCAACCGGTCGGACGTGCTTGACCCTGCCCTGCTCCGTCCCGGACGCTTTGACCGTCAGATTACGGTCAACCGCCCCAACCTCAAGGGACGCGAGGACATCCTCAAGGTTCATGCGCGCAACAAGCCGCTGGAGCCGGGCGTGGATCTGTCCACCGTCGCCAAGGCGACGGTCGGGTTCACCGGCGCGGATCTTGCCAACCTGCTCAACGAGGCGGCTCTGCTGGCTGCCCGCCGCAGCAAGAGCCTGATCGGGATGGAGGAAATCGAGGATTCCCTGAACAAGATCCTCATGGGTCCCAAGAAGAAGTCCTGGGTTATGAGCGATGCGGAAAAGAAAAACACCGCTTACCACGAGGCTGGACATGCGATCGTCGGCTACCTCTTGCATCTTGATCCCGTCCACATGATTACCATCGTGCCGACCGGCAAGGGCGCGCTGGGCTTCACCAGCTTCCGCCCCGATGCCGACCGGAATCAGATGTACAAGCACGAGTATCAGGCAGAAATCGCCATGGCTCTGGCGGGACGCGCCGCCGAGGAGATCATCTTCGGGGACGTGACCAGCGGCGCCTACTCGGACATCAAGAACGCGACGGATACCGCCAAGCGCATGGTCACGATGTTCGGTATGTCCGAGCTGCTGGGACCGCGCCGCTTCGGCACGGATCAGAACGAGGTGTTCCTGGGGCGTGACTTCTCCTCCAATGCGGACTACTCCGAGGACACGGCGGCGCAGATTGACCGCGAGATACACGTCCTCATCACCGAGGCATATGCCCGCGCCAAGGAGCTGCTGAACTCTCACATCGACAAGCTGCACTTTGTCGCTCGGTACCTGCTGGATCACGAGGATATGGACGGCGACCTGTTCAAGGCTGCCATGGACGCCGAGACGCCCACGAACGAGATGCTGGACGCCATCGTCGCCGAGCGTGAGCGCCAGAGCAAGGAAGCCAACGAGGCGCGCGCCCGCGCCGAGGCTGCCGCCAAAGCCCGCGCCGAGGCGATGGGCGAGGCAGACGGCGACAGTGACGCCGACAGCGACAAAGACAGTGAAAATGACGGCAACGGGGACGACAGCAGGTTTACAGTTTAATTTTACCCAAGGATAACGTCGAGGGGCTACCGGTACCGTTCCGGCAGCCCCTCGGCTTTTTTTATGGCGCCTCTGACAATTCACCGCACGGCGAATAATCAGAGGCGCCTATGGTATCAGAATTTCAGCTCCACGGCAACAGGAAGACCCGTGCGGTCGGATTCAAACGCCGCCTCCATGATCTTCATATCCACCATCATCTGGTGGTGCGTCACGATCTGCTCCTCCTCGCCGCAGATGGCACGGACAAAGTTGCGGTAGAAATCGTGCACATCCGAAGCGGGCTGGGGAATATCCTTGGACGCAATGGATTTTTCGTCGCGGGGCGCCATGGTCTTGGTGATGCCCGCCGCCGTCTTGACGGGGACAACGTCCTTTTCGTTGTAGTTATGGCACCAGACAACATGCGCGGGCTGGCACCAGTCGGGAATGATGGCGGAGCCGTCCGCGCCGGTCATGTAGAACCGGGGCATGCTGATGAAGTTCGAGGTTCCGACCTCCACGCGCGCGACCAGGTCATCATCAAAGAACATATCCAGCTGGAAGCCGTCATCCACCAGCTCATTGGTGATATGGTCGCAGTGGCAGAAGACCTTCCGCAGCGTTTTGTCGTCCACGATGCCCATGATCTGGTCGATGAGGTGAATGCCCCAGTCCAGGATCATACCGCCGCCATGCTCCGGCGTGCCGCGCCAGTCACCGGGAATGCCCCGGGATCCGTGTACACGGGACTCCATGCGGTACACCTGCCCCAGATCACCGCTGTGATAAATGTCGCGCATGAGCAGGAATTCGCCGTCCCAGCGGCGGTTCTGGTGAACCGTGAACAGTCTGTGGTACTTGTCGGACGCATCAAACATTTCCTGCAGATCGGCAGAGGAAAGCGTCACGGGCTTCTCGCTGATGACGTGCTTTCCCGCCTTCATTGCCTCAATGGCAAGCGGCTTGTGCATATCGTTGGGCACCGCGATGGTCACAAAATCCACCGCCGGGTCGCTCAGCAGCGCCTTGAGAGACGAGTACGCGTGGATCCCGTTTTTCTCCGCCGCCTCGCAGCGTTCCGGCTTGATGTCATAGACGCCCATCAGATTCACGACATCACTGTGCCGCAGATATTCGCCGTGCCATGACCCCATCCCGCCATAGCCGATAATGGCGGCATTCTTCTTTTCCATATCTGAATTCTTCCTTTCTTTTTGTGCCGATCCGGACATCCCCGGATCCCGTTGTACAGCGACTGCCCGGGCACAATCCGCACGACCTGCACCCCGCCGCCGCAATCGGGTCTATTATACCCCATCCGCACTAAAAAAGCAAGATGTTTTCAAGAAAAAGTCCCTGCGAATCGCGGAAGCGAGGGAAGCGGGGGAACGCCGGGGAAACGCTGGGGGACTCTTGAAAGAGTCCCCCAGACCCCCCAGAACTTCTCTCGAATAAATCTGTTGTTGGGACGGCGTTTGTGCCCGATTCCATGGGAAATACCCCTTAAGCAATCGCCACCGCATTAAGGGAAGCGGGGAAAACGCCGGGGGACTCTTGAAAGAGTCCCCCAGACCCCCCAGAACTTTTCTCGAATAAATCTGTTGTTGGGACGGCGTTCGTGCCGGTTCCAAGGAAAATGCCACCCTAAGCAATCACCACCGCATTAAGGGAAGCGGGGGAAACGCTGGGGGACTCTTGAAAGAGTCCCCCAGACCCCCCAGAACTTTTCTCGAATAAATCTGTTGTTGGGACGGCGTTTGTGCCGGTTCCAAGGAAAATGCTACCCTAAGCAATCACCATCGCATTAAGGGAAGCGGGGAAACGCCGGGGGACTCTTGAAAGAGTCCCCCAGCCCCCCCCAGAACTTTTATCGAATAAATCTGTTGTTGGGACGACGTTTGTGCCGGTTCCAAGGAAAATGCCACCCTAAGCAATCGCTACTGCGGGACAAACCAGTGCCGCCCGGGTTCAAGCCCAGGGGATGCAAGGGGCGGAGCCCCTTGCATAAGATAACTATAAATCTCCCCCTTCCCCAGAGGGGAAGGGGGGTCGGGGGGATAGGGGACAGGAAAACCAGTTAAAGGCGGTGGCAACCGGAGACAAGGAAAGCACATCACCCACCGAGCACGTAGTTCGCCCCCTGCCCCCAGTGCCGCCCGGGTTCAAGCCCCGGGGATGCAAGGGGCGAAGCCCCTTGCATAAGATAACTATAAATCTCCCCCTTCCCCAGAGGGGAAGGGGGTCGGGGGGATAGGGGGCAGGAAAACCAGTTAAAGGCAGTGGAAACCGGAGACAAGGAAAGCACACCGACCAGCCGGACACCGCCGGCAGAAACAATGGCAGAACAAGCCGACACCGCAAACAAACCTCAGAAAAACAAAAAAAAGACGCTCACGCGCCTTCAATCCAAACTTTCAAACTCCCAAACTATCAAGCAATCATCACAAAAATTCATCTCCAACCGAAAAGAAGGAAGAGAAGAGGAGAAAAAGAAACTCAAACGAATGAAGAACCGCTGCACCGAAGAGGTGCAAGAGGTTCAAGCCCTCAACACGTTACCGTGCTTACACACCCGACCTATCAACTTGTAGTCTGCAAGTGACCTTACTCATTTGAAATGATGGGATATCTCATCTTGAAGCATGCTTCACGCTTAGATGCCTTCAGCGTTTATCAAAACCGCACGCCGCTACCCAGCTATGCCCTTGGCAGGACAACTGGTGCACAGGAGGTGCGTCCGACCCGGTCCTCTCGTACTAAGGTCAGCCCTTCTCAAATATCCAACGCCCACGACAGATAGGGACCGAACTGTCTCACGACGTTCTGAACCCAGCTCGCGTACCACTTTAATCGGCGGACAGCCGAACCCTTGGAACCTTCTCCAGCTCCAGGATGTGATGAGCCGACATCGAGGTGCCAAACCTCCCCGTCGATGTGAACTCTTGGGGGAGATCAGCCTGTTATCCCCAGGGTAGCTTTTATCCGTTTGGAGGCGACCGCCCCAGTCAAACTGCCCATCTGACATTGTCCCCCTCCCGGATCACGGGAGCAGGTTAGAAACTTGGTTCATCAAGAGTGGTATCCCAACGGCGACTCCGCCCAAGCCAAAGCCCGGGTTTCTCTGTCTCCCACCTATCCTGTGCATAATGAACCAAATTTCAGTATCAGACTACAGTAAAGCTCCATGGGGTCTTTCCGTCTAGTCGCAGGAAACCGGCATCTTCACCGGTACTACAATTTCGCCGGGCGGGCTGTTGAGACAGTGCCCAGATCATTACGCCATTCGTGCAGGCCAGAACTTACCTGGCAAGGAATTTCGCTACCTTAGGACCGTTATAGTTACGGCCGCCGTTTACTGGGGCTTAAGTTCTCGCCTTCGCTTGCGCTAAGCGATCCCCTTGACCTTCCAGCACCGGGCAGGCGTCAGCTCCTATACTTCAGCTTTCGCTTTTGCAGAAACCTGTGTTTTTGATAAACAGTTGCCTGGGCCTTTTCACTGCGGCCTCCTTACGGAGGCACCCCTTCTTCCGAAGTTACGGGGTCAATATGCCGAGTTCCTTAACAACCCTTCTCCCGCTGGCCTTAGGATCCTCTCCTCATCTACCTGTGTCGGTTTGCGGTACGGGCGCCTGATTTCATACATAACCTTTTCTCGCCGCTGGCTTCGTTCACTTCCCTACTATTCTTCAGTCCCTTTCGCCCGGCTCTACCATCGGCCGGGTTGAACTCTACCCTCGTGTCAGTTACTTAAGATCTGGCGGCAACGGAATCTCTACCGTTTGTGCATCGACTACGCCTCGCGGCCTCGCCTTAGCTCCCGGCTAACCCGGGGTGGACGACCCTACCCCCGGAAACCTTAGATTTTCGGCCATTATGATTCTCACACAATTCTCGCTACTCATTCCGGCATTCTCACTTCTGTACAGTCCACATCTGCTTCCGCTGATGCTTCTGCCCGTACAGAACGCTCCCCTACCCAGTATTACTACTGCCCAAGCTTCGGTTGTATGCTTAGCCCCGTTGAATTTTCCGCGCAACATCACTCGACTAGTGAGCTATTACGCACTCTTTGAATGAGTGGCTGCTTCTAAGCCAACATCCTAGTTGTCTTAGCATTGTCACATCGTTTTCCACTTAGCATACATTGGGGACCTTAGCTGTGGGTCTGGGCTGTTTCCCTTTTGACCACGAGACTTATCTCACGTAGTCTGACTCCCGAACTCATTTATCCGGTATTCTTAGTTTGATAGGTGTTGGTAGTCTCTCGACCCCTCGACCATTCAGTGCTTTACCTCCGGTAAATATATTCGAGGCTAGCCCTAAAGCTATTTCGGGGAGAACCAGCTATATCCGGGTTCGATTGGAATTTCTCCGCTATCCACAAGTCATCCGCCAACTTTTCAACGGGAACTCTACGTGCTGTTCACACTCGGTTTCCCTGCGGCTCCGTGACTGAATCACTTAACCTCGCTGCATACCATAACTCGCCGGACCGTTCTACAAAAAGT
>QWCN01000965.1_pt1 | contig 48413 bp, 40 predicted proteins | sample 1972711 | NCBI WGS metagenome assembly QWCN01 (sample SAMN09866707, study PRJNA288562) | Human gut metagenome isolate term1_stool, whole genome shotgun sequencing... | isolation source: gut | host: Homo sapiens | place: USA: California
AAGGCGGAGCATCTTAAGTACGCGCCCACCGTCGAGGAGAGTCCGGTCAATATCGAATGCCGCGTAACGGAAGTAAAGGAGCTTGGAACGCATCATATGTTCCTGGCAGAAGTGTTGGGCGTGACGGTAGACGAAGCCTATATGAATGAAAATGGCCGTTTCGAGCTGAACAGTACCGGATTGGTGGCTTATTCCCACGGAACCTATTTTGCGTTGGGCGAGGAGCTTGGCACCTTCGGATACAGCGTGAGGAAGAAGAAGCCAATGAAAACCGCAAAGAAGAAAACCAAGAAAGACAGCAAAAGCAGCAAAGGAAAGGGCAGAAAATGAAGAAAAACGTCGTACTGATTGGAATGCCGGGAGCCGGAAAAAGCACCATTGGTGTCATTCTGGCAAAAATGATGGGAAAGGATTTTATTGACGCGGATCTGGTGATTCAGAAAGAGGAAGGAATGCTTCTGAAGGACATTATCAAACGGGACGGCCCGGACGGTTTTCTGGCCGTGGAGAACCGGGTCAATGCGGGACTGAATCCGGGAAATGCAGTCATCGCCACCGGCGGCAGCGTAGTGTATGGCGAGGAAGCCATGAAGCATCTGGGTGAAATCAGTGTGATTGTATACCTGCGTCTTTCTTATAAAGCAGTGAAATCCAGACTTCACGATGTGAAGGGCCGCGGCGTGGTGCTGCGGGACGGACAGACCCTGCATGATCTTTATGTGGAGCGGGAGGGTCTGTATGAGAAATACGCCGATGTGACCATCGAGGAGGACGGTCTTAACGTGGAAGAAACCTTAGAAAAGACTTTACAAGCATTGGAAATGTTGGTAAAATAGAAAATGTTACGAAATTATTACACCTCGGAGCTGCTCCGGGGTGTACTTGAGATTAAAGAAGTTAAAAAACCCAATGAAGAAAAAAAAGTTATTTTGGAATAAAAAATCACAGCTTGTATTCGCGGAATCCGTGATGATTACCTGCGGCTGTATGCTGCTGGGCGTGCCGCTCATCGGAAGCGGCTTCGGAAGCGGTGACAGCTACTACGAGGTTACGCTGGCGGGCAAGACCGTCGGATCCGTCAAGAACCCGTCCGTGGTGGAAAATGCTTACTTGCAGGCCAGAGCCCGCATTTCCAGAGAGACTGACGGCCTGGTGCTGGCGGATGTGGAGTACGAGCTTGACAAGGTGCCGAAGATCTTCGGTTCCACCATGGACAGCGATACGCTGACCGACGCCTTTTACAATGAGCTGACCCAGATTGTGGCGAAGGCCAAGAAAAAGGCTTACCTGATGAAGATTAACGAGTTCACGGTGACGCTGGGAAGCTATCAGGACGTGATGGACGTGCTGTATGCCACCAAAGACCGGTATGATACGGACAATGAGTTTCAGATCAACATCGTATCGGATGCGGCCCGGGAGCTGAATGTATACACAGTAGAAGTATCAAAGCAGAACACGGCAGAGGAGACTGCTGCGGAGGTGGCGAAGCTGGGCGGTATCGCCGGAATCGGCGATGCCTGTGCGGGTATCGGTGAATATGATGTGAGCCAGGCCGTGGAGAGTGTCATTACGAAGACTGTCACAGAGGAAGATGTGGCGGAAGAGAATGCTGCAGACAATGGGGAGATGCAGGCAGAAGGCGACGGTCTGCGTTCCGTGGATTTCGCGGAAAAAGTGGAGATTGCCGAGGCTTATGTATCAGCAGATGAGATTACACCGGCAAGTGAGGCCATTGATCTGGTGACCAAGGATACGGCAAAGAATGAAGTATACGAGGTGAAGGCGGGAGATACTCTGTCTGTGATAGCGAACAGCAATGGACTCCGCGTGGCGGAGGTGCTGGCACTGAACGAGGGCATGAGCGAGAATACGGTACTCCATGAAGGTGACGAGGTCATCATCACCGTGCCGGAGCCGGAGCTTTCCGTGGAGACCGTGGAGGAAGCCACCTATCAGGAAGAATATTACGCAGACGTTCAGTATATTGATAATGACGAATGGTATACCACCAAGAGTGAGGTGCGCCAGGAGGAGCAGCCCGGTTATCATGAGGTAACGGCGCTGATTACGAAGAAAAACGGCGTGGAAGAGAATCGGGATGTGATTTCCGAGACTGTTCTGCAGGATCCGGTTCCGAAGATCGTGGAGCGCGGTACCCAGACGCCGCCCACCTATATCAAACCGATTTCCGGCGGACGCTTCACCTCCGGCTTCAAGAAACGGTGGGGCCGGATGCACAAGGGCGTGGACTGGGCGTGCCCCATCGGCACAGCGGTTATGGCCTCCTGCGGCGGTACCGTCGTCCAGGCCGGCTGGTCCAGCGGTTACGGCAACTGTATCACCATCCGTCATCCGGACGGCAAGCAGACCCGCTACGGCCACCTGAGCAAGATCCTGGTATCCTCGGGCCAGAAGGTAACCCAGGGCCAGAAGATTGCGCTTTCCGGCAACACAGGACGAAGCACGGGACCCCATGTACACTTTGAGATTATTATCAATGGCAGTCAGGTGAATCCGCTGCCGTATCTGAATTAAAAGATTTTCGTGAAAAATCAGGCCGCCGCACTGAATGCCTTTTCAGTGCGGCGGCCGTTTTGGATTTATACCACCGAAAATCCCTTATTCTTCAGACAAACCTCAACCTCTGCCGTGTCCGCGGTCTGGAATACCAGGACCGGCTTGCCGGAGGCGCGGTTGAAGGACAGGTAGATGTAGTTGATATTGATGTTGCTCTCGGCCAGGGCCTTTAAGAGCTTGTTCAGGTTGCCGACCTCGTCCTCGACTTCGACGCCGATGACGGAAGTAAGCTTGCACAGATAGCCGACTGCTTCCAGGGCCTCCATGGCTCTCTGCGGGTCAGAAACAACCATACGATTGATGCCGTACTCTGCGCCGTCGTTGGTGCAGGAGCCCCAGATATTGATATTCTCATCGGCCAGCACCTCGGTGATGTTCTGCATGGTGCCTTTCTTATTTTCAGCGTAGATGGATAACTGCTGTAACATAATGTAACTCCTCCTCTTTCATTTCAAAAATATAAAATCAGGGAATATATCCCATGGCTTTAGAACTTCGCAGTGCGAAACTATCCCTATCATAACACAGGCGGCCGCATTTTACAATGGTATTTAAAAATAGATTATGATATAATGTCGTGAGAATTATATCCTGCCGGATGGCATCCAAAGCGGAGCGGCATATCCGAAGGATATGGAAGCCTGAAAAATGAATGGATAGAATAAGTATAACATATGGAAGAATTAAAAGCATTATTGGAAAAATATTTAAATGAAAATCTGGAACTCATCACCTTAAGCGCCCCCAGAAAGGGCCGGGAAGAGCTGAAAGCCCGGATTCGTCCGGTGCTGCTGCGGGACGAACTGAAATTTCAGCTTGAGATCTTCCGCGGACCGAAGGCCTTTCACGAAAATCTGCCGCGGGAAGAGGCGGTGGAGCGAATCGTCGAACTGCTGACTGACGTCTTCTGTCAGCTTCAGCTGCAGGCCGACGCAGGCCAGGTGACAGCCCTGGTGAGCAAGAAGGGTAAAGTGACCGTAAAAGAAAAGCGTCAGCCGGGAAAAGCGGGGAACGCAGGTGTAAAACCGACGTCCCTGGCCCATAATAAGAAAAAGCGCTATCTGCTGGAGGAGGGCCGTCCGGTTCCCTTCCTGGTGGATCTGGGCGTCATGACACCCGAGGGAAGGATCGTCCACGCCCGCTACGACAAATTCCGCCAGATCAACCGGTTCCTAGAATTTGTCGAAGACATTCTCCCGGCGCTTCCGAAGAATCGGGAGCTGACCATTCTGGATTTCGGCTGCGGCAAATCCTATCTGACCTTTGCTATTTACTATTATCTGCGGGAATGTCAGGACCTGGATGTGCGGATTATCGGCCTGGATTTGAAAGAGGACGTCATCCGCAAATGCAGCGAGCTCAGCCGTAAATATGGTTATGATAAACTAACCTTCCTGCAGGGCGACATCGCCGGATACGAGGGCTGTTCCCGGGTAGATATGGTCGTGACCCTGCACGCCTGCGACACAGCCACCGATTATGCCCTGTACAAAGCAGTGAAATGGGGCGCCAGCGTCATCCTTTCCGTTCCCTGTTGTCAGCATGAGCTGAATAAGCAGCTGGAAAATGAAACTCTGGCCCCGATTTTGAAATACGGTCTCTTGAAAGAGCGGATGGCAGCTCTGATGACCGATGGTCTCCGGGCGGAGCTCCTGGAGCAGCAGGGTTATGAGACACAGATCCTGGAATTCATCGATATGGAGCATACGCCGAAGAATATCCTGATCCGCGCAGTCAGGAGGAAAAATGAGAAAAAAGCGGACACGGCGTCTGCAGCGTCCTTTGATGCCTGTACAGAAGCGCTGCACGCCGATCTGACGCTGGAGAAGCTTCTGAACGCGGGAACATCCCCGGCGGAAAGCTACCGCTCCAGACGGAAAAATACCGAAAACGTGAAAGGAGAGAGCCGGTGAAAAAGTTAGTCATAAGAATTGCGACCATTGCGGCGGCTTTCCTTCTGGGCGTGGCCGGTATGAGCTATTTCCTGATGGCAGGTAATACAGATTCTACCGCGGAGATGACCGGAGCCACCCTGCCGCTGATCTACATGGAACGCCAGGGCCGGAACCTGAACCTGCTCCACGGCTACACGAAAAGCATGGACGCCGCCACCATCCGCGATGCGGTTTATCCGCTGCCGAGTGATCGGACCGTCAGCTTCCGGGTGGAGTATCCGGACGCAAAGGTACAGAACGTCTATTACGAGGTGCGAAGCGTCGACACCAGCCGCCTGATAGAAGATGGCGAGATCAAAGATTACAGCCGCTCGGGCCGGACCTTAACGGTGGATCTGAAGCTGAAGGATCTGCTGGACGATAAAGGGGAGTATCTGCTGGTTATTCGCCTGGGATTGGAAAAGAACCAGGAGGCTTATTATTACACACATGTAAAGAAACTGACCGACAATCACCTGGACGAGTGCCTGGCTTTCGTAGACGAGATTCACAGTGCCCTTTTCGACAAAAATAATACGGTCAGCATCGCCCAGTATCTGGAATCAGACGACAGCATCAGCAATAAATCCCTGGACCATGTGTCAATTCATTCCAAATATAAGCAGCTGATCTGGGGCGACATGGATGTGCAGGAGCCGGATATGGCAAATGTCCGCACCTATCTGACAGAGCTGGACAGCTCGGTGGCTTCCGTACGCCTGGAATATGAGATATCTTATGTAAACGACGCGGAGGAGACGGAAAACTATGAAGTAACAGAGTCCTACCGGGTGCGCTACACCCAGCAGAGAATGTATCTGCTGAATTATGATCGGAAGGTCGATCGCGTTTTCGATCCCGGCCTTGACATTTTCACGAAAAAGGGTGTGGAGCTGGGTATCCTGAATACCGAAGTCGAGTACCGGAAAAATGACGAGGAAAATATTGTGGGCTTCGTCCAGAACGGCGAGCTTTGGTGCTATGACGTGGCCCAGAATAAGCTGTCGAAGGTCTTCGGCTTCCGGAAAGGCGACGACCTGCGGGGCGCTTACGACGAGCACGCTATCCGGATTCTGAAGGTGGATGAGACCGGCAGCATGGATTTTCTGGTATATGGCTACATGAACCGGGGCACCCACGAGGGTGAGGCCGGCGTGGCCCTGTACAGCTACGACGCGCTGACCAATTCCGTGGAGGAGCGGGCCTTCATCGAGAGCCGGGAATCCTTCGCAATATTACAGTCGGAGCTTGGCAGTATGGCTTATGTAAACAACAACGGACAATTTTACATTTTCCTGAACGACGCGGTGAATTGCGTCGATCTGAGCACTATGGAGTGCGAGACGGTGGCCGGCGGCATCGCTTCCGGCAGTGGTATGGTGTCCGAGGACGGTCATCTGGCGGCATGGCACAAGGAAAATTCCCTGTACGCGTCCCGAAATGTGGCTGTGCTGAATCTGAACACCGGTAAGAGCCGGGAAGTGCAGGCGGATGACGGATACTATATCCGGGCGCTGGGCTTTATGGGCACTGACTTTATCTACGGTGAGGCCCGCCAGAGCGACGTGCAGAAGGGCCTGACCGGCAATGAGCTGTTCCCCATGGGCCGCATTGTCATTGAAGATGAACAGGGGCAGGTGGTTCGTGAATTTGACTATGAATCCCAGGGCAAATATGTGACAGATATCTCCATTGAGAGCAACCGCATTTCCCTGAACTGCGTGCAGAAAAGCGCGGACGGCAGCTACACGGCGGCGGCTCCGGAACCCATTACGAATAAAACCACGGAGATTGTGGAAAAGATAGCCTTAGAGACGAAATCTGGCGTGCCTAAGCAGCAGGAATACTATTTCGCCCTGTCAGGCACCAGAGGCAGCGGCAAGCTCCGTACCCTGACGCCGAAGCAGGTTGTATTCGAGGGCAGCAGAACCTTGACCCTGGAAAATGGGGCAGCGGACAACCGCTACTATGTATACAATTTTGACGGCACCTTCGGAGGCGCGTTCACAGGAGCCAATGCAGCCGTTCAGACCGCCAATGAAGCCATGGGCATCGTGGTGGACGCGCAGCAGAACATCCTGTGGACCCGCGGTGGCCGCAAGACCCGGACCGATCTGGGAACCATGAACAATCCGCAGCAAAAGGACGGAGAATCGTCCCTGCAGGCAGCGCTGGAAATCATGCTGGGAACCCGGAAGACTTACGGTGACGTGGACACTTATCTGGCCCAGGGCTATACGCCCTACGAGATTTTGTCGGAACAGACCGCAGGCCGGGTGCTGGACCTGTCCGGCTGCTCCGTGAGCATGGTACTCTATTATGTGAGCCAGGGCTATCCGGTACTGGCGCTGGAGGACGGAAGCAATGCAGAGCTGATTACCGGCTATGACCCGCAGAATATCATCGTCACCGACCCGCTGACCGGTGAAAGCAGCAAGCGCGGCATGAACGACAGTACCCAGCAGTTCGGTGATTTGGGTAATCTGTTCCTGGTGTGTCTGCCGGAGACGGAAAATTAAAAAATGCTGCGTAGAGCAGACAGTAAAAGCGAGACAGACGGGAGTGCGCAGACAGCGGGCTCCCGTTGCAAATACAAGACTTTTGAAGCTTTAAGATATCAGGAGGAAAATAAATATGGACAAGAGAATCCGAACCTTAGCAAAAAATCTGGTAAATTATTCCTGTAAAGTAAAACCGGGCGATAAGGTATACGTCCACTACACCGGCCCGTCCACGGAAGATCTGGCGCGGCAGATTATCAAAGAAGTGTACGCTGTAGGCGGACAGCCCTACCCTCACTACACGAACCCGAAGGTTCAGCGGGAAATGCTTCTGGGATGCACGGAAGAACAGCTTCGCCTGATGGCTGAAATCGACGCGGCAGAAATGTCGAAGATGGACTGCTACATCGGCGTGCGCGGCGGCGACAATGTATCGGAATGTTCCGACGTCCCTTCCGAGAAAATGCATCTTTATGAGACTCTGTACGCCACGCCGGTTCATCACAATATCCGGGTGCCGAAGACCCGGTGGGTAGTTCTGCGCTATCCGAACGAGTCCATGGCCCAGCTCTCCGGCACCAGCACGGAAGCCTTCGAGGACTTCTATTTCGATGTCTGCAACCTGGATTATTCAAAAATGAGTGAGGCTATGAAACCCCTGATAGATCTGATGAACCGCACCGACAAGGTGCGTCTGACAGCGAAGGATACCGACCTGACCTTCTCCATCAAGGATATTCCGGCCATCGCCTGCGACGGACAGATGAACATCCCGGACGGCGAGGTTTACACCGCACCGGTGCGCGATTCCATCAATGGTGTGATCACCTATAATACACCATCCATTTGCCAGGGCACCACCTTTGAAAATATCCGCCTGGAATTTAAAGATGGTAAAATCGTGAAGGCTGCAGCGAACAATACGGAGCGTCTGAACCAGATTCTGGACACCGACGAGGGAGCCCGCTATGTGGGCGAGTTTGCCATCGGCGTAAATCCCTATATCCTCACGCCCATGAAGGATATCCTCTTCGACGAGAAAATCATGGGATCCATCCACCTGACCCCGGGCAACTGCTACGACGAAGCCCCCAACGGCAACGCCAGCGCCATCCACTGGGATCTGGTGCTGATTCAGCGGGAAGAATTCGGGGGCGGTGAAATCTGGTTCGACGACCGCCTGATCCGGAAAAACGGCCGCTTCGTAATCCCGGAGCTCCAGTGCCTGAATCCGGAGAACCTGATTTAAGAGAAAAATGGGAGTTTTTCACGAACTTTGCAAGAATAATGCGAATATGACGTACTGAACTGGGTTCACCCTGACATTGCATGTATCATGTTATTTTAGAAAAACAGCCACAGGAGAAAAAGCCTCCCTGCCGTGATGGTAGCCGGAGTTCCCGTCCATAGCCTGCACCCTGGCAGCATCCGAAGGAGCCACTGTTTGAGGGCGAAGCCCGAGTTTGGCGATCGGATGCGAATAAGCCGGGTGCAGGCTATAGGGAACGCAGGCGTATCACGGCAGGGAGGCTTTTTCTCCTGTGGCGTCCGTCCTAATAATCCTCCTCGATCACCTGCACCTCCAGATAATCAAACTCAATCTGATCAATAAAACTATCCTGATAAAACCGTACCTTCGCCGTCCGTTTAAAATCCGCGATGCACGACTCCAGCCAAATCGGCTTGCTCAAATCAAACTGATGACAGATCTCGTCCAGCGCGTTAAAAATCTTGTGTGTCCGCGTTTCATCCGAAAAATCCTCAACCACCATATCCTTTAACATATGATTACTCTTAAATTCCCTGGCCCAGATTCGCATAAAAACCTCCCGTTTTAAAATTATTTCTATAAATAAAGAAAATAGATATCAAAGCGATAAAACAATACTTAGAGTATAAAGGCAGCCTTTCCGTTTGTAAAGAAAGAATGTATAGAAAAGACAAATGCCCGCATATTAAAAACATGCTGAAAAATCCGCAAAAAACTCACAGAAACTCCGAAAAAGTCCTTGCTTTCAGGGAAAATCTATGTTATAGTATTACCTCGTGATATATTATTAAAATTCCTTGTTTCCCCCATAGTGAGGAAGCCAGAGACCAAAAGGAGGAAAAGCATGAACAAGTATGAATTAGCATTAGTTGTGAATGCAAAGGCAGAGGATGACGTCAGAACCGCTACCGTAGAGAAAGCGAAAGAGTATATCGCTCGTTACGGCGGTGTAGTGACAGAGGTGGAAGATTGGGGCAAGAAGCGTCTTGCTTACGATATCCAGCACATGAGAGAAGCGTACTACTACTTCATCCAGTTTGACGCTGACGCAACCTGCCCGGCAGAGGTGGAGAAGCACGTTCGTATCATGGAGAATGTCATCCGCTATCTGTGTGTTCGCAAAGACGCATAGAGACAAGGTTTTTAACCGAAAAAGTGGAGGATTGTTGGTATGAATAAAGTAATTTTAATGGGACGTTTAACCCGTGACCCGGATGTTCGCTACTCACAGGGTGAGAATGCGAGCGCATTTGCGAGATATACACTGGCAGTAGACAGAAGATTCAGAAGAGACGGAGAGGCAACCGCTGATTTCATCGGCTGTGTGGCATTCGGACGTCAGGCTGAGTTTGCTGAGAAGTATCTGCGTCAGGGCACGAAAATTGCGATTACCGGACGTATCCAGACCGGCAGCTACACGAATCGTGACGGACAGAAGGTCTACACCACAGACGTGGTTGTAGAGGAACAGGAATTCGCGGAGAGCAAGGCAGCAGCAGGCGAGCACGCAGGCGGCTTCCAGCCCCAGAATCATTCCAATCCGTTCCAGTCTGCACCGGCTCCTTCCGCAGCAGCGGGAGATGGATTCATGAACATCCCGGATGGCATCGACGAAGAATTACCGTTTAACTAACAATCGTGGAACAGAGATAAGAGTATAATAGGAGGTAAAAGCCATGGCTTACACAAAATCTGATAGAGGCGACGCTCCCATGAGACGTAGAGGCATGGGACGTAGAAGAAAGAAAGTCTGCGTATTCTGCGGCAAAGAGAATAACGAGATTAACTACAAGGATGTAGCGAAATTAAAGAGATACGTATCTGAGAGAGGAAAAATCCTTCCCAGAAGAATCACAGGAAACTGTGCAAAGCACCAGAGAGCTCTGACTGTAGCTATCAAGAGAGCACGTCACATTTCCCTGATGCCGTACGTAATGGACTAATCCGTTTACGGGAATCAGACCCCGCAGTCAAATTGGCTGCGGGGTTTTGTTATGAAAGAGGAAACTACATGATTCAAAAGAAAAAACTGAATCAGTTTTATATAGAACAATACGAGCGTGCAGGCCGCAAAAAGCCGAAAAAGCCGGTAAAAGAAGCAGGCATGCAGGCACGTATCTCGAAGATTCAAAAGACTTTAAAGAGCGCCCGCCCCGGTCAGATCAACATTCGTACCTTGGAGGAGCTGCACCGCCAGCTGAAGAACATGGCCTCCTACGCCTATCGCAGAAATAAGGAAGAACTGCTCAAAAGCCTGAATGAAGAAATGCTGCCGAGACTTATGGAACTTGATCTGGGCATGCTGTTGACCGAGCAGAAAGAAGGCCTGAACGGCGAATTCCTGGCCTGGGTACGCCGTACCATGCCCTGCGCCATCTGCCAGGAGCCTATGTTCACCCTGTACCCGAAATTCCGTCAGTATAAGGTGAAAAATAAAATCCTGGAGCTGGTTCCGGCCAGACCGGAGATGGAGTTCGCGGAGGTGCGGGAGCTGGCGCGACATTTTATTTTGCATATCGGCCCAACTAACAGTGGCAAAACCTTTCAGGCGCTGGAGCGGCTGAGACAGGCGAAAAACGGAACCTATCTGGGACCCCTTCGTCTGCTGGCCCTGGAGGTGTACGAGCAGATGCACGGCGCCGGAGTGCCCTGCACCATGCGGACTGGGCAGGAGTGCATCGAGGAAGAAAACAGCAGAGTGACGGCTTCTACCATCGAAATGGCTGATTTTGATGAAAACTATGACATTGCAGTCATTGACGAAGCGCAGCTGGTGGCAGATACGGACCGGGGGCATTCCTGGACGAAAGCGATCCTAGGGTTACGGGCAGAGGAGATTCATATCTGTATGAGCCCGGCTGCGGAGCAGGTAGTCTGTCATCTGATTCAGCTCTGCGACGATACCTTTGAGGTGCGAAGATATGAGCGCAAAACCGAGCTGGTTTGCGAGGACAGGCCCTTTGCCTTCCCGGATGATGTACAGGAGGGCGACGCGCTGATCGCATTTTCCAAGAAATCAGTTCTGGATGTGGCCGGACGGTTGGAGGAAGCGGGTATCGCGTCCAGCGTTATCTATGGAAGCCTGCCGCCGGAGATCCGCCGCCGACAGACCCGGATGTTCAATGAGGGCAAGACTAAGGTGGCGGTAGCTACAGATGCCATCGGCATGGGACTGAATCTGCCGGTACGTCGGATTGTCTTTATGCAGACAGACAAATTCGACGGCGTCAGCCGACGCCCCTTAAGAATTCCGGAGGTCAAGCAGATAGCAGGCCGGGCGGGGCGCTTCGGCATCTACGACAAGGGCTGTGTGAGCGCCCTGGGCGAGCGGGAGCTGGAATACATCCGTACTCTGTACCAGGCGGATGAGGAACCGCTGACCGAGGTGAACTTAGGATTTCCGCAGGTACTGCTGGATATTGACGCGCCGCTGGATGAACTGATGAAGATCTGGTACTCCGTTACTCCATCGGAGCCCTTCGTCAAAGAAAACATCGACGAGGCCCTGTACCTCTACGAGCAGGCGAAACGTTACAAGAACCAGATTGACGGCTTTGAGAACAAGCATCTTATATACAAGATGATCACCTGCCCTATCGACATCAAGGATCGCCGGGTTGTTATGCTCTGGCTGGATTACTGCAGAACCTACACGGCGGATGTGTCCCTGGAGAAACCGGCTTTCTACCGCGACCGCAAGGGCGGCATCGCCCAGTACGAGACCTATTACAAACAGCTGGACTTGTACTATCAGTTCTCACGCCGCATGCAGAAGGAGCTGGACGAGGAATGGCTGGCCAAGCAGCGGGAAAAGACGGAGATGCGGATTATGAGTTATCTGACCCGCGGCAAACAGAATTATATCGCACGCTGCAAATACTGCGGCAGGCTGCTGCCGCTGGGCTCACCGTTCCAGGTGTGCGACGACTGCTTTGGGAAGCGCTGAGGCGCTTCCTTTTTTGTACTGTAAATTGGGCAGAAAGGCAAAAAAAATTACAGATTGTATTTGAAAAAAGACAAGAAGAGATAAATTTAATACAGGTTATAATATAGATAAAGTTGTACTATAAATAGCGTTAAAAATGCAACAAACATAGATAGGAAATGGTAAAAAGTCACAAAATGACGAGGAAAAGCAGGGGAAAGGACGGAAATAATTGGCTAATATAACCATATGTTACGGGCGAATGTTAAAAAACAACAAGATAAAACGGTTAAAACAATACAACTTACTAAAAATAATTTGCTGTATTTTATTGCAAGTTTTTTCCTGTCTGAATATAATAAAGTCATCAACAAGGTTACGGACATAACCCAAAAGGAAAAAACAAAACAGGGAGGAAAAAACATGAACAAGCTTTTTAAAAAAGTGACTGCCACAGCACTGGCAGCAACCATGGTTCTGGGAATGACAGCCTGCGGCGGTTCCAAGGACACTACAACAGCAGACAGCTCCAGCTCAGCAGCAACTGAGACTCCGACAGCGGCAACAGACAACAAGGACATCAAGATCGGCGTTTCCATCTGGTCCTCTACCGACGTACTCGGTTCCCAGTGTAAGCTGATTCTGGACGAGGCAGCAAAGGCACTGGGCGTTCAGGTACAGTATGTTGACCAGGGACATGTATCCGAGAAGGTTACAGCTTCTGTAGAGCAGTTGGTAGCAGCAGGCTGCCAGGGTATCATCATCTGCAACTCTTCTGATACAGAGATGACCTCCGCAATCAAGACCTGTAACGACAACAAAGTATATCTGGCACAGTTCTTCCGTGTCATCAGCAAGGACAACAGCGCAGACATCTACCAGATGGCTACCGATTCCGCTTACTACATTGGCGCAGTTCACGAGGACGAGCCGGCCAATGGCGAGGCACTGGTAAATATCCTTCTTGAGAAGGGCGACAGAAACATCGGTCTGATTGGCTGGGAGCAGGGAGATGCAACCTGGCTTGGAAGATGGGAAGGCTACAAAGCAGGCGTTGAGAAATGGAACGAGGCGAACCCGGATGACAAGGCTACCCTGTCTGAGCCGCAGTACGCAGGAACAACCTCTGAGGGCGGTTCCAAGGCAGCAGAGGCTCTGATGGCAGCAGACCCGAACCTGGATGCACTGATTCCGGCAGGCGGCGGCGGAGACCCGCTTCAGGGCGCTATCGCAGCTGTAGAGCGTGCAGGCAAGACTCAGGACATCGACATCGTATCCACAGACTTCCTTCCGGACCTGGGAGAGAGACTTGAGAACGGTTCCATGGCTGGTGAGTCCGGCGGACATTACTGCGACCCGCTTATCGCGTTCATGATGGTTTACAACGCAATCAAGGGTAACTACACAGATTTCGCAGGCAAGTTTGAGGACGTCCCGTTCCCGTACCTGTATGTATCCTCTGCAGATGACTACAAGGCATACGAGCAGTACTTCGTAGACCAGCTTCCGTACACAGACGAAGAGCTTGTAGCTATGTCTGAGCTGGATCTGGCAGGACTGAAGGAAGCAGCTGCTAAGGTATCTATCGAGGATGCAGCAGCACGTGCAGGTAAATAAATTCTAAGGGCTTAGAGTTTGTAGGAGCCGGTGTCGCGCGGCGATACCGGCTCCTATTATCAAAAAAATGAGGTAAAGAGTATGGGTTCTAAAAAGCTGTCGGGAAGTACAAAGGGTTATCTGATTCTGTTGGGTCTGGTCGTACTTTCCTGGGGTATCTTTAAAGTACTGTCACCGCATAACTTCGGTTCCGCAGCCAACATGCTGAACTATTTCCAGGCCAGCCTGATTGCGACCGTGGGCGCGGTGGGATTCTATTTTGTAATGGTAATGGGTATGTTCGACTTCTCTATCGGAGCGAACATCATGCTTTCCGCTATTGTGGGATGCGTATTCGCGACAAAGTTTAATCTGGGTTATGTGGGCCTGATTGCAGGCTGCATTATCTGCGGCGCTATCGTAGGCGTGCTGAACGGTATCTTCTATGTAAAGCTCCGTATCCCGTCCATGATTGTTACCACCGGTCTGGCTCTGATTTACGAGTCCATCGCCAACTATATCGCAGGCGGCGTGGAGCAGACCCTTCCGGCAAACCTTCGAATGTTCGGACAGATGCCGGGCGACATCATCCTGGCAGTTCTGGCCTGTGTGGTAGCTTACATCTTCCTGAACTACACCAAAATCGGAACATATACATACGCCATCGGAAGCAACGAGTTCGTTGCCAAGAACATGGGTATCGATGTAAATAAATACAAAGTCCTGGCATTCATCCTGAGCGGTGCGTTCCTGGGCGTCATGGCAATCCTGACCATCAGCTATGGCTCTTCCATGGTGGCCGTTACCGGTATGGCTTCCATGAGCCGTAACTTCGTACCGACCATGGGCTGCTTCTTCGGTCTGGCGTTTAAGAAATACGGTATGCCGCTGCAGGCCATTGTCATCGGTGAGTTTGTCATCAATATTATTTTCTTCGGTTTTATCGCTCTGGGCGCACCGACTGCTATCCAGGACGTTATCACCGGTCTGGCACTGCTGATTATCATCACCCTGACTACCAAGGTAACCAAGGGCGAAATCGTGAAGTAATCCAAGGAGGAGAATGCAATGAGTGAAGTAAGATTACAGGTTAAAAATCTTTGCAAGTCCTTCGGTATTACGAAGGCGGTACAGAATGTATCATTTAATGTAAATAAAGGCGAGGTTCACGCGCTGATTGGTGAGAACGGATCCGGTAAATCAACACTGACCAACATGCTGACCGGCATCTACAGCATCGACAGCGGTACCTTCGTACTGGATGGAAAAGAAATTCATCCGAAGAACCAGGTGGAAGCCAATGAAGAGGGCGTATCCATCATCGTACAGGAGCTGGGAACTCTGTCCGGCCTGACCGTAGCGGAAAATATTTTCCTGGGCCATGAGGACCGTTTCGTACACTTCGGAATCAAGAATACAAATGCCATGAACAAAGAGGCCACCGAACTTCTTCATAAATACGGTTTCGACAGAATTAAGGCCTCTGATATCATTGATAATTACAATTTCGAGGACAGAAAGCTGGTTGAGATTGTAAAGGCAACCTATTTTGATCCCAAGATCGTAGTCATCGACGAAACCACCACAGCTCTTTCCCAGGAAGGACGTGAGGAGCTGTATAAGCACATGAACCGTATCCGTGAGAGCGGCAATACCGTTATCTTCATCTCCCATGACCTTCCGGAGATTCTGGATAAATCCGATACCATCACCATCCTGCGTGACGGCGTATACATTGACACCGTAAAGAGTGCGGATGTGACCGAGGACGACCTGAAGCGCCTGATGGTAGGCCGTGAGGTAACCGGAGATTACTACCGTGCGGACTACGGCGAGAAGGTATCCGACGAAGTAGTTCTTTCCGTAAAAGATGTGACGGTTCCGGGACTCATTGAGGATGTATCCTTCGACCTGCATAAGGGTGAAATCCTGGGCTTCGGCGGACTGTCCGAGTCCGGTATGCATGAGATTGGAAAAGCCATCTTCGGCGCTTCCTATGACAGAACGGGTAAGGTAGTTCTGGCGGACGGAACCGAGATCAACGATATCCCGACTGCAATTAAACACAGTATCGCGTATACTTCCAAGGATCGTGACAATGAGTCCGTAGTCCTGAATCAGAGCATCGGCGACAACATCTGTCTGCCCTCGCTGGATGAGCTGGCTGGTAAAACCCACATGCTCAGCGATAAGAAACTGAAGGAGTTCTCCAACAAGTTCGCGAAGCAGATGTCCGTCAAGATGGTCAATGTGGACCAGTTTGTATCCGATCTGTCCGGCGGTAATAAGCAGAAGGTTGTACTGGCCAGATGGATTGGAAAGGATTCCGACATCGTCGTGCTGGACAGCCCCACACGAGGCATTGATATTAAGGTAAAACAGGATATCTATCAGCTGATGAATCAGATGAGAAAGAACGGAAAATCCATTATTATGATTTCCGAGGAGCTGATGGAGCTGATTGGTATGTGTGACCGTATCGTAATCATGAAAGACGGCAAGATCAGCGGCGAACTGGAGAGAAGCAAGCAGCTGGATGAGAACAGCCTGATTACGATGATGGTATAAGGAGGCAGTTATGGAGAATCAAGTAAAGACAAACACAGAACAGAAAGAGCAGCAGCTCAAAAAATTATCCAAAATGTCGATGATCCGCGCCCTTCTGCCGATTGCAGGACTGGTTGTAGTATTCCTGGTATTCAACGTTCTGACCAACTTCAGAATGATGAACAATATGTCCCTTGTACTTTCACAGGTATATGTTACAATGATTGCGGCAACAGGCGTATTTTTCATCATGACCATGGGCGGCCTGGATTTTTCGCAGGGTTCTATCCTGGGTATCGCATCCATCGTAGTATGTATGCTGTCCAAAATCAGCATTCCGCTGGCTATCGTAGGCGGTATCGCTGCAGGCGCGGCTATCGGAGCCATCAACGGATACTTCTATGTATGCCGTAAAATTAAATCATTCATCGTAACGATTTGTACCATGTTCCTGTTCAGAGGCTTTATCAAGTATCTGACCACCAATGCGCCGGTCACAGGCTCAGCGCTGCTCATCAATTATGACAGCACAGCACTGAAGGTTATCTGCACCGTAGTGGTTCTGGTTATCGGCTTTGTACTGTTCCGTTTCACCAAATTCGGAACCTATCTGAAAGCCATCGGAGCAGGTGAGAAGGCGGCTATGTTCTCCGGTATCCGTACCGACAGAATGAAGTTCCTCATTTATGTACTGGCAGGCGCCATCACAGGTTTTGCGGCATTCATTAACGTTATTAAGGTAGGTTCTGTAACGTCTTCCGGCGGAAATCAGCTGGAGACACAGATTCTGATTGCGCTGGTACTGGGCGGCATGCCGATCTCCGGCGGCGCGAAGGTAAGATTTGAGAATATTATTGTAGGTTCTCTGCTTTACATCGTGCTGAACAGCGGACTGACTATGATGGGCTTCTCCACGCAGATGATGCAGCTGATTCAGGGTGTTGTATTCCTGGTATTCGTGGCTGTATTCGCGGACCGTCAGTCTCTGCAGGTTATCAAATAAATCATTACGACGGAAATACGAGACAAAAAGCGGGGGACAGATATGTCAAAAAAAGGAAGCGCGCACAGCCAGGATCTGCTGAAATATCAGAAATTATATAACTGGTGCAGAACGCTGATTACCAGCGGAGTAATCAAAAATAAGGATAAATTCCCATCGGAAAATATCCTGCAGAAAAAGTTCGGTTATTCCAGACAGACTGTGCGGACGGCGCTGAATCAGCTTGAGGAGGACGGTCTGATCGTCCGCGTCAAGGGAAGCGGAACCTATGTATCTTATGAAAATAAAAATGAGGATAAGGGAAAGCCGCGGGTTGGACTGATTCTGAGCTATTTTTCCGATTATCTGTTCCCGAGAGTATACGACGGAATTGAATCCGTCATGACGGAAAAGGGTTATGAAATTGATGTGGCGGTGACGAAAAACCGTTTGAATGATGAGGCTATGTATCTGGAAGGGCTGCTCTCCAGCAATCTTTCCGGGCTCATCATAGAGGGAACGCGTTCCAGCTTCCCCAACCCGAATATCCGTCTCTACAATGAGATTCGAAAGAGAAACATACCGACTCTGTTCATCCATAATCATTATCCGAACCAGAAGTTTGACAGTGTGGAAATGTCGGATGCCCGGGCGGGCTACGAGGCAGCGAAAATTCTGATTCAGAACGGCCACCGGAGAATCGGAGGCATTTTCAAATACGATGATATGCAGGGGATGGAACGCTATAAGGGTTTCATTGAGTGCCTGTCGGATTATGGCGTAAAGTTTGACGACGATTGGATTCGCTGGTATTCCACCAAGGATATGGAGGAGAAGCTGAGCAAGAAGGGGCTGATGCGGATGTACCGCAGAACCAAGGACTGCACGGCAATGATTCTCTATAACGACGAGGTGGCCGAGCACTATATGGAATTCCTGGAGGACAGAGGTCTGAAGGTGCCGGATGATATGTCACTGATTTCTTTCGATGACGCGGAGCTGGCCCAGAGCGGGGATGTGAAGGTGTTATCGGTCGTCCATCCCAAATACAATCTGGGACGTGTCACAGCACGGAATCTGCTCCGCATGATGGAGGATCCGGACTGGCAGAAAAAAAACTATTCTCACCGTTTCCCGGTTACGTTTAACGACGGAAATTCGGTCAGGGATATACGCGGCCAGGAATAAACCCTGACGCGCGGGAACATGAAAGTTGGTAAATATTTCAGGAGGTAAAGAGAAATGAAAAAACTTTATTTTGTAGTAGGTTCTCAGGATCTGTATGGTGAAGAGTGCCTGAAGCAGGTAGCGGCAGACGCCCGTGAGATGGCAGAGTTCCTGAATGAGAAGCTGGAAGGAATCGCGGCAGTGGAAGTACTTCCCACCGTAGAGACTTCTGAGATTTGTATCGAGGATATGCGTAAAGCGTCCTGTGACGATGACTGCATCGGCGTCATTACCTGGATGCACACCTTCTCCCCGGCCAAGATGTGGATCAAGGGACTGCAGGAGCTTAGAAAGCCCATGCTTCACCTGCACACACAGGCCAATGAGAAGCTTCCGTATGACGATATCGATATGGACTTCATGAACCTGAACCAGGCAGCACACGGCGACCGTGAGTTTGGCTTCATCGTAGCAAGAATGGGTATTCCCCATGAGGTGGTTGCAGGATACTATAAGCATGACGACGTAGTAGCGAAGATCAAGAGATTCGCGCAGGTAGCAAAGGCTATCAACTACTCCAAGTCCCTGAAGGTAGCTTCCTTCGGAAATAACATGAGACATGTGGCAGTTACCGACGGCGATCGTGTAGAGAGCCAGATCAAATATGGCTGGGAGTGCAACTACTATGCGCTGGGCGATGTGGTAGACATCATCAATGAGGTAACAGAAGAAGAAATCGACGCGAAGATGAAGGAGTATACGGATAAGTATACCATGAAGACAGACCGCATTGATTCTGTTCGCGAGCAGGCAAAATACGAGGTTGGCTTCGAGAAGTTCCTGAAAGAGAACGGCATCGGCGCATTTGCGGATACCTTCCAGGATCTGCACGGCCTGAAGCAGCTTCCGGGTATCGCGGCACAGAACCTGATGGGCAAGGGCGTTGGCTTCGGACCGGAGGGAGATTATAAGATTGCAGCTTTGTCCGCAGTTCTGATGCAGATGGCAGAGGGACGCGAGGGAGCAACCGGTTTCATCGAGGACTACACCTATGACCTGACCGAGGGTCAGGAGCTGGAGCTGGCTTCCCATATGCTGGAGGTTCCGGTAGCCTTTGCTGCTACAAAGCCGGAGATCGACGTGCTTCCGCTTGGTATCGGCGGAAAAGAGGATCCCGCAAGACTGATCTTTGACGGTGTAACCGGAGACGGAATCCAGGTAACCATGGTAGACATGGGCGACCGCTTCCGCATCATCTGCGCGGACATCGAGCTTGTAAAACAGCCGAAGCCCATGCCGAAGCTGCCGGTAGCCAGAATTATGTACCGTCATAAACCGAACTTCGCCATCGGTACCGCAGCATGGTGCTACGCAGGCGGCGCTCACCACTCCGTAGTATCCACCGCGCTGACCAGAGACGACATTGCCATGTTCGCCCGCCTGACCGGCACCGAGCTTGTCACCATTGGTGAAGACACCACAGAAGCAGATCTTCAGAAATTTTTCATGAAATAAATAACAGGCAATACGATTAGAACCCATATTGCAGGAAACGCCGCCGGATCCGGGAGGATTCGGCGGCGTTTCTGATTTGCGCTCTATCCTTGTAAAGTACCGCCCGGATGTGCTATAATAGGAACATTAGAAAGCAGACAAAATAAAAAAGTATAGAGGAAAATGAGATGAAAAGAAAGGTTCATTTAAAAGGCCGCCTGAAACGGTACGTGCAGTGGCCGATTCTGATGAGCATTCTGCTTCTGGTGATGAATCTCTGTATGTATCCCATATCGGTGAAAGCCGGTGTGGCCATGAGCGTATTTGTGCTGGTGTATATCGTGATTGTGACGGTGCTGTATGTGCAGAACCGGGCGCAGATCTACGGGGAGCTGGTGTCCTTCGCGACCCAGTACGGGCAGATACAGAGAAAGCTCTTGAAGGAGCTGGCGATTCCCTACGCATTGTTGGATGAGGACGGAAAAGTGCTGTGGGCCAACAGCGCGTTTTTCGCGGCCAGTGAGAAGGGAAAAAAGAATCTGCGGAAATCCATCACCTACTTCTTTCCGGAGTTTACCGTAGATTTGCTTCCGGAGGATGATTTCGAGGATACCCGGACCGTGCGGTTTTCTGCGGAGGAACGGGATTACCGTGCGGACGTGCGCAGAGTGTATCTCGATCACATCATGGAGGACAATACCTTCGTGGATGTGGAGGAGGATGACAGCTACCTGATCGCAGTGTATCTCTTTGATGAGACCGAGATGAACAAGTACATCCGTATGATCAAGGAGCAGCGGCTGGTGGCCGGATTGATTTACCTGGACAATTACGATGAGGCGCTGGACACTGTAGAGGAAGTCCGCCGGTCTCTTCTGGTGGCGCTGGTAGATCGAAAGATCAACAAGTATATCTCATCCTTCGGCGGTATCGTAAAGAATATTGAGAAGGATAAGTACTTTGTAGCCATTCAGGAGAAGGATCTGCCTGTCATGCGGGAAAATAAGTTTGAGCTTCTTCAGGATGTGAAGACGGTCAATATCGGAAATGAAATGGCTGTCACCTTAAGTATGGGCTTCGGCTGTGCCGGCAAGACCTTTGCGGAGAATTACGAGTTTGCACGGATTGCTATTGATTTGGCGCTGGCCCGCGGCGGCGATCAGGTTGTTATCCGGGAGGGCGAGAAGATCTCCTATTTCGGCGGCAAGACCCAGCAGGTGGAGAAGACCACCCGTGTGAAGGCCCGTGTGAAAGCCCACGCGCTGCGTGAGTTCATTGAGAGCCGCGATAAGGTCATGGTTATGGGACACCGCCAGACCGACGCAGATTCCTTCGGCGCGGCCATCGGTATCTACCGGGCGGCCAAGGTGCTGGGAAAACGGGCTTATGTAGTGCTGAATGAGGTGACCACCTCCGTCCGTCCCATGAAATCCTGCTTCGAGGATAACCCGGTCTACGAGCCGGATATGTTCTTAAGCAGCGAGCAGGCCATCGAAATGATTGACCGGAATACGGTTCTCGTAGTAGTCGATACGAACCGGCCCAGCTATACCGAGTGTCCGGAGCTTCTGACCCGGACGCCCACCATCGTAGTGCTGGATCATCATCGTCAGACCAACGAGCAGATTGAAAATGCGGTGCTTTCCTATATCGAGCCCTACGCGTCTTCCGCTTGTGAAATGGTAGCGGAGATCCTGCAGTATTTTGACGAAGGATTGAAAATCAAGGCGGTGGAGGCGGACTGTCTCTACGGCGGTATCATCATCGACACAAATAATTTCACCAGCAAAACAGGCGTGCGGACCTTCGAGGCTGCGGCGTTTCTGCGTCGGTGCGGAGCGGATGTGACCCGTGTCCGCAAGATGTTCCGGAACGACATGACCGAATACAAGGCCAGAGCCGAGGCGGTGCGCCATGCGGAGCTGTACCACGGCTTTGCTATCGCCATCTGTCCCAATGAGAATCTGGAAAGTCCCACCATCGTGGGCGCCCAGGCAGCCAATGAGCTGCTGGACATCAATGGCGTCAAAGCGTCCGTTGTACTGACGGACTATCAGCATAAGACTTATGTGAGCGCCCGTTCTATCGACGAGGTGAATGTGCAGCTTCTGGCAGAGCGGATGGGCGGCGGCGGCCACCTGAATATGGCCGGTGCCCAGCTGGACTGTGGCGTGGAGGAAGCGCTGGAGATTGTGAAGCACACCATTGACAAGCTGCATGAGGAAGGAGAATTTTAAAATGAAAGTAATTTTGATTGAAGATGTAAAGTCCCTGGGTAAGAAGGGACAGTTAGTAGATGTAAACGACGGCTACGCAAGAAACTTCATTCTGGCGAAGAAGCTGGGACTGGAGGCGACTCCGAAGAATTTAAATGACCTGAAGCTTAAGAAAGCCAATGACGAGAAGGTGGCGAAAGAGATTTACGAGGAGGCTAAGGCTTTCGGTGAGCGCCTGAAGGAGATGGAGGTCAACGTAACGATTAAGACCGGCGAGGGCGGCAAGATCTTCGGTTCCGTATCCTCCAAGGAGATCGCGGAAGCGGCAAAGGCGCAGCTTGGCATCGAACTGGATAAGAAGAAAATGGTTCTTCCGAGTCCGATCAAGGTGCTGGGGACTACCATGGTTCCGATTAAGCTGCACCCGAAGGTAACCTCTGAACTGAAAGTGAATGTAAGAGAAGCATAAGATGGAAGAAGCAATCATCAAACGAGTGATGCCCCACAGTATCGAGGCGGAGCAGTCGGTCATCGGTTCCATGCTTATGGATCGGGAGGCCGTGCTGGTGGCGTCAGAGATACTGGCCGGCGAGGATTTCTACCAGCGGCAGTATGGCGTAGTCTTTGACGCTATGGTGGATCTGTTCAGCCGGGACGAGCCGGTGGATCTGGTGACCCTGCAGAACGAGCTTCGGGCCCGGGATGTGCCGGAGGAGGTCAGCAGCATGGAATTCGTCCGGGAGATTCTGGAGCGGGTTCCCACCTCGGCCAATGTAAAATATTATGCCAATATCGTGGCGGAGAAATCTACCCTGCGTAAGCTGATCCGTCTGAACGATGAGATCAACAACCTGTGCTACGCCGGTACCGAACCCCTGGAAAATGTGCTCGATCAGACCGAGAAAAAAGTCTTTGACCTGGTGCAGCGACGGAACGCGGGCGATTTCGTGCCCATTAAGCAGGTAGTGCTGAATGCCATTGAGAAGATCGAGATCGCGTCCCGCACCAAGGGAAATGTGACCGGTATCGCCACCGGATTTAAGGATCTGGACTACCAGACATCCGGTTTCCAACCCTCGGACCTGATTCTGATCGCGGCCCGTCCGTCTATGGGAAAGACGGCGTTTGTTCTGAATATCGCCCAGTATATGGCCTTCCGAAGCGGCGAGACTGTCGCTATCTTCAGCCTGGAGATGTCCAAGGAGCAGCTGGTAAACCGACTTCTTTCCATGGAGTCCGGTGTAGACGCCCAGAAGCTCCGAAACGGTAATCTGTCCGATACAGACTGGGAACGCCTGGTAGAAGGCGCCGAGGGCGTAGCCCGTTCCAATCTGATTATCGACGACACGCCTGGTATCACCCTGGCAGAGCTTCGTAGCAAGTGCCGCAAGTACAAGCTGGAGAATAAGCTGGGAATTATCATGATCGACTACCTGCAGCTCATGTCCGGCGGAGGACGCTCCTCTGATTCCAGACAGCAGGAGATTTCGGATATTTCCCGAGGACTAAAGAGCCTGGCCCGTGAGCTGAACGTGCCGGTGGTGGCTCTGTCTCAGCTTAGCCGAGCCGTGGAACAGCGTCCCGATCATCGGCCCATGCTTTCCGACCTGCGTGAGTCGGGAGCCATCGAGCAGGACGCCGATATGGTTATGTTCCTGTACCGTGATTCCTACTATAATAAGGACACGGAAATGAAGAACCTGGCTGAGGTCATCGTGGCCAAGCAGAGAAACGGTCCCATCGGCACCATTAACCTGCTGTGGATGCCCGAGTACACTACGTTTAAGAACTTCAAGCCGGGCCCGCCCATGTAGGAGCGTAAGTCCGGAGATTCTGTACCGGCTTAAAATATAGGAAAAATAGACTGCGATTCCGTACAGAGCGAACGCATATTTACAGAAAAACAAAAATATTTTTTGAAATATAATTTATAACAAAAATATTTTCAAATTGGACGATGAATTCACGGAAGATACAGAAAAAGTAACTTGAACCCCCTGCGTCCTCTATGATAAGATATAGAAAATCGCGTAGGAAGTAAAACAGTGGAATGTCAACGGAGACAGCCGGATACAGGCTGTCTCCGTTTTTTATGTAACGAAAAATTCCTGTTATATAAAAAGGCCTTCCGAGCAGGAGTCTTTCCTGTATGTGGAACTTCGGAAAATTAGCGCGCGTGAGGAGGAAGAGTCTATGATTGAAATGATTACCAATGTAAATAGTGCAGTCAATAATGTGGTATGGGGCTGGCCCGCACTGATTCTGCTGGGCTTTACGGGAGTGCTGATGACCAGTATGACTGGATTTTTCCAGCTGTCCCATCTGGGGCTCTGGCTGAAGAATACGATCGGATCCATTTTCAGAGACCGGAATATCACAAGGCACACGGAGGATCGCAGCATCTCCCAGTTCCAGTCCCTGTGTACAGCACTGGCGGCTACGGTCGGTACCGGCAATATCGTTGGTGTGGCGGGAGCCATCGCGGTCGGCGGACCGGGCGCGGTATTTTGGATGTGGCTCATCGCGTTCTTTGGCATGATGACCAACTACTCCGAGAATGTCCTGGGTATCCTGTACCGGCGGAAAAACAGCAAGGATGAATGGGCCGGCGGCGCCATGTATTATCTGAAGGACGGCCTGGGAGAAAGGAAGGGCTGTAAGAAACTGGGTGCAGGCCTGGCGGTTCTGTTCTCCTGCTTTTGCCTGCTGGCTTCTTTCGGTATCGGCAACATGAGCCAAGTCAACTCCATGGTCAGCAATGTGTATACAGCCTTCGGTATCCCAAAGCTGGCCACCGGCATCTTCCTTTTCGTGGCAGTATCCCTGGTAGTAATCGGTGGCCTGAAGCGAATCGCGGCAATTACCGAGAAAGTGGTTCCCTTCATGGTGCTGCTGTATCTGCTGGGTACGCTGGTGATCATCGGTATGAACATTTCCACGATTCCGGCGGTGTTTGTATCAATCTTTAAGGGCGCGTTTGCTATGAAATCCGTGGGCGGCGGCATCGTCGGCTCCGGTATCGCCCTGGCCATGAAAATGGGTATGAAGCGAGGCGTATTTTCCAACGAGGCAGGTCTTGGTTCTTCGGTTATGGTACATTCCAGCTCCAATGTAAAGGAACCGGTGCGCCAGGGTATGTGGGGCATCTTTGAGGTGTTCGCGGATACAATTATTGTATGTACGCTGACGGCGCTGACGATTCTTAGCTCCGGTGCGCTGGATCTGACCACAGGCCAGCTGACCGGCGAGGCCGCGGCCATCGAGTCCAGCGCTCTGGTGAGCTACGCCTTCGGCAATCATTTCGGTTTTCTGGGTTCCGCTTTTGTGGCCGTTGCGATTCTGCTGTTTGCCTACTCCACAGTGCTTGGCTGGAGCCATTACGGCGCGACCGCCTGCGAGTATCTGTTCGGTACCGGCGCGACGAAGATTTACAGGATGGTCTTTGCAGTTGTTGTTCTGGCGGGCTCTGTGATGAAGGCACAGCTGGCGTGGGATATTTCCGATACCTTTAACGGCCTGATGATGCTTCCGAACCTGATAGGCGTTATCACCCTGTCGCCGGTGGTTATGCGCTGTACGAAGAATTATGTGGCGCGAAATCTGCACGGCAAGGATGTGGAGCCTATGCTCTCCATGTTCCCGGAGATTCAGAAAATGCAGGAGGAGGCGTTAAAGGAGGAGCTGCGTGAGGACGCGGATGCTGCGGCGAAGGCCTATGGAGAAGCATCAGATTCTGTCGTAAAGGGCTAAAAAATTTCCAAAATATGGTTGAAATTTCTTCTGAATCTGTTATACTGTTGAATATGGAAAAATATTACATTTCCATAGAACGAAAACCGGTAAAGTGGCAGGGGAGGAAGAGCCATGAGCGAGACACGCTATATGATTTCCGACGCTTCCAGGCTGGTGGACGTGGAAGCGCATGTGCTGCGATATTGGGAAGAGGAACTGGGGCTTCCCATCGGGCGCAATGAGATGGGCCACCGTTACTATACAGAGGAAGATATCCGGTTATTCCGGCATATTAAAGGACTGAAGGATGGCGGGGTGCAGCTGAAGGCGATTAAGCAGCTGCTTCCGGAGCTGGAAAAAGGGGACGTGAAGCTGGAGGGTCTGCTGGCCCGGGCCAGCGGGATTCCGGTATCCGCAGACGGCGATACGGCCAGAGAAGAGAGGATGCAGCAGTTTCAGTGCATTATGAGCCGTCTGATTGCGGAAGCGCTGGAGGATCACACCGAAAAGATGGGCTGTGAAATCAGCACCCAGGTCAGCGGCCAGGTGATTAAGGAGATGGATTATCTGCTCCGCATGAAGGAGGAGCGTGAGGACGAGCGCTTCCGCCGTCTGGATGAAACCATCCGTAATTCCCAGAAAAGCCGCAAGGAAAAGGCGGCTATTGCAAAAGAAGAAAAGCGAAAATGGAATTTTTTCGGACAGAAAAAGGGACAGGCCGTGTAGGTCTGTCCCCTTCGTTTCTGCTCTTTGTCAGATTACTCTGCGCTGATAGCACCGTGCGGGCATTCTGCCTCGCAAGTACCGCAATCCAGACATGCGTCTGCATCGATTACGTACTTTCCGTCTCCCTCGCTGATAGCCTCAGCCGGACAGACAGCTGCACATGCGCCACAATCCTGACAGTCGTCACCAATTACATAAGCCATGATGTAAATCCTCCTTTTATTATCCTGCAGGACGGAAACTCCGTTCACAGGTGATATATGTTGTTAGTATCGCCAAAAGGCGATAGCCTCGTACAGGTGTATTTTATAATAAATGTGTAGAATATACAAGTGAAAAATCTATAAACTTGGCATTGTATCGAAAATTACACAAAAAAATCCTTGCAAAATACTCGGAATTCGATTATAATAGTACCGCTATACATGAATAATACCGTCGCATGGCGGTAACGATACTGAGTACTATAAGGAGGAAATTCAAATGGCACAGGTAAATAAGGATATGCTGATTGCTGATGTACTGAAGACAGACGAGAACATGGCAGGGATCCTGATGCGCGAGGGTATGCACTGCGTAGGATGTCCGGCACACCAGATGGAGTCTCTGGGCGAGGCTGCTATGGTTCACGGCATTGACCCGGATACACTGGTAGCAAGACTGAACGCATTTCTGGAAGCAAGCCAGGCGTAAGGGTCGGCGGATATATAAGAAATATGAGACACTGTAGCGGATGTTACAGTGTCTTTTCTTATGTAATAGGAAATTCCGATGGAATCCCCTATTACATAAAAAACACTATCGGATTCTATTTCCCGGGAATTTATTTTACAAATTTTTAAGAAAATCGGACCTTCGTTTTTCTTGACGTGACAACCCGGCCTGACATATAATGAATCCAGATCCCGACCGACTGGTCGGTCGGAAATTCGATTAAGAGGAGGAAAACCATGAAAAATAAGAGCGTACTGGCGCTGGGTCTTGTGCTGACTATGAGTGTATCTATGGTAGGCTGCGGCAGCAGCAAGAAGACCGAAACAGAAAAGGTAAATGTGGAAGTACAGACGCCCCAGAGCGGGGAAGTTACTTTAGATACTGATTACATAGGAAGCGTCTCCCCGGAGCAGCAGGTCTATGTGGTGCCGCTGGTATCCGGAACCGTCACCCAGGTGAATTATTCCGTGGGTGATACGGTAAAGGAAGGCGACGTGCTGTTCAAGATCGACGACGAGGCGGCACAGCTCCAGATGGACAATGCCAAGGCGACCTACAGCCAGGCACAGGCGGGCGTCAACGTGGCGACAGGTGGTTCCAGGCATCTGCAGAATTATCAGACCGAGCAGGGCATCGATACCATGGAGGATAACCTGGATAAGGTGCGGGACAGCATCAAGGATATGGAGAGCCAGATCAGTGAGTTGGGTGATAAGGAAACACAGCTCAGTCAGGCGGTGACCGGAGCCAAGGCCCAGGCAGACGCGGCAACCCAGGCACTTGCCCAGGAACAGGTAAAGCTGGATAACTTAAATGCGGAATTAAAAGCCATTCAGAATCCGGGAAAGGATGAAAATGATGTCGATATTCCGGTAGATACAGCAGCAGAGGCGGCCAAGAAAGTGGAGATTCAGGCTCAGGAGCTGGAAGTAGCCCGAGCAAAATTAGCAGCGACTACTGCAGATGGAAAGCTTTCAGACGCCCAGTCCGGCCTCTCTCAGGTCCAGTCCGGTAAATCCCAGCTGGAAAGCGCCCTGGAGAGCACCAAGAGCCAAAAAGAGACTCTGAAAGACAATCTGAAAACGACAGAGAAAACATATGAGATCACCAAAAATGAGGTCTATCCCCAGACCGATGCCACCTATTCCGCACAGCTGGCCCAGGCCAATGTAGCCCTGGAGTCCGCCCAGTATCAGCTGGATATGTACACCGTCAAGGCACCCATTTCCGGTCAGATCGAATCCATTTCCGTAGAGAAGGATTCCATGGCTTCTGCGGGCAGCCCGGCCTATGTCATTTCCAATAAGGATTCGATGACTGTTACCTTCAATGTGGCAGAGAAGGCCAAGAATGAGCTGCAGGTGGGCGACGCCATTGAGGTAGAGCGAAATGGCGAAACCTTTGCCGGAACCATCACGGAGGTGGGAACCATGGCAGGACCGCAGACCCGTCTTTTCCAGGTAAAAGCTTCTGTCATCGGATCCGGAGATAAGCTGCCCAGCGGCGTGTCCGTCAAGGTGCATGCTACCACCCAGAGGGAAGAGAGCAGCCTGGTGATTCCCTATGACGCGATTTATTTCTCCGCAGGCAGCGCCTATGTGTATTGTGTGGAAGACGGAAAGCTTGTGAAAACCCCGATTACCGTGGGCCTGATGAATGATAACGAGGCGGTTGTGGCGGACGGATTAAACGGGGAAAGCCAGGTCGTAACTACCTGGTCCTCCAAGCTTAGAGACGGCGCAGAGGTTGTGGTGAAAACAGAGGCGGAGGATGCGGAATAAATGAGTCTGACAAAATTTTCCTTAAAAAGACCGGTCACGACCCTTCTGGTTGTCCTTGCGCTGGCAGTATTCGGTATCTCGTCCCTTCTGGGCCTGAGACTGGAGCTGATGCCGGATATGGATATGCCGGTGATGATGGTTATGACCATTTATCCGGGAGCGGATCCGGAATCCGTAGAGGAGCTGGTAAGCTCTGAGATAGAAGGCAAGGTGGGAGCCTTAAGCGGTGTGGATTCCGTTACTACCTATTCCCAGGAGAACAGTTCCATGGTTCTCCTGCAGTATGATTACAGTGTGGATACCAACGACGCGTATCTGGATCTGCGCGCGGCACTGGATTCGGTGGAGCGTTCTCTGCCGGATGACTGCCAGAGCCCCATCGTTATGAAAATGGATATCAATTCCATGCCCAGTATGATGTATTCCTTAAGCACCACCGACGGCAGCGACGTTCTCTCCCTGGCCAATGACGAGATTGTGCCGGAGCTGAAGGCGGTAAGCTCGGTGGCCAGCGTGGAGGTCAGCGGCGGTCGTGAGAATTATATCCAGGTGAAGCTGGACGAGGAGGCCATGAATCAGTATGGCCTGACTATGAGCAGCATCGCCCAGTTTATCGCGACCACAGATTTTACAGTCCCCATCGGCTCCCTGGAGCAGGGTACGCAGTCCATCAGCGCCATCAGCACGGCGGATGTGACCACGGTAGAGGATCTGCGGGAGATTCCGTTGTTTACCGCTACCGGCAGTATGATTCACCTGTCGGATGTGGCGGACGTGCAGTGGTCCCAGAAGGATCCGGACAGCATCAGCCGTTATAATGGCGAGGAAACCCTGACGGTCAGCGTTACCAAGAACCAGAGCGCAAGTACCCTGGGAGTAGTGCGGGACGTCAGAAAGACCATGGAGCGGCTGCAGAAGGAGCATCCGGGACTGGTGGCGACAGCCTCCTACGACGCGTCGGATATGATTCTTCTGGCTGTAAAATCAGTAGGAAGCACGCTGCTCATGGGTGTCATCCTGTCTATGCTGGTGCTGTTTATTTTCTTCGGCGACGGGAAGGCCAGCCTGATTGTAGGAAGCGCCATGCCCATCTCCCTGCTGGTGACGGTGATTGTCATGGCCGTGGCAGGCTTTTCACTGAATATCATTACGCTGGGCGCGCTGGTGATTGCCATCGGTATGATGGTAGACAGCTCCAGTGTGGTACTGGAGAGCTGTTTCCGGGCGAAGGATAAAAAGCCGGGCTTTCGGGAGGCTGCGGAAATCGGTACCAGAGGTGTGGCAGGCTCTATCGTGGCTTCTACGATTACCACAGTCGTGGTATACCTGCCTCTGTGTATCCAGACCGGACTGACCGGACAGATCTTCGGACAGCTGGGCTATACGATTATCATCGCCATGCTGGCATCCCTGATTTCCGCGCTGACTCTGGTTCCTCTGTTCTTCTGTATCTTTAAGCCGCAGGAGAAAAAGGAACTGAAGCTGAACGGATTTCTGGATAAGGTTAAGGAGAAATATGACAGGCTGGAGCGGAAGCTCTTGCATAAGAAGAAGCTGAGCGTTCTGGTGGCGGTGGCGCTGTTAGTTATGTCCTTCGGTCTGGTGGCGCTGATGAAGGTGGAGCTGATGCCGGCCATGGACGAGGGAACCATTTCCGTGGCGGCTGCCTTCCGCAGCGGTACCAAAGCAGAAGAAGTAGATAAAAAAATGCAGGAGATCGAGGCTATGGTGGCTGCCCATGAGGATGTGGACAGCTATACCCTGACGTCCTCTAAGGGCTCCGGCAAAATCTCCGTTAATCTGAAGGAGAATCGGAAGATGTCCAGCCAGGAGGTGGCAGATGAGTGGCTGGAGGAGACGAAGGATATGACCGGCGTACAGTTGGATATCACCGTCAGCAGCCAGATGTCTACCATGATGCTCACGTCAAGCGGCGGAAGCGTAACCCTGGCTTCAACCAATCTGGACGATCTGAAGGAAGCGGTTTCTGCCCTTCAGGAAAAGGCCTGGAATATTCCGGGCGTGTTGAATGTGTCCTCAGATGCCGGTGAAGGCGCTACCCAGATCCGGGTGGTAATTGATCCGTTGGACGCTATGGCCCATGGTATGACGCCCATACAGGCAGCAGGGGGGCTCTACAGTATGATCAGCGGAACCGAGGCCATGACCATTACGTCAAATGGCGAGGAATACAGTGTCATGCTGGAGTATCCGGAAGGCACCTACACAAAGGCGAGCGCGCTTCTGGACGCCTCCGTCGGCGGCGTACCGCTGTCAGAGATGGCGACCCTGCAATATACTGATTCCCAGCAGACCGTCATGAAACAGGACGGAAAATATACTACCACTATTACCGCCTCCTGTGTCTCAGAGGATACGGACGCGGTGGACGCGGCACTGGATAAGCTGGTGGCAGATACAAAGCTTCCGGATTCTGTGGAACAGACCAAGGACACCATGGATGAGATGATGACAGAGACCTTTACGGCCATCGGCAAGGCGATTGCGGCGGCAGTGTTCCTGGTATTCCTGGTTATGGCCATGCAGTTTGAATCTCCGAAGTATTCCCTGATGGTCATGCTGAGCATCCCCTTCAGTCTGATTGGTTCCTTCGGACTTCTGTTCCTTTCCGGACAGTCCCTGACCATGATATCCATGATGGGTATCATGATGTTGGTGGGTATCGTGGTAAATAACGGTATCCTGTATGTGGACGGCGTCCACGCCCTGATGAATGAGGAAGGACTGGGACTGGAGGACGCGCTGATTGAAAGCGGAAAGACGAGACTCCGGCCGATTCTGATTACTACGCTGACTACCGTTATTTCCATGATTCCCATGTCTCTGGGACTGGGAACCGGAACGGAAATGATGCAGAGCATGGGTATCATTATCATCGGCGGCCTGACGGCCTCTACGATTCTGATTCTTTTGTTAATGCCGGTATTCTATCTGATGGCTTACGGAAATAAAAAAGAAAAGGGGCCGAAAAAACCGCGGAAATGGAGGCTTAGAAAGCATGGAACTGCAGAAAACGAAGTCAATGCCTGAGCTGAAGCCCAAGGTAAAGGCCCTCTACGATGCAGTCCTGGAGCTTCTGAATGAAAATGCGGACGTCAATGCCCTGACCGTGGCGGATATTACGAAGCGTGCCGGTATCGGTAAGGGAACGGCCTACGATTATTTCAGCTGTAAAGAAGAAATCATTGCGGGAGCCATTATCTACGACGCCCAGACCCAGGGCGTGGAGAGCTGGGAAAGACTGGAAAATATTCCGGGCTTTGAAGAAAAGATCTGCTATTGCTTTCATTGGGTGGCAGAGTGTGTGCAGGAGCAGCGGGCATTTGCCAGGTTTCTGTTCCTGTCGGCCCATTCGGGAGCGGCTAAGGACGATATTATGAAGAAGCTGCAGAGCATGCTTGCGGAAAGCAGGCAGTGCGGCGATATGGGGCCCATGATGATTCTGGGAAAGCTGTGTGACTGCGGCATGCGGGAATGCTATATCCGGAAGGGGCTCCCGAAGCAGGCGGCGGTGTATATGCTGCTTGGCAGCCTGACCTCTCTGGTGATGTATCTGGGAGAGGAAAACCGGACCGGGGATTTCTGCCCGGAGGAGATGGGAAGTTATCTGTGCGAGGGCTTCCTGCAGGCGGTGAAATAAGGGCAAAATAATAGAAGAAAGAAAACGGTCTGTGCTTTACTGTCACGGACCGTTTTGCTATAATAGAACCGGTGGTTTTAGAAAAAACGCATGGAAAATGCAGCAGGAGGTATGAGGTATGCTTTTGGAAAAACTGGAGCAGGAGGGTATCAAGAAGGAGCTGGAAGCCCTCGGATACAACTGTGAGGAGATCTTCGGCGGTCTGAAGGAGGAGACGGATCGGCTGTACGCGTCCTATTCCTGGCAGAAGATTCCCTGTACGGTAGAAGGAATCCGGGAGTATGTGATTCACGCGGTTCCGCCGAAGGAGCTTCGGGAGAAAGACTATCCCTGGGAGGAGTGGTTTATTCAGTTCGATGAACCGGTACACCACGTATTGTTTATGCACGATCAGGAGATCTGCAATGCGGAAGCGCCGATTCCGGAAGGAGATACACAGCATCCGGCGGAGATTTGCGGAAGAACCTGGTACTATTACGACGATAAGAACAGTTATCCGCATTTCGCGGGAAAGGCAGAGCCCCGATAGGGTCCTGCCTTTTTCTTAAGAAATTCAAAAGATTCTTAAAAAACCCGGTATCTTCTTGAACTCACTGGAATATAATGCTAGAGTATGATTTAGTATCCCATCCGCTGTGGAGGGGGAAATGACAGGAAGCAGCAGCGAAAGAGGAGAGATTTTATGAAAAAGAATAGCGGAGGAATCCGGACAGTGATTACGGCGGGCATTTTGCTGGTATTGGTGATCGCGGCAGCCTGGACATGGAAGCAGAAGAAAGCGGACGAGCCTGCGGATGCAGAGATTAAGATAGAAACGCCGGTTTCAGAGGAAGAGGCGCCGGTGGAACCGGTATCAGAGGTGACGAAGACGCCAACAGAGGCGGAACCGACGGCAGATCCGTCCGCAGCCGATGAGGTTGCCCGTCAGGAGCAGGAGAAAAGTACTTTTGTGACAGATTATGAGAGTGAACCATTGTTATCTGCCACACCAATTAAATATCTGAGCCTGGAGGTGGGAGGAACCGACGATGAGATCCGTCTGAACTGGATGTCGCCCAGCAGCAGTGCCGGGCAGGTCAGCTGGTACACGGTGCAGAATGGTGATTTTCAGATGGTGACGGCTAATTGCAGTTCGTCCCGGACTATGCCTGGATATTATGTAAACAAAGCGACTGTGACCGGACTTCAGCCGGGCATGACTTATGCATATAAAGTGGGAAATGACGCGGGCGGCTGGTCTCCGGAATATCGGTACACCGTGCCGGAAGGCGATACAAAGGAAGGGTTTACTTTCCTGGTGACTTCCGACGCGCAGATTGGTCAGGATCAGTATCAGGAGGAAGAGGTCAGCATCGAGGACTGGGACAAGGTGGTGACCCGGCTTACCAGATATGTGCCGGAAGCGCAGTTCCTGGTGCATACGGGCGATCAGGTAGCCCAGTTTGGCAATCCGGAGGAATACAGCGGTTTTCTGGATCATCTGGGACTCTACAGGATTCCGCTGGTACCGGTGACCGGCAATCATGACGTGGCCAACAAACAGATTTCCGAGGAATTGGGCTACGGCGGCGGACCGTATTTTTACGAACATTTCAATGTGCCGAACCGCTCCGAGGAGTACGGTATGAGTGAATATGATAAGGATGGAGATTATTATTTCATCCGGGGAAATGTATTATTTATCGTGCTGAACAGTACGACCAATCAGCCGGTGGACATTCACGAGGAATATGTTCCCAAGGTTATCGCCGAGCACCCGGATACCCGGTGGCGTGTTATCATCCAGCATTATCCGGCCTACAGCAGTGTGGCGAAATATCAGGAACGCATGGATTCTCAGCTTCGGTATTCCCTGGGTTATATCTGTGAGGATAATGATATTGATCTGGTGATTACCGGTCACGATTCCATCTATTCCCGTTCTGCTTTCACAAACCGGCGCTGTGAGAGATACGACAATTATGATTATTCCACAGGCGGGGTGGCGGTCAACCCGGAAGGAACCATGTTTGTGGTCTGCGGAACGTCCAGCGGAAGCCTGTATCAGGCAGCGACACCCAACGAAAATCTGGTATTCCAGAGTCAGGCGCAGGAGCCTACGGCCATCCGCTTTGATGTGACAGATACGGAGCTGCATCTGCGCGCCTATACCGTAGACAACTGGACCGTCTGCGACGAGTACACAATCCGCAAAGAATAGTGCGGAAACCTTGACAATCCGCGGAAAGACTGCTATATTTACCTACAGTTAGACTGGATAGAATAACATAAAGGCGGAGAAAAAGAGGAGTACGCGGGACGCACGTCAAAAGAGAGGACAGCTCATGGGCTGAGAGGCTGTCGTGGAAGGGTCGCCTGCGGAAGGTAGCTTTGGAGCCGGAATGGTGAACGGAGGTTTTATTAACCATTCACGCCCGACCAGCGTTAAAGGGTGAGAGATATGAAGCGGCAGTGTCGCTTCATAAAGTAAGGTGGTACCGCGCACAAGCGCCCTTTCAGGATAAGAGAGGGCGCTTATTTTTTTCGACTGGTTCAAGAAGCGAAAGAAAAATGAAGGAGGAACAGAATGAAAGAGTTGGCAAAGACCTACGATCCCAAAGCAATGGAGGATCGTATTTACGGAGAGTGGCTGGAGAAAAAGTATTTCCATGCAGAGGTGGATCGGAGTAAAAAACCGTTCACGATTGTTATGCCGCCTCCCAATATCACAGGAAAGCTGCACATGGGACACGCACTGGACAATACCCTGCAGGATATCCTGATCCGTTACAAGAGAATGCAGGGCTACAATGCGTTGTGGATTCCGGGAACCGACCATGCTTCCATTTCCACAGAGGTTAAGGTCATCAACCAGCTGAAGTCAGAAGGTATCGATAAGAATGAGCTGGGCCGCGAGGGCTTCTTAAAGAGAACCTGGGAGTGGCGGGAAGAGTATGGCCGCACCATCGTAGATCAGCTGAAGAAGATTGGCTCCTCCTGCGACTGGGACAGAGAGCGCTTCACCATGGACGAGGGCTGCTCCAAGGCCGTACAGGAGGTATTCCTGCGCCTGCATAAGAAGGGCTATATCTATAAGGGATCCCGTATCATCAACTGGTGTCCGGTCTGCAAGACCTCTATCTCTGACGCAGAGGTAGAGCACGAGGAGCAGGCAGGTCATTTCTGGCACATCAATTACCCGATCAAGGGCAGCGACAAGTTTGTAGAGATCGCTACCACCAGACCGGAAACCCTGCTTGGCGACAGCGCCCTGGCAGTAAACCCGGATGACGAGCGGTATAAAGATATCGTAGGTAAGACCGTGATCCTGCCTCTGGTAGGCCGTGAAATTCCGGTTATCGCAGACGCTTATGTAGATAAGGAGTTTGGTACCGGCGTGGTAAAGATTACCCCGGCACACGACCCTAACGATTTTGAGGTAGGAAAGCGTCATAACCTGCCGGAGATCAATATTCTGAACGATGACGCCACCATCAATGAGAACGGCGGCAAGTACGCAGGCATGGACCGCTACGAGGCACGGAAAGTGATGGTAGAGGAGCTGAAGGAGCAGGGACTTCTTGTGAAGGTGGCAGACCATGTTCACAATGTAGGAACCCATGATCGCTGCGGCACTACTGTAGAGCCCATGATCAAGCAGCAGTGGTTCGTGAAGATGGAAGAGATGGCAAAGCCGGCTATCGAAGCAGTGAAGAATGGCGACCTGACCTTCGTTCCGGAGCGGTTTGACAAGACTTATCTGCACTGGTTGGAGAATATCCGCGACTGGTGTATTTCCCGTCAGCTCTGGTGGGGACACCGGATTCCGGCTTACTACTGCGACGACTGCGGTGAGATTGTGGTAGACCGCGAGATGCCGTCCGTCTGCCCCAAGTGCGGCGGAACCCATTTCACACAGGATCCGGATACCCTGGATACCTGGTTCTCCTCTGCGCTGTGGCCCTTCTCTACCCTGGGCTGGCCGGAGAACACCGAGGATCTGGATTATTTCTACCCCACCGATGTACTGGTAACCGGATACGATATCATCTTCTTCTGGGTAATCCGTATGGTATTCTCAGGCTATGAGCAGACCGGAAAGTGTCCGTTCCATCATGTACTGATTCACGGATTGGTGCGGGATTCCCTGGGACGGAAGATGAGTAAGTCTCTGGGAAATGGTATCGACCCGCTGGAGATCATCGATCAGTATGGCGCAGACGCCCTGCGTTTCACCTTGGTTACCGGCAACGCGCCCGGCAACGATATGCGTTTCTATATGGAGCGCGTGGAGGCCAGCCGTAACTTTGCCAACAAGATCTGGAACGCTTCCCGTTTTATCATGATGAATGTGACTGCTCTGAAGGAAAATGAGCACGAGCAGAGCGAGTATTCATTTTCAACGGAGCAGTCAGCGACGGACCGCAGGTCTGGAGCTTGCGTAAAAGAAATGGATCTCACACAGCTCACCGGCGCGGACAAGTGGATTCTGTCCAAGGTGAATACCCTGGCGCAGGATGTGACTGCGAACATGGACAAGTTTGAGCTGGGTATCGCGGTCCAGAAGCTCTACGACTTCATCTGGGAGGAGTTCTGCGACTGGTACATCGAGATGGTGAAGCCGCGTCTCTATAATGAAGAGGATCAGACCAAGGCGGCAGCCCTGTGGACCCTGAAGACTGTTCTGACCAATGCCCTGAAGCTTCTGCATCCCTATATGCCGTTCATCACCGAGGAGATTTACCGGAATCTGACCGGCGAGGAATCCATCATGATTTCCGCATGGCCGGAGTTCAAGGCTGAGTGGAGCTTCCAGAAGGAAGAGGCGGAAGTGGAGCTTATCAAAGAGGCTGTCCGTTCTATCCGTAACGTGCGTTCTTCCATGAACGTACCGCCCAGCAAGAAGGCTCACGTGATCGTAGTATCCGAGAAGCCGCAGGTGCGGGAGGTATTCGAGGGCAGCAAGGCCTTCTTCGGTACCTTAAGCTATGCAAGCCAGGTAACGGTTCAGGAGGATAAGAGCGGTATCGGTGAGGACGCGGTTTCCGCGCTGATTCCGGACGCAGCCGTTTATATGCCCTTTGCGGAGCTGGTAGATCTGGAAAAAGAGATTGAGCGTCTGAAGAAAGAGGAGGAGCGTCTGACGAAGGAGCTGGCCCGTGTGAACGGTATGCTGAGCAATGAGAAGTTTATCAGCAAGGCTCCCCAGAGCAAGATTGACGAGGAGAAAGAGAAGCTGGAGAAGTACACCCAGATGATGAATCAGGTGAAAGAACATCTCGCAGCGCTTGTGAAATAAGAATAGAGAGGAATTTATGAAAAAGTTTTTACAAAAGGTTAAGGCCTGCGGCGCAGTAGTGAAGCGATTCATCGGGCGCTGCGCGGCCGTCCTGAAAAAATGGAGTGAGGGGTGCAGCAGTCGGATGGAAAAGCCGGTAGCTATCGCTAACCGGTTTTCCCTGGTGCTTCATGCGGTTATGTCGGCAGGAATCTATTTCATTATGGAAGCCATGTCCCGCCATTCCGCACTGGAAGCATGGAATTTTATGACAGGAAGTCCGAAGGTATTTGCCTATAATACCTTTATGATTTTCATGACCTTTATGATTGTATACCTGTTCCGGCGGCGTATCTTTGTGCGTCTTCTGATTACGGCCTTCTGGATATACCTGGGCTATATGAACGGAACGATACTAAGCAGCCGCGTTACGCCGTTTACCGGACAGGATCTGCATCTGATTACCGACGCGCTGGACGTGGTAGGTCTGTATATGTCGCCGTTGAAGCTGATTACCCAGGTGGGCGGCGTCGTGCTGGCGATTCTGGTGCTGATTCTTCTGTGGAAATTCGCGCCGAAGTATCAGAAAAAGATAAAATGGCCTTTAAGCATCGCAGGCGTGATTATCGTGCCGGTGCTCTTTGCGGGAAGCACGAAGCTCTGCCTGGAGCAGCGAGTGCTGTCCACTTATTTTGGAAATATTGCGTTTGCTTACCAGGATTACGGCCTGCCCTACTGCTTTTTCTGCAGCCTTCTGGCCACCGGTATGAGCGAGCCCTATGATTATTCCAAGGATACCATTGACAAGATCGTGGAGGATGACAAGCAGACAGCGCTGAGCGAGGATAACGATACAGAGAAGCCCAATATCCTGATGCTGCAGCTGGAGACCTTCTTCGATCCGACGACCGTAGAATGGCTGGAGTTTTCTGAGGATCCCATTCCGAATTTCCATCGGCTGATGCAGGAGTATTCCTCCGGCGCGTACAAGGTACCGTCTGTGGGAGCCGGAACGGCCAATACGGAGTTTGAGTCCATCACCGGTATGAACCTGCGGTATTTCGGACCGGGTGAGTATCCGTACAAGACAATTTTGAAGAAGACGACCTGCGAAAGCGTCGCGTATGACCTGCGGAATCTGGGTTACGCGACCCATGCGATTCACAATAATAAGGCAACCTTCTACAGCCGCGCGGACGTATTTAAAAACCTGGGCTTTGATACTTATACGTCCAAAGAGTATATGGATGTGTCCAATACCACAGCCAACGGCTGGCTGAAGGACGAGATTCTGGTGGATCAGATTCTGGACAACCTGAAATCCACGGCCCGTCAGGACTTTATTTACACCATTTCCGTACAGGGACACGGCGAGTATCCCACAGAGAAGGTGCTGGAGGATCCGGCCATCAAGGTGACCGGCGCGGCCACCGAAGAGAAGAACAATCAGTGGGAGTATTATGTAAACCAGCTCCATGAGATGGATCAGTTCGTAGCGGATCTGATTGACGCACTGGATAATTTCGGTGAGAAATACGTGCTTGTTATGTACGGCGACCATCTGCCGACTCTGGGACTGACGGTGGAGGACGTGACGAACCGTTACCTCTTCGACACCAGCTATGTGATCGTGGACAATATGGGACTGGAGAAGGTGGATCAGACCCTCTGCTCTTACCAGATAGCAGCGGAGGTTCTCGATAAGGTAAACATCCATACCGGAACCATGATGCAGTACCACCAGAACCGCCGTAAGACGAAATGGTACTTACAGGATATGGAGCTTCTGCAGTATGACCTGCTGTATGGCAAGAAATATGCTTACGGTGACGACGGCACCACGCCTTTCGAGACCATTGATATGCAGATGGGCATCCATCAGCCGGAGATTACGCGTGTGATTTCTCTGCCGGATGAAAATAAGGTGTATGTATTCGGCAGTAATTTTACGACGGCAAGCAAGATCTACATCAACGACGAGTGGCAGAATACCAAGTTTATCAGCAATCATGTATTGCAGGTGAAGAAGGTCAAGCTGACCGAGGACGCGCTGGTGTCGGTAAAGCAGTTGGCTCCGGGTAAGGCAAAGCGCGTCTTGAGCGAAGGCAATACGATGATGTATGTGGCTCCGGTGGCGGAGGAAGAGACGGGGGAAACCAATGAGAGCGGCGATACCACCGACATGGAAGAAAATGACGGAACCACAGATACAGGAAGCGAAGAAACCACCGGCACTGCGCCGGCAGACAGCGAAGCAGAAGGGACAGGAGCTGCACAATGATGACGTATCAGGAAGTTGTAGATTATATTGAGGAAACACCCAAATTCACAAAGAAAAATTCACTGGATCACACCCGGGCCTTTTTAAAAAGGCTTGGGAGTCCGGAAGACAGTATGAAGATCCTGCATGTGGCGGGCACCAACGGAAAGGGCTCCGTATGCTCTTTCCTGGCCTCCATCCTCCATGCGGCGGGCAAAAGCACGGGTCTTTTTACTTCCCCCCATCTGGTAGACATCAATGAGCGCTTTGTCATCGATGAGAAGCAGGTGTCGGACGAGGCATTTCTTATGGCCTTTCAGAAGGTCATGGACTGCGTCAATGAAATGAAAGAGGAGGGCTATCCACATCCGACCTATTTCGAATTGCTGTTTTTGATTGGCATGGTCATTTTCAGGGAGGCAGGCGTAGAGTATCTGGTGTTGGAGACGGGCCTGGGCGGACGTCTGGACGCTACCAATTCCATTGCCCATCCGCTGGTCACAGTGCTGACATCTATCAGCCTCGATCACACCGAGTATCTGGGTCATACGGTGGCGGCCATTGCAGGTGAGAAAGCAGGCATTATCAAAGAGGGTGTTCCGGTAGTCTATGACGCGTCCTGTAAGGAAGCGGAAGAGGTGATTCTGGCCAGGGCAAAGGAAATGCATGCGCCGGTCTATGGTATTCGTCCGGATATGTATAAGATTTTGGGTGCGACCGAGAAAAGCATTGATTTTTCTATAGATTGTGGGTATTATGATGGTATCAGTCTGTCGATTACCAGCGTGGCGGAATATCAGATGAAGAATGCTGCGGAAGCTGTGACAGCCATTCGTGTGATGGAGGGCGGTGACACGTTCACAGACGGGATTATCCGCAAGGGTATCTCCGAGATGCGCTGGCAGGGCAGAATGGAGACGGTGCTGCCGGGCGTTATCATCGACGGCGGGCACAATGAAGCAGGCGTGGAGGAGTTTGTAAAGACTGCAAAACGTCTGGAAAAGGACTTCCCGGTGACGCTTTTATTCGCAGCGGTGGGGGACAAAGACTATCGTCATATGATCGAGACCATTTGCAGAGAGCTGCGTTTGGAACGTGTTATCGTGACTGAGGTCGGCGGTTATCGCAGCGTGAATGTGAAGGAGCCTAAAGGACTCTTTGAGAAGTTCGGACAGAAAGAGATTAAGGCGATTCCGGATGTAAAGGAAGCGTTTGAAGAGGCATTAAGAGAAAAGGGCGACGGCATCTTATTCTGTGTCGGATCCCTGTATCTGGTAGGAAGCATAAAGAAGATATTACGGGACAAGGAGGACGGCAAATGATTGATTTTGAGGAAGAACTGAAGAAATTTCATCCGAGCCTGGAAGTGGAGCAGGTGGAGGATAATGTATACAGGAACAAGCCGAAGGACATGTCGGACCTGCTTGACGAGATGCTGAAAGAGATGAAGGGCGGACGCCGCCAGAGCTAGGATCGCGGATATCGGAGGAGAAAGCTATGCGCTGTGTGAAATGTGGAGCTACACTTACGGATCCGGGATACTGCAGCTCCTGCGGAACAGAGATCCATGTATACGAGAAAATTATCCGGCTGTCCAACACCTATTACAATAGGGGACTGGAAAAGGCGAAGGCGCGGAGCCTGTCGGCGGCGGCAGAGGATTTGCGTTATAGTCTGGAGCTGAATAAGCATAATATACCGGCAAGAAATCTGCTGGGACTGATTTACTATGAGGTGGGCGAGGTGGTATCCGCCCTGACCGAGTGGATTATCAGCAAGAACCTGGAACCGGAGAAGAATATCGCTGACGAGTATATTCAGGCAATTCAGGAGAACCAGGCTCGGTTAGAGACTATTAACCAGACTATCAAGAAATACAATCAGTCTCTGCTGTACTGCCAGCAGGGCAGTGAGGATCTGGCGGTTATCCAGTTGAAGAAGGTGCTTTCACTGAATCCGAATCTGGTGAAAGCGCATCAGCTGCTGGCGCTCCTTTATATTAAGACGGAGGAGTACGAGCGGGCAGGACGGGAGCTTCGACGGGCGCTAGCCATCGACAGGACCGATAATATCTCCCTGTATTATCAGGCGGAGCTGGAGACTCTGGTCGGAAAGTCCGCAAGCCGCGGACAAAAAGCCGAAGGACAGAAAGAGAGTAAGGGAAATAAGAGTAAAGATCCGGACATTATCTCCTATACCAGCGGCAATGAGACCATTATCATGCCGACAGGATATAAAGAGAATACAGGCGTTAATGTGGTGTTGAATATTTTCATCGGACTGGTGGTGGGCGTGGCGCTGATGTGGTTCCTGGCGGTTCCGGCCAAGGTGAAATCCGTGCGTAACCAGACTGCGGCGCAGATCCGGGAATACAGCGATCAGATTACGGCGAAGCAGACGGAGATCAATAATCTGCAGAGTCAGTTAGACGAACTGAACGGCACGGGAGCCGACAGCTCGGAGAGCGCGGCGGAAGCCCCCGGCGGCAGCTATGAGATGCTGATTGACGCGTATACCAGCTTCCAGGCCGGCGATACGGATACCGCCACCACGGCCCTGGATAGCGTCAAAGCAGATGAACTGTCGGATAATGCCAAAGCCATCTATAATCAGATGTATGGAACGCTCCATGCGGACGATGTGAAGAATCTGTATGACGCGGGCGCTACGGCTTACGACGCAAAGAACTATGAGGAAGCGGTGACCAACCTGGTTCAGGTGGTGGCCATGGATGAGAAATACGACAACGGTTATGCCGTTTACTATCTGGCGCGTTCTTACGAGGCTTTGCAGCAGAATGACGAGGCCATTGCCATGTTCCAGAAGTTCCTGGATAATTACCCCGGAACATCCAGAGCGAAGTATTGTACCAGCGCTATCGCGCGGCTGGGCGGTCAGGTGCAGACGCAGAGTACGACGCAGACACAGGCCACGACTCAGGATCCGGCAACGGATACGGCCGCGCAGGATCCGGCGGCGCAGCAGTAGCGACACGCAAAATGTAAATTATAGGCTGAAGCACTCGCTGCTGAAACCGTGAGAACATGATACAGATGATAAACCCTGAAGTTAGGGACATAGGAATTGACAGAAATGTCGGTTCCTGTGTCCTTTTTGTTATTTTACGGGAAAAGAGCTGGCAGGGGCGGCCCATTTTCCATAGAAAGGAGTAAAAATATGGGAAAAGAGAGAATGAAGCTGGAGAAACAGACCCTGTATATCCGGGTGCCCATGGAGCTTGATCACCACAGTGCCGACGCCATCTGCCGCAGGGCTGACGAGTTGGTGCAGGCAAAGGATGTACGGGAAATCGTCTTTGACTTCTCGGAGACGGAATTCTGCGACAGCTCCGGTATCGGCATGCTGATGGGCCGTTATAAAATGATGCAGGCCCTGGGCGGAACCGTGCGGGCTGTGCGGGTAGGACAGCGGGTAGAGCGGATTCTGGTGCTGTCCGGGGTCAGAAAACTGATTCCGGTGGAAGAAATGCGAGGAGGTGCAAAGTGATGACAAATCGAATGAAGGTAGAATTTGACAGTATTTCTGCCAACGAGGCCTTTGCCCGGGTGACTGTGGCGGCCTTTCTGGCCCGGCTGAACCCCAGTGTAGAAGAGGTGGCCGATGTGAAGACGGCGGTCTCCGAGGCCGTGACCAACGCTATCATCCACGGTTATCAGGGGGAGGTACATACGATTACTATCGAAGGGGAGTTGGAAGGAGACTTACTGACCCTGCGGGTGCGGGACGAGGGTGTGGGCATCGCGGATATCGGACAGGCCATGGAACCTTTGTATACATCCAGGCCGGAGCTTGAGCGATCCGGTATGGGCTTCCTCTTTATGGAGGCCTTCATGGATGAAGTACTGGTGGAGTCGGAGCCGGGAAAAGGCACCTGCGTGACCCTGCGGAAGCGAATCGGCAGAGGAAAGGACTGACCCATGGATCGCACCGCTGAGTTGATTCGCAGATCACAGGACGGAGATAAAGAGGCAAGAGAGACACTGATACAGGAAAATATGGGACTTGTCCACCATGTGGTCCGTCGTTTTCTGGGGAGAGGAGCGGAGGCCGAGGATTTGACCCAGATCGGGGCTATCGGTCTGATGAAGGCTATCGAGCGCTTTGATCTGAGCTATGAGGTCCGGTTCTCTACCTATGCGGTACCGATGATAGCCGGGGAAATCAGGCGGTTTCTCCGGGATGACAGTATCATTAAGGTGAGCCGCTCCTTAAAGGAGCTGGCTGTGAGGGCCGCAAGACTTCGGGAAGAGCTTCTGATGGAGCAGGGCGGGGAGCCGGGGCTTGAGGAACTGGCAGCCAGGCTCAGAGTGGAGCCGGAGGAGCTGGCCCAGGCCTATGACAGCTGCAGTGAAGTGGAATCCCTGCACAAAATTATTTACCAGGGCGATGGCGAGGGCGTGAGCCTCATGGATCGGGTGGAGGAGAAAAAGGACGAGCAGGAAGCGATACTCACGCGGATGCTGGTCCACCAGCTTCTGGACACGCTGGAGCCGAAGGAGCGGCGGCTGATTGTGCTCCGGTTCTTTTGCGATAAGACCCAGGCCCAGGTGGCAGGTGAGCTGGGGATGACCCAGGTGCAGGTGTCCAGATTGGAAAAAAAGATTCTTACAGCCCTGAAAAAGCGGGCCGGATAGAGAAAAATATGGAAAAATCGAGAAAATCCGTAAAAAAACCTTGAAATATGCCATTTGACGGGCTATAATGTCCCCAGAAACAACGGAGTTTCAGAAAGGTAAGGATCTACCCTTCTGGAACTCTTTTTTTATTCAAGGAGGAGCATATTATGAAAAACAGATTATTCGCACTGACCGCAGCCGCTGTACTGGCTGTATCCCTGACCGCCTGCGGTTCCAAGGCAGAGGAACCAGCGGCAGCAGACACCAAGGCAGAAGCTGCTGAGGAGACAGCTTCCGCAGATACCACAGGAGAGAAGAAGGTTCTGAAGGTAGCCATGGAGTGCGGCTACGCGCCCTACAACTGGACCCAGCCGGATGATTCCAACGGAGCTGTTCCCATTAATGACAGTTCCGATTACGCATATGGTTACGATGTCATGATGGCAAAGAAGATTGCGGACGAGCTGGGCTATGAGCTGCAGATCGTAAAGCTTGACTGGGATTCCCTGGTACCGGCTGTTCAGTCCGGAACGGTAGACTGCGTGATCGCAGGCCAGTCTATTACATCTGACCGTCTGGAAATGGTAGATTTCTCTACCCCGTACTACTACGCATCTGTAGTCAGCCTGGTAAAGGCCGACGGACCGCTGGCAGATGCTAAGGGTATTTCTGATTTCGAGGGCGCTACCTGTACTTCCCAGCTGGGAACTATCTGGTATGATGTGTGCCTGCCGCAGCTCAAGGACGCGAACATCCAGCCTGCACAGGAATCCGCACCGGCTATGCTGGTAGCTCTGGAGAGTGGACGTACCGATCTGGTCGTAACCGACATGCCGACCGCAAAGGCGGCCTGCGTAGCTTACCCGGATCTGAAGCTTCTGGACTTCACGGATACAGATGATGATTTCGCGGTATCCGACGAGGAGATCAATATTGGAATCTCTGTACAGAAGGGTAACACCGAGCTCCTGGACGGTATCAACAGCGTACTGGCTGCGATGACCGTTGACGATTTCAACAGCATGATGGACGAAGCTATCTCCGTACAGCCGCTGTCTGAGTAAAGTAAAAATATGGGAAAATTGAAAGGGCGTAGATACGCCCTTTCGCGAAATTTACAGAGAAAAGTTTGGCGTAACTGTGAGCGTAAGAAACAGTTACATTTTTAGGAAAATAAAAGGGAGCTGTGAACATAAGATGTCCATATCAAATATGAGTTTTCTGGGGAGAATCGGATACCTGCTTCAGCGCTACGGTGCTTCTTATCTGAAGGGAGCCGGAACGACGCTGGTGATTGCTCTGGTATCCACGGCCATTGGCTGTCTGATTGGCTTTGTGGTCGGCGTAGTGCAGACTATTCCGGTGGATAAGAAGCGCGACAGTGCCGTGAAGCGGGGGCTTCTGCGGGTGGTGAAAATCATCCTGAAGGCCTACGTGGAGCTGTTCCGCGGTACGCCCATGATCGTGCAGGCAGTCTTTATCTACTACGGCCTGTCTCAGATATTTAATATTCAGCTGGGAATGTGGTCCGCTGCGTTTCTGGTGGTATCCATTAACACGGGAGCCTATATGGCGGAGTCCGTCCGGGGCGGTATCATCTCCGTGGATCCCGGTCAGATGGAGGGCGCCAAGGCCATCGGTATGACTCATGTGCAGGCTATGAAAAATGTCATCCTGCCCCAGGCCATCCGCAATATTATGCCGCAGATAGGCAACAACCTGATTATCAACATTAAGGATACGTCTGTATTGTCTGTTATCAGTATTGTAGACCTGTTCTTCGTACATAAGAGTGTGGCGGGCGCGCTGTATACCTATTTTGAGTCTGCGACCATCGTCATGGCTATATATCTGACCATGACCCTGGTGACTTCGAGACTCTTACTTCTGGTGGAGAAAAGGATGGACGGCGACGCCAATTACGAGCTGGTAGATACCATGGATATCGGCAATCAGCTTCGTACAGTCCGGGAAAATGACGGAGAAGGGAGACGCGGATAATGAGTGAGAAAAAACGGATTCTGCAGGTTTCCCATCTGCAGAAGAGCTTTGGAAATCATGCAGTTTTGAATGATATTGATTTTGAGGTATGTAAAGGGGATGTGGTGTCCATTATCGGCGCTTCCGGTTCCGGTAAGTCTACCATGCTCCGCTGCATCAATCTTCTGGAAGAACCGGGCGGAGGTGCGATTCTGTTTCACGGACAGGATATCACGGATCCGAAGGTCAATGTGCCGGCTTATCGTGCCAAGGTGGGTATGGTGTTCCAGAATTTCAACCTGTTTAATAATATGACGGTGCTGGAGAACTGTATCGTCGGCCAGGTGAAGGTGGCGAAGAAGAAGCCGGAGGAGGCCCGGGAGAGTGCGATCCGGTATCTCCGACAGGTAGGTATGGAGCCTTTTCTGAATGCCAAGCCCCGGCAGTTGTCGGGCGGTCAGAAGCAGCGTGTGGCCATCGCCCGGGCCCTGGCTATGGAGCCGGAAGTGCTGCTCTTTGATGAGCCGACCTCGGCGCTGGACCCCCAGATGGTGGGCGAGGTCTTAAGCGTCATGGAGGATCTGGCGAAGCAGGGGCTGACCATGCTGGTGGTGACCCATGAGATGGCTTTCGCGCGGGATGTATCGACCCATGTGATCTATATGTCCGAGGGCGTTATCGAGGAAGAAGGGACGCCGGAGCGGATTTTCGGGGCGCCGGAGAGTGAGAAGACGAAGGAGTTCCTGGCGCGGTTCCGGAATGCGAGTATTTGAAAAGTGAATATATAACGGACAAAAGACGGGGCTGGAATTGTCATTTAGGATTGGCGACGATTCCGGCCCCGCTTTTTGGTGGTTTGAGGTGTATATTTTTAGTGAATGGGAGCACACTATTTTTCAGAAATGAAACAGGTTGTTAAAGTTCTTGAAAGATACAGCCGGTCAGATGAACAGATGGTAAGCATGTTTAATGGTGATGGAGAAATTCTGTGGGGTAAAACTATAGATGAGAGCTTCGCCAGGCACAGCTTGAAAATCTTTTTGGAATAGAAACGGTAGAACTGTCAGAGGAAATTCTGGATGACTTTGGAGACAGGGAGTATATTCTGGAAAGAATTTCAAAGGAACTGAATGTGCAGTTTAACACCCACCGCCAGATTCTTCTTAAAACGCTGTATGCATATGTGGCACAGAACCGCAGAATGTTTGAGGATAATGATGGAATCTGTATGTATGGTACGACAGCATATCATGCAGTATGGGAAAAGATATGTGCAGAAGTGTTTGATAATAAGCTGAATACATCCCTGGGACAGTTAAAAATGCATGTTCCACTGGCAGAGGAATTTCAGAGTCAGAAAAAGGATTCACTGATTGATATTATCGAAAAACCAATTTGGGAAGGTACAGATACAACTCAGACAGCAAAAGATACATTGATTCCGGATCTGATC
>QWCN01000966.1_pt1 | contig 48401 bp, 33 predicted proteins | sample 1972711 | NCBI WGS metagenome assembly QWCN01 (sample SAMN09866707, study PRJNA288562) | Human gut metagenome isolate term1_stool, whole genome shotgun sequencing... | isolation source: gut | host: Homo sapiens | place: USA: California
AGAGAGAGAGAGAGAGAATTTCTTTACAATACATGTGGATATATACTTTTTAGAGAAAAAAACACTTCCATTATTGCCTTTATAGACAGATCAGTCTAAAAATCATCCATGCAAAATCACGCGCAAGACGCCAAAGGCCGTGGCCGCCCGCCCAAGCAACGCGGCGACAAACTGCTGACCCGGGAAATGCTGGTCCACGTCGGGACGGAAGTGCTGACGGAAAAAGGCTATTCCGCAGTGGGGGTCGACGAGATATTGCAGCGCACGGGTATTTCGAGGTGTTCTTTCTACTACTATTTCAAGACAAAGGAAGGGTTCGGCGCGGAACTCATAGACCGCTACAGGCACTTCATCACGCAAAAGCTGGAGCGTTGCCTCTCTGACACGTCCCTGTCCCCGCTGGGCAGCCTCCGGACCTTCGTCGGCGAAGTGCGGGACGAGATGGCGCGGACCGATTGCCGTTCCGGTTGTCTGGTCGGAAAGCTGGCGCAGGAGGTCAACACGTTGCCGGAAAACTTCCGCGAGCAGCTTTCCGCCGTCTTCGCGGAGTGGCAGGCTGTTTTCGCACGCGGCCTCAAACGTGCCCAAGAGACTGGAGAACTATCACCGGAACTGGACTGTGCCTCTACGGCGGCCTTCTTCTGGTACGGCTGGGAGGGAGCCCTGCAGCGGGCCAATCTGGAATTGAACATCAAACCCGTCGATATCTTCATCGGCAATTTCTTTTCCCGGCTGACGGGATAACCCTACCGTCCCCATGAATCGGCAAACGGCCGAACAGCTTCCGGCGCCCGTCGATAACGCCGGGGTCTCCGGTTTTTGCCTCTATCCGGCCCACTCACACAGCCCGGCTTCCCGCCGCCGGCAACGTTTCAAAAAAGGATATGCCTCATGGCTCACGCGGACCCCGCCAGCGAACTGGCAACGAAGCCCCTCGGCAGGCTTCTTTTACGTTTCGCCATCCCGAGCATTTTTGCGCAGATCGTCAACCTCCTCTACAATATCGTCGACCGCATTTTCGTCGGCAGGATACCGGAGATTGGCCCACTGGCGCTGGCCGGGCTCGGCGTCGCCTTCCCCATCATCCTGATCATCTCGTCCTTCTCCTTCCTCGCGGGCATGGGCGGCGCGCCGCTCGCCTCCATCGCCATGGGGCGCGGCGACAATGCAAAAGCCGAGCGCATCCTCGGCAGTGCCTGCGTGTTCCTCCTCGTCATGTCGGTCGTGCTCACGGTGTTGTGCTTCTGGGCCATGCGCCCGATGCTGCTCATGTTCGGGGCAAGCGAACAGACCATCGGGTACGCGGTCGACTATTTTTCGCTCTACCTGCTCGGTACCCCTGCTGTGCAGCTCTCGCTGGGCCTGAACTACTATATTTCCTGCCAGGGCTTTGCCAAGACGAGCATGATGACCGTCCTCATCGGGGCGGCCCTCAACATTATCCTCGATCCGATCTTCATCTACGGCCTCGATATGGGATGCAAAGGCGCGGCGCTCGCCACGATTTGCAGCCAGGCCGTCAGTGCCGTCTGGATCTTCGCCTTCTTCTTCGGCAAACGCACGATTTTGCATTTCCGCAGGCAATACCTGCGGCTGGACCTCAAGGAACTTGTGCCCGTCATCCTGCTCGGCCTTTCCCCGTTCTTCGTCCAAGTGACGGACTGCATCGTCCCCCTGGTCATGAACGCCGGGATGCAGCAATACGGCAACGACTATTACGTCGGCACCATGACCGTCATGTTCAGCATCGAGCAACTGCTTCGCCTCCCCGCGGACGGCCTGTGCCAAGGCGCCGTGCCCATCATGAGCTACAACTACGGCGCGGGCAAACCCGAACGCGTGAAGAAGACCTTTTTCCTCATTCTGGCCTTTTCCTTCGGCTTTACCACCATCGCAAGCTGGCTCATCCTGCTCTTTCCCAAGACCTTCATCATGCCGTTCACCGATTCCCAGCGGCTCATCGAAATCACCATCCCCGCCATACGCATATACTTCGGGGGCATGATGTTCATCGGCGTCCTCTACGCCTGCCAGCGCACGTTCATGGCTCTGGGGCGCACCAAGCTCTCTCTCCTCGGGGCCATGATGCGCAAGCTCGTCATCCTGCTCCCGCTCTGCTTCATCCTCCCCAGGCTCGGCTACGGGACGGACGGCCTGCTTTATGCGGAATGCATCGCCGACGTTCTGGGCTCCGCCATTGTTTTTGCGATTTTCATTTGGAACTTCAAATCGATGCTCAAAACCCCCTAACGGTGTAAAAGGCCTTCACAGGCGTTTCGGCGTCCCGAGCGATTTCCTGATCCTTATCCTTATACGGCGTAAGGTCCAAAGCGGCAGGGGCGGAAGGCCGTTTCGAATCATTGGCAGAAGGGGCGGGCATGTTTTTCTCCTCCGCGCTTGACGCCCTCCCTTGAGTTACAGAGCGGACTCCCTTAGAATCATAGGACATACACTCTTCTTTGGAGATTCATCGTGAAGCCGCTTGCCGCCCTTGCCAAAGGTATCTGTCTGTTCTGCGCCATTTTCGCGGCACAGGCGATGGCCTTTGCTGATGTGGCGGAGCGGACGGCTCCTTTGCCCGCCGCCGAAGTTTTGATCATCAATTCTTTTCATTCCGGCCATTTCTGGGAATACAATATCATAAAGCGGATCTCGGAAGAGCTTGAAAATGCGGAAACGGGCTTCCGTATACGCCTGCATTGCGAATATCTCGACTATGAACGCCATCCTCCCGGAAGTCTGGATAACGAACTCGTAAGCCTGTTTGCCCGAAAATACGCCGGGGTATCCCTCAAAGCCATCATTGTAACGGATAACGACGCGCTGGACTTCATGCTCGCCCACGGGAACCGCCTTTTCCCCGGCGTCCCCGTCGTCTTTTGCGGCATCGCGGATCCTCCCGCAGAACTTGCCGAACGCCGGGCGCAGTATACCGGCATTCTGGAAAATTTCTCCATCCACCGCATCCTTGAATCCATTCCCCTCGTCCACACGGAAGCCCGCCATTTGGCCATCATTTGCGGCGACACGACATCCGCACGTACGGCATTGCGCCAGGCGGCCCCGGAGCTGGCCGCAATGGATCCGGGCATTACCGTCCGCACTCTTTCCGCGCTGCCCGCACAGGCCATGCGGAAAGCTCTTGAAGAACTGCCCCGGGATACGGTGCTCCTGAACTTCGGCTACTACCGCACAGCCGACGGCCAAAGCTATTCCATGAAGGAAAGCCTGCAACGGCTCCGCAGCTGGACCGACCTGCCCATGTATTCCCCGTGGAGTGGCCAGCTCGGTAAAGGGGTGCTGGCAGGGCAATGCGAATTCAACGAATTCCACGCCGTACATGCCGCGCGTATGGTCCTGTCCATTCTCGGCGGCACGCCACCGGATACCATCCCGCTGCTGCATGAACCGTCCCCACATCTCATTTATGATCATGCCATGCTGACACGGTACGGCATCAGAGAAAGCGACCTTCCGCCGGATTCGGTCATCATCAACCGCCCCCTTTCGTTTTATGAGCAGCACCGGGCCGCTTTGCTGCCGGCGATGACCGTCATGCTGGTCCTTTTCGGCATCATCCTGTTGCTCATGTATCTGCTCCGCGTGAAACAGCGTTCGGAAGCCCTGCTCAGACAGGAAAAAGCTGTGCTGGCCCAAGCGAACGCCCTTGAACGCCGCGGCCAGCTCGAGCGGCGTATGGAGGCCATCGGCCGCATGGCGGGAGGGATCACCCATGACGTGAACAATATCCTCGGAGGAATCGCCGCTTGCGCCCAGCTTGCCCTGCCTGAAATTCCACGTGAAAACCCGGCCCACGAGGACGTTTTGCATATCCTTGATGCCACTGTTCGCGGCAAAGATCTCATGAAGCAGATACGCATGACCGACAGCACCAAAACGCTGGATGCCCGTTCCGAAACGCCGCTTGTGTCGAAACTGATACGGGAATGCGCGGAAACGCTTCAGCCGCAGCTCCCTCCCCACATTTCCCTCAACGTGCGCAACGCCTGTCCCGAAGCGCGTATCCGGGCCGTATCCGTTGAGGTGCACCAAGTCCTCCTCAACCTGTGCCTCAACGCCATCCAGGCAATGCCGGATGGAGGCGAACTCACAGTTTCCGCCGGGCTCTACGCCGTGGAGCGGCACCGTTTCGGAGACGAGCTTGCCGAGGGCAGCTATGTCCGCATAGACATTTCCGATACCGGAAAAGGCATCCCATCGGGGCTCATGGAATTCATTTTTGATCCCTTCTTTACTACAAAACAGAAAAACGGGGGCAGCGGCCTTGGGCTCGCGCAAGTCCACAGCCTCGTCCAGCGTAACCGGGGAGCGGTGCGCGTGACCAACCGTCCCTGCGGCGGGGCCCTCTTTTCCGTATTCTTGCCGCATGTTTTTCCCTCTCCCGAACAGGATGATGCTGGCAAAGCAACCGGCAAGCCCCTCTCCGAAACGGTATCGCCCGTCGATTCCATCACGCAGCCGGTTAACGGTTTCCCCACGGGCCACCCCCGCACCGCGCCGCCCGGCGGCACAGCCGGGGAAATCCTCGTTGTGGACGATGATCCGGGCATACTCTATCTTCTTGAAAAGCTGCTGAACCAAATGCGGCTTTCCGTCGTCACCGCCGCTGATGCGGAAACGGCGCTGTCCCTGTTCGAGAAGGGGATGCATCCGGCTCTCGTCATTACGGATCAAAAACTGCCGGGTATACAGGGCATTGCCTTTGCCCGCCTTGTGCGGAAACGTTTTCCCCGGATGCCGATCATTCTTTGCAGCAGCTGTTCGGCCATGCATGACGCGCAACCATGCCAGATGGGAGCTGACGAGGACATACAGCGGTTCGTGAAGCCATTTGATCCGCAACGGCTGAAAGAGGCCGTGGACCGCGCTCTGCAACCCAAGACAGGAAGATGAATATGGCGCGCATTTTAGTCATAGACGATGATGAAACATTCTCCTACGTGCTCAAGCGTGCCTGTAGCCGCCAAGGCCATGAGGTGATGCTCTCCGCCTCGGCGTGCGAAGCGAAAGAAGCCAGTGCCGGCATGTTCGACATTGTTTTTTTGGACATCAGCCTGCCGGACGGCAACGGCTTGTCCCTCCTTCCCCTGCTCCTAGGCAGCGAAGGGCACCCTGAAGTCATCGTGATCACGGGACACGACAACCGTGACTGGCTGGAACAGGCACTTATGGCAGGGGCATGGGACTTCATCCGCAAGGACGACTCGCTCGACACCGTTTTCGCGGCTCTGGAGCAGGCGCTCCTTTATCATCAGAACCGCTGTGGTGCCCAGCTCTCCTCTTCCGGCCAGCGGACAACGCCCTTGAAGCGAAACAGGCTTGTCGGATCGGGTGCGGCCATCGGCCGTTGCCTGGAATCCGTGAGCCAGTGTGCCGACAGCGATGTCTGCGTTTTGCTCAGCGGGGAAACGGGGACGGGCAAGGAGGTTTTCGCGCGAACCATCCACGAAAACAGCGGCCGCCAAAACGGTCCCTTCATCGTCGTGGACTGTGCGGCCCTTCCCGAGAACCTTGCCGAAAGCCTGTTGTTCGGGCATGTGCGCGGCGCCTTCACCGGTGCGATTACACGTGAAAACGGCCTGATCCCCGAAGCAGACGGCGGGACGCTGTTCCTTGATGAAGTGGGGGAACTTCCCCTTTCGCTGCAAAAGGTCTTTCTGCGCGTACTTCAGGAAAAGCGCGTCCGTCCCGTGGGCTCCACGCAGGAAACCCCCTGCGATTTCCGCCTGATCGCAGCGACCAACAGAAATCTCGAACACATGGTGGAGGAAGAATCCTTCAGGCGGGACCTTTTCTACCGCCTTCAGACCGTCCACATTCCGTTGCCGCCCCTGCGTGAACGCCAGGAGGACATCCTGCCTCTGGCGCACCATTTTTGCGCCCACTTCTCCGAACTCTACGCCCTCCCCGCAAAGCAGCTTGCCACGGGGACGGCTACGGCGTTGCAGTTGTACGGCTGGCCGGGCAACGTGCGGGAACTGTGCGGAGCCATGGAGCGTTCGGTCCTCACCGCGGGGCGGGCTTCCGTCATTTTTCCCCAACACTTGCCCACAGGCATCCGCATACATGCCGCAACGCAGCGCCTGGCCGCGCTTTCCGTTCCAAAGCAAGAAAAGGGCTCCTCCGTTTCCGAATGCGGCCTCCCCTCCTATGCCGAGTTCCGCGAACAGGTATGGCAAAAGGAAGAAGGGCGCTATCTGGCCCGGATACTCGATCAGACAGGGGGAAACATTTCGGAGGCGTGCGAGGTGACCGGGCTTTCACGCTCACGGCTCTACGCCTTGCTCAAACGCCACGGCCTCACGCGCTGATGTCCTGAAAAACAGGATTTCGGAGGTCCCGCCGTCTTCTTATCCGGGATTTCCGCATTCGCTCCGGTCGAGAAGAGACGGTAACATACTGCTATCATAAAGGGGATCTTTGGAATCCTTCTTGCTTTGCGCATGGCAAAAACCGGGCGTCATACCCCGGCAAGGAGGAAATGATGAACAGATCCCAAAAGTTTCTCGGTATCACGCTGATGGCCTCGCTGCTTTGCGGTTTCGCACCCATGCAAAGCGAGGCCAAAGAGTACAAAATCGGAGGGATGTACACTTACGACTATCACGACGGGCGCCATGCGGACTGGGGAGAGTACGAGCTCCACGCCGCCAAGATGGCGATTGAGGACATCAACGCCTCCGGTATGCTCGGCGGAAACACGCTCAACATGCCGCCCGAGCTTGTCATCGATTACCATTGCTGGCCGGAAGGCGCAGCCGAAAAAGCCCGGTCACTCCTAAAACAAAATGTCGTCGCCCTTACCGGCGTGGATTGCAGCGGCCCCGCCGTCCTCATTGCCAAGGAGGCCGAAAAATTCAAGACTCCCGTGGTGTCCGTCGGCGCCAACGCCGCAAGCCTGAGCTCCCCCACCGAATTCCCCTACTACTACCGCAACGTGACTCCGAGCACCAAATATGAAGGCTACCTCCTTGAAGTGGCCAAGCATTATGACATCAAGGAAATCGCCCTGTTCCACACCACTGACGCATGGGGTTCCGGCGCTGCGGCGGTTATCCTGAACGAAGCCGCCAAGCTCGGCATTGAGGTGAAGGCCTCCTACGGCTATTCGCGGAATACGCCTGTCGAGGAAGTCCAAAAGAGGATGGCTGCGGTCAAGGAGTTGGGGATCAAAAGTATTTTTATCACCATGCCCACGCCTGATACGGTCATTGCCTTCCGCACGCTGACCAACCTCGGCATGAACCAGCCCGGCTACAGCCTCTTCGCCGCCGAGATGACCTCAGCCGACGAAAAGCCCGATGCCATCAACGGTGCCTTCGGCTATCTTGCGCCCATGACCAAGCTCGTGCCCAGCAAGGCGCTCGACGAATTCGCCGCCCGGTTTTCAAAAAAAATCGGCAAGAAGGTGGACATGAATTCCAAGGCGTTCTTCTACGGCGTGCTTTCCTATGATCACATGATGGCCCTCGGCCTCGCCATGAAAAACGTTCAAGATCAAAAGCTGGAAATGAATGGCGACACCCTTATGGCAAGCCTGCGCGCCTTGTCATTCGATGGCCTTTCCGGACGCCAGAATCTGGCCCCGGGTACAAACGACCGCGAGATCATGGCCGTGGAAATCATGAATTGCCAAGGCTACAAGGAAGACGGCAAAACCGTCCGCTTCGTTCCCGTGGGATTCGTTGATTCCGTTACCGGCAAGCTCACCATCGAAGAGGACAAAATCCTCTGGCCCGGCAAGACCAGTACTCCGCCCAATCGCTGATCTGACGCAATAGATTCTTGCAGAACAGCCGCCCGCAATACCGCAGGCGGCTGTTCTGGGGAATATGCTCCTCTCAACCACTTTCCGCTGCTCTAGAAAGAGCGCTCCCCAAAGAGCCTTCCAGAAGGCACGCCCGGCTTCCCTTCTCCCCTGCCGCATTCGTGAACGTTCCCCGTACGAGACAGGAAAAAGGGCGATGGGCTACGAGCCATTTCAAAGGACGTGGGGCAAAGAGTTGTGGGGAGAGCGGAGGGCGGCATCGCCCCAAAACAGAAAGGGCCCTACAGCTTTCGCTGTAAGGCCTTGAACTTTCTGGCTCCCCGGGACGGACTTGAACCGCCAACCTAGTGATTAACAGTCACCCGCTCTGCCGATTGAGCCACCGGGGAATGAGGCACTCGTTGGTGCGAAAAGAGGTCTATCGAAATGCCCTCCTTCCGTCAAGCGTTTTCTCCGTTTTTTCTGAAAAAACTTTTTGACCCGCGGCACGTCCTTGACTGTACAGCACAATTGGACTACGGCTTTGCGGATACAAACTGTGCGATCAGGTCCACAGGGCGCCACGGCCGGAGGGGGGGTCCCGCCGCCGCGGGCGGGAGGGCAACGCGAGAACGGAGAAACGGTCCCGCTGTCTCTAACCCGTTGGAACATTGCACGGCTTTCTTGTAGCATCGGTCACGCGCCGCAGCAGGAAGCCTGTCCGCCAAAGCCCCGTTCTCGCCGCCGGATACGACCGCGTTTCTTGCCGTCCGGAAACGCGGAAAATTGTCACCGGTCGCCAATCGCTATTTTAATTGATGGAGAGATTCCCTTGAGCAGCCCGGAAACTACGCACCACAAGCCCGTCAAGCTTGCTACCAAATCAGCCCACGCATCCTATTTCATGCCCATGCTTCAAAGCCTCGCCGATAAAGACGAGCTCAACGAAGTCGTCAAAAACTGCGTGGTCAAATCCTGCGAACTCATGGATGCCGGGGTCCCTCTTCATCTCAATGGATTCGTGAAGACGCATGACGCCGGAGCCATCCGAGCCGAATACGAAGCCTGTTCCGCCACCGAACTCGAAGAACTGAACGAGTCGTTCACCTGTGCCGGACGCATCATCTCCCACCGTTCCTTCGGCAAGGTCGCGTTTTTCCATCTTATGGATCGCAGCGGCCGTATCCAGTGCTATGCGTCCAAAGACCTCATGGGTGAGGAAGCCTACAAGAATTTCAAGAAGTTCGACATCGGCGACATCGTGGGCGTGCACGGGAAGCTTTTCCGCACCAAGACCGACGAGCTGACCCTCGCCTGTGATCAGGTCACCCTGCTCACCAAGTCGTTCCGGTCCCTGCCCGAAAAGCACAAGGGCCTCACCAACGTCGAAATCCGTTACCGCCAGCGGTATGTGGACCTCATCACCAATCCGAAGGTCCGCGACATTTTCCGCAAGCGCAGCAAAATCATCCGTACCTTCCGCGCCTTCCTTGAGGAACGCGGCTTTGTGGAAGTGGAAACCCCCATGCTCCACCCCGTGGCGGGCGGCGCGGCGGCGCGTCCGTTCATCACCCACCATAATGCGCTGGACATGGAACTGTACATGCGCATCGCGCCCGAACTGTACCTCAAGCGCCTCCTCGTGGGCGGTTTTGAAAAAGTTTTCGAGCTGAACCGCAACTTCCGCAATGAAGGCATCTCCATCCGTCACAACCCCGAATTCACCATGTGCGAATTCTACTGGGCCTATGCGACGTTTTATGATCTGATGGACCTGACCGAGGAACTGTTCTCCACCATTGCCACGGAAGTCTGCGGCAGCCCGATCATCACCTATCAGGGTACGGAACTCGACCTGACCCCGGGCAAGTGGCAGCGCCTCACCTTCCACGAATCGCTGGAAAAGATCGGCGGGCACTCCCCAGAATTCTACAACGACTTCGACAAGGTACTCGCCTACGTCCGCGAACGCGGGGAAAAGATCCTCAAGACGGACAAACTCGGCAAGCTGCAGGCCAAGCTTTTTGACCTCGACGTCGAGCCCAAGCTCGTCGCCCCCACGTTCATCTACCACTACCCCACGGAGATCTCTCCGCTGGCGCGCCGCAACAAGGATAACCCGGACATTACGGACCGTTTCGAGCTCTTCATCATGGGCCGCGAATACGGCAACGCGTTCTCGGAACTCAATGATCCCATCGACCAGCGTATGCGTTTTGAACAGCAGGTCCGCGAGAAGGCGGCCGGCGACGACGAAGCCTGCGCGATGGACGAAGATTACCTGCGCGCGCTGGAATACGGTATGCCCCCGGCCGCGGGCGAAGGCATCGGCATCGACCGGCTGGTCATGCTCCTGACCGACTCCCCGTCCATTCGTGAAGTGATCTTCTTCCCGCTGTTGAAGCAGGAATCCTAAACTCTATGCGTTTTGAACTCTTCGTAGCTTTGCGCTACCTCTTTGCTCGGCGCAAGCAGGCCTTCATTTATATCATTTCAGCCATGTCCGTGCTTGGCGTGGCCATAGGCGTCGCCGCGCTGGTCGTGGTTCTCGGCGTCTACAACGGGTTTACGACGGACATCCGGGATAAAATCCTCGGCGCGAACGCGCACATCATCGTTTCCGGTCCGCTGGCGGCGCTCACCGCGCCGCCTTCGGATGCGGACTTCGAAAAAATGCGCGGCGGCGAAGCCCCCGAACTCTCCGGCATGGCGGCTGTGCTCCGGCGCATCAACGCCACTCCCGGCGTCGTCGGCTCCACCCCCTTCCTCTACGCGGAAGGCATGTTGTCCTCCCCGAGAGGCGTCAAAGGCGTCGTCCTGCGGGGTATCGACCCCAAGACCGCGCCGGACGTCCTGACCATGCTGGACAACCTGAGCAGCGGCAGCGTCGCGGGTCTGAACGCTTCCGTGGAGGGCGCGCCGCCCGGCGTGCTCATCGGCAAGGAACTGGCGCAGCGCCTCGGCCTGGTCGTGGGCAGCCGCGTCAACCTCCTTTCGCCTTCCGGACAAAAGACCACCGCCGGTTTCCAGCCCCGCATCCGTCCCTACAAGGTTGCGGGCATTTTCCAGACCGGCATGTTCGAATACGACTCGTCGCTCGGGTTCATCTCCCTTGCGGCGGCGCGCGATCTGCTGGGCCTGCCTCCCGATCAGATTTCCGGCATCGAAGTCACCGTCAAGGACGTATACAAGGCCGATACCGTGGCCGCCGCCCTCCAAAAGGAGCTCGGCCCTCTGGCTTCCGTCCGGACATGGATGGACATGAACGCCAATCTCTTCGCCGCGTTGAAGCTTGAAAAAATCGGCATGTTCATCCTGCTGGCGATGGTCGTCCTCATCGGCTCCTTCTCCATCGTCACCACGCTGGTCATGCTGGTCATGGAAAAGACGCACGACATCGCCATCCTGATGTCCATGGGCGCGACCAAGGGGATGATCCGCCGGATCTTCATGCTTCAGGGCACGATCATCGGCGTGGTGGGCACCTTGCTCGGTTATGTGCTCGGCATAGGGCTGGCGCTCCTCCTCCAACGATACCAATTCATCAAACTTCCACCGGGGGTTTATACGCTGGATCACCTGCCCATCCTGCTCAATTGGGTTGATATCGTCGTGGTCGGCGTGTCCGCCATGACCTTGTGTTTCCTTGCCACGATCTACCCGGCGCGGCAGGCTTCGAGCCTTGAACCCGCCGAAGCCCTGCGGTTCGAATGATGGAACAGACAGCGTACGCGACCGCGCCCCCGGTGCTCTACGAGCTTTCCGGCGTCGAGAAGTCCTGCGAGGGACCTGCGGAGCGCATCACCATTCTGAAAAATATGGACCTGACCGTCCGCGCTGGCGAATCCCTCGCCATCGTCGGAGCGTCGGGATCGGGCAAATCCACCCTCCTCCACCTGCTCGGCGCGCTGGACACGCCGACCGCGGGCAAGGTATTGTTCGAGGGCAAAAGCCTGCCGGACATGACGCCCGTGGAAAAAGCCCATTTCCGCAACAAAAAGCTTGGGTTCGTCTTCCAGTTCCACCACCTGCTGCCCGAGTTTTCCACCGAGGAAAATGTGGCCATGCAGGCGCTCATCGCCGGGATGAACCGGTCGAAGGCGCTGGGGCTGGCACGGCAGGCCCTCGAACGCGTCGGGCTTTCCGACAGGAAGGATCACAGAGTAACCACCCTTTCCGGCGGCGAGCGTCAGCGCGCCGCCATTGCGCGGGCCATCCTGCTGGAGCCCCGCGTGCTGCTGGCCGACGAGCCGACCGGCAACTTGGACCAGCGGACCGGCGATTCCGTCGCCGAATTGCTTCTGGAACTGAACCGCACACTCGGCATGACCCTCGTCATTGTCACCCATAACCGTGAAATGGCGGGAACCCTCGGGCGCTGCCTCGAATTACGATCTGGAGAACTGTATGAAGAGATGCGTACTCGCGCTGCTGGCGCTGGCGCTGTGTAACCTGTTGTTCCACGGTACGGCTCAGGCGGCGCCCAAACAGGCGGCCTCGGATGCTGTCCGTGTGGCTGTGCTCCCCTTCCAGATCAATGGAGGGGCGGATCTCAACTACCTGAACGACGAGCTGCCCAAGCTGTTTGAGCAGCGGCTGGCCCAAAAGGGATTCAAGGTCATTCCGGCAAAGGATACGTTGCGCCTGCTCAAGAACCAGCAGATCAGCCAGCTCAATCTGGCGACCGCGCGCTCCATCGCCAGGCAGGCCGGGGCGAACTACGCCGTGTACGGCAGCTTCAGCAAGACCGGCGACGCGTTCAGCATCGACGCCCGCATGGTGGATGCCGCTGGACAGCAGGGGGCGCAGCCCTATTTCGTCCAGAAGCAGAACATGATCGAACTGCTCCCCGCCGTCGACGAGCTTGTCGACAAGATGGGCGGCGGCGCGGTCAAGGGCGACGCCATCACGGACATCCAGATCCGCGGCGTCAAGGTGCTCGACCCCGACGTGGTGCTGATGCGCCTGTCCACCCGCAAGGGGGATGTGGTTGATCCCTCCACGCTCAATGAAGAAATCAAGCGAATCTGGGATCTCGGCTACTTCAGCGACGTAAACGCCGACATCGAACAGGGCGGACAGGGCCGCGTGCTGGTGTTCACGGTCAAGGAAAAGCCCCGCATCGACGACGTGATCGTCAACGGTTCCGACGAAGTCAAAAAAGAAGACATTCTGGCGGCCATGAGCTCCAAGACGGGCTCCGTCCTCAACGACCGCCTGCTTGCCGAAGACATCCAGAAGGTCACCGAGCTGTACCGCAAGGAAGGCTTCTACCTCGCCGAAGTGAACTACCGCATCGAGCAGAAGGCCAACAGCGCCTCCGCCGTGCTGGTCTTCGACGTGAAGGAAGGCAAGAAGCTCTACATCAAGGAAATCAAGATCGAAGGGCTCCAGGGCATCGACGCCGGCGACCTCAAGAAGGAACTCGCGCTCCAAGAGCACGGCATCCTGTCATGGGTTACCGGAACGGGCGTGCTCCGCGAAGAATACCTTGAGCGCGACTCCGCCGCGATCACGGCCTATGCCATGAACCACGGCTACGTGGACATTCAGGTCGCCGCGCCGCAGGTGGACTACTCCGAAGACGGCATCACCGTCACATTCACCGTCAATGAAGGCAAACGCTACAAACTCGGCGAAATCGGCTTCAAAGGCGATCTCATCGACAGCGACGAGCGCCTGAAAGAAGTGATCAAGCTCGACGACTACAAAGATTCCAACGGGTATTTCTCCCTCACCGTCCTGCAGGACGACATCAAGGCCCTTACCGACTTCTACGGCAATTACGGCTACGCCTTCGCCGAAGTCGATGTGGATACCCCGAAGAACGATGAGGAAGGCATCATCAATGTCTTCTATGTGCCGCACAAGAAGCAGAAGGTGCATATCCGCCGCGTGGTCACGCAGGGCAACACCCGTACCCGCGACAACGTCATCTTCCGTGAATTGCGCCTCGCCGACGGCGATCAGTTCGACGGCTCCAAGCTGCGCCGTTCCAACGAGCGCCTGAACCGCCTCCGCTACTTTACGCAGGCCGACACCACCATTGTTCCCACGGACAAGGACGACGAGGTCGATCTCCGCGTCAACCTGAAAGAAGACCGCACCGGCGCCATCATGGGCGGCGTGGGCTACTCGACCTTCTACCAGTTCGGCGTGAGCGGCAGCATCCAGGAGCGCAACCTGTTCGGTCGCGGCTACTCGCTCGGCCTGCAGGGTTTCGTGTCCGGCAAGTCCTCGTATCTGGACCTGTCTTTCGTCAACCCGCGCATCTACGATACCGATTTCGGTTTCAGCAACAACAGCTACGCCATCTGGGAAGAATGGGATGACTTCAAGAAGAAGACCATCGGTAATACCATCCGCCTCTTCCATCCCATTGGCGAGTACACCTCGGTGTCCGTTGGCTACCGTCTCGACCGCTACACCCTGTTCGACATTCCCGACACGGCCTCCCGCGCCTACAAGGAATACGAGGGCAAAAACCTGTCGAGCGTCGTAAGCACCAGCATCACCTACGACTCCACCGACTCGCGCGAACGTCCCACGTCCGGTGTGGTGGGCCGCGTCTCTATGGAATACGGCGGCGGCGGTATCGGCGGTAACGACAACTTCTTCAAGCCTATCGGTGAATTGCAGTCGTTCCATACCCTGTTCCGCAACCCGAACCACATCTTCCATTGGCGTGGCCGCGTCGGCGGCGTGTTCGAAAACTCCGACAAGCCGGTACCCGTGTTCGACCGCTTCTTCATCGGCGGCATCGACTCCATCCGTGGTTACGACTCGGAAGACCTTGCCCCGCGCGATCCCAAGTACCATGATGAAATCGGCGGCGACCGCATGGGCTTCCTGAACTTCGAATACATCTGGACGTTCCATCCGGAAATGGGCATCGCCCTCGTGCCGTTCTTCGACATCGGCTACAACATCGACTCCAAGCAGACTTCCGATCCCTTCAGCGAACTGAAGAAGTCGGTCGGCCTCGAACTGCGCTGGCGTTCGCCTATGGGCGACCTGCGCTTCGCCTACGGCTTCCCGCTGGACAAGAACGTCAAGGGTGACCGCCCCGGCGGACGGTTCGAGTTCTCCATGGGTCAGTTCTTCTAAAAACAAGGGTGCGGGAAAGAAATACCTTTCCCGCACCCCTTCCGCTTTGCCCGCTTCTGTGCGGGCGGGCTTCTTTGACGCGGCACGGCCGCCCATCAGGACAGCTTCCCCTTCATGATCCTTATCGGTTCTCAGACTCCGCACAGATCATCCCCCGCCATCGGGCGTCTGTTCAGACCCCTTTTGGTCGCCTTTGCCCTCGCCCTGTTCGTGACCGCGTTTTCCGACGCGCACGCGGCTCCCTCCTTTGAACAGCAGTACGAGAAGGCCAAGCAGGATATGGAGTTCCTCAAGAGCGACTCCAAACGCGGCGGCTGGCGTGAGCCGTGGGAAAATCTCGCCCAGTCGTTTTTCGACCTCCACGAAAAATATCCCCGCTGGCGGAACCGCCCTGCGGCGCTCTTCCGTTCGGCGTTGGCGATGGAGGAGCTCGCCAAGCGTTCCATGCTGCGGCAGGACGCTCAAGCCGCTGTCGAACGGTATGGGGTGTTCCTCAAAAGCTACGCCAGCCATGTGCTGGCCGACGACGCGCTGTTTGGCATTGCGCGTATCAAGGCGGAACGGTTCAACGATTTTTCCGGAGCGCAGGAAGCGCTCAACACCATCCAAAATCAATATCCCCGGGGTGATGTCGCACCGGAAGCCAAGCTCTACGCCCAGCGCCTCAAGGCGGCGCTGGAAGCGGCCAAAAGCAGCACGCCGGGCAAAAAGACGGCGGCGCTTCTGACCGACATGAAATGGGAAAACCAGAAGAATCTGGCCGTCATCACGCTGGAGTTCGATCGCCCCATCATCTGGTCCATCGACACGCAAAGCGGCAGCAAGAAAAACGACATCCCCAGCAGGATGGTTGTGGATCTCATGGGCGTCAATCCGGCTTCGACGATCCGCCCCGGCATCAAAGTGCAGGGCAGTTCCCTCCGCCGTATGCGCCTTGACTTGTCCGCTCCCGATAAAACCCGGCTTTTGCTCGATTTCAGGCAGGTCAAACGCTTCATGGTCAAAACGGAATCCTCGCCGTTCCGTATCGTCATCACGACCTCGGCCACGGACGCCGCTATGCCTCGCGGCATCTCGTTCGGCCAGGGGCTGCAATCGAGCGATCCGCTTTTCCGGTTCGCCACCCGATCCATCATGATCGATCCCGGCCACGGCGGCAAAGATCCCGGAACAGTGCACAACGGCGTCATCGAACGTGAAGTGACGCTGGACATTGCCAAACGTGTGGGCAGCATCCTCGCGGGCAAAGGCATCCAGGTGCACTACACCCGCACGGACAATACATGGGTTTCGTTGTCCACCCGTTCCTATATGGCGAATCAGGCCCGCGCCGATGTGCTGCTGTCCATCCACGTCAACGCCAGCCCCAATGAAAACGCCTGCGGCCTGGAAACGTATTTCCCGGATACCGCCTCAAGCAGTGCGGATGCGGGCAAGCTTGCCGGGCTGGAAAACGCCAACGGAGGCCATAAGGGAGATACGGGATCCCCTGCCGCCTCGTCGTCGGTTCGCAGTCAGGAATCCCGCCGCCTCGCCGACACGGTCCAAAAATGTACCCTCTCCGTCATGAAGGAAAAGACCTTCACCGTCCGGGACGGAGGGGTCAAGTCCGGCCCCTTCAAGGTCTTGCTCGGCGCGAATATTCCGGGTATCCTGGTTGAAGTCGGTTATTGCTCAAACGCACAGGAAGCCGCCAACCTTGCGATCCCCACGTATCGGCAGGCCTTGGCGGAAGGGATCGCTTCCGGCATCCTTGCCCATTTGGGCAGCCTCGACGGGAACAAGCGCTGATCCCGTTCCGCTACGCGTTCTTCCCCGTCCGGCAACATTTCCTTCCCGGCCCTGTGCCCCTCTGCCTCTTTCACGTGTTCTTCGGAAAAAGAGAAAAGTCTGTTCTATTCTCCTTGAGTAACGAACCTGCAAGGGGAGCTGTCCAGAGGACAGCTATCTGCTCACAGCGCTCTCCTTGCAAAGTATATTTTGTGGTAAAACAAACCCGCCGAAAGAAAAAAACTCAGCCTTCTCCGCACCGGGAATATCCCTGAAGGATCCTAACTTTCTTTATCTTCCGGAATAACTGGATATAAAAATCTTTTCAGAAATCCGGGCTCTCTATCCGCTTTCATGCCCACAACGGAACATGTCTTGACGACTCACGCGTTGAAGGCTATCCATTTCGATCTGCGGGCCGGGTTCCCGCTAGTGTTTGTACATCCAAGGAGAAGAATATGTTCAGAGTATTGTCCCTCGCTCTTGTGGCTTGTTTGCTGATGGCGGGTTCCGCTTTCGCCGACATGAAAATCGGCGTGCTCAACTCTCAGGCCGTTGCTATGGACAGCGACGCAGCCAAGGCCGCCCAGCAGAAGCTGCAGTCGCAGTTCGGCGCCGAGAAGACGCAGCTTGAGAATCAGGCGAAGGATCTGCAGTCCAAGGGTGAAGCCCTTCAGGCTCAGGTCGCTAAAATGTCCGCCAAGGAACGTGAAGACAAGCAGATGGAATTCCTCCGCCTGCGCCGCGCCTTTGAAGAAAAGTCCCGCAACTTCGCCCGCAAGGTGGAAAACACCGAAAACCAGATCCGCCAGAGCATGGCTCAGCAGATCTACGACGCCGCCACCACGATCGCCAAGCAGCAGAAGCTTGATCTTATCCTCGACGCCGCTGCCGGCAGCGTGATGTACGCTACGCCCACCCTCGACATCACCAAGCCCGTCCTTGCTGAAGTCAACCGTTTGTGGAAGGCCGGCGGCAGCAAGTTCCCGGAACCCAATACCGGTAAGAAGTAAATGGTTGCCCGTAAACTCTCCGAAATTGCGGCCCAGCTTGGCTTGATCCTGCAAGGTGACGATGCCGAAGTCATCGGCGTCAACACCTTGGAGGGGGCCGGGCCCGATGAAGTGAGCTTTCTGGCAAACCCCAAATACGCTGACCAGCTCGCGGCAACGCGGGCTGGCGCCGTCATAGTCAGTCCCGAACACGCCGGGGATGTCAGACGCGCCCTGATCAGCGAAAATCCCTACCAGGACTTCGGCCGCGTTCTGGAGCTGTTCGCCGCACCGCAGGGCAGCTTTTCCGGAATCAGCCCGTTGGCCTTCATTCATCCCGATGCCGAACTCGGCGACGGGGTGACCGTTTACCCCTTCGTTTACATTGGTCCCCATGCCAAGGTGGGAAGCGGCGTCAAGCTCTTCCCCGGCGTCTACGTGGGCGAGAACGTCCGCATAGGCAAGGGCACCACCGTCTATCCTAATGCCGTGCTCATGGCCGGAACGCACGTCGGCGAAGGCTGCATCCTGCATCCGGGTTCCGTGCTCGGCGCGGACGGCTTCGGCTTCGCCCGGACCCCTGCGGGCATCCAGAAAATCCCGCAAGTCGGCAAAGTCACCATCGGCAACGCCGTCGAGGTGGGGGCCAACGCCGCCATTGACCGGGCCGTGCTCGATGCTACCCGCATAGGTGACGGCACCAAAATCGACAATCTCGCTCAGATCGGGCATAATGTGCAGATAGGCCGTAACGGCTTCATCGTCTCACAAGTGGGCATTTCCGGTTCCACCACGGTCGGGGACAACTGCACGTTCGCCGGACAGGTCGGTATCGCCGGGCACCTGCACATCGGCGACAACGTCACCATTGGCCCCCAGTCGGGGGTCGCCAAAGATATCCCCAGCGACGTCGTCGTGGGCGGCACGCCCACCGTGGATCAGCGTACCTACATGCGCACGCTGGCCCTTATGCCCCGCTTCCCCGAACTCTTCAAGCGCCTGTCCAAGCTTGAAAAGGAACTGGAAGAACTCAAGGGCGGCAAGCCGGACGCCTAGCTCTTTGCAATTCAGACTCAAGGAATACACAGCATGGACCAGCCTACCTCGTTTGACATCCGCAAGATTCTGGAGTTTCTCCCCCACCGTTATCCATTCCTGCTCGTGGACAGGGTCAACGAGATCGTGGACGGGGAATACATCAAGGCGCATAAGTGCGTCAGCTTCAATGAACCGTTCTTTCAGGGGCATTTCCCCGGCGTCCCGGTGATGCCCGGCGTGCTGATCATTGAAGCTCTGGCGCAGGCTGGCGGCCTGCTGGTGCTGCATGGTTTCGATCCGAGCGAGACCGCCGGGAAGCTCTTCCTCTTCTCCGGGCTCGAAAAGGTCCGCTTCCGCCGTCCGGTCTTCCCCGGCGACCGTCTGGATCTGGAATGCCGCCTCATCCGCCACAAGCTGAAACTGTGGAAGATGGAAGGTCGGGCTTACGTTGACGGTGTGCTCGCCGCCGAAGCGGAAATCACCGCTGCCGTGACCGATCGTGGAGACATGTAATATGGGTTGCAGTATGGCTTCTCAACAAGTCCACCCCACTGCTATCGTGCACGCCAATGCGCAGATCGGCAAGGATGTGGAAATAGGCCCTTATGCGATCATCGAAGAGCATGTCGTCATCGGGGATCGCTGCCGCATCGACGCCCACGCCGTCATCAAAGATTACACGAGAATGGGCGTGGGCAACCATATCCATTCCCACGCGCTGGTCGGCGGCGAACCGCAGGATCTCAAGTTCCAGGGCGAAGTGACATGGCTGGAGCTCGGCGACGATAACCGTATCCGTGAATTCGCCACGCTCCACCGGGGCACGGAAGGCGGAGGCGGCATTACCCGTATCGGCAGCCGTAACCTGTGCATGGCCTACACGCACATCGCCCATGACTGCCAGCTCGGCAATGACATCGTCATGTCCAACGGAGCCACGCTCGGCGGGCATGTACGAGTGGACGACTTTGCGATCATCGGCGGCCTTTCCGCAGTGCACCAGTTCGGCCATGTCGGTACGCACGCTTTCGTGGGCGGCATGACGGGCGTTGCGCAGGATCTTCCCCCGTGGATGCTGGCAGCGGGCAGCCGTGCGCTTGTGCATGGCCCCAATCTTGTGGGACTGCGCCGCGCCGGGGCTTCCCGCGAGACGATCTCCGCTTTCAAACAGGCCTTCCGCCTCATTTGGCGCAGTGAGATGCCCCGCTCCGAAGCCTTGGATCTGCTTGCGAACGACTACGCAAATCTGCCTCAAGTGATGGAGTTTGTGGATTTTGTCCGCAGCAGCGAACGTGGGCTCTGCCCCGCCGAAAAAAATGTTGAAAAAAAACTTGACGACGACGCTGTATAAAGCTAAAAACTTCTTCGTCGACAGCAGCAAGCGCGACACATAGAGATGCCTTTGTAGCTCAGTTGGTAGAGCGCATCCTTGGTAAGGATGAGGTCTCCAGTTCAATTCTGGACAAAGGCTCCATAAGAAATCAAGCCCTTTCGGTGAACAGCCGGAAGGGCTTTTTCGTCATAGCTACTCAGTCCCCCCCTCCCTGCTTTTTCCGTATGAAGAGTGAAGAGCCCCCTAAAATAGTAATCTCCGCCCAGGAGGCCGGTCCACGCCTGGTACGGTGCACAGTCCTCTCCTCATGCAAGACCGACCACCGTACGCCGCACCCGAACGTCATAGCCTCTTCACCTTCCACCGATTCCATTGCTCCCGTTCTTCATGGACGGGGGCTTTTATTTACGGTTGCACAACTTCCCGTCGGGATTTCCCCATCACGATCTTTTTTCTCCTGCAACATCAATGGAAAGGACTTCAAGCGTCGAACCGTTCACCCGGAACCTGACATTGCGTCCGGCAAAGGCAAATCCGTAAATCCGTTCGGGATCATCCTGATAGGACGGGCGCGGATCAAGGGCCAGAACCTCACGCAGCGTCTTCCATTTGCCTGCGGGGAGTCCTTGCAGGACTTCCCGCGCGGCACTCACCTCAAGCCGGGGCTCCGGCTTCGTTCCCGCAAAACCGCCTGTCGCCTGAGGGATACAGTCGGCGTAGGGAAGGTAGGGTTTTATATCCAAAATCGGCGTTCCGTGCAGCAGGTCGGCCCCAGAAACCCGTAACAAAGGGCCTTCCGGGGACTGAAGCACAATATCTTCCAGCTTCACCGCCGACAGCCCCAGCGGGTTCGGACGGAACGGCGAGCGCGAGGCAAAAACCCCCACCCGCGCATTGCCGCCCAAACGCGGAGGCCGGACCGTAGGCGACCAGCCTTTGCCTGCGGATGCGGAAAACGCCCAGATCAGCCAGACATGGGAAAAACCTTCCAACCCTCGCAACGCCTCCGCACTCCGGTAGTCCGGTTCAAAAACGATCTCAGATAGGGCCGTCTCCACGACGCCGCTTTGCCGGGGAATACCAAATTTTTCCTGAAAGTCATTACGGATATATGCGATTACGTTCATAGTAGCACCACCTTTTCGAGCATCACCGGGCATCACCTGACGGCCCACCGGAACCGTTGAAACGGCGTTGAGGGGAGAACCGCCCGCCTCTGGCTGACGGCGAGGGATGCAAGCGTATTGCGCCTGGCGTCCTGAATATGGGTAATATTTCCGGAAAAAAGGGCGTCGACTCCCAAAACACATAAATCTGCTCGGGTAGTCCTCGAAATATCATGGGACAGCCGGCCCCTCTTCACCCTCCACCGGTTCCACCGCCCGCGAACCAATCAATACGATGGCCCAGGCCAGCACAGCCGCCCACTGTCTCCCTCTCCATTCAAGGGGGTTTCATATTCCGCCCATAAGGCAGGTAGTCAGGCAGACGCCCACCATATTAAGCCGGAAGCCGACGCGCAAGCCTCATCATCATGGAAAGCCTTTTTCGTGTAGGGTATCCGCCGGACCATGCCGGCAACAGGGAAAACTGCTTCAGTGCAGCGATAGGAGGCGAGCGCAGATTCCCCCTTCCGTCCTCCCCACAAGGCATGAATCCGTTTTCCCAATCCCCTACACGCTGCGGCATAGAACACTCCGAGGGGGAACAATTCACCCCTCCCCCATACCGCCGTACCAGCCTGCCCCGGTTTCAGCATGAGGGAAAAGAGGGAGAACGCCATAGGCGCGTACCTCTTATTTCAAATCTTGCCGTTTCCCCTGATACGAAGATGCCTCACCACACCTTTCCCCTCTTAGAGAGCCGCTTCACATTGGGCAATGACAACCCTATCAGCGCCTATGTACTGCTTTTATTGATTTTACAATCTAAAACCTTGTCTTTGGAGAGGGCTCACCACTCAACCAGATGGAAAACTACCTTTTTCTGTGCGATGGCATGGTTCTGAAAGTCCTGTGCTCCATACCTGGCAATAGGTTCTCTCTACCATATTTACCCTTTTCCGTTCATTCCTAACGGAATTATCCCCCTGTGCACCCGTTAAGGTACAACAGCCTTTCATCACTCGTAAATCATACGCACTTATTCTTATGGACTATACACAATATCAGCATATATACCCGCGTATCTACACTGGCATCGCAAAATGCTCACTCGGCTCAAACAGTTCATAGTTTCCAACTCATTTCTTGATATGCCTATATGGCGGAAAATATGTTCTCGTGAGGTGTATCATGTCCATTCGTTCTCTTCTCTTATGCTGTGTCCTTTTATTTCCATGTGTCGCTTCGGCATCTCCGTTTTCCATCCAACATTCTGTGAGCACACTTGGGGTTGGAGTTGATATCAGCTATCGACAAAACAGTTTCATAGCCTACAGGTTAAGTGCTTTTACTCAACCATTCGATAAAAAAAATAAAACTCAAAGGCATTCAGTATAAGACTGAAGACTCCAGCCATAGCGTCGGTTTCCTGTTTGATATCTTTCACTTTGAAAATACTTTCCGGATATCCGCTGGCGCTTATTATTTCAAACTGGATACCGCGCTTTCCACGTCGGTAGATGCGATCAATCCCATTTATGAAGAGCTGATCAATCAGACGAGTGGAAAGGCGACATGGGAAAGGCTCGCACCTTATATCGGCCTCGGTTGGGAAAGTACCCAACAATCCGAATCGTCTTTAGGATGGCACGCCTCGCTTGGGGCCTTATATATGGGGAAAGCTCGCGTCTCTTTCCAGCTTCCTGATGTCCCCATCCCCAAGCGTTACGTTGGGAGAATACAAGCAGAGGAAGACAATATAAAAACAAAGTACATAAACACACGTGGTACCCTGTTTTATCACTTGGATTCACATATCTTTTTAATATATTGAAATTATAAGAGTATCCTCCAATTATCCCCCTATACTGGCCGTACAATACGCCTTGCCGATCGTTCCGTTTTATTGAGGAATAAAGATGATCATCAAGTGGCTCTTGCGCGTAACGGGCCTAAAACGCTGGCTCGATCGGCTGGATCGAGAGTGGAAGGGAATCCTTTGACCTAAAAAGGAGTCTTTCAGCGCCTCTTTCCAACTGCAATATGCTCTCAAATATATTGAGGATATGACAGTTCCCTAATGAAGGAACTCTCGGTTGTTGCCTTTTTCATGATTTTCAAGCTGAGAATACGCTATCCCTCTTGACAGATATTGTATTCAGGCTTAATTGTGAATAAAAGAACAATTTGTTTGATTATTCAATCTAATCTGTTTTCCATAAAGGAGCCCGCCATGTGGGATGCTCGATTCGATGAGCGTGATGTTAAGGAAATCCGCACAAAGACAACGACCTATCTTGGAGTCGGAGCCATCGCCAAGATGGATGACATCGCCGCCGATTTGAAGGCCAGAGGCATCGACTCCATCCTTTGCGTGACCGGCGGGCATTCCTACAAGCTTACCGGCGCATGGGATTACGTCACCGCAGCCTGCGCCAAGCACGGCATACGCGTCTCCCTGTACGACAAGGTGACTCCCAACCCCACAACCGACTCCATAGACGAGGCCGCAGCCCTCGGCAGATCCGCCGATGCCAAGGCCGTGTTCTGCATTGGCGGCGGCAGCCCCATCGATGCGGGCAAAAGCGCGGCTATTATCCTTGCTCATCCAGGCAAGACGGCGGAAGAGCTGTATACTTTCGCGTTCACGCCGACAAAGGCTGTCCCCATTGTTGTCGTCAACCTGACCCACGGCACGGGCAGCGAAGTCAACCGCTTCGCCGTGGCCAGCATCACGAAGCACAACTACAAGCCCGCCATCGCCTATGACTGCCTCTATCCCCTGTTCTCCATCGACGATCCGGGCTTGATGATCAAACTCTCGCCTAAGCAGACCCGCTATGTGTCCATTGACTCTGTAAACCACGTCATCGAAGCGGCTACAGCCGTTACAGCCAATCCGCTGTCCATCCTGCTGGCTGGAGAGACCATCCGCCTCGTGGCGGAATACCTGCCCAAGGCGCTCGCCAACCCCGAAGACCTCAAGGCCCGTTACTGCCTGTCTTATGCTTCCATGATCGCAGGGACCGCATTCGACAACGGATTGCTCCACTTCACACACGCACTGGAACATCCCCTCAGCGGCATCAAGCCAGAACTCGCGCACGGCCTCGGCCTTTCCATGATCCTGCCCGCCATCATCGAAGAGTGCTATCCCGCCTGTTCCGCCACGCTAGGCACGATTTTACGGCCGCTGACGCCTGACCTCAAAGGAACCCCGGACGAGGCTCACAAGGCCGCCAGAGGCGTTGAAACGTGGCTCGCCGACATGGGCGTGCCGCAGAAGCTGGAGGACGAGGGGTTCACCGAGAACGACATTCCCCGCCTGTGCGAACTGACCCGGACCACGCCGTCCCTCGGTCTTCTTCTCTCCGTCGCCCCTGTCCCGGCAACTCCTGAGCGTATTGAAAGGATTTACAGGAGCTCGTTGAAGAAGATGGATGTGCAAGTAACCGAAGAAAAAACGGAGAAGAGCCTTACAGGATAAAGACTCTTCTACAAACCTCTTGCGATGCTATCGGCTGATACGAAAATAACCTGAGCGGGCTAACCTCAATCCGGTCTTACCCAAGAGGAAAAGATTTCTCCGATGTAAGAGAACCAGGTCCATACATATCGCCCCTTCCCTCCTCCCGGCATAAAAAACCGCCCCGAATCAACGATTCAGGGCGGTTTTTATACCCGTAGCCCGGTTACTCAGGCAAGCCTGATTGGGACCACGAGCCATTGTGAATACGGGAGACATGGGAAGGAAAGAAATCCTGAAAAGGTTTTCCCTCCTCCCCGCGTTCCCTCTATTCCTTCTTTATTCGTCATCATCCTGCGGCTTCAGGTGATCGGGGACGATCATCATGTCGATGATGATGGGCTTGAGGAAGCTCCACTTGATGTCGTGCACATGGTACACTTCCATCATATCGCGGATGGCGTCCCAGCAGTTGTGGCAGGGCGAAATGACCATCTTGGCGCCGGTTTCGCGGATCTGCTGCAACTTCATGTACAGGCCCTTGTCACGCTGCGGGCGGAACTTGCCGATACCGTTGAAGCCGCCGCCGCCACCGCAGCAGAAGTTGTCTTCGCGGTTGCACTTCATTTCGCGGAAGTCTTCCGCGATCTGGCTCATAATGTAGCGGGTGTGCTCGGCGAGGCCGTGGTTACGGATGTAGTTGCACGAGTCCTGCAGGGTCACGGGCATCTTGAGGCGCTTGGCGGGATCGATCTTGATCTTGCCCTTGCGCAGCGCATCGGCCAGCCATTCCACATAGTGCAGGAACGGGACCGGCGGCTTGCCGTCTTCGCGTCCGGCCCAATAGGGGCCTTCCACGACCGTGGCGCGGTGCGCGTGCCCGCATTCCGTGCCTACGACCATCTTGGGGCGCAGACGATCAACCGCGCCGTAGATACGCTTCACGTTGTTGGCGCACGCTTCCCAGTCACCGGCAAACAAGGACAGGGACGTGTTTTCCCAGCCCACGGAAGGAACGGTCCACTTTTCCCCGGCCACATGGAAGAGGATGGCGGCCTGCGCCACGTCTTCAGGATAGTGCTTGGGTTCGCGGGCGTTCAGGATGTACATGACATCGCAGTCTTCCTTGTCGATCGGGATCTCAAGGCCCGGCCACTCTTCCGCGTTTTCCTCGGCCATCCATTCGCAGGTGTCCACCCAGTCTTCGGTGGTCACGTCCATCTGGGCGCCGTATACGCGGTGCATACCCGCACCGATCTTGAGTTCCCACGGCACGAAGCCCTGAGAATACAGCACGCCGCGCAGATAGCTGAACATGACCCCCATGTCGATGCCGTGCGGGCAGTACGTGCCGCAACGGTTGCAGCAGGTGCATTTCGCCCATGCCACTTCCATCGTATCGATCATGAACTTCGTGTCGACCTGTCCCTTGCGGCGAAGCATTTCGCCGAGCGTGGACTGGATCTTGTAGGACGGAACCTGCTTGGGATCGCGGTTGTTCGCCGTATACAGGAAGCAGCTGTTCGCGCACAGGCCGCAGTGGGCGCAAATCTCGAGCCACGTGCGGGTGCGGGACTTGCAGGTCTTCTGCAGGGTTTCCCACAGAGCGACCGTGTCCACTTCCAGCATTTCCATTTCTTTATAATACTGCTGCCCACCCTTGTCGCCGAGGAGCGCTTTCAGATCTTCCTCGGTGTTGATGGGCCGTCTGTTACAAAACTTGCCTTCAGGCATGTTGTCCTCCAATATGCTGACAATCCCGGGGGATTACCAGGGGAAAGCGGGGCCGCGCGACGCGCCGCCACGCTTGATGGCGTAGTCCATGCCAAGCTGACCGCGCGACATGAAGTACAGCACGATGTGGGAAAGCTTGGTGAACGGCGCCAGAATGAGCACCAGCTCGGCCGCGAAGATGTGCCACAGGAGCCAGCTTTCATAACCGGGGGCCTGCATACGGGCGAGGAATCCGGCGACGAGCACGAACAGCACCAGCAACAGGATGCCCCAGTCGCCCAGCGTCGTCAGGAAGCGGACTTCCGGCAACGCGACGCGGCGCAGGATCATCATAAACGCACCGACGATGGCGAGCACCGTAAAGGCGTCGGAGAACCACATGGGCAGCGAAGGCAGGCTGAAGCCGAAGCGTTCCTGCATGATGACCATGTGACCGGCAAGGAACAGAGGCACAATCACCACGCCGATATGGAACAGGAAGAAGGCGATGGTGAAATACGGCTGCCTGCGCCAGCTGTGCGTCCCGAAAGGAACCAGCCACTGAAGGACGGAAGAAATCGCGCCCTTCATACCAATTTTACGGCCGGGGCCGTAGGCGACACGTTCAAGCCGCCAATCCAACCCCCGGATATACAGGACCACACGGCGGGCAAGGCCAATCACAAAGATGAGAAAGGCAGCCCACAGCATGGGACCAGTGAGGAATTCGTACATACAACAGCTCCTTGCGGATTACTCGGGTCTGCCGGTTCGCTCGTCGCGACCAAAAAGGAAGCGCCAGTATCCGAGGAACCCCACGAGCGCGACGCCCATGAGGACATACGTCCAGCCCTTGGTGAAAATCATAAACGAGTAGAGCGTGGGGAAATCTTCCATGTTTCGCTCCCGGCGCCCTAGTGGGCGTCCTTGAAATCAGGGTGTTCGTACAGGACCGGCATCTTCGAGCACACGAAGCGGTACGCCGTCACGATCAGGGTTACGATAAAGATGGACAGGAACACTTCCGAGATGCTCGGGAAGTAGCGATCCGCGCTGTCCAGCTGCCAGTTGAAGGCCACGAGGCACACGTTGAAGCGGTTGACGACGATGCCGAGCACGCCGAACACCGACGCCACACGAATGAGCGTGATGTTCTTTTCCCGCACGCCGAGGGCGTACAGGAAGGCGGGCAGAAGCACGAAGCCGACCATTTCAACGGCGAACCACGCACCGTAACCGGAAGCAAGATAGTGCCAGTCGTTGTCCATGGTGGTGTCCAGCACCTTGATGATGAAGTAGCCGATCAGCACGAAGGAAGCCGCGCGGCCGAAGCCGAACACAACGCCGTCGGCTTCACGCAGGTGGGTTTCATCCATCTTGTTGTGCAGTGCCTTGTGGGACAGCGTGCCTTCGAAGATGACCATCGAAAGACCGGCCACCATCGAGGAGATGAAGAAGAACACCGGCATAAACGGCGAGTACCACAGGGGATGCATCTTGCTCGGGGCGATGAGGAACAGCGCGCCCAGCGAGGACTGGTGCATCGTGGACAGCACCACGCCGAGGATGGTCAGCGGGATGGTGAAGCACAGCACAGCCTTGCGGATGGTATGCATTCGGGGACGCAGGCGGACGAGCCAACAGGGGGCGTCCTTCATGCCGAGGAGCCATTCCAGGCCCACAGGGGACCATTCGATGAACAGCACGGTCAGGTAGATGCCCACGCACAGGCCCACTTCGAACAGCAGGGACGTGGTGCCCTGCGATACGAGCAGAGGATACGGCAGACGCCACGGCTGGCCCACGTCGTACAACAGGGCGACGACCACGAACGCGTAGCCGAGGAAGGCGGTCAGGATGGCGGGGCGCACGGCCGAATGATACCGCTTCATGCCGAAGAGATAGCAGGCCGAAGAGGTCACATAGCCGCCCGCCGCCAGTGCGACGCCGCACAGCAGGTCAAAGGCGATCCAGATGCCCCAGGGGTTATTGTCGTCCAGGTTGGTCACCGCGCCGAGGCCGAAGCCGAAGCGACCGATGGTGATCAGCAGCCCGATGGCAAGGATCACAGCCGTGATCAGGTTGCCGGGCGTGCGGGGGATGGACAGCAGCGTCTTGCCAACGCAACCCTGCATACAAGGCTTGGCGGCCATGACGTCAGCCACGGCATCAAGACGATTCGAGAGGTTCTTCCAGAGTTTCATTGCTTACGCCTCCCCGCCGTTGGTGTCGTGCTTGCCCTTCTTGCCCTTTTCAGGCTTGGAAGGCTTGGCGGCAGCCTTGGCAGCGGCTTCTTCAGCCGCCTTGGCAGCGGCCTCTTCGGCGGCCTTTGCGGCAGCCTCTTCCGCAGCCTTCGCCACGGCTTCGGCCTTTTCGGCCTCAAGCTGCGCCCGGAGAGCCTCTTCGGCTTCGGCCACGGCCTTCTTCACTTCATCAGCGACGGCGCGATCCTTTTCCTTGGCGGCTTCCTTCGCGGCCTTATCGAGGCTGGCCTGCAGCTTCTTCGCGGCTTCTTCCTCGGTACGGGCGACGGCGGCGTTTACGGCATCGTTCTGCTCTTCCTTGGCGATCTGTTCCTTACGCTTGGTGATCGCGTACGCGCCGCCAAGCAGGACAGGCCAGATGCCCACAACCATGGGCACGGCTCCGAGCGCTCCAGCCGTATATTCGCCGGCGGCCTTGGTGCCGAGATCCTCGTTGAGGCCCACTTCCTTGAACTCAGCGCCGGAAATGGTCATCCACGCGGTGCCGCCCATTTCGTGCTCGCCGTACACATGGTTCTGGTAGCGTTCGGGATGCGCGGTGATGCGATCCCACGCAATCTTGACCAGATCCTTGCGCTTGCCGAACACCAGCGCGCCGGTGGGGCAGGCTTCCACGCAGCCGGGAAGCTTGCCTTCCTGCAGGCGGGGGTGGCACAGCGTGCACTTCTGGACCAGCGGATTGAGGGCGCGGTCGTAGGTGTAGCCGGGGATATTGAACGGGCACGCGACCATGCAGTAACGGCAGCCCACGCAAAGAGTGGGATCGTAGGTCACGGAACCGTCGGGGTTCTTGGTAAACGCCTTCACGAAGCACGCACTGGCGCAGGCGGGTTCCTCGCAGTGCATACACTGGCTCTTGCGGAACACGTCCTTGTCGAGGTTCGCGGGACGGTACTTGTTCACCACGGTCCACTCTTTGGCGGACGTGCGGCGCTTTTCGTTAAGCACGTTGAGATCGGTGAAGGGCTTCTCCGGCTTGGGGAGATCGTTGACCTTGTTGCAGGCCTGTTCGCACCTGCGGCAACCGATGCACAGCGTGGTGTCGTGAAGCACACCCTTGCTGTCGGGGTAGCCGTGGAAGGTTCCGCCCGCGGCGGACGCGGATTTCGCGCCGCCCAGAGCCGAACCGATACCCAGCCCACCCATCAGAGTCAGAAATGATCTACGGTTCATATCTTCTCCTCCGCCTATTTCACGCGCGGGGTATGGCAACCCGCGCAATCGGTGGCGGCAGGCTTCTCGATCTTCATCCGATCGTGGCAGGCCATGCACTGTTGATGATACGCAGCCTTGAGCGAGGGCTTGTTGACGCTCGTAGCCATCTTGTCAGCCTCAATCCCGTGGCAGCTGGCGCACTTCGGCGGAGTCTTCAGATCCGCGATGGGGCTGTTGTGGTGACACGCGGCGCACATGGCCGTCGGCGACGTATGGAACGCTGAGGCAAGCCCGCTGTCGGCGGCACCCTTCACAAGGGCTTCGTAGATCTTGCGGTGCGGGAACACGCTCGGTTCGAAATCGTTGGACAACGCACCGATAGTCACGGTCTCAGGCACTTCGACGGCCGGGAAAGGCTTCGCCGGAGCGGGCTGAGCGGCCAGATCCTTGGCGGCGATGTCGGCAAGCTGTTCCTTCGTGAGATCGAAGGCAGAGCCGTCGGCGATCTGGGCGGAGGTAATGCCCTTCACGTCCTTGTGGCAGGTAGCGCAGGAATCGGCGGGCATGACCGGAACCGCCCCGTGGCAACCGGCACATTCCTTCTTCTGCATCACGGTCTGCTGATGGCAGCCCACGCAGCTGCTGTCCGAGGTCTTCGCGTGCATGGCGTCGGCCAGCTTCACGAAGTTGCCGTCCTTGTTGCCGTCGACGGTGTGGCAGACGGTACAGGACTCAATACGGACGTGGTGACAGGTGCGGCAGCTGTCCACGGAAGCCTCATGCGCCTTGTGGTTGAACACCACGGGCTTCATGCCGGCTTCGGGAGCGCCCACGGGACGCTTGGCGTTGTTGACGGGCAACAGCACGGTGGCGTCGGGCTGACCACGCATCAGGCGGGGAACCGGGTTCACCTGCTTGAACTTGGACTGGGCCTCTTCGGTATGGCAACCGGCACAGGTGGTGGGGCCGGTCACGATCGCGGCTTCAATGGAAGCGGCTTCGGCGGCGGCTTCAGCCTGTACTTCCTTGGCGGAAAGCTTCTTCGTGCTCTTGGGCTCGGCGGCCTTCTTGGCTTCCACCTGAGCGGTCAGATACGCACGAGAGGACTGGGCCACGTTTTCATGGCACCACACGCACTTGGTGTGCACGGCGGTCTGGAGAGAAGGCGTGGAACCAACGGCCTTTTCGCCGTGACAGGCGGCGCAGGCGTCTTCCTGTCCCTTCTTCCATACGAGCTTGTTCAGCTTTTCGTCATACACATGGTGGCAAACGCCGCAGTTTTCTTCGGAGTTGGCCGGGTTGACGATAGCTTTGGAGCTGACGTGCAGATAGTGGAGCGATTTGCTGCCCATCTTGACGGGCTTCTGTTCAGCCTTGAACGGAAGCTTCGTGTCGTGACAGGCGCGGCATTCGCCGTCGAGCGGACCCGTCTTCTGGTTGTTGGAAGCCATGTTCTCATGGCAGCCGATGCAACCATTATGATAGATGTTTTCCAGCTTCTTGGCGTCGGTGCCGTCTTCCTTGCGCTGGAATTTGACGGTGTGCCCGTTCGCGGTGGGCGTATGACAAACAGAACAGTCTTGGCCCGTGGCAGCGAGAGCCTTGGTGTGTTCGTCATGCAAAAACACGGCGGGAGGCATTTCCAGCTTCTTGAGCTGGCCTATGGCATCGATGCGGATCACGTCGGGACGGGTTTGAGCGGCCAGCGACGGTGAAGCAAACAACGCAATCCCACCCAAACCGATCACGGCAATCGCCGCCAGCGCAATCCCACGCAGCAGTTTTCGACCGTTTTCCATGGTGGCAGTCCTTTGCAAATAGAAAAAGAAACATTTCCCCTGACAACAAAACCAGTCTGATTGCAGTATGATGCCATATGCTCTCAGACAGGTGCCTAGCTTCTCAAGCTGGTATCGTGAAAAAAAGTCTCCGTCAAGGGGGGAATGCCTGATCCGACGCCCCTTAGCGGGCGCCAACACCCCCAGTTTCGTGAAAAAACAAACGAATGTTTCTTCTCTTTACCTGCTTGAATGCTCAATGAACGTCCGAGCCCTCTAAAAACAATATAACATACTGTTAAAAAAGGATTTCATCGCTCAAAACATATTCCACAAACAAGCCGCACGGCTCAAAACCTTGCCGCCTGTACACAGGCTCCCCTTCGTCCGAAGCCTGTAGTACCGCCAAAGAGGCTCCCGCAACCTGCCCGGCCCGCAAAAGCGCCTCCGTCATGGCTCCACCGAAGCCTCTTCTGCGAAAGGCTTCACGAGTGCTGATCATATGCAATCCCGCAGTATTACCTTTTTCACTCAAGAAGAGTTCCCCGCTGACCACAGGCACCTCCCCGGCAAAGCCCACAAACAGACGCATAGGCGCAACAGCTTGAAACAACACCTGTTCGACAGCCTTGTAGAACCTTTTCACATCCTCATCCGGCGGGTTCCAGTTGGCGGCGAGGACCTCCGCATACGCGGACAGTTCCGAGGTCGTCCTGACCTGTACGATCCGCAGGCATTCCGGCGTGCTATCTTCCGATGACCAGCGGTCCAAAGGTAAAGCCATGCCCGCTTCACGCTCCCCTATCCCGTATCCCGCCCGCTCGAACGTCGTCCGCTGGCGGTTCAACGCGCCTTCGTCCTCGGCGCTGGCCCACACGGTAAAGGGGCGCTCGGTCGCGGGAGGCAGCGCCGCTCCCGGCAACGCCAGCAGATCACGGGGACGTTCGCCCGCGAACCAGTCCGCGGCGGCCCGCAACAGGCTTTTCTCAGCTTCCGGTGCAATCCGGCAAGGCAGACCGTCCCCCCCGCATTCCCAGAGTACCTTATTGAAGGTATCCGAGTCCAAACCCGAATCAACAAGCAGCGCCCCGCCCAGATCCCGGAGCATCATGCCGGGCGTCCTGCCCTGCAAAAACGCCACGTGCCCGAACAGATTTTCCCGAGCGGCCTGATAGTAAGGTGTCATAAGTGAATCCTTTTGAAAGTGAAGAGAAAGAGGAATCGGAGAGGGGGAAGGGACCCTTTTGAAAAAGGGCTCCCTTCCCCCTCCCCTATCCCCCTAAAACGTTTGTGTGCGGGCGGAAGCCTGTACCTCTATGAAGCATAGGGCAGCACTAAGGCTCGCCAGCCATCAAAACAATATCCCAGACACATGAATGCGGTAGCTTTATAGCATTCGATAACTATTCAAATAAAAAGGGGAAAGCCGTTGCGCGGCCTCCCCACCAGTCGAAAATATTGGGAAGGTGAGAGGAGAGGGTCCGAGGGAGGGGAGAGGAAAACTCTCTTCAGAAAGGTTTCCTCTCCCCTCCCCCGGTTATTCCCCAAAAACTACGCGAAATCAGGGTCCAGAGCGGCGCGGCCGTTGGCGAGCATGATCTTGACGTAATGCACGGTGCGTTCGTCCACCGGCATGACGGGGAAAGGCTCCCCGCAGGACTCGCAGCGGGTCATGGAAGGCTGCGTCGGCGCAATCAGAGGGTTGCGGCGCCCACAGCCGGGGCAACGATAAAAAAAGACTAGCTCCATGCTCTCCGGCGGCACGGGCTGCACGGGACGACTGGAAAGACTCATCCCCGCACTCCTTCGACAAGGCTTTCGCCGCTCATGACGCCCGGCTTGGCAAGGCCCCACAAATCCAGCAGCGTGGGCGCAATATCCCCAAGCTTGCCGCCGGGACGCAACGGAACGGCCCGCTCCCCGTCCGCGCCCCGCTCCACCACAACCAGCGGAACCTGATTGCAGGTGTGGGCCGTCTGGGGATGCCCGGTTTCGTCCAGCATCACCTCGACATTTCCGTGGTCCGCCGTCATCAGCACGCGACCGCCGGAACTGAGCACAACTTCCACCAGCCGGGCTACGCAGTCGTCCACATACTCAAGCGCCTTCACCGCCGCCTCAATGATGCCGGTATGCCCCACCATGTCGGGGTTCGCCAGATTGCAGACCGCCAGCGTATACGGCACGCCGTCCTTTTTCGGCCCTGCGGCCCACGCTTCGAGGAAACGATCCGTCACCTCAAGCACGCTCATCTGCGGTTTGAGATCATAGGTCGCCACATCCTTCGGCGAATTGACGAGGATGCGGTCCTCAAGGGGGAAAGGCTCCTCACGCCCGCCGCTGAAAAAGTAGGTCACATGGGCGTACTTTTCGGTTTCGGCGATGCGGAGCTGATGCGCGCCCGCGTCGGCCACGACTTCACCCAGCGTCTGTACCAGATTTTCCTTGGGAAACGCCACCGGCACGTGCAGTGAGCTGTCGTAGGAAGTCATGGTCACAAGGCCCGCCAGCGCCGGGACACCGCCGCGATCGAACCCGTCAAAATCGGGGAAGTGGAACGCGCCCACCAGCTCGCGGCCACGGTCGGCGCGGAAATTGATGAAGAAGATACCGTCGCCGTCCCTGACGCACACGTCGGCGGGGTCGCCGAACACCTGCGGCTTGAGGAATTCGTCGGTCTCCCCGGCAGCATACAGGGCTTCAACGGCCGCCGCAGGATCGGAGGCGCGCTGGCCTTCGCCGTGGACCATCATGTCCCACGCCACCTTTACCCGCTCCCAGCGCTTGTCGCGGTCCATCGCGTAAAAACGCCCCACGAGGGAAGCTTGTTCCACCGACACGCCGGAATGCGCCGCCCGTGTCCGCGCCATCATGTCCCCAAGCTGCGCGAGAAAACCCGCGCCGCTGGTGGGGCTGGTGTCGCGCCCGTCCATGAACGCATGGACGCGCACGTCCACGCCGTGGGCAGCGGCGATATCCATGAGCGCGCCGAGGTGGTTGATGTGGCTGTGCACGCCGCCGTCAGACAGCAGGCCCGCGAAGTGCAGCCGCCCGCCCGTCCGCTTCACGCCCGCCAACAGCTCAAGAAGCGCGGCGTTGGAGGCAAGTTCCCCCGTCTCCATCGCCACGTCGATGCGGGTCATATCCTGATACACGATGCGTCCGGCCCCGATATTGAGGTGCCCCACTTCCGAATTGCCCATATATCCGGCGGGCAGCCCCACCGCGCGCCCGGAGGCGTCGATGCGCGTCGCGCCCGGCAGGGAGATGAGCCGATCGATGTTGGGCGTCCGCGCAAGGCTGGCGGCATTGCCCGGACCGGCGGGAGCCAGTCCGTAGCCATCAAGAATGAGGAGCAGCGTCGGGGTAAGGGACATGATGCACTTCCTTGGAGCTGGGGGCTTAGTCTTCGTCCCCGGCGGGTTCTGCGTGACGGGGGGACACCGCGGGCATTTCGCCATACAATGCGGGAGATTCCTTCCAAAGGGATTCGATGCGGAAAAGCTCGCGCACATCCTGCTGGAAAATATGCACGACGATGTCGTTGAGGTCAGCCAGAATCCACTGCCCGGTCTGATAGCCTTCCATGCGCAGGAATTCGTAGTTGTTCTTGGTGCACTGCTCCATCAGGCCGTCGGCGAGGCTCTTGGCATGGCGGAGCGAAGACGCCGTGACCACGATGACCACATCCATGCACGGGCTCTTGCCCGCCACGTCGAGGGCCACGACATCGCGGGCCTTGCTTTCTTCAAGCCACTTCACAAGAGCGGCCGTCTTTTCGGAAGCCGACGCCGTGGAAAATTTGCGGGCCGCCTGTGCCTTGGGGGCAAGGGTGTTAGCGGAGGTTGCCTGAGACGCCGTAGAAGTAGAGTTATGTTGTTCCATCGCCGAGACATACTCCATTTTCGGGTTGATCGCAACGAAAGCCCTGCCCCCTTCCGGGCCCGGAAACCACTGATGGACAGGGTAAAATCCCCTTTTTCGACTCTTGACCGCTCCGGGCAAATGGGGCAATCCTCGTGTGTCTCGACTTTACGCATTCCGTTTGGAGGACTGTATGATTTTCAACATAGATAAGGAAACGATGCCACGGGAAAAGATTCGGGAAATCCAGCTGAATCGCCTTCAGGACCTGTGCCGTCGCGTTTACGCCAATGTTCCCTTCTATCGCCGCAGTTTCGACGAAAAGGGCATCAAGCCTGCCGACGTGCAGTCGCTGGACGATCTGAAATTCCTTCCCTTCACCCTGAAGCAGGACATGCGGAACAACTACCCTTACGGACTGTTCGCTGTCCCGATGGAGATGATCCAGCGCATCCATGCCTCCAGCGGAACCACCGGCAAGGCCACCGTGGTCGGATACACCAAGCGCGATATTGAAATGTGGGCCGAATGCGCCGCCCGCTCTCTGGCAGCGGCCGGAGCCACCGCCAATGACATCGTGCAGGTTTCCTACGGCTACGGCCTTTTCACCGGCGGCCTCGGTGCACACTACGGCGCGGAACGCCTCGGCGCGACCGTCATCCCCATGTCCGGCGGCTCGACCAAGCGTCAGGTCCAGCTCATGCGCGACTTCGGCGCAACCGTGCTCTGCTGTACGCCGTCCTACGCCCTGCATCTCCATGATGCGGGCCTCGAAATCGGGATCAACATCAAGGATCTGCCCCTCCGCCTCGGCGTTTTCGGCGCCGAACCGTGGACCGAGGAAATGCGCCGCGAAATCGAGGACAAGCTCGGCATCACAGCGACGAACATTTACGGCTTGTCCGAAATCATGGGCCCCGGCGTTTCCCAGTCCTGCGCCAAAGAGCAGCATGGTATGCACATCTGGGAAGACCATTTCCTTCCCGAGATCATCGACCCCGTCACCGGCGAAATCCTACCCGAAGGCAGCACCGGCGAACTGGTCATCACCACGCTGACCAAGCAGGGCATCCCGCTGGTCCGTTACCGCACCCGCGACATCACCTCGCTGAACTACACGCCCTGTTCCTGTGGCCGTACCCACGTGCGCATGAACCGCATCACGGGCCGCAGCGACGACATGCTGATCATCCGCGGCGTGAACGTCTTCCCCTCGCAGATCGAAAGCCTGCTCCTCGAAGTGCAGGGCGTTTCCCCGCACTATCAGCTCATCCTCACCCGCGAGAACAACCTCGACTACGTTGAAGTACAGGTCGAGCTCGACGGCGCGATGTTCTCCGACGCGATCAAGGATCTCCAGCAGCGCGAACAGCGCATCCAGAAAGGCATCAAGGAATTCCTCGGCGTCACCACCAAGGTTCGCCTTGTGGAGCCGCACTCCATCCCGCGCTCCGAAGGCAAGGCCGTCCGCGTCATCGACAGGCGCGTGATCCAGTGATTCATAGTTGGGGTTGAGTGAAGATTGGGGAGGGGGAGGAGAAACTTTCTTTAGAAAGTTTCTCCTCCCCCTCCCCAAACCCCACCCTCTCCCCTTCAAAGATTTTCGGCTTTATCGAATCCCTGTTTCCGGTTGTACCGTGAATGAAAGCCTTCCTTCAGAGGGGAGGTTTTTCTTTTATGGGAGAGCAAGAGGGGTTCAGGGCGCCTCTTCGCCGGGGCCTTCATCCGCTGTCTGGCCTTTCAGGGAAGATGCGGCTATGGTGCATAAGATTACCGTCAGGAGTGTTTCATGCCCCCGAAAGATATTCCCATGCCGTTCCGGACAGCCCTGCCGTGGACGGGATTTGTTGCGCTGCTGTTTCTCTTGAACTACATGTCCCGCTCCACGCTGACGCCCTTGCTTGTCTCCATTGAGGAAGATCTGGGAATCGGGCACGCGCAGGCGACGAGCCTCCTCCTGATGCAAAGCGCCGGGTTCAGTTCGGCACTGGCCGCTTCCGGTTTTCTCCTCTCGCGCTTCAAACCAAGGCAGATCGCGACCATCCCATTGGCCATCGCCGGGGGTATCCTTCTGTTGATGCCGCTGGTGCACACGCTCGGTCAGGCACGGCTTGTTTTCGTAGCTTTCGGACTCGGTGTCGGCTTCTATTTTCCGGCGGGCATGGCAACCCTCTCCTCGCTTGTCTTCCCCAAAGACTGGGGCAAAGCCGTCGCCATCCATGAACTGGCCCCAAACACGGGCTTTATCCTGATCCCCCTGCTCGCGCAGGCCGGTCTCATGTTTACGGACTGGCGGGGCGTCTTCGCCATCATGGGCGTCCTCATGATCTGTACCGCCGGGGCATTCCTGCTCTGGGGACGCGGCGGCAACACACGCACCGATGCCCCGTCCTTCAAAGGGTGCGGAGTGCTCCTCAAAAACCCCGCAAGCTGGATCGTCGCCCTGCTGATGGCCGTTTCCATGATCGGCGAATTCTCCATCTACAGTATCCTGCAAATCTTCCTCGTCAGCGCGGTAGGGTTCGGGCCGGAAGAAGCCAACCTCGGCCTCTCCATCTCCCGCCTCGCCATGCCGGTCATCGTCATTGCCGCCGGATGGGCCGCCGACCGCTTCAATGCCAAGCGTACCGTCAGCGCCTGTTTCCTACTCCACGCCGTGGCCCTGTGCCTCATGTCCGTGGACGCTTCGGTGTCCCGCATCCCCGCGCTCTGCGGCGTGTTCCTGCAGGCGGCTTCAATGGCCTTCGTCTTCCCGCCGCTGTTCAAGGTCTTCGCCCAATGCTTCTCGGCCGACGATCAGCCCATCCTGCTCTCGCTGACCATGCCCCTCGCCGGGCTCATCTCCGCCGGGGGCATCCCCTTCTTCATCGGCTACTGCGGGGAATACTACACGTTCGGCCTCGCCTTCCTCACTATCGCCGCCATGTCCGTGGCAAGCGCCGTTTCGGTCGCCTACTTGAAGAACAGAGAATAACAGACCGTTTTTCAAAAAAAATCTTTCCCCTGCCTCCCATCTTCCCCTTCCCGAATGCATTCAATTATACCAACCGCTAATCCCTATTTTCCACCCCAATAGAAAACGCCCGCTCTCCAGACAATGGACAGCGGGCGTTTTCAGCCTGAATCCTCCTGCCCCATCCTCCCTTTACAAGGAAAAACGGCAGCAGGGATTCGATAAACATAAAAATCTTTGAAGGGAAAGGGAGGGGGTTTGGGGGAGGGAAGGGGAAACTTTCTCTAGAAAGTTTCCCCTTCCCTCCCCCAATGGCGTTGCTATCCCAACGCCTACTTCTTCCTTCTCCTCAACGGCTTCGAATACGCGTGCTCGGCGCTGTGGCCGAACTCCTGCAAGCGGCGATCGACGAGATCGTAAAGGGAATCACGGGTGAACCCGCCGTTCTTGAGGGGCTTCCCGGCGGGAATGCCGGTCAGAAGCTCAAGCGCCTCGGTGATGTGCTCCACCGGGTAGATGCCGAACTTGCCCGTGTCCACGGCTTCACGGATGCGCGGGGAAAGCATCAGATGATCCACGTTGTCACGGGGGACGATGACCCCCTGCTCGCCCGTGAGCCCGCGGCGGGAGCAGATGCCGAAAAAGCCCTCGATCTTGCGGGACACGCCGCCCACGGCCATGATTTGGCCGGACTGGCTCACCGCGCCGGTGATGGCGAGGGACAATTTGAGCGGCACGCCGGAAAGCGCCGACAGCAACGCCGCCAGCTCCGCGCCCGAGGCGGAATCGCCTTCGATGCCGCCGTAATTCTGCTCGAAACACAGGCTTCCGGTCATCACAAGCGGCTTGTTGCGGGCGAACTGGTCCACAAGATAGCTCTTGAGGATGAGCATGGCCTTGGTGTGGATGGGGCCGCCAAGCTCGGCCTCGCGCTCAAGGTCGATGATGCCGCCGTGCCCGACGCCCACTGTGCAGGAAATCTGATGCGGCAGGCCGAACTCGAAATCCCCGTACCACGACACCGACAGGCCATTGACCCGCCCGACGGCGGAACCCGACGTCCGTACCTTGATGAGCTCGCGGTCGTACTCTTCCATGTAGAGCTCTTCCACAAGGTTCGCACGGTACATGCGGGCTTCGAGCGCCTCTTCCAGATGCTCGGCCTCCACCAGCGCGGACTGCTTCATGGCGGCCATCGCGGAGGCTTCGATCATCACGTCGCGCATGAGCGGGAACTTGAGCGACAGCTTGCGCTGATCCTCGGCCACGCGGGAACTGAAATCCACAAGCCCGGCCAGCGCGGTGCGGCTGAACGGCAGGAGATGCGTCTCGTCGATGATCCCGGCGACACGGATGAGCCACGACCGGATGTCGGCGGCGGTACGCTCCACCGTCTCGGTCATGTGCGCCTTGATCTTGAACAGCTTGGCAAAACGGTCGTCATTGGTCAGCAGGGCTTCGTACAGCTCCTCGTTGCCGATAAGCACGACCTTGAGGTTCAGGGGGACCGGCTGCGGCTCGATACCCTTGGTGCGGACCGCGCCGTCCGGTACGTCGCCCGCCTCCTCAAGCCGCGCGGAACCGGCGCGCAGGGCGCGGAGAAGCCCTTCCCATGCGCCGGGATGCTGGAGAATGTCCTCAAGATGCAGGACAAGGAAACCGCCGTTGGCCCGATGCAGGGACCCGGCCTTGATCAGCGTGAAATCCGTGACCAGCGCGCCCATTTCCGACTCGCGCTCCACGCAGCCAAGCAGGTTGGCGGTGGTGGGGTGGTCTTCGATGATCAGGGGAGCGCCCTTGTTCCCGCTGTTGTCCACAAACACGTTCACATCATAGAGATACGTGTCCGTCTCGGGATGCTGCGCATCGCCGGACAGCGCTGCGCTCAGGGCCTGCGCGGGCTGCGTTTCACGGGGCAGGAAACCTTCCGGGTGATCCAGAATATCCTGACGCAGGGCTTCAAAATACTTTTTCAGAGCGGAATCCGGCTCACCGTCCGGCCCGGCGCAGTTTTTCAGGATGCGCTCCACAGCGGGGGTCAGCACGGCGGACAGCACCGAGCCGATCACTTCCTGCTCCAGCGTCCTCTCGTCCGAGCGGAAGGACTGTTCGGCGGAATTCAGCTTGCGCACCATGCCGGACATGGCCCGCAAGAGGGTATCGCCCTTCTGCTTGAGCCCCTGACGCAAGGTGGGATCGAGATGTTCGTACTCGTCTTCGCTCAGGCGCTTGCCTTCCACCAGAGGATACAGGGTCAGGCTGCCCTGCTCATCCATATCGAGATTGAAGCCCTCTTTCCCGGCGGTCTTGTCCATCTGCTTGATGAGCCCGGAACGCACGGCCTGAAAACGATCCTGCAATTCGGAACGTTTCTTGACGTACTTCTCGTTGTCCAGACGGACGGGCAGTTCCTTGCGGATATCCGCCAGCGCCTGCGAAAGGACCGAACGCAGCTTCTTGCCCTGCCCCGCAGGCACGGACAACAGCATGGGACGATCCGGATCATCGAAATTGTTGACGTAAAGCAGATCCGGCGGCGTCTGGGCCTTGCGGATGCGGGGCTCGAGAAACTCCCGGAGCATGTAGGTCCGCCCAAGGTTCGACTCGCCGGAAAGATAAATATTGTACCCTGCCGTGTGGATGTGCAACGCCAGCTCCAGCGCCTTGAGGGCGCGGGGCTGCGGGGCTACCTTACGGTGTCCGTTGCGCGGGATGGCGTCGCTCGTTTCCCAAGGGATGCGATCCGGGGGCAGACTCGAACAGAGGCGCTGACCGGGCAGCGACTTTATTTTACTCATGATATTCCTAATATGGATTAAAAAGATCGCGGGGAGGGGGAAAACCTTTCTGAAGAAAGACTGTCCCTTCCCTCCCCATGCCCGCCCCTTCCAAAGGTTTTCGCCTTGAAAAGAGCGCGGCCCGTCTCAAAAGGTATCGGCTTTCCTTGCGGCGCAAGCCGGGAAGTCAAAGCGAGAGAGCGGCAGCCGGAACAACCCGGCGGCGGAAAACTTACTGCGCGTACACCCGGGCGAGAATCTCGGCCCCGCCGTCCTCGGCGAGGGACCGGGCCAAAGCGAGGCCCACGGCGCGGGCTTCATCGGCGCGGCCCGTCACCTTACGGCGGATGATCACCGAGCCGTCCACTTCGCCGACCAGACCTTCCAGTTCGAAGGTGCCGTCATCAAGCATTTCCGCATGTCCGGCGATGGGAACCTGACAGCCGCCGTCGAGCCCGGCGAGCAGACCGCGTTCGGCTTCCACGCAGATGCGGGTCGGACGGTGTTCCATGAAGGACAGCATCTCGGCGAGATCCTTGCGGTCCTCGCGGAATTCGATGCCGAGTGCGCCCTGCCCCACGGCGGGGATGAACGCGGGCGGGGCGAGCGGGCACTCCTTGGGCACGGACAGGCCGAGGCGCTTCATGCCCGCCGTCGCCATGATGATGGCGGCGAACTGCCCCTCGGTCAGCTTGCGGAGCCGCGTGTCCACGTTCCCGCGCAGGGAAACGACTTCAAGATCCGGCCGCTGGGACAATACCTGCGCCTGACGGCGGAGGCTGCTCGTGCCGACCACGGCCCCGGCGGGCAGGTTTTCCAGCGAATCGTAGTCCACCGAAAGGAACAGGTCCGTGGGGTCCTCGCGTTCCGGCACGATGCCGAGGATGAGGCCCTCGGGAAGCTCCATGGGAACGTCCTTCATGCTGTGCACGGCGATGTCCGCCGCGCCGGAAAGGAGCGCTTCCTCAATTTCCTTCACGAACAGCCCCTTGCCGCCGACCTTGGCCAGCGGCACGTCAAGGATGATGTCGCCCTTGGTCTTGATGATGTTCAGTTCCACCGCAAGGCCGGGATGTACGGCTTCGAGGCTGTCCTTCACATGGTTCGCCTGCCAGAGGGCCAGACGGCTGCCACGGGTGGCGATAACGAGTTTTTCCATAACGATCCTTGGCTGGTGGACACGGTGCCTTTTTGAGGGACGCCGCCGTACCGGAGCCGCCCCCCCCACAAATGTTCGGGAAAGAGGAATCCGGGGAAGGGGCGCCTTTTGGAGCGCGCCTCCCCGGTTTTAGGAAATTTAGTGGCAGCTCGCGCAGTTGCCGCCGGAACAACCGGCGCATCCGCCTCCGGAAGACGGCGCGGAGGGCGCGCCGAAATCGCCGAGGCTTCCGCCTTCGCAATGGCGGCACGGCTTGGAGATGAGCTTTTCCGTGGCTTCGGCGCGGCAGGCCGGGCATACCGGATTTTCGTCGCCGAAAACAAGTTCTTCAAATTCATGACCGCAGCGCGTGCAACGGTATTCAAACATGGGCATGACGCTTCTCCTGTAAACGTATTCAGTCAAGCATGGGCTTGATGGCCATCACATTTTCGAAAAGATAGTAGTCCGTCAGCGCGCAGAGCATATGCCCGATGGCGGCGTGCGTCTCCTGCACGAGCGGCGTGGACGGATGCCCCACCGCAAGCAGGATGTCGCACAGCGGAGCCATGCGCCCTCCCCCGTCCCCGGTCAGGCCGATGGTGAACAGGCTTTGCTTGCGGGCCGCCTGCAACGCGCCGATGACGTTGGCGCTGTTGCCCGAGGTGGAAATGCCGACGAACACGTCGCCGGGGCGCCCGAGCGCCTGCACCTGCTTGGTGAAGACGAGATCGTAACCGAAATCGTTGCCGATGGACGTCAGCACGGAAGAATCGGTCGTCAGCGCGATGGCCGGAAGCGGCGGCCGGTCCATCAGGAACCGGTTGACGAACTCCGCGGCCCAGTGCTGGGCATCCGCCGCGCTCCCGCCGTTGCCCGCCAGCAAAATCTTGCCTCCGCGCGCCACGGCGACGGCCATGCGCCGGGCGGCCTCAGCCACCTTGCCCCCGTGGACGGCAAAAAAATCGCGGCGCAGTTTCGCGCCGTCTTCCGCATGTTGGGAAATCATTTGCAGGGCTTTGTCCATAAGACGCTCCTTCGAACCGCATGGCTACAAGCACAGATAATCCCTGATTCCCGTTCTGCAACCCGCTTGCGGCGAACTTTGAGATATAAGCGAAACAGCCCCCGCTGACAACTCCATGCGGGCCGTGCGGCATTCCCCAACCCGCCGAAACGATACGGCGGCGGTACCGGGCTCCCAAGTTTGCTATTGAAGAATCACAGGGATTCTACTACTGAAAGCAGATGCACTCCGTCACCTCCATACTTCTCGTCACCAAGGCCCGGCACGCCGCCGCCGAAGCCACCGCAGCAGCCGTCAGCCAGTGGCTCGGAGCCCACGGCGTGGCTTGTTCCGCCCTTCCCGCCGACTGCCCTTCCGAAAAACTCGTCGGCAGGGCCCGCACCTCCGACGCAATCCTGATCCTCGGCGGCGACGGAACCTTCGTCGGCGTGGGCCGCAAGCTTGCCGGGCTGGACATTCCGCTTCTCGGCATCAATTTCGGGCAGGTCGGCTTTCTGACCGAACTCTCCGCCGTCGGCTGGGAACCCGCGCTGGAACGCCTCCTCGCCGGAAAGATGATCACGCGCACCTGTCTCCTGCTCGCGTGGGAGCTCCTGCGTGACGGGACGCCCATCGCCAGCGGACACGCCGCCAACGACGTGGTGGTCGGGCGCGGCGCCATCGCCCGCGTGCTGCCCGTCCATGTGTTCGTGGACGGCGAAGACATGGGCGTCGTGCGCTCCGACGGGGTGATTGTCTCCACGCCCCTCGGCTCCTCGGCGTATGCCCTGTCCGCCCACGGGCCGCTGGTGCATCCCAAGGTGCAGGCCCTCACCCTGACGCCCATTTCGCCCTTCTTTAAGAGCTTCCCGCCCATCGTCCTGCCCGCGGACTCCCGCATCCGCCTCGAAACCGACGCCGCCGCGCCCGACGCGTTCCTGACCGTGGACGGGCAGGAGGGCATCCCCCTGTGCGGCGGCGACGTCATCCGGGTGCAAAGCCTCGATGCCGGGCTGCGGGTCCTTTCCTGCTCATCCGGCACCTATTTCCAGCGGCTGCGCGAACGCGGCTTTATCCAGACGGGCGGGACGTCCGCCCCGGAGCACGTATGAACAGGCTTCCCGACATCGGGCAGGTCAGCGATCTCCGGCTCGGCGACCACCCCGGCTTCGATGCGTGGTTCTACAGCTTTTGCGCGGAGAACAACATCGAGCACGGCATCAACCCCAGCGGCGTCGCCAGCCCGGAGCAGCTCCGTTTCATGGTCGCCATGGACGAACGGCAGGTGTACGCGCCGTGTTCCGACGCCACCTTCCGGGAATTGGCGGCCTCCTTCCACCTCCGCAGTTTTCCGCCCCGCGTGCGCAGCCAGTATATCGCGGCATGGCGCTCCATCATCCGGGTCGTCCGCTACGAAAAGGACCGCCAGAAGCGCCGCGACATGATCAACTACTGCCGCCACCGTTTCCGGGGCTGCCTCGCGCTCGGCAACATCCTGCCCTCCCGCCTCGTCAAGCGGCTGGTCACCACGCTCATCAGCCATTTCGACGCGGGCGATCCGTGGCTCAACGAGCGCCTGTTCTACAACGAAACGCTCGCCTCCTTCCTCCGTTCGCAGGCCCTGCAAAAGGCCCTCGGACGCCTGCCCGACGGCCTGAGCGCCGAGGGCATCCCCGATCTGCGCCGCGCGCTGGATCTGGCTGAGCTGGCCCGCCTCTTCCACCTTGCCGGGCGCTCGCACCATACCCTCACCCAGCTCATCCACAACTGCGCGGCGGCGGAAAGCGGCAAGTGCGAACTCCCGGACATCTTTACCGGTTCCGAAGCCTTCATCCCGCAGGTGGAGGAGCTCTTCCCCGGCCCGCCGCGCACGTTCCTCTATATCTGCGCGATGGAGGGCGGCCTTGCCCTTGATCTCCGGATCATCCAGACGCTGCTGCGGCTCGGGCACAAGGTCATCCTGACGCTCAAGGAAGCGCCGGTCTACTACGCCCCGACCGTGTGGGACGTGGACCGCGATCCCCTGCTGGTGGACAATCTGCCCGAATCCCATATATTCAAGGCTCCGGCCGCATCAAAGAACGAACTGCTCCGCCGCCTGCGGGAAAACCGCCTGCTCATCATTTCGGACGGCACGGGCGAACGGCTCAACCTGTACCGCACCTCGGTCACCTTCGCCCGCGCCTGGAAAGAAAGCGACGCCGTCATCGCCCGCGGACGCTGCAACCGCGACGTGCTCCTCGGCACGAGCCACCTCTTCACCCGTGACGTCTTCTGCTTCTGGGAAGATCGTGGAGAAGTGCGTATGCAGCTCAAGCCCCATGCGCCCGGCATCCGCAAGTTCAGCGAACAGGCGCTCACGGCCAAGGCCCGGACCATCATCAAGAGTATGCGCGCCTCCAAGGACAGCGGCAAGGCCGTGATGTTCTACAGCTGCATCATCGGCAGCATCCCCGGCCAGACCGCCACGGCGATCAAGGTGGCGGACACGTTCGTCCGGTCGCTGCGGGAGCGGCTTGATCAGGTCTTCATCATCAACCCGGCGGAATATTTCGAGCCCGGCATGGACGGGGACGATCTCATGTTCATGTGGGAACAGGTGCAGCGCAGCGGCCTCATCAACATCTGGCGCTTCCAGAGCATGGAGGACATCGAGGCCAGCTTCGGGCTCATGGGGCTCAAGGTCCCGCCCGTCTGGTCCGGCAAGGACGCCACCTTCTCCACCGGGTGCACCAAGGAAATGCGCATCGCGCTGGACATGCAGCGCTCCCATCCCGAACTCCAGATCGTCGGCCCCGGCCCGGAAAAATTTTTCCGCCGCGGCGACTACGGCGTCGGCAAATTCTTTGACGCCACCATCTCCAACGCCAATCAGGAATAGCCAATGACCACACCCACGCAACTGTTCACGCTTCTGGATGCCTGTTTCGACGCCCAAAACGAAGCCACGGCCCTCTGGCACAGCCAGGAACCCGAAGCCGACGACGTCGCCCCCGACGCCTCCGCTTCCCCCGAGACGCTCCTTGCCCTCGTCCGCGCGCAGCACCTGCGGAATTTCCGGCTCTGGCACATTGAGGACACGGCCCGCCGCCGCGACGTGACGCCCGACGTCATCGCCGACTGCAAGTACCGCATCGACAGGCTCAACCAGGAGCGCAACGACCGCATAGAACGCGTGGACGCCTGCCTCGTGGCCCTGCTCTCCCCGCTGCTCCCGGCCTCACCCGCGCCGCACATCAATACGGAATCCCTCGGCATGGCCATCGACCGCCTTTCCATCCTCAGCCTCAAGATCTGGCACATGGACGAGCAGGTCCGGCGCACCGACGTGACGCCCGAGCACATCGCCTCCTGCGAAAAGAAGCTCGCGGTCCTCAAGGAGCAACGCGCCGACCTCAGCCTTGCCGTCAAGCATCTCGTCACCGAGTTCGTCGAAGGGACCAAGACCCCCAAGCTGTATTTCCAGTTCAAGATGTACAACGACCCCACGTTGAATCCTGAGCTGTATGGAAAATAGATGAGAATCGGGGAGGGGAAGGAGAACCTTTCTGAAGAAAGGCTTCTCCTTCCCCTCCCCGAACCCCACCCCTTCCTCTCCCAAGACTTTCATCTTTTTGGGTGAGGCGCTTCGTCAGCCGTGCGGCAGGGCAAAAGGGGTGTCGTTAGAAAACATATTGAGAATCGTTCGGCCTTTCGGAGTCGCCCTATGTCCGCTTATGAAACCGTCATCGGCCTTGAAGTGCATGTTCACCTCTGCACCAAATCCAAGCTGTTCTGCTCCTGCCCCACGACGTTCGGGGTGGAGCCCAACACCAACGTCTGCGAGGTGTGCGCCGGGATGCCGGGCGTGCTGCCCGTCCTGAACCAGACCGCCGTGGAGTACGCCACCCGCGCGGGCCTCGCCCTTGACTGCACCATCAACAACGATTCGGTGTTCGCCCGTAAGAACTACTTCTACCCCGACATGCCGTACAACTACCAGATTTCGCAGTTCGAACGCCCTCTGTGCGAATTCGGGCATCTGGACATCAACGTCGGCGGCGAGACCAAGCGCATCGGCATTACCCGCATCCACATGGAAACCGACGCGGGCAAGAACATCCATGAAGGCGACCACAGCTATCTCGACCTCAACCGTGCCGCCGTGCCGCTTATCGAAATCGTGAGCGAGCCCGACATGCGCAGCGCCGAGGAAGCGGTGGCCTACCTCAAGGCCCTGCACGCCATCGTGGTTTATCTCGGTATCACGGACGGCAACATGGAGGAAGGCAGCTTCCGTTGCGACGCCAACGTGTCCATCCGTCCCAAAGGCGCGGCCGAATTCGGCACCCGCGCCGAGCTCAAGAACCTGAACTCGTTCCGCCACGTCCAGAAGGCCATCGAATACGAAGTCTCCCGCCAGCAGGACGTTCTGGAAGATGGAGACAAGGTGATTCAGGAAACCCGCCTGTTCGACAGCGTGAAGGGCGTCACCATGTCCATGCGCGACAAGGAAGAGGCCCACGACTACCGCTATTTCCCCGACCCGGATCTCGTGCCCGTGCACATCACGGACGAGCAGCTCGAAAGCTGGAAGGCCAGCCTTCCCGAGCTGCCCGCGCAGCGCCGCCGGCGGTTCATGGATGAGTGGAAACTTCCCGAGCAGGACGCGGACATCATCACATCCGACCGCGCGCAGGCCGATCTGTTTGAAGCGGCGGTGGCCCTGTACAACGAGCCGCGCAAGATAGCCAATTATATGACCGGCCCCATGCTCCGCGAGATCAACCAGACCGGCGTGGAGCTCAAAGACTCCGCCCTCAAGCCGGAAGCCCTTGCCGAACTCGCCAAGATCGTCGACGGCGGCCTCATCAGCGCCAAGATCGCTCAGGATATTTTCAGCGAAGTGTACGCCAACGGTGTCATGCCCGAAGCCTACGTCCGTGAAAAAGGTCTTGTGCAGGTGTCCGACACCTCTGCCATCGACGCCGCCGTCGCCGAAGTGATTGCCGAGAACCCCGCCGAAGCCGAAGCCTACAAGGGCGGCAAGACCAAGCTCATCAGCTTCTTCGTCGGGCAGGTCATGCGCAAGATGAAGGGCAAGGCCAACCCCGCCCTCGTCAACGAAGCGTTGGGAAGACTGTTGAAATAGGAGGAGAAGATTGGAGGGGGAGAGGGAACCCTTCTGGAGAAGGGT
>QWCN01000976.1_pt1 | contig 47981 bp, 39 predicted proteins | sample 1972711 | NCBI WGS metagenome assembly QWCN01 (sample SAMN09866707, study PRJNA288562) | Human gut metagenome isolate term1_stool, whole genome shotgun sequencing... | isolation source: gut | host: Homo sapiens | place: USA: California
AGCAGCAGCTATCTGTCCGGCTATTTCACTGTCTGGCTGGATCAGGAGATTTTAGATCCGGGTCTGGCGGAGCAGCTGGACCGGGCCCTGGAACTTCAGAAGAGCAGCACGGGCCGTCTGGGCGACGTGCTCATCGAGAAGGGCTTCATTACGGAGAAGCAGCTCATCGAGGCCCTGCAAATGCAGCTGGGCGTGGATTATATCGACCTGACCACCGTGTCCATTCCTCTGGAGATGGCCAAATTCGTACCCCGTGCCATCGCCCGGCGCTACTGCGTGGTGCCTGTGAAGCTGGTGAAGGACGAACTGTATGTGGCCATGAGCGACCCCCTGAACTTCGTGGCCCAGGAGGAGATCAAGAACTCCGCCCACAAGCAGGTGGTGCCTATGATCGCCACCCGGAAGGCCGTGGAGCAAGCCATCAACACCCTCTACGGCAGCGAAGGCGCCGCCCGGGCCATCGAGGATATGAAGCGGGAGGCCGGGGATACCGGCACGGACATCGTCCCCGCCCAGATGGTCAAGACCGAGGAGGCCAGCGCTTCCGAAGCCCCCACCATCCGCTTTGTGAACTCCGTTATTGAGCGGGCGGTGCTGGAACGGGCCAGCGATATTCATTTGGAGCCTCAGGAAGAGGAAATGGTGGTCCGGATGCGCATTGACGGCGTGCTGCGCCGCATTTTCACCGTGCCCACCAACCTGCAGAGCAACGTTATCTCCCGCCTGAAGGTCATGGGCGGCATGAATATCTCCGAGCGGAAGATCCCTCAGGACGGCCGGGCCATGGTGGAGGTCCGCAAGCATGAGATCGATCTGCGTATTTCCTCCATTCCCACGATCTACGGCGAAAAAATGGTCATCCGGCTGCTGGACCGGTCCGCCGGTACTGCCAGCAAGCAGTCCATCGGTCTGGAAGGAAAGGACCTGGAAAAATACAATGCCCTGCTGAAAAACAGCAGCGGCGTCATCCTCATCGTGGGTCCCACCGGTTCCGGTAAATCCACCACCATGAGCGCCATGATCTCCGAGCTGAACAGCGAGGATACCAATATTATGACATTGGAGGACCCGGTGGAGTACAACATCCCCGGCGTGAACCAGTGCCAGATCAACGAAAAGACCGGCATGACCTTTGCCGCCGGTCTCCGGGCCATTCTGCGGCAGGACCCGGATATTATCTCCGTGGGCGAAATTCGGGACGGCGAGACCGGCCTGATCGCAGTCCGGGCGGCCATTACCGGCCACCTGGTTCTGTCCACCCTGCACACCAACGATGCCGTTTCCACCATCCATCGTCTGGAGGACATCGGCGTGGAGCCGTACCTCATCTCCAGTGCCCTCCGGGGGGTCATCTCCCAGCGGCTGGTCCGGAAGGTCTGCCCCCACTGCAAGCGGGCCTATCAGCCCAGCACCGAGGAATTGCTGGATATGGGCATGGACCCCGCCAGCAAGGTCTCCTTCTACAAGGGCGAGGGCTGCCAGGAATGTTATCACACCGGCTACCGGGGCCGCCGGGCAGTCTTTGAAATCCTGACCGTTTCCGCCAATGTCCGCCGGCTCATCGCCGCCGGGGCCGGGGACGACCAGATTTACGCCTGTATCCGGAAAGAGGGCTTCGTGTCCATGCGGGAGAACTGCCGGGACCTGGTCCTGCGGGGAGAGACCACCGCAGCCGAGGCCGCCAAGGCCATCAACTCCACGGCGGGGTAAGGAGCCTGTATGTTGGAAATTGACGCATTGATCGAAAAAGCCCAGAAAGACGGGGCTTCCGATATTCATCTGGTCCGGGGCCTGACCCCCAAATGCCGGATCGACGGCAATATCACCGACCTGACCGACGAGATTCTTAGCCCAGAGGCCTGCGAGGCCTATGCCCGTGCTTTGGCCGGGGCGGATTACGCCCAAATGGAGCGCATCGGCGAGCTGGACCTGGCCAAGAGCTTTCCCTGCGGGGCCCGGACCCGTGTGAACCTGTTCCGGCAGCAGGGGGCCGTTTCCGCCGCCATTCGTATCCTTGCCGACCACATTCCCGCCCTGGAGGAACTGCATCTGCCCCCGGTGGTGTCGGAATTTTCCAATTACCGCAGCGGCATCGTGCTGGTCACCGGCGAGACCGGTTCCGGTAAATCCACCACTCTGGCCGCCGTGCTGGACCAGATCAATGCCACTCGGCCCGGCCACATCATCACGTTGGAGGACCCCATCGAGTACGTTTACACCCCGAAAAAGTGTATCATCAACCAGCGGGAAATCGGTGCCGACACCGCTTCCTACGCCGACGGCCTTCGGTCCATCCTTCGGGAGGACCCGGACGTGATTCTCATTGGCGAGATGCGGGACCTGAACACCATCGAGACGGCCCTGACCGCCGCCGAGACTGGCCACCTGGTCTTTGCCACCCTGCACACCAACTCCGCTGCCGATTCCATCGACCGGATGGTCAACGTGTTCCCGGAGGGCCAGCAGCGGCAGATCCGGCTGCAGGTCTCGACCACATTGCGGGCCGTGGTGTCCCAGCAGCTGCTGCCCCGGAAGGGCGGACATGGCCGGGCCGCCGCCTGCGAGGTCATGGTGGTCAACTCCGCCATCCGGAACCTCATCCGGGAGGGCAAGACGCCCCAGATCGACAGCTTTATCACCATGAGCGCCCAGAACGGCAGCATTACCATGGACAACGCCCTGCTGAAAATGGTCCGGGAGGGCGTCGTCACCATGGAGACCGCCCGGAGCTATGCCCGGGACCCGGAAGCCATGGACAAAATGAGACGCTATTAAGAAAGAAGGTGAGCGGGTTTGACGACCTATAAATATCGGGGCCTGTCCCCGGACGGAGCCAAGGTCTCCGGCGTCATCAAAGCCTATAACGAGTACGAGGCGGTGGCCCAGCTGCGGCAGACCTGCTCCGTCATTACCAAGATCGAGGAAGTCAAGGAAACCAAATCCCTGAACCCCGATCTGGGCAAAAAACGCATCAAAGACAAGGAACTGGCCATTATCTGCTCCCAGTTCGCCATTATTCTGACCTCCGGCCTGCCCATCGTCAAGTGCGTGGAAATGGTGGCCGCTCAGGCCCAGAACAAGGACCTGCGGGCCATGCTTTACAAGGTGGCCGAGGACGTGGCCGGGGGCTACAGCCTGGCCCAGAGCTTTGAAAACAACGGCACCAGCTTCCCGGCGACCTTTATCGAGACGGTCCGGGCCGGTGAACAGGCCGGTACGCTGGAAATTTGCTTTGACAGATTGCACAAATACTATGACAAAACTGCCAAAACAAAAGCCAAGATCATTTCCACCCTGACCTACCCGGCCATGGTCATCGTCGTGGCCATCATCGTGTTCATTATTATTATGGTGGTGGCGGTGCCCATGTTCGTTTCCACCTTCCGGGAACTTGGCACGGACCTGCCTCCCATCACCAAGGGCATGATCGCCGTGTCGGATTTCCTCACGGGCTATTGGTGGGTGCTGGCTCTGCTGGCCCTGGCCTTCTTCATCGGGCGGCTGCTTTTGAGGCGGGACCCCAGGGGCCGGATGTGGCTGGCGAAGAATAAATTGACCCGTTCGCCTCTGAAGCGATTGCATACCATGTCGGCGGCTTCTCAGTTCGCCTCCACCATGGCCACCATGCTCACCGCCGGACTGCCGCTGGTGAAGTGCCTGGAGGTCACCGCCAACGTCATCGGCAACGATATGGTTGCCGTGGCCACCCGCAAGACCCGGCAGGGTGTGGAGCAGGGCCGGGGACTGGCCGAGTGCATGGACGAAAGCCCCTATTTCCCGAAAATGCTCACGGAAATGACCGGCGTGGGCGAGCATTCCGGCAATCTGGAAGAAACGCTCACCGTCATTGCGGAGTATTTTGATAACGAGGTGGACGTAACCACCACAAGATTGCTGTCCCTGCTGGAGCCGTGCATCACCATCGGCCTGGCTATCCTCACCGTGGCGCTCCTGCTGGGTGTCTACCTGCCCCTGTTCAGTATGTACGGGAGTATGTAATTCCGGTCCTTCTGAAAAAAGCCTTCCCCTGGGGGAAGGTGGCCACGAAGTGGCCGGATGAGGGGCGGTAGGCACTACCGGATTTCCTCCATCCAGCACTTCCGAAACGAGGTGGTTTCCATAGCATATTCCAGCAACCCCACTTTAACGGGCCGTTCCCAGAAACTCCGTCGGGAAATGACGAAGGAAGAACGGCATTTGTGGTATGATTTTCTGAAGCATCTGAGCATCCCATTTCACCGACAGAAAACCATCGGGTGCTATATTGTGGACTTCTTCTGCGACAGCGCCGGATTGGTCATAGAATTGGACGGCTCCCAGCACTTTGAGGAGACCGGCGCTGCCGAGGACACCCTCCGGGACAAGGTCCTCGCGGAGAGCGGATATACCGTCCTGCGGTATGCAAATTCCGACATAAACCGCAATTTCCGAGGCGTATGCCAAGATATTCTGTCCCACCTTCCTGCGGGAACAAAATGGCGGGGCGCATGAACCGAGCTTCTACCGCCCCTCATCCGTCACGGGCTGTGGCCCGTGCCACCTTCCCCCAGGGGAAGGCTTTACTCTGAAATCTGTCGGCCTCTGCGTCGATTTTGGCGTTCAGTCACGGCAGTAACAAGTTTGCGTCAAACTGCGTCCTTCTGAGGGATGCCTTCCCCTGGGGGAAGGTGGCCGAGCGCAAGCGAGGTCGGATGAGGGGCGGAACAAGCTGCCGTTTCCCCGTCCCCCATATTCTTTCGGTATCCCCGTCCGGCACAACCCCCGGACGATGGTACATATAGATTCCAAATGAACATTTGAAGGGAGAAAAATTCATTATGCGCAAAATGAAGAATTCCAAGGGCTTTACTCTGATGGAGATGCTGATCGTCGTCGCCATCATTGCCATCCTGGTGGCCATCATGATCCCCACCCTGACCACTCAGCTGGAGCGGGCTCGTGAGACCACCGACCTGGCCAACATCCGTGCTGGCTACGCTGAGGCTATGGTCACTGCTCTGACCAGCAACGACGGCTCTGGTACGAACACCACCACCATCACCATGACCCAGACCAAGGGCGACTTTGATTACGTTACCGCTCCCGACTACCTGTGCAAGAACGGCAATGCTGCTGCTACCAACTGGGATCAGGTTGTTGCAGCAACCAAGGGCGATACTGTTACCATTACTGTCGATGTTGAAGGCAACGTCAGCTACGCAGTGACCAAAAAATAATTAACCCCCACAACCCAGTTTTCCCTTTTACATCTTTTCCGCACTGCGGGAGCCGGAGGGTTGCGGCTTCCGCAGGCGGGAGGGAAACCTTTTCGAAAAGGAGCTTCGCCATGCTGTACCTGAGCCCGGCCATTACCGTCTATTTCTGCGTGCTTGCCGCCCTGCTGGGGGCCTGCGTGGGCAGCTTCCTGAACTGTATGGCCTGGCGCATCGTCCACGGGGAACCCATCACCAAGGGCCGCTCCCACTGCGACGCCTGCGGCCATGTGCTTTCCGCCGCCGACCTGGTGCCGGTGGTCAGCTTCCTGGCCCACCGGGGTAAATGCCGCTACTGCGGGGCAAAGCTCTCCAAGCGGCACCTGTGGGGAGAAATCCTGTCGGCGCTTACCTTCGTGGCGCTGCTGCTGAAATATGATATATCGCTCCAAACCCTTGAATATCTGCTTTTTGCCAGCCTGCTTCTGGGCTGCGCCTTCGCGGATTTGGAGGGATATATGATCCCCGACCGGTTCATTCTGGCCGGAATCATTTTCAGAATTCCCTTTTTCTTTCTCCTGCCGGACTGGAAGGGGCAAGTGCTGGACGCTGGCATCGGCGGCTTCGCCATTGGCGGCGGGCTGCTGCTCATTGTCCTGGTGTACGAGAAAATTCGTAAGACAGAGGCCATGGGCGGCGGCGATCTGAAGCTGCTGTTCCTCACGGGACTGTACCTGGGCTGGCAGAGGAATCTCCTGTGCCTGTTTTTTGCCTGCATCCTCGGCATCGTTGTGGGGCTGCTAACGGCGAAAAAGCGGGAGGAAAAGCTGTTCCCCTGGGGACCCTCCATTGCCGCCGGTGCGATTCTCAGCGCCCTCTGCGGAGGAGAGCTGATCAGCGCCTATTTGGGACTGTTTGTGTGAGGGAAGCTGGCGGCCTTGTCGGAAGTGCATCCCGCCCCTCATCCGTCACGGGCTTGAGGCCCGTGCCACCTTCCCCCAGGGGAAGGCAACCCTCAGAAGGACGCAGTTTAGCGCAAACTTGTTACTGCCGTGGCCGAGCGCCCGAATCGATGCAGAGGCAGACAGACCTCAGAGAAAAGCCTTCCCCTGGGGGAAGGTGGCAGCCCGTCAGGGCTGACGGATGAGGGGCGGTAGGCACTAGGCCGAAGCACCATCCAAAAAGCCTTCCCCCAGGGGAAGGCAACCCTCAGAAGGACGCAGCCCGAAGCATCCCCCCATTTCCATCCATCATTTTTCATATATCAGGAGGTCCTACGATGGCCGGACAATATGTTGCCTTTGATATTGGCGAAGCACAGGTGAAGATCGTGTCCTTTGCCGGAGGAAAAGTGAAAAAAGCGGTGTCCGAGGAGTTGCCGGACCGGCTGGTGGCCGGGGGCGAGATTCTCTCCATGGACGCCATGGGCGACTTTCTGAAAGAAGTGGCCCGGAAAAACGGCATCGGCCGGGGCAATGCCGGGGTCATCCTGCCCGGATCCCTTGTGTTTACCCGGAACGTGACCGTGCCGCCCATGACCGACGCCCAGCTGGCCTATAACCTGCCCTTCGAGTTCAAGGACTACCTGACCGAGGAAAAAAGCAAGTATTTCTTTGATTATGCGGTGGATTCCGTGAAAAAGAAGGCGTCCGGCGACCCGGAGGAAATGGACCTGTTCGCCTGCGCCACTTTGAAGCACACCATTGAGGAATACCGGGAGATGTTCCGCCGGGCGGGCTTCAGGCTGCGCTGCGCCATTCCCGAGGAAGCCGCCTACGCCGCCATGCTGGAAAACTACGGCAAGTCTCATCCGGACTCCCCCGATCGCTGCATTGCGGACATCGGCCACCGGGGCACCCGGCTCTATATGTACCGGGGCAGTATATTTCAAACAAAACGGATCGTGGAATTGGGACTTTTCGACCTGGAACAGAAGATTTCCGATGAAAAGGGCGTGGATATCCACATGGCCCACACCCATCTGATGACCGATTATCAGGACGTGCTTTCCGAGGATTCCAGCCGGGAGCTTTACAACCGGATGGCCGTGGAAATTATGAAGGCTGTCAATTTTTACAATTACAACAACCGGGAGCAGAGCCTCCGGGAAATTTACCTCTGCGGCGGCGGAACTGCAGTGGCCCCCCTGCAGGAGGCCATCCGGCAAATGACCGATCTGGACGTGCATCCGGTGACGGAGCTGCTGCCCGATACCGGTTCGGAAGAACCCTGGCTCTTTGCCCGTGCCGTGGGCTGCGGGCTGGAAATGTAAGGAGGTTCCTATGGCGCTGGAACTGAAAATGGGGGAAAAGACCGCAAAAACCGTGAAAATCCCCACAAAAACCAAGGTCAATCTTTGCAAAAAAGAACCGAAAAGCCGCAACGTGGCCACGCTGGTCATTGGCATTGCCGCCATTCTGGCGTTGTCCTTGTGCGTGGCAAAATTCGGCGTGATCGACCAGCTGGCCCGGCTGCAGAAGGCGGAAACGGAGTATTACACCGTCCACAGCCAGTATGTGGCCATGCAGCAGGCTGTGGCCGAGTACCCGGACGTGGAAGCCGAGTACCGGACCTACTCCCGGAACTGGATGAAGAACGAGGACGGCAACGGCTTCGTGAAGGTGGACCGGCAGGAAATTCTGGACCTGATCGAGGGCTATGTGATGCCCCGGGGCACGGTGAAGAACGTGTCCATTCAGGACAGCACCGTCATCGTCACCATGTCCGGCATGAGCCTGACGGAAATTTCCGATATGTTCGACCGGCTGAAGGAACAGCCCATCGTGGCCGACGCCCGGCTGACTACCGCCCTGACCCCCGAATTGGATAACACGGAGAATCTGGATTTCTCCTTCATCATTACCGTGCAGAAAGCAGAGGAGGATGGCCAATGAACAGACCGTTTTCCACCCGTGAAAAGGTGCTGCTGGTGGTGCTGGTGGTGCTGGTCATGTGCATCTGCTACTTCAAACTGCTTCTGGAGCCCATCAACGATTCCATTGCGGACTATCAGATGAAGGCCTCCGCTGAGCAGGACGAGATCGTGGCCAACACCGCACTGCTGACCAAAATGAACAACATGAAAAAGGAACTGGCGGAAATTTATGCCGCCGGGGACCCGATTCCCGTGCCGGAATACAACAATTACGCCCCCATGCTCACGGAGCTGAACGCCATATTGTCCACGGCGGCGGATTATGACCTGCGCTTCGGGGATATGACGCTGCTGGATGGGGATTATATCTATCGCCGCCCCGTGACCATGACCTTCCGCACGGACACCTACGCCCAGGCCCGGGCCATCATTGACGCCCTGCACGACAGCCGGAACATCAATCTTATTTCCGACGTGCAGGTGGCCATGCAGGAGACCGACGGCAAGGCCAGCGTCCAGGTGAGCATGACCGTGACCTACTACGAGTTGAAAAAATAACGGAATACACAGACCGGGAGTGATGAAAAATGCTGCCGGGTTTGCGTATTTCTGATGAAAACGAGGTGAGTACCATGAAAAGAACATCCGACAAGCGAGGCTTTACCCTGATGGAGACCATTGTGGTGGTGGCCATTCTGGTGATTTTGTTTGCCCTGAGCGTGACGGGCCTTGCGGCGCTGAGAAAGAGCCTGCGCCAGCGGGAACTGGACAGCAAGGCGGAGATTCTCTACATGGCTGCTCAGAACCGTATCTCCGAATTGCAGGCGGCGGGCTTTGAGGACCGCTATCTCTACGCCGACGGCGGCACCGCCGGAGTGGTGAAGCTGGGACAGATTCCCCAGGACGCCGCCCAGGATTCGACGATTACCGCCGACACCATTTGCTACGTCCGCTCCAACGACAAGAACGACAAGACCAAGGCCGCCTATTGGCTCCTGAGCGCCGACAGCGTGGACAAGGAACTGTGGGACAACAACTGGATCATCGAATATGACCCCCTGAGCGGCAGTATTTATTCGGTTTTTTACAGCGAACAGCCCATTACCGGGGAAAATCTTGCCAATTATCTGCAAAATATGCGCATTAAACAGGCCCGCCTCAACGATGGGGCCAGGATCGGCTACTATGGCGGCGACGTGACGCTGACCTATTCCACCAACAATCTGGAACCCCGCATCGTCATCGAAAATAAAGAAAAGCTCACGGCGACCTTCTACTGCACCCGGCCCAGCGCCTACGCCCTGACCTTCCAGATCACCGTGAAGGACGGCTTCGGCAAGACCTACACCCGCACCGTGAACCATGACCAGCTGACTCAGATCAACAGCCGGACCTTTACCTACACCTGGGTCATGGACAGTCTGGAAAATGCGAAGACCGGCTTCGTGGCCCAGACCGGCCTGGCCGGCGGCACGGATATTGACGTGACGCTGACGGTTTTCTCTGAGGACCCCATGGTGGACAAGGCCTCCTGCACCGAGACGGACAACAGTCTGTTTGCCTACCGGAAGGGCACCAGAGCCGACACGGCCCTGATCGCCTACGCCCGGCATTTGCAGAATCTGGACAAGCCCACCTCTCAGGTGTCCGACACCGTCACTAAGGCTGTCCAGATCACCGACATTTCCTTCCAGGACGACCCCACCGACGATGAGGACTGGGTCAGCGTCTACAAGAAGGACACCTTTATCCCCATCCGCAATGACGCCTTGACCGCCTATAACGGCAAGTCTACCCTGGGCGAGGCGGAGGTCCAGTCCTCTATCTATAACCTCCATGTGGAGGCCGACAACCGGGATGCGGGGCTTTTCGACCATTTCACCGGGACCCTTTCCAACATTTACCTCACCGGCACGAAAATTGACGGCGGCAACTATGTGGGCGGCCTGGCGGGCCGGGTCACGAATACCACCATCGACAACTGCCGGGTGTACCTGAGCCAGCGGAAGGGCGATCTGACCGGCGTGGCCGCCGTCAACAGCCCCGAGAAGGTTCAGCCATGGCTCCTGGGCAACATCGTGGGCGGTTTGGTGGGCCGCACCGAGGGCAATACGGTGATCACCGGCTCCCTGGCCTCCACCGTGGAGCGGGGAACGACCCGTTCCGGCGGTCTGGTGGGCATTGCTGCGGGCAATCTGACCGTTACCGGCTCCTATGCGGACGCTTACCTGCTGGCCCCCGTTACCGGCGGCCTGGTGAGCGGCACGGAAACCGGGGCTAAGGTGGATTTGAACAATTTCTATGCCGCGGGCTACCAGGCGGCGGAGCAAATGGCCGCCGGACTGGTGGCCGGGCGCATGGGAACAGCGAAAAACGGCTATTCCGCCTGCGTATTCACCACGCCGGAGGACGTGAAGCCCTATTCCACCGCCGTTTCCGCCGATACCACCCCTGCAAATCTTTATTATCTATCCAGCATGGGTACCATCCAGAATAACCTGAACGGGACCGTAGGCCAGACCTACAAGGCCCTCAGTGCGTCCGGCTTTGCCGGGGAAAATCTGGGCAGCGCCTTCACCATGTCCTCCGGTGACGCCACCTTCCCCTATAACCTGATGGACCAGGGCCTGACCTACTACACCTACCCCCGTCTGACCGGCCTGAACCATTACGGCGACTGGCAGGCGGAATTCGAGGATGGCGCACTGGTCTACTATGAAGTGGACAGCGACGGCTTCGTGGGCTTCTACGGGGCCAACGTGGCAACCCTCCGCAACGAGCGGTCCCTGAACGGGACCTATGTGGTGGGCGACGGCTATGCGCTGGCCTACCGGGACAACCCCGCCAGTCTGCCCACCATCACTTATGGCAACGGCAGCACCGCCAATTTCGCCGACACCATCCTGAATACCTATGACGGCAGCACCCGCTATTATCTGACCCCTCTGCCCGTGAACGTGGTCTGCACGGATTATATTGACACATCCAGCCCGGACAGCTTCTACCAGAAAATTACCATCGGGGAGAACAGCTACTATTATAATCCCCACTTCGCCCGGACCGTCACCGTCAACGACAGCAAGCCTGCCGCCCCGGACACCGTGGCCGTCCGCACGGCCCGGCAGCTGTATGACCTGAGCCGTCACTATGGGGATTATGCCGCTGCAACGGCCAGGTCCACCTTCCGGCAGGAGCTGGACATCGACTACGGCAGCTATCAGTGGGGCAACTATACCAATTACGGTACTATCTCCGAGCAAAGCCCCATCGGCTATGTGGGCGCAAAGGGTAACGCTCCCTTTGCAGCGGAATATGACGGCGGCTATCACAGCGTCACCGGCGTGAGCTTCCGCTCTGAGACCCTTCAGACCGGTATGTTTGGCTACGTGGGCAGCAGCGGCAGCATCCATGATTTGTATCTGGTGGGCAGCGGGAACGCCGTCACCTACGGCAGCCGCACCACCTCCATCATCACCGGCTCTGCCGCCCGGCTCCACATGGGCGCCCTGGCGGGCTATAACGCCGGAACGATCCGCAACTGCGCCGCCTCCGGCTATACCATGGAGGCCTACGGCTACCTGTCCAGCACCGCCTCCATCGGCGGCCTGGTGGGCACCAATTACGGAACCATCTACAATTCCCAGGTGGACGCTCCGGCCATCCGTACCGGCAACACCAACTCCACCGCCTACGTGGGCGGCTTCGCCGGACAGAACCACGGCGCCATCACGGCTTCCTATGCCGTGGGGGCCCTGACCATCCGGGAGGCCCGGAACAGCACCGTCATTCTGGCGGGCTTTACCGCCAATAATGAAAGCGGCGTCATCCGCCGGTGCTACTCCGCAGCGGCCCTGACCGCCGCAGGCAGCGCCGAGGCTTACGGCTTTGCGCCTCTGGGCGGCCTGACGGACCGGGCCTACTATCTGGACGGCGGCACCTACTCCTATGTGGGCAAGCTCTACGCCTACAACGCCAAGGAGAACGATTTTGCCGCCAACGCCGCCGGTACGGCCATTACCGGCCAGCAGCTCATTTCCCTGAACCTGACCGGATTTGGCAAAGTCGCTGCGTCCGTGAACCATCCGGACACCACCGGCGATTATCTGTATCCTGCCGTGGTGAAGCGCAGCGACGGCACGGTTGTCCACTTCGGCAACTGGCCCTATCAGCGGGACATGGGTACCCTGGGCGTATTCTATTGGGAATATGAGGACGGCGGCTCCAACTCCGGCTATCATTTCAGCTATGTAGGCACCAGCCAGGGCACGGAAATTTCCTCCGGCACCGGAAACGATCTGGGCCTGAAGGGCAGCTCCCTGTGCACCGAACATGATGACGGCGGCGTGGTCACCCACTATGGCTACGGCTATTTCTACGCCGACAGCAATCTTGAGACGACCTCCATTGGTTCCACGAGCAATTTTAATGATGATTTCCGGTCTGCACTGAACGAAGCGGCAGGAGCGGCCTTGAAGGCCCAGATGCCCGGCTATACGTTTGTTGCCTATGAGACGGGCAGCAATATGTATCTGGAAACGTCGGATGCCAACGGCATCTGGCAGCTTTCCTACGGCTCCGGCACCAGTGCGGCCACCTATAACTATACACTCTGCCCGTTCTTTGCGGATTCCATGAGCCTGGACAGCATCTGGATGGGGGATTATGATTATCGGCCTACCTATGCCCCCCAGCCCGGCACGGAGCAGAACACCTATCAGATCCGTTCCGTCACCCAGCTGCAGTATATCAACTGGAACTACGGGACCAAATCGACAGACTATAGCCTGATCAAGTCGGACTTTAATATTACGACGCGTTGGCAAGGCAACAAAGAGGTCACAACCAATGCAACCGTCAATAATGAACGGGTGCGGCAATTCCCTTATCTGACCTATGCGGCGCATAACCAGACGGTAGCCAATACCACGAAGAAGGACCTGTATTGGGTCCAGAATCATGACCTGGATGCCGCATTGGAAATTCAGAATCCGGGAACTGACGGAAGTAATTTTACGCCTATTGGCAGTATGTACGATGCCCGGGAGTTGACCAGTGATTCGGCATTGCCGTTCATTGATTTCTTCTCCTCCTCCTATGACGGACAGGCATACACCATCAAGAATATCGAGATTCACAGTGAAAGCCAGTGTATCGGTCTGTTCGGTATCACCATGGGTGCCAGAATGAAGAACATCATTCTGTATTCCGACCAGGGAAATACCATCGAGGGTAAATCCACCGGCTCTAACTGGTACAGTCTGGGCGGCTTGGTTGGTTTTGCAGCCAGGGGTCCCTGGAGTACGGAAGGCGTATCGTTTACCAACTGCACCGTGTCCGGCTATAAGATTTTGGACAGCCGTGCCAACTACCCTGGCTGGGGCGGCGGCTGTGTGGGCGGCTTGACGGGTGCGACCAACATGAATATTACGCAGTGTACGGCCGTGACGGACATCACCATCAACATTGGTTTCAACAACGGCTATACCAACGTCCGCGTGGGCGGTATTGCCGGTGTGTGCCGTGGGTCCGTAAAGTATTGCTATGCCGGCGGCTCCATGGACAGCACCAGCAAAGTAAGCTGGGATGGTGGCGAAGCAGGCAGCTCTAACATCTGGATGGGCGGCATCGTTGGCGGCATCGTCTTGCGTTACAAGGGCGACGTTTTCTCCACGTTGGTGGGAGATGTCAATCAGATTCTGAACGTAGACAACTGCTATTCCTATATGCTTTTGCCCAGTACCGGTCACGGCTATATCCGGGATGTAAAGACGATCGCCTCCAACGGTGAGCTGCAAAGCGGAAACTTTGCGGAACTGTTCAACGGAAGCAACAGCATTTCCTATGTGCTGATTCACGACAGCTATTGCTATGCGCCTAACGCTGTCAATAGCAGCGAGTATCGGAAATACAGCAGTAACAGGAATTGGAACGATAAAAATCTGAATGACTGGCGGAGCAGCTCTTACGGACGTTCTACCCGCATCAGCAATTCCCACAGCCCATATATGACCTATGAGGACATGAGTGACGGGACGTTGCTGGGTCTGCTGAACGCCAACAGCGGGACCTCGAAGATCTCCTTCTCCACCGTCACCGTCACCGAGCAGGGGGCGCCCATCGACGGCAAGTACAGTTTCCCCGGCAATGACACCCAGCTCAAGGGTCTGAACTATCCCTTCCCGACCATCCTGACCCAGACCGGCATTTTCGGCAACACCGTCAACGTCCACTATGGCCGCTGGCCCAAGTCCGGCATTTACTGGGCGGCCAATGGCGCCGATCTGGACCTGCTGGCGGACCGGGTAAGCGTGGGCACGGAAACGAATGCCCAGACCACCGTGAAGCTCTATGTTCAGAGCAGCAGCCTGGACACCCATTTGATGCCGACCATCACCTTCCAGGATGAAAACGGTCAGGAGCTGCCGGATTCCGGCCTGAGCGCCGTGTCCTCCGCCTATAATTCCACGGAAAAGTGCTACGAGATCACCTTCACCGGCGAAAAAGAGGGGACCGTGGTGGCAAAGGCCGTTTTGGACGGCGCAGAAGCCCTACTGACCATCCGGGTGACGGCGGAATTGAAGCTGATTGCAGACCCGGCCACCCTGACCGTCTACGAGGGCGACGAAACGCAGACGGTCCTTAGGCTGCGGGATTCCAAGAACAAGGACATTGAGGCCCCGGAGCAGGACGTGGTCTGGGAAGTGACCGTGGACAACGGCGCATCCACCCGAGATGTGGTGGAGTGCGGCGAAATGGTCCGCAACGAAAACGGAACATACACCCTGCCGGTAACGGGCTTCGCCGCAGGCGAAGCGGCCATCCGGGTCACTTGCACCTATCGTTACGAAGGGGACAAGACCGTCCAGACCTCCCTCTATCTGAGTGCTGCCACCAAGGCCAGCGATATTCTGGGTCTGTCCAACGGCAGGGCCTTCAATCAGACCGCCGTGCCCCACACCCCTCAGACCGACGGCTACACCGGACGGGACACTGCTTCCGGCCCGGCTCACGAGGGCCTGTACCTCTACGCCACCAAGGACTACACGGCCCTTTTCGGCATGACCATCGAGACCGTGACCATTCGGGACAATGCCCTGCATGAATTCAAATTGGAGGACGGCAAGTGGGTGACGGAGGGCTACGTACTGACCGTCGGGGACGTGGAAACCTGCGACAGCACCTACGATTTCCGTTCCCTGACCCTGAACAGCGAAAAATCCAAGTATATCGGGGAAGTGACCCTGTCCGTGACCCTGCGCAACGCTGACGGCCGGACCTACACCCTGAATCTCCGCTTCCGCCTGCCGGAGGCAGCGTACACCGTGACCTTCGACCCCAACGGTGGGACCGGTAACATGGCCCCCATGACCTGCACCACCAACGAAGCCTTTACCCTTACCCAAAACGGCTTTACCCGGGAGGGGTACGACTTCAAGGGCTGGGCCTTGACGCCGGACGGAGCGGCGATTTACGCCGACCAGGCGGAAATTACCGAGGACCTGATTCACCAGCGGGGCGAAAACGTGACCCTCTACGCCGTCTGGGAAAAGCAGGAAGAAAACGGCGGAGATACCGGAAACTCCGGGGAAACCGGGGATAACGGCGAAGCCGGTGGCACCGGCAATGCCGGAGAAAATTCGGAAAATCCCTAAATTCGCAGAAAGGAGCACCAGAACATGGGTAAAATCCTGAAAAAACTCCACAGCCAGCGGGGCGAGACCATGCTCATGGCGCTCCTTCTGTTTCTGGTGGGCGTGATGGTCAGCGCCGTCATTCTGGCGGCGGCCATCAGCGCCGAATCCGATGCCAAAGCCGCTCGGGAGGAGCAGCAGGCCTATCTGACCGTCAGCTCCGCTGCGGAGCTGTTCCGGGATGCCATCCAATCCGGCAGCGGCAGGTATCGGGAAATTGTGACGAAAACCTATGTCTATACTTATTGGGGGTCATACCTGACTGAAAGCAAAACGGAGAAGCAAAATGCTTCCGGCCCGTTCAGTGAAATTTTCAACAATGTCATTCCTACCCTGCTGACCAGCCCGACCACCTTCCGGAAAACATACACCCTGTCCATGACCGGCCTGGAGGATGTGACCATGGAGTTGACCATTCAGCCAAAGCAGGAGGACAACACGCAGTTCACCCTGACCGCCGTTTTTTACAATGATACAGAGGGCAAGCATCCTTGCCAAATGACGGTAGGTTTCGGCGGAACAACCAATGTGAAATATACGGATTGGGGAGACGATTATACAGGAAATCATTATTACGCTACTACCACCGAGATCAAATGGGACCAACCAACCATCACCCGCCCCCGGACCCAGACAGGAGGCTGAGCCTATGAAAAAGAAATTGCTTTCCCGCTCCGGCGAGACATTGGTCGAAAGCCTCGTGGCCATTCTTGTGGCGGTGCTGGTGTTCCTGTTCCTGACCACCGCCGTGGTCACGGCGGCAAAAGTCAACAAAAAAGTGTCGGAATATGATCTTTCCTTCCAATATTCCCGTGCCACGGACCCCGCCACGGACACCCTGACCATCACCGGCGATGCGGAGACCTACACGGCCCAGGTGGACCGCTATGCGGACAATCAATACACCTTCTACGTTCTTCAGAAGGGGGTGACCCCATGAACAAGGGTTTCACGCTGGTGGAGATGCTCTGCACCATCGTTATTATCCTGCTCATCAGCGCCCTGGTGGTCACCGGTGTGCAGCTGGGAGTCAGGAGCTACCACCGCTCCATTTCCGATTCCGAGGCCCAGGTCCTCTGCTCCACCCTGACCACCGCCATCAGCGACGAGCTGCGCTATGCAGGCACGGTCCATCTGACGGGAGGGACCCGGACGACCTACGACATGACCCAGTTTTCTTTTTTCAGCCAGCGTTACGGAGACAATGCGGCCTTTACCGTCAATTCCGACGGCCAGATTTTGCTCTCCGGAAACAAGCTCATCCCCTCCAAGGCCTATGCCTACGGAGCCCGGGCCAGACTGGCCATCCAGTATGACCCGTCGGAATACTGCTTTACCGTGACCCTTTCCATTTACGACCGGGAGGATTCCCGTGAACTGACGAACAATTCATTTGAAGTGAAGCTCCTGAATCAGGGAGACTGATGCTGCGGCGGCGTATCCGCTTCCCTTTGAAGCGGATAGAAGGATTGGTGAAGAATGGATAAGAAACCAAAGATCCTCATTGCGGACGATTCCTATATGAACCGGGAGATTCTGTCCGACATTCTGGGGGATACCTATGTGTACAGCATGGCAGAAAACGGCGTGCAGGCTGTGGAGCTGATGCAGGAGGACCCGAACATCGACCTCATCATGCTGGACATCAATATGCCGGAAATGGACGGCTTCGGCGTTCTGGAGTTCATGAAAAAGTGGCATTGTATTGACGAGATCCCCGTTATTATCATTTCCTCGGAAAATGACGCCAGCTTTATCCGCCGGGCCTACGACATGGGGGCCGCAGACTATATCAGCCGTCCCTTCGATCTGGCAGTGGTCCGGCGGCGTGTTTCCAATACCCTGATGCTTTACGCCCGGCAGAAGCACCTGGTCCACCTGGTGGAGCAGCAGGTCTATGAGCGAGAAAAGGTCAACAGCACCATGGTGAACATCCTTTCCCATGTGGTAGAGTCCCGGAACCACGAGTCCGGCACCCATATCCTCCATGTGCGGGTGGTCACCAATCTGATGCTGCGGCAGCTCATCAAGATCACCGACAAATATCCCCTGACGGAAGCGGACATTTCCTCCATTTCCACCCTGTCCGCCCTCCACGACATCGGCAAAATGGGTGTTCCGGAGGAAATTCTGAACAAGCCCGGCAAGCTGACCCCTGCCGAGTGGGAACTGATGAAGGCCCACACGGTCATTGGCGACGAAATGCTCCGGGATGTGCCGGATAATCAGGACCTGGGCATGAAGCGTACGGCCCACGAGATATGCCGCTGGCACCATGAGCGCTGGGACGGAAAGGGCTACCCGGACGGCCTGAAGGGAGATGCGATCCCCATTTCCGCTCAGGTGGTAGCTCTGGCGGATGTATATGATGCCCTGACCAGCGTCCGCTGCTATAAAAAAGCCTATACGCATGAGACGGCTATAAACATGATCCTGAACGGGGAGTGCGGGGCATTTAATCCGCTGCTGATGGAGTGTCTGAAGGCCATTGCCGATCAACTTCAGACCCGGATGCAGCAGAACCCGGAAGATTTCGATTATCAGCAGGAGGCCCGGCGGCTGTCCACGGAAATGCTGGAGCAGAAGGACCTGCCCGGTGACGACGATCACAGCCAGCGGATACTGGAATACGAACGCCGCAAGAAGAAATTTTTCGCCAGGCTCTGCGGCGGCATTCAGTTCGAGTTCGACCGGTGGACCAACAAGGTCACTCTGGTGGATTGGAGCAAGACCGGCCGGGAGCGGGAGATTCACGGTACCCTGAACGATTGGAAAAATATCCGGCTGCTCTCCGAGAACGACCAGCAGAGGGTTTTGACTGCCGTACGCAGCGCGACTCCGGAAAACCCGGAAATCCATATGGACCTGCTGGTGGACTGCGGCAGCGAATACCGCTGGCACCGGCTCACCGCCCAGACCGTCTGGACCCAGGCGGAGAAAGAATACTGCGGCACCCTGGGCCAGCTCTGGGACATCCATGAGGAGATCATGGACAAGGGCCTGAAGGCCATGGAACAGCAGACGCTGGATGCGGTCAAGACCGTCGGCTCCATCCGGGGCCTCCGGGCCATCTTTGAGGTGGTGCGGCTGGTGGACCCGGAAAACGCAAAAATCCTCGCCCTGGACGAGGACGGCAGACTGGAGGAGACCCCCGGACACTGCTTCGAGCTCTGGGGCAGAAACGGCCGGTGCCAGAACTGCACCTCCTGCCAGGCCCTTCACGAGCACGATTGGCTCAGCAAGCTGGAAATCCGCAACGGGCAGATGTATTTCGTGCTGTCCCGGTTCCAGAACATCTCCGGTAAGGAATGTGTACTGGAGGTGGCCTCCCGTATTACCGGCGACGGCAACGGCAAGGTCCAGGTCCAGGGCGAAGGGGGCCTGATGCTGCTGAACTTCTACAAGGACCCCCTGACGAAAGCCTATTCCCGGCTGTATCTGGACAATTTCGTCACGAACCTGGAGGGCAGCGACGGCGTGGCCTTCATCGACGTCCACCGGTTCAAGAAGATCAACGATACTTACGGCCACCCCGTGGGCGATCAGGTGCTGGTGAAGATCGTCCAGGTCATCCTCTCCTGCGTCCGGTCCTCGGATACCCTCATCCGCTACGGCGGCGACGAATTTATCCTGCTCTTTGAGAAAATCAGCAAGCCGGTCTTTGAGGACCGTATCCGGAAAATCGAAGAAGCCGTGGCGAGGGAGCATATCCCCGGCCACCCGGAGGCCCCCTTGGGCGTGGACGTAGGCGGCGCCTATCAGGTCCGGCCCCTCAGCGAGGCCATTCGGATCGCCGATGAAAATATGTACGCCCGGAAACGGCGGGAAATATAAGAAAGGAAGCATCGATTATGGATTTGGAAGCACTTTACGTGCAGGTAGGCGGCAGCGCCGGGGAAGTTTTGAAGCGCATTCCCAGCGAGAAGATGCTGCGGAAATTCGTGGGCAAGTACCTGGCCGACCCCACCTTCGGCAATCTGGAGACTGCCGTGGCGGCCCAGGACTGGAAGGGTGCTTTCCTGGCGGCCCATACCCTGAAGGGCGTGGCCCAGAATCTGGGCTTTGACAAGCTGCAGCGGTCCGCTTCGGAGCTGACCGAGGCCCTGCGGGGAGACAAGCCCCTGACGGATATGGCTCTTTTGAAAAAAGTCCAGGAGGACCAGAAAGAATTGGTCGAGGCCATCGGCAAGCTGGGTGCGTAAAAGAAAACCGGAGACACAAGATCCGTGTCTCCGATTTTTTTTGCGCTATTTTTTACCGGGGTTTTCGCAGTTCCGGGGCGGAAATGGGGATGTGCCGGGTGCAGAGGTAGTCAATGACCACCTCCCGGGCCTGGGCCTCGGCGTAGGTCCAGCTGCGCCAGTCCACGTCGTCAAAGGTAAACCGTTCCACGCCCTTTTCGTCGGTGTACCAGTCGGCATGGGCTTTGGCCCAATCGATCAGAAACGCATCGGCATCCTGAGCCACCGACTCGTTTTTATCCTCCGTGAGTTGGACCGCATAGGGTACGGCGGCATCCCCCAAAAAGTAGAAGGTTACAACGTCCACAGTCTCCAGCTTGCCGGTCTGGTAGGCGGTCACATTGTACCGGGCAATGACGGTGTTCACGTCCGCCCAGCTGGCGGCGCAGGCCAGGACAAGGGCAGCCAGCACGGCCACCTTCATGTGGGGGAACCGGGGACGGAACAGCGTCACCACCGCAGAAAGTACCCACAGCGCCAGCCAGAGCATGAACAGGCTGGTCATCACCCGCAGCTGGGTCAGGCCGAAGGACCCCACATACAGGACCATCTTGGAAAAGGACGTGGCGATGAGCACCAGGGAGAACAGAAGCAGAAACAGGCTGAAAAGCCGGGTGGACAGGGGGGCTTTTCCATTTTTCCGCACCAGAACGTTGGAAATGCCCACCATGCCGAGATTCAGGACCACGAGGACGGCCATTTCAAAGAAGCCCCGGCGGGCATAGTCCGCTGCCGTGAAATTTTTAGGCAAAATACCCCGGAAAGCGCTGAAAAAGTAGGCGGTCTGGCTCAGAAGATAGAGAAGATACACCGCCGAAATGACTCCCAGGAAGCCGTTGACCCCGGCGGCGGGGATGTTCCCCTCCCGGACCTTCCGGGCGGGCCGTGGGCCGTTGGCCCGGAGGCTCACCGCCTGGGCGTAGGCCAGAACGAACACGATGAGGCCCCAGAACAGGCTGGTGATAAGCTCGGAATTTTTGGGGATATGCTTCGTGAACCCGGACAAAAGCCCTTCAAAGGCCGCGTCCGCAGAGCTGAGCAATGGGACCACCAGAAACAGCACCGGAATGGCGATCAGCACGCCCCAGAAGGCGGGACTGACCTTCTTGCCCTGCTCCCGCCGCCGGAACAGGCCCCGGAGGGCGGGAAATACCTGAGTAAATGTCCGGTTAAAGGCGGCGTAAAACATATCCAGCAGGCTGGAAAACCGGCCCAGGGGCCGGGCGTTGGCACCGGTCATGGCTACCAGCCCCAGGAAATAGGCCCCAAGAGTCAGCGGCGCAAACAAGGCCAGAACAAAGGGGTCCGAGGTCCGGCCGTGGGCGGCGGCCAGGACCATAGACAGCAGAACGCAGGCAAGGCCGTAGGCCGAGAAGGTCTCCTTTTTCCACACATACCAGATGGTCACGGTCCCCATCAGCACAAAGGGAATGGCAAAGCCCAAACCTGCGTAGGGACCGGTGTTGCCGATGATGAGGGAAAGAATGAGCAAAATCGGGGCAAAGATGCGCTCCCGCTTCCCTACGGGGAGCATGGGAGCCGGGGAAGCCGTTGGGGCTTGGGGCGGCCAGCTTCCGTAAGGATTCTGCGCTTGTTGTTCGTTATCCATCGTCTTTATCCTCCTTATATTCCAATAGATCGCCGGGCTGGCATTGCAGCTCCCGGCAAATGGCGGCCAGGGTGGAAAACCGCACGGCCTTGGCCTTGCCGGTTTTCAGAATGGACAGGTTTGCGGGGGTGATGCCCACCCGCTCGGCCAGTTCGCCGCTGGACATTTTCCGCTTGGCCAGCATCACGTCCAGATTCACGAGAATTCCCATGGCGGCCTCCTCAGATGGTCAGGTCGTTTTCTTCCCGCAGCGCCGCAGCGGCGGAAAGAACGCTGGCCACCACCTGCATCAGCAGCCACAGGAACAGCATGATGAGGCAGATGAACAGCAGGGCAGGGTAGAAGCACCCGGCCACGGCGGTGATGACGCACACGGCGGCGCAGCACCAGCCCACCCGGCTCACCAGACGGGCGTTGTCCGTCAGGAACACCCGGTCGGCGCAGATGTTGGTCAGCAGCTTATGGATGGCGCAAAGGGCCAGCCCTGCCGGGACGGTGCAGAGGTAAAAGGCCACCAGCAGCACCGTGGAAGCGGTCCTGCTCAGGAGCCGCAGGGCGGCGTACCATTTAACGAACGGCGGCATGGCGAACAGCGTCGCCGCCAGCACCAGAAGCAGCACACGGGTAATGCGGATGCACAGCAGCGCACTTTTTTTATAGTCGGGCATGGAAAACCCCTCCTTCTGGCGCGATTGTATCACGGATATTATCGAAAGTCAATAAGTAATTTAGAATTACGATAAAAAGTTTCTGATAATCGAGAAGTTCCACGGCTATTTCAAAGCTGTGAAAACGATTGGAAAATTCCTTGCTTTTTGCCGGAAAATGGAGTATTCTTATAGCCGCAGCAAAAAAAGAGGAGCAGAAAAATGAAGTCGAAAGCCATCTCCATGACCACCGGGTCGTTACCGAAAAATATCTGGGTTTTCAGCGTGCCGCTGATTTTATCCAACATTTTGCAGGTCCTTTTCAATATGTCCGACGTGGCCGTCGTGGGCCGGTTTGCCGGCTCTCATGCCCTGGGCAGCGTGGGTTCCTGCACCATTATGGTGTCGTTGTTCACGGGACTGCTCATCGGCATGGGCAACGGCGTCAACGCCATCATCGCCCGGTGCGAGGGGGCCAGGGACTATGACCGGCTGGGCCGCAGCGTCCATTCGGCCCTGATCGTCACCACCCTGTACGGTCTGCTGGTCATGGTCCTGGGCCTGGCCATTGCGGAGCCGCTGCTGGTGCTGCTGAAAACCAAGGACGAGCTGCTGGACGGGTCGGTCCTCTATATGCGGGTGTACCTGCTGGGAACCCCGGCACTGGCCATTTACAACTTCGGCAACGGCGTCCTCAGCGCCGAGGGAGATTCCAAGCGGCCCCTTTATTATCTGGCGACGGCCGGTGTGGTGAATATCTGCCTGAACCTGATTTTCGTCATTGTGTTCCGCCTGAGCGTGTTGGGCGTGGCCCTGGCCAGCATCATTTCTCAGTACATTTCTTCGGCGCTGATCCTGCGGCGGCTGTTCACCTGCGGGGAACATTACGCCCTGTCCATGAAGAAGATGAAAGCAGACGGCCATGTGACAAGGGACCTGCTGATGCTGGGCATCCCGGCGGGCCTGCAGAATGCGATTTTCGCCGTGGCGAATCTGTTCATCCAATCCGCCGTGAACTCCTTTGATACGGTGATGGTGGAGGGCAATTCCGCCGCCGCCAACGCCGATGCGTTGGTCTATGACATGATGGCGGGGTTCTACCTGGCCTGCACTACCTTCATGGGCCAGAATTACGGCGCACACAAAAAGGACCGGGTGATGAAAAGCTATCTCATTTGCCTGAGCTATGCCTTCGTGTCCGCTGCCGTGGTGGGGGCACTGCTGCTCCTGTTCGGCAAGCAGTTCCTGTCCCTGTTCGCTACGGATGTGCTGGTCATCGAGGCAGGTATGAAGCGGCTTCGCATCATGGCCTTTTCCTACTGCGTGTCGGCCTTCATGGACAGCGCCATTGCCGCCTCCCGGGGCTTGGGCAAGACAATTGTGCCGACCATCGTGGTGATTCTGGGGTCCTGCGTGTTCCGGATTTTCTGGGTCTATACGATTTTCGCCCAGTTCCACACGATCTTCTCCCTGTACAGCCTGTACGTCTGCTCCTGGACCATTACAGCCATTCTGGAGACGGTGTATTTCCTGCATATCTATCATAAACTGCTGGGAAAGGATGCCAATTTGGAACCAGAACCTGCGGGAGGACAGTAAGCACTCCCGGCGTGGCTTTGTAGGGGCGGCGGCATGCCCCGCCCGCCAGCCTGGGATGTTTGAGTGGATGAAATCGACGCAGGGGCTGACGGAATTGAGAAAAAGCCTTCCCCTGGAGGGTTGTGCCCCGCGCAGCGAATCCGAAATCTATATGACTGCCGGTGGCAGTCATACCTCTACTACGGTGTCACGGGCCTTAGCCCGTGACGGATGAGGTCGAAGGTAGTAATTTTGTACCAACCTATGGTGATAATCGCTCGCTTCGACCTCATCAGTCAGCCCTTGCGGGCTGCCAGCTTCCCCTCCAGGGGAAGCCTTTACTCAGAGTGGGCAAGTCCCTACTTCTATGGGCAGTACACTCCCCCAGTCTGCCCATGGAGCAGACAGCCCCCTTTGAGAGGGGGCCAAGCCTCTATACATAAAAATTCCGGGCGGCTAGGGCCGCCCGGTTCTTTTGTTTTCTTGAGATTCTTAGATCGTCCCCTGGATGGTCAGCACGGCGGTGCCGGGGGTCACGACGTAGGTTCCGTTTTCCGCACGGGTATAGGTGGCGGCGGGGACGGTCAGCACCCCAACGGTAGTGGCGAAGGCCCCGGTGGCCGGATTGTAGGCGTACTGGGTTCCCTCCGTCAGGGCTGTGCCGTTCAGCGTCACCGTCAGGTCCCGGAGGATGGGGTCGAACACATCCGTCAGCACCAGAGCGTCCTCGGCCGCTGCCGGGGCGTTGCCGGTGTTCTCCACCACAAAGGTGTAGGTGATGCGGCCGTTTTCCTGGACCGTGGCCGGACACAGAGCCTTGCTGATGGTCAGCGCAGGCCGGATGGCCGCCGTCACCGTGGCTGTGGCGGTCAGGGGCGCAGGCAGTCCGCCGCCGGTGAGGGTGACGGTGTTGACGATCTCGCCTTCCACGTCCGGGGACGCATAAGCCGTGACCTGGGCCTCATAGAACACCATGGCGTTGCCCCCGGCGGGGACCGTCAGGCCGGAAATGACCAGCGGGGGACCGGCTTCTACCGTGGGAGTCGTTTGCAGGACGCCGTTGACATAATACCGCATCGTCCCGGCCACATAGGCCAGGGGATACCGGGTCACGCCGTTCAGGGTATAGGCCCCCAGATCGTCAGTGAGCGTCAGGTTGGTGATGGCGGCGGTGCCGCTGTTCACCAGGGACAGCACATAGGGAATGCGCCCGTTGGCTGCATAGGCGGCGGTGGCGGCTTCTTTCGTCAGGGTCAGCACTTCCTGAATCTCACCGGTGACGGTGTTGGAATTCGTTGCGCCGCCGGTGTAGGTCAGGGTGGCGAAATTGGTAAATCGAGCCATACAGATCCTCCCTTACAGGAAAAAATTGCGGAGGAAAGCCTCCGCAATTTCATCGTATGCGCTTTTCGACGGAATGTTACTGGATATGAACGTGGTTGTTGATGTGGTCCTGGCAATAGCAGTAATACCCCCGGCACTTGGAGCAGTACCGGAATTCCAGCTCCGGGTTGCTCACGTCCGTCCGGCCACAGACTGTGCATTTGTGGGTGTATGGGGCCTTGGGCTGGGCTACAGTGGCCTCGTAGGACCCGGCGGAGGGGAAGGGGATGGGCTTGGCCTTAGGGGCAGACTTTTTGGAGGGCTTCTTCCTGAAAAGCCGCCGGGCGTTGGCCCGCCAGCTCATGGGAATGACATTCAGCACGTCTTTTCCGAAGAACAGGAAGTAATTGGCCAGGGCTACCACCGGGAACAGATTGGCCGGGAAGGAATAGACGAACAGGCCGTAGATGATCAGCACCAGGTCCAGCAGGGCGAAGATCCAGGCCCGCACGGGGATAATGAACATCAGCAGGAACTGTGCGTCCGGGTACAGGGTGGCGTAGGACAGGAACAGACCCATGTTCAGATAGTACACGTCCGCTTGCCCGCCGAAAAGCAGACAGTAAATGTCCATCATTACGATGCCCGTCAGATAGAAAATGTTGAATTTGCAGGTGCCCCAGATGTTTTCCATGGCCCGGCCGATGGAATAATAGCACAGCAGGCTGATGGCGGTGAACAGAAGGCCACCGGCGTCAAAGGTCAGGGGATAGGTCAGCAGTCGCCAGACCTGCCCGTGGAGAATGCTGTCCCGGTCAAAGCACAGCAGGTCGTAGAGCACATAGTTCCGCCCGATGGCGCTGGAAAGATACACCACGGCGGTCCCCAGCACCAGATAGAGCATGAGATTGGGGATGCCCTTTTTCCGGTTCTGATAGAAAAACCGTTCCATTTTTTTACGCAAGGCTCGTCAACTCCAATTTGCATCGATTCTTATTCTGTATTTTACCAGCTTCTGCTGGGATTGTCCATAGGGGAATTGTGAACATTCTGGCAACAAAGGCCCTTTTCTTCGGGCCATCCCGGAAAAAGATTGACATTTCGGGAGAATCTGCTATTATTATAGAGAATGTGCCGGGAGACCCGGCGGAAAAACAGAGGTGTTTGGAACATGATTCCTTTAGAGACCATTATCCCCAATAAGCATCGCATCCGTGTGGTGCTGGACAGCTTTAATGAATGGCTGCGGGGTTTGGATTTTACCATGCCGGACAGAATGTATGACCGCAAGCGCAACGACGGCGGAATGTACCTGGTCAGCTCCGAGAAGATCGTCAGCGAGCTGATGGGAATGGTGGATAAGCAGAAGTACCCCGGTTTCCTGGACGTGGGCTGCGGCAAGGGCTTCATTCTGTGGAAGGCCTACCAGAGCGGCTTCAAGAAGATCGGCGGCGTGGAATACGACGAGAAGCTGACGGAAATCTGCAACAAGAACATGAAGCGGCTGAAGCTGACCGATTACATGACCGTCACCTGCACCGATGCACGGGAATTCGAGAATTACGGCGATTACGACGTGTTCTATTTCTTCAACCCCTTCAAGGGCGACATCATGCAGACCGTCATTGACAAAATCTGCACCCAGTGCGCCGGGCGGGAAATTATGATCATGTACTACCGGCCCCGCTACCCGGAACCCATCGAGAATACCGGCTTCTTCAATAAGATTCGCACCCTCTATGACGAGGAGCGGCACTATGACATCGCCGTGTACCAGGGGGCGATCCCTGCCGGGTACACTGTCCCCGAAAAAAAGGATTGACATTCGGGGAAAACCGTAGTATTATAAAGAAAACTGCATAAATGCCTTATCGAGAGCGGTGGAGGGAACGGCCCTGTGAAACCCGGCAACCTGTCAGACTGATGTGGTGCTAAATCCGGCGGCAACGAAAGATGAGGATTCGATAGACCGTGCATCGAATCCTTCGGTGTGCGGTTTTTTCATATTCTGAAAGGACGAAATACAAATGGAAAAAAGACTGTTTACTTCTGAGTGCGTGACCAAGGGCCATCCCGATAAGGTGGCCGACGCCATTTCCGACGGCATTCTCGATGCCTGTCTGGCCCAGGACCCCGGCTCCCGGGTGGCCTGCGAGACCATGGTGACGACGGACCGGGTTATCATCTGCGGCGAGATCACCACCAAGGCCAACGTGAACTATGAGCAGGTGGCCCGGGATGTCATCCGCTCCATCGGCTACACCATGAACGACGAGGGCTTCTGCGCCGATACCGCCGCTGTGGAGTGCCACATCCACACCCAGTCTGCGGACATCGCTCTGGGCACCAATGATGAAGTGGGCGGAGCCGGCGATCAGGGCATGATGTTCGGCGGCGCCTGCAACGAGACTCCGGAGAAAATGCCCCTGTCCGCCGCCCTGTCCCGGGCGCTGGTGAACCGGCTCACCGCCTGCATCGCCGAGAACCCCGGCCTGCGGCCCGACGGCAAGACCCAGGTCAGCGTGGCTTATGATGAGAATGGCAAGATCACCGGCATCGACACCGTGGTTGTCTCCGTGATGCACCGGGAGGATTACACCGTGGAGCAGGTCCGCTCCTACGTTCATGACAACGTCATTGCCCCCGTGCTGGCCCGGTACGGCTTCAAGGTGGAGGACGTGGAGCATATCTATATCAACCCCACCGGCAAGTTCGTGATCGGTGGCCCCAACGGCGACACCGGCCTCACCGGCCGGAAGATCATCGTGGACACCTACGGCGGCTACTTCCCCCACGGCGGCGGCGCTTTCTCCGGCAAGGACCCCACCAAGGTGGACCGGAGCGCTGCGTACATGGCCCGTTACCTGGCAAAGAACCTGGTGGATGCCGGTCTGGCCGATAAGGTCCAGATTCAGCTGGCCTACGCCATCGGCGTGGCGGAGCCTGTGTCCGTGCGGGTGGACTCCTTCGGCACCGGCAAGATTTCCGACGAGGCCATGACGGACCTGCTCCGCAAGACCTGCGACCTGACCCCCGGCGGCATCATCCGGAAGCTGGACCTGCGGCGGCCCATTTACAGCGCCACCGCCCGGGACGGCCACTTCGGCGTGGCGGGCTATCCCTGGGAGCGGGACGACCTGGCTCAAGACCTGAAGAAGCTGGCCGGTCTGTAAGACAAATGAACTCTCCCCCGGAGGAAAAAAGCCTCCGGGGGATTTCTTTTCTTGCATTTTGGGGAAAATACTGCTATCATGGTGGAAAACAGATTTTTCACATCAGGAGGAAGCTATGCTGGATTTTTTGCGGATAGGCTGCGCCGTCCCGGCGGTGCGGCTGGGGGACCCCATGGAAAATGCCCGCCGGACGGCGGAATATATGGAGAAGGCGGAAGCGGCGGGCTGTGACCTGCTGGTGTTCCCGGAACTGAGCCTGACGGGCTACACCTGCGCCGACCTTTTCCAGCAGGAATCCCTGCTGGCCGGGGCCAAAGCGGCATTGGAGAATGTGGTGGAGGAATCCCGGAGCTATCCCGATTTGACGGTTTGCCTGGGCCTGCCGCTTCTCTTGCAGGGCCAGCTTTATAATGTGGCGGCGGTGCTGGAGAACGGAAGCGTTCTCGGCATCGTGCCGAAGACCATGCTGCCCACCTACGGGGAGTTTTATGAGCGCCGGTGGTTCCGTCCCGGCACGGAATTGCCCCTGACGGAGTTGGCCCCTTCGGAATTGGGCCTTTCCGGGGAGAATATCCCGGTGGGTACGGACCTGCTGTTCCGGGTCCGGGGGACCACCCTGGGCGTAGAGATTTGCGAGGACCTGTGGGCTCCCGTGCCGCCGTCCTCCCTGCTGGCCCTGCGGGGTGCAGAGGTAATTGTGAACCTGTCCGCTTCCAACGAAACGATTGGCAAGCGGGCTTACCGGCGGGACCTGGTGAAGCATCAGTCCGCCGCCTGCACCTGCGTGTATGCCTACTGCTCCGCCGGGGCCCATGAGTCCACCCAGGACCTGATTTTCTCCGGCCACTGCCTCATCGGCGAAAACGGCGGCCTGCTGGGGGAGACGGACACCATCGGGGATGATTTCCTCCTGGTCCGGGACTGCGACCTGGGCCGCATCCGCTTTGACCGGCGAAAAAATACCACTTTCCAGCAAAATGCCGCCCTCCACGCCGCTCCCATGCGCTTCGTCTCCGGCTCCCGGCAGGGCCGCAGCGACGGGCAGCTTTATCCCGTGGCCAAGCTGCCTTTCGTGCCCTCGGCCCAGCAGGACCGGCACAGCCGCTGCATGGAAATTTTCGGAATGCAGGTGGCGGGTCTGTGCCGCCGTCTGGAACTGCTGAACTGCAAGGCGGTCGTCGGCGTTTCCGGCGGTCTGGATTCCACCCTGGCCCTTCTGGTGGCGGTGGAGGCCATGCACCGGCTTGGCCGCCCGGCCTCGGAGGTCTGCGCCGTGACCATGCCCTGCTTCGGCACCACGGACCGGACCTATCGGAACTCCATGGACCTGATGGAGGCCCTGGGGGTCAGCATCCGGGAGGTGAACATCCGCCAGGCGGTGGACATCCACTTCCGGGACATCGGCCACGACCCCACCGTGCTGGACACCACCTATGAAAACTGTCAGGCCCGGGAGCGGACTCAAATTCTGATGGACTACGCCGGACAGGTGGGGGGCATCGTCATCGGCACCGGCGACCTTTCCGAGCTGGCCCTGGGCTGGTGTACCTACAACGGCGACCACATGAGTATGTACGGCGTCAACGGCTCCATTCCCAAGACCCTGATCCGATGGATGATTCAATCCATTTCCGAAATGCCCGCCTTTGCCCCGGCGAAAGCGGTACTGGAGGACATTCTGGACACGCCCATCAGCCCGGAATTGCTGCCCCCGGATGCGGATGGCAAAATCGTCCAGCAGACCGAGGACCTGGTGGGTCCCTACGCCCTCCACGACTTTTTCCTCTATTATGTGCTGCGGTTCGGCTTCCGGCCGGAGAAAATCTACACCCTGGCCTGCCGGGCCTTCCGGGAGGATTTCGACCGGGAGACCGTGAAAAAGTGGCTGAAAACCTTCTACCGCCGGTTCTTCTCCCAGCAGTTCAAGCGAAGCTGCCTGCCCGACGGGGTGAAGGTAGGCTCCGTGTGCCTGAGTCCCCGTGGCGACTGGCGAATGCCCAGCGACGCCTCCGCCCGTCTCTGGCTGGACGAAGCGGAAAAAATATAAAATTTGTCCCGGAAGAAAGTTTCTTCCGGGACCTTTTTCGTGAAAATTATTTTGATTTCAAACAGCACTTGACAAAACGCCAAAATCACGATAGAGTAAAGCTAGAAAACAATGCGTTTTCAATAGATAATACAACTTTTTCTGTATAGAAAGGAGAATTTTCCGTGAAACGAAGGCTTGCGCTTGTTTTTCTGATTCTGACCTTGATTTTGACTGCCTGCGCCAAACCGGCGGAACCCATGACCACCACCCAGCCCGCCTCGTCCGAAAGCACGGCCCCGGCGACTACGGCTGCCACAGCCCCGGCGGCCACCGAGCCGGAAGGCGGTTCCAAATGGGACCAATTCTCCTTGGATATTCTGCCCCAGACCCCCGATGCCCGGCTTTCCGTTCAGGAAGTCTCCTGCCCGGAATATGACCCGGAGACGGAATGGGCGGTTTTGCTGGGTTGCCGGGGCGATGTGGCCCTCTGGAATTTGCGGACCATTGTTTCCCATAGGGGAGATATGTCTGAAGGTCTGGATCGCCCCCCGGACCCCATGCGCCTGGTCCTCTTCAATGTCCGCACCGGAGAGACGCTGGTGGAGATAAATAACCAGGAAGTGACTGACTGGGACTATGCGCAGCTCTACCGGGACGATGCCCTGCTGCTGGTGAAAAATGATGCAGACGGTCTTGTATTTTCCAGCCGGGATCAGGATGGGACGAAGGTCCTGTTTACGGCAGAACAAGCGGAAAACATGACATTTACCAGCTTTGAAAACGGCGACATTGTGTACGCCTATGGGAACAGGGATACTTCCCATGGTATCCGGATGTTTTCCGGGGGAGCGCTGCGGGATATTCGCACCTGGGGGATGCAAACCGGGGAAAACGGCTACCTTGGTTTTGGGTTAGATACCTATGGAGACAGTTTTGCTTGCCCATATCAGAGAGACGGGAGTTTGGTGTTCCTGCAAGTCAACGGCGACGGCACCACCGCCGAGTACACCCTGACCCCGCCGGAGGAAAAACTCAACGACTTTACCCTGACGCCCTACGGCATGATGCTGTGCGTGGCCCTGAACGAGGAGACCGCTGAGCCGGGCCGGGTGCTGGCCCTGTACACCCCGGACGGCGGACTTTACGGAAAACGATTGACCTATTCGGGCACCGCCCTGTATAGCTTGTGCTACGGCAGCCGGTACGGACTGGCGGTCAACAGCGCCGGAAAGCCTTACCTGTTCTGGACCGACGGAAAAAGCGTCGGCGGCGCCTGGCTCCGGGGCCTGCTGCGGGACCAGACGGACCTGCCGGAGGACCTGATGAGCGGAGAAGCGGATGTGCGCCATTCCCAGGGTGACAGCTTCTACCTCTATTACCCGGACGCCAACCGGATGTTCCTGCTGACCATCGAATAAACGCAAAAACCCGACAAAATCCCGCCCTTGGCACTGCCAAAGGCGGGATTTTTCAGCTTTCCATCTGCCGTCCCAGGAAACCGGCCACGGTCTGGGCCAACTTCTGGTCGGATTCCTGCATGGGGGCGGTGTTTTCGCCCATGAGCAGCATCACGCAGCCCATCAGGTCCCCCTGGGAGAGAATGGGGGCGGCCACGCCCAAATGATATTTTTCGTTGCCCTCGCAAGGGGAAATGGTGGGGTCCCCCGGCTGATAACGGTAGTTTTTCCGGGCCTCCATGAGCTTTTCCAGGGCCCGGGAGTTGGGCTTGTCCACCAGCTCCCGCTTCGGGGCTCCGGACAGGGCGATGATGCCGTCCCGGTCGGACACGGCGGCGATTTTGCCGGTGTTGTCCCCGATGGACTCACAAATTTGCGCCGCAAAATCCTGCAATTCCCCCATGGGCGAGTATTTCCGGAAGATGACCCCGCCGTCCTTTTCCGTGTAAATTTCCAGCGGGTCTCCGTTACTGATAACATGGACACGGAAAACCTTGTCCTCGTGGTTTCTGGAGGACTGAATCAGGGCGCTTTCGATATTTTCCGTGCCGGAATCAAAATTTACGGCTGCCTCCAGGGATTGACAGCGAATGAGACCGTCAATGTCGGAGCGGAGCCGGATTTCCAAGTGATCCTCGTAGACTCTGATTTTTTCAATCATCAGCTCCAGATCGTTCCGTTCCAGCTTCTCCTTGTCCAGAATGTCCTGAAATACCTCCAGAGCCAGCTTTCCCGCCCGATTCACCCGGAGAATGGTGTTGCGCCTGTCGGCAATCATGTCGATCTGATGGCGGATGCCCTCGATCTTCTTCTGAAGCTCCGCCTCCAATTCATCATAGGTCTCTTCAATTAGTGCCTCCTGACCGGGGCGCTTCATGATCTCCCGGATGCGCTGGCGCTTGGTGATTTTCAGCTCCTCCAGAAGGTCGTCCAGCACCGCATACAGTCGGTCGGCAGAAATTTCCGTCTCCTCCACCTGCTCCTGCTCCCGGGCAAGATCACCATTCAGCTGTTCCAGCATGGATGCGGAATTTTTCATAACCTTTTCCACATAAAGCTTCATCAGTGCGTCCAGTCGGTCGGCCCGAATGTGGTGGCTGGTGCAGCCGGAACGCCCTCGGCGGTGATATGTGCCGCAGGTGTAGGCGGGCCTCATGTCGCTGCGGCTCATGGCAAACATGGGACTGCCGCAGTCGCCGCAGAACAGAAAGCCGGAATACACATTGTCGTATTTCTTTACGCCCCGGTAGTTTGCGGTGGTACGCTTTTCCCGGAGGGCCCGGGTGGTGGCGAAGGTGCGGTAGTCAATGATGGGCGGATGGTGGTTCTCGATGACCACATTGTCCCTGGCGTCCAGCTTGATGTCCGACCCGTTGATTTTTCGCCGGGTATATTTCCGGGCCCGGAAGGTGCCGATATAAAAATCGTTGTCCAGAATTCCCTGAACGGAGACAATGCTCCAATCGGTCTTTGCCCGGATTTTATTCTCCTGCCCCATGGCGTCTTTTCTCTGCTTTTCCGACATTCTCGGCGTGGGGATTCCCTGCTCCGTCAGGTGGTTGGCGATGCGCTTATAGCCCCAGCCCTCCTCGTTGTAGAGCCGGAAAATCCTCCGCACCACATCCGCCTCCGTGGGGACAGGTTCAAATTCCTTCCGCAGATTCACGATGTAGCCGTAGGGAGCGGCGCAGATCCACTTTCCGTCCTCCTGCCGCCGCCGGATGACACTGCGAACCTTTTTGCTGGTGTCTGTGACGGGCATTTCGTTGATGAGGAACTGAAACTGGATTTTCAGCCAATCGTCATCGTTGGGATAGTCGATGTTGTCTCCGATGGAAATGATCCGCACCCCTGCATCCCGCAGATCCTCCAGTTCCACAAGCCCCCGGGAGTTGCGGCGGGAGAAACGGGAAAAGTCCTTCACCACCAGAATGTCGATTTTATGGGTCATCATGTCCCGGCGCATCCGCTGGTAGTTCTCCCGGGCCTCAAAGGTATAGCCGCTGCGATCCCGGTCCTCATAGAAGGTCAGCCGGGAGCCGGGGAACTTCCGATGGACAAAGTCCGTAATGATCGCCTTCTGATTTTCGATGGAGGTGTTGTCCTTATCCTTGATGTCGTCATCCTCAAAGGAAATCCGGGCATACCCCGCAATATCAAAAATCTCTGTCAATGCTGCCACATCCTTTTGCTCTGGTTTTATTCCCATTGTACAATGGGACGGTGCCGTTGGCTACCGGTATTTCCTGGCAGGGCTGCCAGCTTTTCCCGTTGTACCTCCGCTTCTGCCAGCTTGCGGCGATTGTAGAGCAGCAGATCCCGGATGTTACGGTAGAGTTCTTCTCCGCCGGAGTGATACTCCGCAACCGTGTATTTTTTCTCCGCATATCCGGCGTAAAGCGATTTGAGTTGCTCCCGAAGGGCGCTGTCCTCCTGCTCCTTCCGGGTCAGCCAGACCGTTACCAGCTTCCTTTGTTCCTGCACAATAATCTCCACAGGCAATCCCCCCTTTTCCCTATATTTTCCACAGTTTCGTTTTTTCCTATACATGGGGGAGTGCTGCATACCTGATTTATTCAGTTATAGATCAGAACGTTCAGGACGATAAACTCTCGGCGGAAGCGTTTTTAGCGGATAACGATGCGTATCATGCCCTTGAGACCGTTGGCGGCCTGATCAAGACGGGTCCTACGGGCACCAACGTTAACGATCTGGTAATTGGATTGATCTCTGTATAAAGGAATTGGGAGCAGGAAATGACAACCGGCCGGAGTGGTTCCGGCCGGTTGTCTTATGTCATAGCAAAGGCTGATTGTTGGACGAATGCTTTGATGATAATATTCAGGATCAACATAAGCTGGCAGCGGGATTTTGTATCAACATCCAAGGTCGTTGTGGCATCATTGACCAAATGAAAAAGATAATCTCCCTGCTTTGCCAATCTGGATGTTGGATTGACGGTGAAAACTACGGTTTTTGCATTGCGCGCCCGGGCAATCTGCGCTACGCGGACGACCTGCTCGGTCTCACCGCTTAAGGAAGCAAGAAAGACAATGTCGTTTTGCGTCAATTGCTCGGCTTGAATGTAGGCGATATGGGTGTCTTGATATAAAGTTACATGTCTGGAAAGAGACAGCAGATGGCGGGAGGCATACTCGAAAACAATGCTGGTAAGCCCTTTGGCAAAGAAATGAATCTGAGTCTTTTGGTGCATAAGAGCAGCAATTTCGTCTACCGCGTGCAGATCAATAGCCTTTGCGGTGCGCTCAATATCGGACAGCTCCTCGGCAAGAAGCTCCTGCAGGGAGCGGGAGGCGTAGATGTTTTCCTCTTGCTGGCTGGAGACAGCTTTGTCGCGCAGGAAGTATTTCAGGTGGCTGTATCCCTCCAGATTCAGCTTCTTGCAAAGTCGAATGATCGTCGTTGTGGAAACAAAGGTCGTTTTTGCCAGATCATGAATTGACATGCCGGCGATTTCATTTTTGTGAGTGCTGATATAGCGAAGAACCTCCAGCTCAAGCGGGCTGAGAGAGTTGATTACATCTGCCGAAAAGCTCTGGAACATGGTATTCACCTCTGATTCAGTATAGCATAATTCACTCCCTATTTCAATAAAGAGAAGAAAATGTAATTTGTTCCGGAGAATGTGACATATTCCCGGATTTGTTCCTCGGGTACAGAATGGATGTCAGGCCTTGTGAATCGGCGGAAGCGGTGCTATACTTTGAAGTGTAAAAGCGGAACGGAGAGGTGCCTGACTATGAAAAAATACAAAGTAGTGATCGTTGGAGGAGGCTCCACTTGGACGCCGGGCTTACTCAAGAGCCTGTGTGAAAAGAAAAATGAGTTTCCCATGGAAGAACTCCGGATGTACGATATTAACGCGGAACGGCAGGCGGTGATCGGAGAATTTGCAAAGATCCTGTTTGCGGAGGAATACCCGGATCTGAAGTTCCTGTATACCACCGACAAGGCCCAGGCATACAAAGATGTGGACTTCGTATTCTGTCAGATCCGGAGCGGCGGCTTCGATATGCGGATGCTGGATGAACAGATCCCGTTGGCGCATGGCGTGGTGGGGCAGGAAACCTGCGGCGCCGGCGGCTTTGCCTATGGCCTGCGGTCTATTCCGGATATGATTCAGATCGTTCGGGATGCCAGAACATATGCAAACGACCCGTGGATCCTGAATTATACCAACCCGGCAGCCATCGTGGCGGTGGCACTGGAGCGGGTGTTCCCGGGGGATAAAAAGATTGTCAATATGTGTGACCAGCCGGTGAACTTATTGCAGTCCTTTGCCAAGGTTCTCGGAATCCGGCGGCAGGATATTATCCCTGAATACGTTGGATTGAACCATTTCGGCTGGTTCACAAAGCTGACCGACCGAAACGGAAACGATCTGCTTGCCCCGCTGCGGGAAAAAATCTTGAGTGAAGGCTTCCTACCGGCGGATGCGGCAGAGCGGGATGCCTCCTGGCTGCATACCTATGCCATGGTGCAGACCATTATGCGGGATTTCCCGGATTATGTGCCGAATACCTATTTGCAGTATTATCTGTATCCGGAGCAGGTAGTTGCACAGTTGGATCCGGATCATACCCGCACGGAGGAGGTCCGCAACGGCAGAGAGAAGCGCGTGTTTACCCAGTGCAGGCAGGCTGCACGGCAGGGCTCAACGAAGGGCCTGACCATCGCTAAAAGCGAAGTTCACGCGGATATGATCGTAGAGGTGGCCTCCAGCATTGCCTTTGATAAGGGCGAGTTATTTATCATGATCACCAGAAACAACGGAACGGTATCGAACTTCCATGAGGATGCCATGGTGGAAACGGCAGCCCATGTAAGTGCGAACGGCGTTACCGCGGTCCCGTTTGGGAAGATCGACGTATTTATGAAAGGCTTGATGGAAGGGCAGTACGCCTATGAGCATCTGACGGTTGACAGTTACTTTGAGGGGTCGTACAAAAAGGCTTTGCAGGCGCTGACGCTGAACCGAACGCTGGTGGATGCCCAGAAGGCCAAGGCGGTGCTTGACGACCTGATCGATGCGAACCAGGGTTACTGGCCGGAGTTGAAATGAAGCTGATTGTAAATGCCGATGATTTCGGCCTTACCGACGGCGTGACGTTTGGTATTTTGAGCGCCATAGAGCGCGGAATTGTAACCTCGACGACCATGATGGTCAATATGCCGGGTACACAGACTGCGGCAGAGATTGCCAGAAAGGCTCCCGCACTGGCGGTTGGTCTGCACATCAATATCAGTTTGGGCAGCCCTCTGACCCGTTGTGAAAGTCTGACGGAAAACGGAAAATTCCAAAAACCTTCGGTAATCGGAACGGACGACCGTTACAGAGAGGAAGAACTGTATTCGGAAATGCGTGCACAGTACGGCCGCTTTCTGGAGCTGACAGGCCGCAGGCCGACGCACATTGATTCCCATCTGTACGTTCATCAAAAGTTTCCGAAGGTGCGCCGCGCGATTCGAATGCTTGCGGAGGAAGAAAAGCTGCCGGTGCGAGACATGGAAACACGGCAGTTCCCGCGTGTGTATTTTGAAGGGAACTTCAAGGTGAAGCCCGGTGAAACGACGGCGGATCTAAAGCAAAAGTACGTCGGCCTGCTTGCAGATCTGGCTGCCCGCCCGATAGCGGAGCTGATGGTCCATCCGGCGTTTCTGGATGAGTGGCTGCTTCATAATTCCAGCTACAATTCGCAGCGGATTGCGGAGCATACCGTGCTTACCGATCCGGAGACGCGTCGGATCCTGGCGCAAAAAGCAATTCGATTGGCAACTTATCGAGATTTGGAGTGATAAAGGAATGGCAGATATTCGCCTGCAGGACGTCGTAAAAATCTATGGCGTCTCCAAGAATCAGAAAAAACACCGCCAGCTCTTTTTCAAAAAAGAAAAAATGCTTCCGACCAAGCGTGCGGTTGATGATGTGACGTTGACCATTCCGCACGGAAGTTTTACGGTGCTGGTGGGGCCTTCGGGCTGCGGTAAGACCACGCTGCTGCGCATGATTGCCGGTCTGGAGGAGATTACCGACGGAAGAATCATGATGGGAGACATCGATATTACGAATCTGGACCCAGGAGACAGAGGACTGGCAATGGTGTTCCAGAACTATGCGCTTTATCCGCATATGACGGTTCGGGAAAACATTGAGTTCGGTCTGGTCAATGCCCGAATCCCGCGGTTTGAGATCAAAGAACGCGTGGATCACGCGCTTGAGGTCGTGGGTTTGACCGAATTGGCCATGCGCAAACCCGCAAGAATGTCCGGCGGCCAACGACAGCGCGTTGCGCTGGCTCGCGCCATCGCAAAATATCCGGAATGCTTCTTGATGGATGAGCCGCTGAGCAATCTGGATGCCAAGCTGCGCAGCGATATGCGCACAGAGCTGATTCAGCTGCATGAGGAACTGAAATCCACCTTTGTTTATGTGACACACGATCAGATCGAGGCCATGACCATGGGAACGAATATTGTGGTTATGAACGAGGGAAGGGTCATGCAGCAGGGAACACCCACGCAGATCCATAACGATCCCAATTGCGTGTTTGTGGCGCAATTTGTGGGGGATCCCGGCATGAATATTGTTGCAGCGGGAGACTATCAGATCGGCTTCCGTCCGAGAGATGTGGAGTTTGACTGTGCGGAGGAGGATGAGGAACATGTGGTCATCCGCCGCATGGTAAAGAGCTTTGAAAATCATGGATCGGAGTTTTTGTACTTGCTTGATACGCAGGAGAAGGTTTTTGTCAAGGAGCTGTCTAAAAAGCAGCGCCCGCTGACGGAGGAATTTACGGTTCGGATTCACCGGGATGACCTGTATGTATTTGGCAAGGACGGAAAGCGGATCTATGCCGATGGGGAGGTCGCAAAAGCCTATGCAGAATTTAAGAGACATTGGCAGTCGGTATAACGAACTGCAGGATGCACTTGACGCGCGGAAGGCTGCACTGCGGAAAAGCAGAAGCAAAGAGGAACGCCGGGTACTTCGGCAGGACGCTGCAGAAAAAAGGTCGGAGCTCAGACGCTTCAAGGCATCTCTTTCCGGGGAAGCACTGCGGGCTTACAAAGATTATCGGGCCATCCGCAGAGAGATCCGGCACTGTGAGAGATTGAAACGCTGCGACAAGGTAGAAAGCAGGATCTTTCACAAAGTGAACCCTGCGTATATTTACATTTTCCCTGCGGCATTCCATGCGATCTTCTTTACGCTGATGCCGTTCCTGTTTATGATCGTCGGCGCCTTCTTCAAGCTGGATTTGGTGGATATCAAGAGCTCAAAATTCGTCGGCTGGTGGAACTTTAAAATGGTGCTGGTTCTGGATAACGAATTCTGGAGAGCTTTTGTCAATACCATCATTTTTGCGATCGTCACGGTGTTTTTGCTGATGGTCGTCACGGTGCTGATGTCCTCCTGGCTTTCCAAGAACACGAAGATCCACAACCTTGCACAGACCATGATCTTCACACCGCATATTTCTTCCATGGTGGCGGTGGGTATCCTTTGGGTCCTTATGCTGGACCCGCAGGGCATCATCAACCAGATCCTGGCAATCTTCGGGATCAAAGGCCCGAACTGGCTGATGGATTCCAGAACATCCCTGTTCTCGGTCGCACTGGTTACGGTCTGGAAATCCATAGGCTATTATTGCCTGATTATCATTGCCGGTTTGCAATCCCTGCCAAAGGATGTCTACGAGGCCGCAAAGCTGGACAAGGCGAGCAAGTGGACGATTCTTCGGAAGATCACACTTCCGTTGCTGACCCCGACGCTGTCTTTTGTGTTTATCATGAAATTCATCAATGCGTTCAAATCTTTTTCGGCCATCGATGTGATGACGCAGGGCGGCCCTCAGGGTTCCAGCATGGTGCTGGGCTATTGGATCTATAATGCGGGCCGCGTCAAATTCAACTACGGCTTTGCAATGGTTGGCGCGATCATCCTGACGGCGATGGTGGCCGTGTTTACACTGCTGGCCAATAAGGGATTTCGAAAGGAGGATTAGGCATGGAAAAGGATACCGCGCTTCCCCTGACAAAGGCCTACGCTCCGAAAGAAATCAAAGATACCCAGCGCTTTCTGTTCTGGGTGCGTGTAAAGCGGCGACTGCTGTACCTTCTGAAGATCCTGAACTATCTGCTGCTGATTGCGGTTGGGCTGATGTTCGTCTATCCCTTTGCGTGGATGGCCTCCATGTCCCTTCGGCCGCTGGTTGAGGCACTTTCCTTTGCCCCCGGCATTTGGGTATCGGATCCGCAATGGAGCAACTACCTGTATGCGTGGAATCAGGCTCATATTTTCCACTATGTCGGAAACTCGGTCAAGTATTCCATTCTGGTCATGGGTTTGCAGTACTTTACCCTGATCCCCTCGGCGTTTGCCTTTGCAACCATGAAATTCAAGGGAAAAAAGCTCCTTTGGGGTGCGAAGTTCCTTGGCATGATGCTTCCTGCCGAGGCAACCTTTATTCCGGTTTATTATTTTTACAGCAAACTCGGGCTGGTGGATAATTGGATAGGCCTGATCCTGCCGTCACTTGTGGCGATGTTCGGCATCTTCCTATTCAAGAATGCGTTCGAGTCGATCCCTTCGGAAGTGATAGAGGCGGCACGAATGGATAAGGCCAAAAACCGGACGATCATGCTGAAGATCATGGTTCCCATGATCGCTCCGGTGTTGATCACCCACCTGATAACATCCTTTATCAGTAACTGGAATGAATACTATTGGGTGCTGGTAATGACGAACAGCGAAAAGCTGAGAACCCTGCCCGTAGCGCTTCGAAGCCTCCTCCAAGTGGATGAAGGCGTCCCGCAATGGAATGTCGCTATGGCAGGTACAATGATCCAGTTGGCTCCCATCCTGCTGATGTATATCTTCGCAAGCGGCAAGATCAAAACAGCGATGGTAGGCAATAGAAAAGTCAAAAATTAACAAAGGAAGGAAAGAATGAAATGAAAAAACTGCTTACGCTGGTCATGGCCGTCATGATGATCCTGTCATTGGCTGCCTGCACCAAAAATCCCGAACCCCCCAGCACGTCTGCTCCCTCTGAGGAGAGCACAGCGCCCGCCTCTGACCCCGCTTCCGAACCCACTTCCGAACCCGCTTCCGAGCCCAGCACAGTTGAGAAAGATCCCTATGAGGGCCTGAATAAGGACATTTATGTTGATAAGGAATGGACGATTCTGAATGCAAAGCATGATAAGGAAGTCACCATTACCATGTGGATTCCCAACTCTGCGACCTCTACAATGGGCACCGCGATTCAGGCTCTGGCAGATAAATTTAACGCAGAGCAGAAAGAAAAGTATCCCGGCAAGAACATTTCTGTCGTCATTGAATTTCAGGACAAGTCCAGCACGCTGAATGAAAAGCTCCAGGCGGCGATTCTTGCGGGCAACAACCCGGTTATCTCTGCAATTGGCGTTTCCTCGGTTCCGCTTTATGAAGCAAGAGCGCTGGATCTGCGTCAGGTATTTACTTATGACGAGCTGCAGCAGCAGTCGCAGGGTATGATGCAGTATTCCCTGTACAACGGGAAGTACCTGCTCAACCCTTATTTCCCCAGTGCAAGCAACATCATCATTTACAACAAGACTCTCTTGGAATCCAAGGGCGTGACCATCCCGGATGTCGAGGCGCTGCTGGCAGATCCCGACGCCTCCGACTGGACGTGGGACACTTTTAAGGCTGCTGCGAAGGCTGTGACCGATGAGGCCAACGGCATTTACGGTTTTGCCACCAACTCCCTTGACCCCGTTGGCATGATGTTCCAGCAGGGCGGCGCACTGTATAACAGCGACGTCACCGAGCTGAAGTTTGTGGGCGACGAGCGCTTTGCAAAGGGTCTTGAGTTCTGGCGTTCCCTGGTTACTGAGGGTTGTATGCTCAACCCCAATTCCCGCTCCAACCACGGAACGGTGATCGTTTCCGAGTTCTACGAGCAGAAAGTCGGCATGATCTACACGACCTCCTCCAATATTGTCAAATTCACTGAGGAGGCAAAGAATGCTGGCTTCGAGATTGGCGTACTGCCATTCCCCAAGCAGACGCAGTTCTTTACAAATCAGGGCGGTTCCGGTATCATTATTCTAGACAATAAGCCCGCTGAGGAGCAGGAAGCTGCCGCCGAATTCCTCCGCTGGCTGAATACCGCAGAAAACGATGCGTATATGTGCGTCGTGTCCGGCTATATGCCGGTAGTCACTGCCGCAATGGATGAGGAATCCCTGAAGGAAGTTTATGCCGCAACGCCGCTGCTCAAGACCGCAACGGAACTCATGAAGTTCGGCATTACTTCCCCGCAGGGCAAGGCAAAGGCTGCGTGCGACAAGGCGATCAACGATTACTGCAAACTGATCTGGTCCGAACCGGATACCTCGATTGAAAGCATTGTCGAGCAGGTGACCAGCAAGGCACAGTATGAAATTGAGGCGAACCAGTAAATGAGAATGACGCAGGGAAGGGTAACCTTTTCTGTCGTGGGCTTAGGTGGGCGCGCAAGCGCCTACCTAAGTGCATTACAGGAGTATTATCCGGAGGAATATCGGGTGGTTGCGGTGGCTGATCCCGACCCAACCAAACAAGCCCGCGCCAAAAAGGAATATGATCTCGGGGATCATCAAATTTTCAATACGGATCTGGAGCTGATGGCGCAGCCGAGACTTTCTGACGTTGCCATTATCGCCACACAGGACAAGCTGCATTTGCGGGACATTCGGGGGCTGCTGGAAAAAGGGTATGACTTGATTCTGGAGAAACCCGTGGCGACCACGCTGGAGGAGCTGAAAGAGGTTGCAAGTCTTTCTAAGGCCTTCCCTGATCAAATGGCGGCAGTTTGCCATGTGCTTCGACATTCCCCCTTTTTTGAAAAGATCCGGCAGATCATTGAAAGCGGGCGCTTTGGGGCGGTGGTATCCATACAACACAACGAGAATATCGGATACTATCATTTTGCCCACAGCTATGTACGCGGCCCATGGAACAACGACAAAACCAGCGGGCCGTTGATCTTGACCAAGAGCTGCCACGATATGGACATTCTCCTGTATCTGCTGGGGAATACGACATGCCAGTATATTTCTTCCTTTGGCGGCCTGTCCGTATTTCGAAAAGAACACTATGAGCCGGATACCATGGCGCCGATGTGCATAGATTGCCCGCAGCAAGAAAGCTGTGCCTATTCTGCGCCCAGATTATATGGCGGGGGAAAGATTAAATCCGTTGTATTTGACCTGTCCAGCGTAGACAAGGTACGCGAGAACCTTGGCAGCTCACCTTATGGCCGCTGTGTGTATCACTGCAATAATAACGTGGCAGATCATCAGTCTACGGCGATCCGCTTCACCAACGGCGTGACCGCCACATTTCATCTCTCTGCATTTACGGCGAAGGTCAATCGTTCGCTGAAGGTCATGTGCGAGTTTGGAGAGATTCGTGCGATCGAGAAGCCGTATCTCATCGAAACGACAGATTTCCGGACAGATGAGACGAATGTGGTCGAACTGGACATCCGAGAACGCGGCCATGGCGGCGCCGATAAGGCGTTCGTGCGGGATTTTATGGAGAGCTATCTCCACGGCGTGCCGTTCAACTCGACGCTGAAGCAGTCGGTTGAGTCCCATGCCATGGCCTTGCTGGCGGAAGAATCCAGAAAAGAGAACGGAACACCGCAATGCGTTTCCGATTGGATGCAAAGGTTGTGACTCTATGGCAAATGAAAAACTGATCGCCCCGAAATACAAGCGTCTGGCGGCCTTTCTTGTGGATTTTATCCTGATTCTCCTGTTATGGTATCTGATGACAACGAAAGATCTGAAGCGCGTGGATACGCTGCTGGAGTCGTTGGATCCCCTGACGGAGGGTGCGCTGGATCGGCTTGCGGAATCAATCTTCAAGATGGCGACGGCTTTTCTTCTGAAGTGGCTGTTTTGTCAGAGCCTCTATTTTTGTATCTTTCCTGCCATTTTGGGAAACGGAAAAACTTTGGGAAAGCTGCTTTTCCGGCTCAGCCTGCTGGATGCGGCAAGCTTGGAGGAAATGTCGCCGAGTCGGTTGGTCCTGCGGGAATTTGTGGGAAGAACGCTGTTAGAGACGCTCTTGATACTTCCCGGGATCGTCAGCATGTTCATGCTCCTGCTGTCGAAAGACGGGAAAAGCCTGCGTGATCGTTTGGCCGGAACCGTTGTGGTGCAGGATACCAGCTATTTGGGGTGATTATGGATCGGATCATGTTGGAAACTGCCGAAGGTCTGGCAGAGGCGGTGGCGTTTGCAAATTGCCAATTTGGCCTGGACTTCCGGCAGTTTCAGCCGAAAATTTATGGATTTCCCGACGGTGGTGAAACCTATACTTACCGAAAAAACGGCGAGATTGCCGGAATGCTGTCGGTCTATCCCTGTACATTTCAGAATTATAAATGCCTGAGCGTCGGCACGGTCTGTACCGCACCGGCCTACCGGGGGCAGGGAATCATGACAGCCTTGTTCACTCGGCTTCAGGAGGCGGTATTTCCAAACTATGATATCGTCACGCTTTGCGGAAGGCGTGAGAGATACGAGCATTTTGGCTTTGCCAAGGCCATGACATATCCGGAATACTGGTTTTGCCCGGGAAGCAACGTTCCCCTCTGCGTGCGGACGGCGAACGAATGGGATAAAATGCTCCTGCATGATTTGTGGGAAGCTTACGGCAATGGGGTACGGCGTCCGCTTGACAGGATCTTCTATATTCTGAAAAGTGCGGGACACGAGGTGCTTTTGCTGTCTGATGGGATCCGGTGGGGCTATCTTGCATGGAAACCGCAAAAACGGCTGGTTACAGAATATTGCGGGCCGTGGCAATCCCAGGATGTGGTGGATTCTCTTGCGCCATTGTGCGGAAATGGAAAAATCGGCATGATGGGGAAGTTTAATTGTCAGGATGTGCCGTCGCTGCAAAGCTGTGACAGCTATCTTATTCGCAATCATGGAAATGTATGGCTAAAAAGCGCAGACGTAAAGGAAACCTATGATATTTGCGGCTACGGAGGCAAAGGCCCGAAGTTGATTTTGCCGACCAGTCTATTTTTCCTGGATGGTATTTGACATGAATAATAAATTACTATATATCAATATCGACGGATTCTCATACTCTTATCTGGAACAGCTTCAGCGTTATTTTCCGGACGGACCGTTCTCAAAACTGGTGCAAATGGGCCTGTTGTTTACACAACTGCGCAGCGGGATCGTCTCGATCACGAATCCGATGCAAAGCGCGATCCTCTGCGGCGCATGGAGCAACCGGACTCATAATTTTTACCAGCACTACGACTGGGAAAACGCCTGTGTTGTAAAGCACCGCAGAACCTGCGACGCAGAGAATGTCGCACAGCTTTTCCTGCGAAACGGGAAAACGGTAGCATCCATTCATCAGTTTATGCTGGAAAACAATCCTTGTATGGAGGGAGTAAAAGACCGGGCTTATATCAAGTGTCCGCAGGAAAAGAGCAACGCGTTGCAGCGGCTGGCGATCCTGAAGGATATGATTCAGGGAAAACCGATCGCATCCGGCGATCAGGCCTTTGTTTTTGAAACGCTCCCGGATTTTACGGCGGTCTATATCGACGATATTGACTCTCTGGGCCATAACAACAGCTATGAAATGTACCCCAAGAGAGCAGAATTCTCTCAGCGGCAGCAGGATATCATGGAGCGGCTGAACCAGATCGGTCAGTGCCTTTTGGATATTGTGCAGTGCAGCAGAGAAACGGAGCAATTCCGGGATCTGACGATCCTCATTACAACAGATCATGGCATGACGCCCTTTTGGGGAAAAAGCGATTTGTCGGATATCGTCCGGCGTCTGAACGAGGCGGGTATTTCTGCCAGCCTTCCGGAGGACCGAACGGAGCATACGCGTGTTGTTGCGCTGTCCTACACGATTGAAGTCTCACTGTACTGCGCACCGGACATAACAGAACATGAGAAAGAGACTATCGAAAGGGTCTGCCGGGAATTACCGTATATCCAGCGATGTTTTGGGAAGGCCGAGATGGAGGAAGAATACGGCTTTGACCCCAGGGGGCCAGAATTTCTTTTATCGCCGCAGTACGGAAAGCATTTTTACCACCGGGACATTGAAGAAAGTACATTTGCAGCAAGCCACGACTCTTTCCACGAAACCTCTCAGCACATTTTTGGATTGATTCTGGACAGCAGTATACCTGCCAATACGCTGTACGCGGAGAATACGGCTGTGATTGACCTCATTCCGGCCATTACGGAGGAAAGATTCGGCCTCATTCTAAATCCTGAGAGAAGGAAGTTGAGGCAGGAACTTCGACAGCTATTTACAGAAAGACGAACTATTAAAAGTCAAGTTCCAGATTTAGCGGCGGTGATGCGAAAATCGAACAGCCAAAACGGTATGACAAGCAGAGCGTCGCTGACGGCGCTATAAGAAAGGTTTCATACAGCTTACCCTGGGCGGATTAAGTCCGGCAGAATACCGACAAAGCCTTGGATTATTATAGAACTTGATCTAAGTTTTTGTCCGCACGCCCTTTTACACCTCCGTCCGATATCCGTTCCGCTATAAGCGTCAAAGCCATTCACGAATAAAAGACCGCCATCTCGAAGAGCACAACTGCTCACGGAGATGGCGGTCAATTCGGACCAAAACACAAAAGAAGGCTTGAAATACGACACCAACAAAAAATATGGCTGTATTGCCGCTTGCTGCATCAGGGAAGCACCCTGTGTCAGTCATCAATAACGCCGGTCAGAATGCTGTTTGGTGCTGAAATAAAACCTGCACAGGAATCCTTCAAGCGTATGAATGCCGGAATTTCTTCTCCGGTTCGATTCAGCAGAACAAATACGATCCTGCTGCCCTTTCGAAACGCCGTGATTTCCAGCTTGTCAGTGTACCGGCTGACCCCGATTCGAACGGAACCGTTCTTGATATAGTGGCTAAAGTGATTTACATAACTCTGTAGCTCGCGCCTTATCAGCTGCTTTTGATCCGTGTCAAAAAAGAACGGTGCATCACAGAAGTTCTGCACGTGGTTGGGGCCGCCCACCTCGTTCAGGACCAAGTTCCAGTCCAGGAAGACGTTCATGCCCTCGTTCAGATTTCCGATAATGTCATGGGCATACTTCTGTGCATTCGCCAGATGATCCTCCGCACTGTATCTGCTGAATTCGATGCACGCTTCGGACAGCAGAAGCTTCTTCTCCGGGAAGCGTTCCCGGATCATACGGAGCGCTTCAAAGTGATCGCCGCTATACCAATGGAATGCAATGCCGGCAACCATGTGGTCTGTCTCTGCATCGATGATGGCCTCCGCCCATTCAAAGGCCCGTTCTTTGTTGTGATCCCAGATATAGATTTCGATGTCATCCAGGCCGTGCGCAGCGAGCGATGGCCAGATATAGTCCCGCAGGAGTGCCTTTTCCTCTTGAGCCGTGTAAACGCAGGAGTCCCATTTCTGAACGGCCTTCGGTTCATTCTGGAGTGTCAGCATCGTCACATGGAAGCCACGTTTCCGATACTCCTGGATGTATCTGCAGATGTATTCTGCCCAGCGTTTCCAATAACATTCTTTGAGTTTTCCGCCGTGGTTTCGTTCCCCGTTGGTCTTCATGTAAGCAGGCGGACTCCAGGGGGACAGCATGATTTCCAGTTTGCCGCCATACGATTTTTCCGCATCCTCCAGCATTGGGAGAATATACTTCTCAATCCGCTCAAAGGAAAAGTCTTCAAGCTGTGCATCGTTTTCATTCCCGTCTGCCTCGTAATGACCAAGTGAAAAGTCGCAGCTGTCGATGGGGATCCGGACAAAGCGGTAGCGCATCTCGCCTTTTCCAAAGTATTCGTCCAGCATCTGCTTTTTCTGTTCCGGGTCCATCAGCGAATAGACATAGGCCGCAGATTCCGTAATGGCACCGCCGAATCCATCCATCTGCTGATAGGTGACCTGGGGATAGAGATTGATCAGCCACCGTTCTCTGCCGCCGTCGTCACAAAATGGGATGACCTGCTCTTCTGTGCGTCTTTCTTTTCCTTCGTATGTGGTTGAAATCGTTCTTAACTCCATGATGATTCACCTTTCAAAGAATCGTTTTACCAGGCTGCCGGGGCGGAAGTACGAATGGCAACC
>QWCN01000978.1_pt1 | contig 47928 bp, 68 predicted proteins | sample 1972711 | NCBI WGS metagenome assembly QWCN01 (sample SAMN09866707, study PRJNA288562) | Human gut metagenome isolate term1_stool, whole genome shotgun sequencing... | isolation source: gut | host: Homo sapiens | place: USA: California
GTGCCTTTGCGGGGCGGGAATTCTGAAACCTGACTGCGCCCGGAGAAAGTCCCGTGAAACTGTTTTCGGACAGGGGTTCAATTCCCCTCGGCTCCACCATTGAGCGCATATCCGAACCCTACATTGTATGGGGAAAGATATTCGTTCAAACAAAAAGACACCCTTTACCATGACGGTAGAGGGTGTCTTTCTTCATTCTCCGGTAAACCCGTTTGCCCTGGCGCATTTCAGCGCACCCAAAATCATTTTGTCCTGCGCCAATGTCCGTTGCTTGATCTCGTAGATAGGTGTTCCACGGTGTCCATCCCATTCCTCAATCTGTTTCCGGTCATGAACCACCGCCCCTTCATAGAGATTTATCAGCTTGTCCAGCGTCAAATCCTTTAAGGTCTGCATGATTACCCTGCACTTTCATCAGAAGATTTGTCCTTGATTTTGATACCAAAGAGCAAGGCAAGCTCAACCGTCCACGCAGAGAACCAGGCCACGGTCAGTTCCGAGGAAATCATGTGGTCATGGAAATTGGCGACCAGAACGGCGATTGTGTACCAGAACAGATTGAACATGGAAAAGATTGTGAAGAGAGTTCGCTTTTTCACTTTCTTTTTCGGTTTCGTGGCAACCCGCTTGCCGCTCATTGATACCACCCTCACTTTTTCAGATAGGCCGCAGAACAGAACCCGGTGTAGGTGACATTCTGGTAGGTGAACTTAACATAGAGCCAGTTCACGCCGCCCTGGGGCGTGTAATACCCGTAGTTCTGCACTTTCGTTCCCTTCGGAATAGACACCAAAATATCCTGATTGGTGCCAGCAGCATTGCGGACATTCAGACCGCTCTTGGCAGTCACCGTATAAGTTCCGGCCAAGGATTTGTCGAACTTAGTGGCGACACCGGTAGCCTTGACCTCCTTACCAGAGGTGGAAGCCGTAGGAGTGTCTTTCTCGGGCGTAGGAGCCTCTGTATGGCCCGTGTACTCCACATAGGGGATATGACCATGCTTCTTCCAGGTGCGGGTGTTATATCCGGCCTTGGAGCCGATGTTGCCTACCGCCGTGATCTGCACACAGTTCTTCCATTTCGGAGTACACTCGACAGCCAGACCATCACCGATGTAAATACCGATGTGGCCGGTAGTCCACACCACCTCGCCGGGTTCCATGTTGGCCCAGCCGGAGGCGGACGCATCGGGACAGGTGGTAATCATCTTGTCTGCCCCAATATCAGGAACACCGTTGGAGGCGTACTTGGCTCCACCATAGGTCTTACTCTTGTCGCCACACCAACCCCACAAAATGCCTTTGATAAGGTTCACACAGTCAAACCCAAAGGTGTCCTCAGAAGCGGCGTTAATCATCTTGACTCTCGCCGCAGCCTTGTTGTAGGAATGATTGGTAGTGTACCGCTTCTTGTTGGCCGCAGTCAGGGGTGCGCCAAAACAGCCCATGACATAGAGCGTTTTATCGTTCTTGGCAATGTCAATGGCCTTGCTGACCAGTTCACTTGCTTTCATCATGACTTACTTGCCTCCCTTGTTATCATCCAAAAGCTCCTGCGTCTTCTGGCTCTGAGTTCCGAAATAGAACGCAATGATAACGGCATAGATGGTCATGAAGTCCTGGCTGATCTGATTGGTGCAAGCCATAAAAGCGAATACACCGGTCAGCACAAGGGTCACAAGGGACTTGACGGACAGCAGATTGGACAGACGCTTGATGATAGTTTCCATGGTACTTCTCCTTTCTATTTTGGTGAGTTTAGTGACCCATTTTCGATTTTTACCATAAACTCTCTTATAGGGACGCTCTCTAAGGGGACTTTATAACAAAAACTTAAAATCATTCACTAAACTCACTAATGACCACTGAAAATAATTAGTAGATACACTGAAAATGTTCAGTTAATCCGGCTTGTGAAACTCTTCCAGGTCAGAAATACGATGGTTAATGACCTTGATTTGCTCTTCCACCACGGGCATACGCTTGGCAAAATTGTTGTGTTCCCGGACTTCACGGGTGAGGTCTTCCAGCTTCGTTTCTGTGACCGCTTGCTGTCTGTCCAGTTTGGCGTTCATGGTCTGAGCGGTCTTGTTGCTGGAATAGATGGTGCCAAGCAGAGCCAGCCCACCCGTGATAATAGCGACAATGATTGCCTCCGTCATTCCACTACCTCCCAAGCCTGAGCATAATCGGTGGGAGAGAAGTTGGTGTCCTGCTTGCACCGGTACACTTTCCCGTCTGTGAAGATCATGTACTCGCCGGTGTGGTACATATCGTGCGCTCCCTGAACAGGGACAAAGGGACGAGCCGTTTCCTTGGTCTTGCCATGCAGAGGCCGGTTGAAGGTGTACCAGGAGGGGTCGCCGGGAATAAGACCGGGATAGGTGGCATTGTCGTAAGCCTGATAACACTCCCAAGTCTGCTCCCACTCGCTTCCCAAGCTATCCCCTGCATGGGTATTGTAGATTTCACCTCTGGCGTGGTTTCCAGCCTCCCAATCAGGGTACAATCCTGCGGCCCTAATTTTCTGGTCATCTTCTGTCACGGCTTCCCCAGCCAGACTTAGCTTCGACACATAGATTGCACTCGTCAAAGCGTCCAACATCTTCTTATTCACAGCGCAAGCCCCCTCTCAATCGCCGCCGCAATAGCGTCTACTTCCTCCTGCTCCGCTTTTCTCTGAATAATGGCCTCCTGCTCTTTCTGGTAGGCAATCTCGCTGATTTCGGTCACGATAACGCTCTCCGTACCGTCCAGCTCGTCCCTACCTTCCACATGGTACACAGTACCCTCAATCACGACACCCTGAGCCTCCTGCTCACTACACAGGCCATAGCTGCCGTTATCCTGCTTTCTGACCCAAACAGGGTTCGTAACTGTTGCTAAAACAGTTTCGCCTTTTAACATTCGATACATTTCTTTCCCAACCTTTCTTGTTCGGATAGAAACCAAACATGGATTTGAAATATTGATTAGTGCGCTCTCTCACTTTGTAGCTGTTCCCTCGCATCATGTGTCCGTTATAGCTGTCCACTGAATTGCGAATGTCAGCCAGGGTCATTTCTCCCATTTTCCATTTCCGGTAAAAAGAACGGAGTTTGCGCCGGATGATTTTGGTAGAAGCGGGGTTCATCTTCAAGATCACTTTCCCCTGTGGGGTGACAATGAACTTGGTTTTCAACCACCGGTAAAAGTCCGCCAGAGGAACGACCCTGGTTTTCTTCCAGTTGAGCCGGAGTCCAAGGTTCCGGGTGACTTCTTCCAGTCCCAACATACATTCGCCCTTTAGATAATCCAGGTCTTCATGAATGGCATAGCCGTCATCCATATACCGGGCATATCCCTCAATCCGCAAGACTTCTTTGAAATAGTGGTCAACCGGACTTGGCAGTAACAGGGCATTTGTCTGGCTGATTTGACTGCCCAGGCCAAGCCCCACCGGGCCAAAATCCGCAATGAAGCTGTTGTGCAAAGCCCGAACACGGTCATCGTGGAGCCGCCTGTCCGCTTCCACCAGTAGGGGTTTATGGGGAGCGTCATCGAAGAAGCTCTTGAAGTCATAGATCAGGATGCCGCCAGCCAGACCATGCTTGCGGAAGTGTCGTTCCAGGTGGTAGACCATCCGCCGCAGGGCAAAGTCCATGCCCCGGTGCTTCAAGCTGGCGGAGTTGTCATAGATGAAAGAGGCGGAATAGATTGGCACAATGCAGTAATCACATAGGCATTTCTGGACTGTCCGCTCTGAGATGTGAACGGAGCGGATATGCCGTTTCTTGCCACGCTCCATGATGTAGAACTCATGGAAGCCTCGGTGAATAAATGTGCCGTTCCGCAGGGATAATAGGGTTTCAGAGATGTTCGGGATAAGATTGCTGATATACCTCTGTGTAGAACTCTTCCAATACACTCCTTTACAGCACTTTTTCGCAGATAAATATAGGTGCCGGAACGAAAAGACTTCATCGAAATCTCCACAGGCCATACTTCGCTTTAGACGGGCCTCGTCCCTCTTTGCTTTCCTGCGTTGATAACGGATTTCCCTTCGTTCCTCGCTCGTCATAAAAAGGGTTCCCTCCGTACAGTATTATTGTGGGGTACGGGTTCTAACTGCATAGTAGTACCAGCCATGAAATGAGTTACCGTACAATCGCTCACCATGCAAGCAGCGTCCGGCTGACTACATCGGAAGTTCCCGTTGCCGGAAAGGGCATATTTCAACGATATGCCCGGAAGTTTTAGCCTTTCGGCAGGGTACAAGCCCTCCTTCTGCAAAGGGTACTGATTTCACCCAACGGGGTTACTACGACTGACCCATACGAAGTTGCAGAAGCCGAAGGACACGCCATTGGAGTTGTTGGCGTTGTTATTGTTGGCGTTTCCCGAACTGTTCACATTGCAGAAATTGTTGGTGTTGCCGCTATTAGGCGAACGCTCCCACCAGTTGTTCGCAGAACAATAAACGGATGACAGGACTTGACCCATATCTGAAAACTTACACCGGGAGGTCTTTATACCTCTCGCTGTCAGCTTTCTTCACTTTGGAGATCAGCTTCGCTTCCTCTTTGATGTACTCTCCAAACTCCTGCATGGCGTGGTCAATCCACGGGCATTTCTCCGGGTTTTGAAGAATAGCGTCATAGAGCAAAGACAGTTTTGGACTGATATTTTGGAGGGCAATATTGGCTCTTGTCAGGCAGTCCCGGCGCATTTGCGCTTCATGCTGGTTTCTCGGATAGATATTGTTTGCCGCCCGAACCTCGTCATGAACCGTGGTGGCAAGAGCCATGAGCTTGTAAAGGAGATAAGGGCCGTACCGTTTAGGAGCCTTGGTGACAACGGAAAAGGTGTGAGCTTCCAGTTTTCTTGCAGTTTCGATGAACTGCATCGGGCTTTCTCCCCGTTTGGATTTAATGACTGACATAATTACCCTCCTACACCGCCCCTTACGGGGCGGGATTTCATAGATATTGGATTAAACGCAGAAGCCGAAGGACACGCCACGGGAGGAGTCGGCGTTGTAATAGTTGGCGTAGCCCGAACCGTTCACAAGGCAGAAAAAGCTGGCGTTGCCGCTAAGAGGCGAACGCTCCCACCAGTAGTTCGCAGAACCATTGACCTTCTTAATTCTGGTGTTCCCGGCCTTATACCAATCGTACTGCGTACCCTCACCGGCAACCGAGTAAGTGGTCGTACCGAAAATCTCAATCTCGGCCAGCAGAAACAGGTCATCATTGGTGGTCTGTGTACCGCTGGAACTTCCTCCACCGGTGCCGGACTTCTTCTTGACGGTCTTGATAGCAGAACGAAGATCAGCAGGAAGTTGGCTCTTATAGGTGGACATTCTGGTTCTCATAGCAGAGCCGTTCCAACCTCCGGTGTTCGTATTGGAACTGTTCATTTGCTGGGTCTGATTAAGGCAGTCTACAAGCTGGAAGGTCATAGCCGCCTTGCCACCGGACACTTTATCGTCATGGTTGAAACCGATAATCTGCACCTCGTAATTGGTGCCGCCGATGTTTACAGTCTTTGTATCTCCCACCTTGAAGAACTGCTCCGCCATACCCAAACGGCCACAAACATCAATATCATCCCAATCGGTATCGTTCAGGCTGCCCCCGATCTCGAAGGGATAAACATAAACGATGCCAATGACTTCCAGCGTCCATTGCCTCGATTTGGGGGAACTATCAAAGGTGTACTGAATAGTCCACTCACCCAGCTCGGCAGGGTAGAGAACCGCTTCACCACCGGACACCTGAGCGGTCAGGACTTTACCTCCCTTACTCATTGTGACCTGAGTTCCGTTGTCTGCAATCACATGAACCTCAGCCGGAGAACCCTTCTGGCTCAGAGCATACAAAGCGTCATTCACCGTAGGGTCAGACTGGCTCAGTTCCAGAGCGGCCTTTGTGGTATCGCTCAGGAGATTGGCTTTATTCAGAGCGGTGCCAACTTCATTACACCCGGCGTTTGCTCCGGTGGTGTCAGTATTCAACTGCACATCGAGATAGCCCTGTCCGGCAAGAAGCTGTTCCCGCCATGCCTCAAAGGTTTCGGGCATATCGGAAGGGGCCTTGATGATACTGGACTTTCCGTTGCCCTTGATGCTGGTGTCTTTCATACTGTACCTCCTATTGTCCACAGTACATCGTCCCGGAATAGCGGAACGCTGCGGTTGTCTGTGTAATTCGCTGGTCAATCATCCAAAGCAAAAGCTCCATGTCATTTGCCGTCTGATAGGTCAACTTATCAAGAGAGTTCGGCACAGACGGAGCATCGTCTGGCAGAGAGAGTTTTGCCCTTAATTTTGTCAGACAGCTCAGAAGATTGCTCACCTGGCTTTGTGTCGGGGTATCGCCCATGACCCAATCCACCTTCGGAATAATGGAGCTGTCGTGAATGTCCAGCTCTTTCATTCGCTCCACCAGATAGGCGACTGCCTCTCCCAGCCGGTTGAAGTCTGTGTAGTTATAGGCACCTTTCATCCCGGCCAGGTATTCGGCTTTTTCCTCAGCGGAGAGGGCCGCAAGCCCTCCCGTGAGGATTTTGTTCTTTAGGGTATAAACCCGGTCTACATCGGCCTGTGTGCGGTTGTAGACAAGCTCATTGATAATACTCATATCAAGCCTTTCACCTTCATCTTTCCGCTCAGAGAGCCGTTAAAGGAGATTTCATCCACCAAGATCAGAGCGTCCATTTCATCGGTGTACCGGGTTTGTAGACCGATAATGTCGCCAACCTCCATTTCCGGGTTTCCACGGTAATCTGCGTCATAGGTGTTCCGCATTTGCAGATAATTCTTCACATGGTTTGCCAAAGCGAGGCACATACTGTCATTGGTGATTAAGGGGTTTTCCTCCTTGTCCACTTCTCCGGTGAGAGCCACGGGGTAGGAAACGACCACCGAGTTCTCCTGCAAAGTCCGTCCGGTAATGGTCACGGTTTTGGTGCCGGAGGATAACACCAAGTCCGCAGCTCTGGCGTAAATGTTGGAAGATACCAGTGTTCCGCCAGACACATTGATTTGAATATCTTGTGCAAGACCAGAGAACTCAACATGAAGTTCAGTTTCGGTGGTCGTTTCCTCATAGAGATTTGTGGTGCTGTCGCTGGCGGCATAAGAGTACCGGGCCACGGTAACGGCTTTCAGCTCGTCAATTTTGGAGATCGCCTGACTATTCTCTGCGATAGAAGAGAAATCCAAGGTGAAGTCCGTTTCCCGGTAATAGACCTTACTGACCCTCATTCTCCGATAAGGGAGGCCACCCAGGAAGGACACTTCAATTTTGGTGCAATCAATCGCCAGAGAGGAAGATACAAACACCTCCACGGAATTGACCGGAACCGTCTGTGTGTCCAGTAGAACAGCGTCCTTGTAATATTTTACCTGAATAGAGGTGGGGTACTCGTCCATGGGCGTATCAAAGCGGATAGCGACCACAGGGAGGTCATGGGACACATCAAAGGTTCTGGTAAAGACCGGAGCCGTTGTGAATGTCCCTTCCGCATTGGTCATGGCTTCACTGATATACCCTCTCCCATTAGGGTCATCATCGGGGATAATCACCTGATTGCCGCCGTCCAGCGTCCACCGGTTCAATTCAAATACGGCGTAGGTGTTCTCGCTGGTATTGCCCTTGTCCACCGTTTCCCACTCGCTGTACCAGAGATGGCCGTTATCGGCCCACTGACCGCTGTAAATGCCCGTCACGGTCACACCGAAGGGTTTGATATGGATGATGTTGTCATCGTCCGTAAACAGGCGGCAACGGGCCGCATGAGCGATTAACTGCAAGCAGTTCATGTGCGTGTCGATGGGAAGAGCCGCCGTGGTGAACATCTGCTTCAAGCTCTCGTCAATCTCCCAAGGGTGCGTACCCTGTTCCGTTAGGGTCAAATCAGCGTCCAGCAAGACTTCCTCCGCCATGGCAAACAGGTTTTTAGAACCGAGCTTACTTTTGTAGAAAGTCTTTGTCAGGCTCCCAATCAGGCCGGTTCCGTTGAAGGTTGTCTGGTTGTCTTTGGTGGTAGGTTTACCGTTCAGCACATACTTGTCAGATTTAATCCATTCCACGGAGCCGTCCGGCAGCTCATAGCCGAATTGGATTTCAATGGGAGAGTTCTTATCCACATAAGCGTAGATGCCAGCCGGATTATCGGGGTCATAATTGTGTTCGTAGTCAATGATGGTGAACTCCATCGTTTCGGTAGGCAGTCTGCGGCTTAGAGGGTCAACATCATGCTTTTGCTGAGTGGAAACAATATCTTTGTTCACAAACTGCTTGTTTAGGCCGTACAGAACCTCTTCCAGCCGGGGCCTACTGTACGGTAGAGCCATATCGAAGGTAATAGTCACCTTATCCACTTGGGCCGCTCTCGTATTTACTACGGCCTCTACGCCGGTCACAGGCACCACCTGGGTATCGACCAGAGCATTGCTCAGGTAAAACCTTGCGGTGATCTGCAAAGGCCATTCCTGATACCTGGTATCAAAGGTTAGAGTTAGACCGGGGAAGGTGTGAGGGGTGGAGAACTGTCGAGTAATGACTGCCGGGGTGCTGAACGCTCCCTCTGCGTCACTCATGTGGCTGGACGCAAACCCGTCTTGCACCGTTCCGCTTGAGGGAAGGAGAAGAGCCTTGCCGTCCAATGCCCACCGGTTCAATTCCAAAATAGCATAAGGGCTTCCGTACTGATAGGGATAATCCACCGTTTCAAATTCAGAAAAAGGCAGCTCCCCATTGCTTACCCACTCACTGTCTGTTGCGGCTGTCGTGTCCACATTCCCGAAGGTGATACGGACATAGGAGCGGTTGCGAAGGAGGCCACGCATACTCAACTTGTAAGCGTTACTTACAGATTTCATATCGGCCCTCCTTACAACGGCTCTCCGCAGTCAATGAGATTAACTTTGCAGTTAATGTAATCAATGGGAAGCTGCGTTTCCGGGTCAAGATGGAACGGCTCTGCCGTCCTGTCACCGGGGTACATCTTCCGGGTAGTCCATGTGTTGTTCACCATATCCGGGTAAGTGACCATCACATAGAAATTCTTAAATTCTTGCAACAGGCTCGCCCATTGTTCCGCAGTCAGATAAGCCCATTCCAAATTGTCAATTTTCTGCTGTTCACGGCCTACCACCTGTCCCACCACCACAGCGTTTGCATTTCGGGCAGAGTCTACGATGGTAGCGGCCATGAGGTTAAGCCCCCTGCGGGGGCAAGGATATTCATGACCATTGATCTTGATAAAAGCTGCCATATCCTTACCCCCTTAGTAGGCGTTAGCAAAGGCACCACTGTTCACTCGGACACCTCTGCTCCGGTTGTACCGGTCATAAGACCGGCCAATTACATCGTCACCGATGGACACAGACAAATCCTTCTCCTCGATGATATTCATGAGTGCATAGATAGCGGCGATTACACCATCGTTTGCAACGGACACGCCAGCGGAAATGCCCTCAACAATTTGGTCATTGTTGGCAACGGCAGTACGCCGTCCCATGGCACCTACCATCTCAGCTCCGGCCTCTCTCGCAATGAAGAGCTGCCCTTCATCCACGAAACCGCCCTCAGCCATGTACTGAATACGGTCTACGCTGATTTCACTGAAATAACTCAGGCTGATACCGGTGAATTTCGATACCTTGTTGATCTGACGGATAACATTGTTGAGCGACCGGATGGCGTTGTTCATGCCCCTTTCCATTGCAGTCAGAGTAGCGTTCCATTGAGTGATAGCGGTATTGGTCATGCCTCTCCACATAGAACTCCATCCCTTCGGGAAGGTGGTCGTGAAGCTGTCCATGCCGATTGTCATTTGAGTCTGGAAGTCCGTGAAGCCAAGGAGCGTATTCGTGCGGAAGGTGGTAAAGTCCGTATTCATGGTGTTCAAGCCGGTCTGCCACTTCTGCACAACCCCGTCCACCAGCGTATTGAAATTGGTGTCAAGGGTGGTCTTCATCTGCTCCACATTGGCCTGAATGAGCGGCATTTTGTTCGTCATACCGGTAGAGAAGCCAGTCACAAGCTGCTCACCGCAGACTTGCAGATTGGTAAAAATACCGGTTGCCAGATTTGTCGTACCGTTTTCCTGCGTCAGAATACCAAGCTGCTCCATAAGAGCGGCATACTGCGTCAGCAGGATTACAGCGGTTTGCAGTTCCGGGTTAGCAAGCCGAAGCTCGTCATTCAGGCTTTTGGTGTCCGTATAAATGTCATTCACATCGTCAGCAAAGTCACCAATGGGATTGCCAGCAAAGAGCTTCTGGAACCCACTCACAATGCTATCCCAGGTGATACCGCCCATGGAGTCAGTATAAGAACTGATCTCCCCAGCAAAGTCAGACATGAAGTCCACGAAATCGGACATATCATCGGTGAGCTGCGGAAGAGTACCGTTCAACTCCCGAAGAGAAGGGGCAAGGTTGTTGTTCAGTTCGTCCGCAACAGACCGTAGGCTTTCCACCAGGCCGATACAAGCCAGGGCCATTTCCGCCAGAATACCGGCTCCCAAGGCGATTGCCGCAGGAAGCAGACCAGCCGTACCGATAGTGATTGCGCCGAGAGCGGCGGTTGCCGCACCTACACCGACCAGAAGGCCGGTGCCTACTCCAATGGCGGTAGCAATCTCTTCACCATTGTCCAGAACCGGCTGCCATGCCTGACCAATCTCGTCAAGTCCCTTTCCTACGGCCCAAATTTCCACCAGGAATAGGCCGGTAGCTACACCGAGTTCCAGCAGGATAGCGGTGCCGATACCGATATTCACGGCAATGGTTGTACCCCCGGTTCCCAGGGCGTATGCGGCCAAACCGACTGCTCCCAAGATACCGGCTCCAATACCGATAGCGGTTGCCACAGTAGTTCCGTTCTCAATGACAGGCTCCCACGCCTTGCCCACTTCCTCTAACTCATGCCCCATGATGGCGATTGCGCCAACTACGATAATTGCGGCAGCAGAAACCTCAGCGACAATTCCGACCACCAGACCCAGGTTCTTTGCCAGAGAAGTCAGCTTCGGAGAGAGGCTGGTGCTTACAGTGGTGTCAATCGTCTGTGTGGCGGTAGTGAGCGTGTTCATGGCGGTAGTAGCTTTGCCCAGGTTGGAGATACCCTTTAGCTTGGAGAATACATCAAGAGCGACCACCAAGCCTCCCAGGATTTCCAAGCCACCGATAATCAGCGTCACTTTATCTACGCCGCTCCAATCGCCTTGCTTGATAGCCTCCCAATTTGTAGCGATCTCACGGATGATGGTGGTAAAGCCCTGAATGGCTACACTCCATGCCGCCAGTTTAATGTTCCCTGTGAACACGCCGATGCCAATGGCGATATTGGTCAGCCCACGGATGACGGTCAGGGCATTTTCCGCATTGACCCCGTTTTCTGCAATATCACTGATAGCAATGACGATTTCTCCGATACCTTGCACGACTTTCAGCGCACCGCCGACCTTCAAGCCTCCGAGCATAATCAGAGCGTCCCCCACCATACCGGCAAAGGAACTAATCATTCCGGCGACATTCTGGAAGGTAGGGCCGTTGTCCAGAAAATCTTTCAGATACCGTTCAAATTCCTTCAAATCAGCGAGGAACATAGCCAGTCCGAGAACCTTGAAGTCCAGCTTGAAGGTGAAGTTCTTGGAGTTCAGTTCTTTCAGCAATTTCAAAGCCGTCAAGAAATCCTTAGCGACCTTCCATGCCAAAATACCCGCCGCAATACTGGTCACAGTGGCGAGAACATCTTTCAGATTTTCTTTCAGCTCGTCAACCTGAGAATTGATATTCTCAAAAATGCTTTCGTCCCACAGTTTGCCAATGTCAAATTCGCCGTCATAGCCTCCACCAGAAACACCGGCACCGGCTCCGCTGCTCCCCTGGTCAGGGTTAAAAACATTCAGTTCATCAAAACCAGCGGTGTACTGTTTCAGCTTCTTTGCGGCACCGGCAGCGTCATCGAGATTGTCAGCCATATCACCGGCTGCGGTGGCACCAGAACTGACACCGAAATCTACCGGCTTCAAGTCAATGCCGAAGAGTTGCGCCAGGGCCGCAATCGCTTCCCCAATCAGCTCAACAAAGGCTTGCACATAGGGTAAAACCTTCACCAGAGCGGGAAGAAGGAAAGACCCAAAAGCCTGGGAAAGAGAAGTGAGCTGCTGGCGCAGGGTTCTCATAAGACCTTCTGCGGTAGTCATCTCACGGGCATAAGTGCCAATCAAATCCTGCGCCTTAGCCTGGTCGATCAGGGTAAGATAGCGTAGATAAGACTTCAATTCCTCGCTTGCGCTCTGAGTGCTGTACGCAATACCGTAATTCGCCGCCGTGATCTTCAACTGAGAGTCTACGATGGTAAAGCCAGCTCTACGGATAGGTTCAACCTCACCGGCAATAGCCGAGCGGACAGCAACGGCAGCGTCTTCAAAACTCTTATAAATGTCGTTGTAACCGGCCCAAATGTCATAGGTCAGTTCCGTATAGTTCATAGCCATGGCCGCTGCGTCCTTCTGAGCGACACCGAAACCCCTTAACATCGTGCCATAAATAGACGCATACTGCATGAACTGCTGGACATTGATCTGCAATTCAGAATTGAGCCGCTGTATCCATTTGTAGTTTTCTTCCGCCTCTTCGCCAAAGGCTCGGCCAAACCGGTACATGATACCTTCCCATTCGGAAGCCTGATACATATACTCGGCAAGTGCCGTACCAATCCGCTTCGAGGCATAAAGCACCGTAGAAATTTTGATACCAGCGAGGGCGTTAGACCACGCCTTAGTGCCGGTAGTTGCCCGGTTCACGGAATTGTTATACCGGTCTGTGCTGGACACCAATCTTTGGATTTTGGAAGGAAAGGCGGAAAATCCATTGGAAACCTTCTGCATTTCATCTGCAAAAGGCTTCATAGCGGCAGCAAGTTCCTTCATTTGCCGGGTAAACTTGTCAATGTCCGCCTTTTCCAGCTCGTCAATCAGGTCAGGGAGTTTTCCAAGCTGATTGATGAAGGAAGTCATATTGGCTCTTCCAAGCTCAGACAGAGGGCGTAAACCGTCCACAAGGGTTCTGATTTTGTCCCCGTCCGTCCACCTGACATTTTTCAGGGCAGCGTTGAGGGCGTTTAACTGATTGGGAATAGAGCTGGAAATTTTGACCCCTCTGACTTGTTCCAATGCTCTTAGGCCGGAGGCAATCTGTGTCAGCTTCCGGGACATATCACCGCTGTTCAGGCCGGAAAGAGCGTTCTTCAATTCCCGAATACTCTTACTGGTGCTGTCAAGTCCCTTGACGCTATTGTTGGTCACGGACTTCAACCCGCTCAGGGCCTTTTTCAGATTTTCAAGCCCGGTTACGGCTCCTGCGCTGTTCTCCTGGATTTGAAATTCCAAGCCCTGAATTTCCACATTATCAGCCATTTACGCCACCACCTTTCTCCTGAAATTTCTTGTTAAACGACACAGCCAATGCCTGAAAATAGGCTTTTGCTTTTTCGTCCTGCTTTTCCTGTCTGGTTTGTTCTTTTTTCTCCTTCTGCATGGTGTCCAATGCAAACGGCTGATTGGGATAAGGTACAGCCTTTGTACCTTTTTTCGCAAAAGCTCGAAGAATGGGAGCCAGATTACCAATCGCCTGATAGACATACATTCCCTGCAACCATGCGTCTTGGTTTTTCAAATCCTGCCGGATTTTTGCTGCTTTCCGGTAATATTTGACCAGCTCACAATCCCCGTCCCAATATTGTTCGGCAGTCATGCCGATTGCCAGATAGAAGGGGAACACTTCATAAAATTTTTCTGTGTAAGCGAAACGGGGAGCGGGGCGAACTACGCCACCGCCCCCTCGTTCATCGGACTGCAACCCGCTTACCAGTTGGCAGTCCAGTCCATGTTTCCCTCGCCGTCCTCATTAGGAACAGGCTCTTCCATGAGGGACAGAATGGGTTCGTTATACATCTCCACCAACTTCGGCAGAAGCTCGTCTTTCCGGGGCAGACGGGCATAGATACGGTCAATGACCTCTCTCTTCACGAAGCGGTGCCGAGCGATAAACGCACCGGCAAACAGGGCCGGAAGCATGGTCATGGGCTTGCGGTCAACTTCCTCCGCAATGAAGCCCTGCTTCTCCATGATCTCAACGGTCTTGCGGGTATATTCCAGCGTATAGCTCTCGCCGGAAACGGGGTCTTTGATTGTCAGCGTCTTAGCCATGATAAATCCTCCTTATCATTTAGGCCGGTTGATGATTACTCAGCGGAAAAGGTGATGGGGGTGGAAGGAGCAATGGAAATACTCATATCCACAACCTCGTTCACGCCGCCGCCCACGGGAAACACAGAGAGCTGTCCTTTGAAGGAGAACTTTCCGTTGGAGCCGTCCGGGGTAACAGAACCAGCATCACCGGTTCCGCCAAACCAGACAGCATACTCTTCCTCTTTGCCCTCAAGAGCTTTGAGGGTCTGGAAGTCAGTCATATCGTAATTGGCCGTAAAGGTCAGGCCATCGAGGGACTGAATACCGGCGATATAGGTCTGCATATTGTCAGACAGAGTGGTGGTTTCCAGCATCTCAGGTTCGCCGCCCAGGTCGGGGAACTCCTTAATATCCACCAACTTCTCGTAGGTAGAAGTGCTTTTCTTCATCAGAAAAACCTTATAAGTGGAAATTGCCATGTTCTTACCTCCTATACAGATTTGTACCGTCTGTTTCTGCTCGATAACGGGCCACGAGGCGGTAAATACTTGCGTTCTCTAAATTCGGGATGGGGGACAGGGAAATGCGAGTGAAATTGCGCTGGTACATGAGATCGTCAATAATCTTCATAATGCTCCGGCATTGACTCTTCTTGCTGGTGGATTTGTTGGAATAGACATTTACCTCATACATCAGCGTTGCAAACTGTTCTTTGTCGCTGGTACTGAGGTGTTCCAGAGTAGGGTAATTGTCCTGCTCCACGATGCTCACATGGGGAAAAGCGGATGGGGCTTTCACATACTCTCCGCTCACATCAATGCCGGGAAAGGCTTCCCGGAGGGCAACCGCAATCGGTGTGTAGATTTGACTCTCCACATCAATCATCGAAATACCTCCTTTGCCAGTCCGGGCAAGATACCCTCCAAGTGTTTCACGGTTTCATACATGGACATATTGGCCGGATTACCCTGAGTAATGACTACTTCCTTCCCGTCCTTTTTGGTGTGAACAACACCATTCGTACCGGGTTCCCCATAGTAGCCCCAGGACGGCTGCTTACCGTGACCGGCTCCATATTCTCCACGGCGCATACCATGTTCTGCGGCTTCCGGGTGGTTATCCGGGTAAGTCACGCCGGTGCCGAACTCAATGAAGAGTACCGATGCTCCAACAGCGACCACGGCCCGGACTCCGGCCCCTCTCTGTTCCACAGACACAGACACATCATTGGTGCCGTCATACTCCGCCTTTGCGAAGTTGGCAGAGGCTACCGATAGACCTTCCTGCGCCAATCTGTCCAGCAGAACACTTGTCTTTGTCTTCAACCAGTTTTGATACCGCTCAATCTCTCGAATAGCGTTATCAATACCAGCCACGGACAGGGGTACTTTAATCGTCTTCACGATACTGTCACCTTACTCACAGCGTAGGAGATGGAATTAAGGCTCCTTGCGACACGCTTCACGATGTAGTCAAAAAGAGGATTTCCGTCATCGTCATACTCAGGCGATTTATCAATGAACAATACGGTATTTTCATCAATCGGACAGGTAAGGTCATCCGTGACAATCACCTTGTCATAGGAGATGAAATTACCAAACTGTTCCACCTGGGCAGAGCCGGTTGCGGCAGAAACATTGTCCCGCCTCTTCACGGCCTCCTTGTAGACCACACGGGTATCACCCGTTTCGTGACCCTCTTCATCCTTTACCGGCTCTTTTCTGTCATACAGCAGATACCAGTAAGCGGATTTATTTCGCTCCATGACCCTCATACCACCGGTTCCTCCCTGATAAGACTGGCGCAGGGAACAATCTCACGCAGGAGTGTAGGCGGCACATCTCCATCCTCATAAGAGCGGGAAATACCGTTCTCGCTGTGTGCTGTTTCCCCCTCAGCCCCACGCTTGTTCACCAGATAAGCGGCGATCTCCACCTGATTGTAGGCATATCGGTCAGGCACCTCAGTCACGGTGCTATTGAAGGGATAAGCCCGTTTCAGGACTTTATTACCAGCGATAGAAAGGTAGGTGGAAAGTACACTCTCGTTCTCTTCGCCGGTCATAGCTTTCAGCATGGTCAGCTTTTCAGCATCGGTCATGACTTTTCACCTACCTTTCCTCAAATTAGCCGCCAGCGACTTCCTTGGTGTTCACAGGATTGGACTCGTCATTGGCAATGAACACGCTCCGGCTGTACTTAGGAGCGGTGAAGCTCTGAGCAATGCCGGTGAACTTGCCGTGATACCACTCAGGGCCATGGTCAAGACCAATCTGACCGAAGAGCTGATACTTCTCACCGGCACCGGTCTTCGCCAGAGGCTCCAGGAAGAAGTTGCCCTTACCGGGAACAGGCTGGTACACGGGAGCGATCACATTCAGGTTCAGCAGCAGAGCCGTACCAGCGGGAAGACACTCGCCCAGGTACAGGTACACCACGCCGATGGGAGTGACCACGCTGGACAGGGCGATACCGTTAATCTCACGGGCAGCGGGAACCACAGTCAGGCCGTTCTGAACAGCGTCAGCATTGACCTGGAACAGCGTGGTAGCATCACACCACAGGCACAGACCATCGGTAGGAGCATTGGCCCCGTAAATCTTCTTCACCATGTCGGCAATGTCCCACAGGCCGAGAGGCTTGCTGGACATATTCTTGGTGTTGGTGGTAATCGCCTCCACCAGTCCACGGGTCTTGTTGATAGTGGCATCAGAAGTAGCCTTATTGAAAGTTCCCTGGATAAAGGTAAACTCAATGTCCCGGTTGACCTTCTGCATCTTTGCCGCCACCTGGAAGTCCAGCTCATTGATGGGGTTAGCCTGCTGGTTGGCGACATTCAGACCGGACAGGGTTCCCATGTTGGACTGCTTGGCATAGGAGATGCCCACAGCCTCCATGAAAATCTGAGTTACATTGGTCTTCTGAGTGCGAGTAATCACACTCGCTTCCGGTGCCGTCAGAGAGTCATTTTCACTGATAGCAGGCTGTGCGCCGCCGCCAGTGGTGTACTCCTGACCGGTCACGAACTCAACATGATTGGTGGTCTTGGCCCTGCCGCCGATGATGGAAGACAGGGGGCACCGGGTATTGCCCTTATTGAAGAGCATACCGGAGTAATTCAGTACCCCGAAACTGGTAGCCAGAGTATCGGACATAAATCAATCTCTCCTTTACTGGTTATTCGCCCTGGGCCTCGGCCTCAGCCTGGGCTTTCAGGCGTGTGTAGTAGGCGACAGCGGTAATATCACCGTTCTTCTGCGCCTCTTCGATTTTCTTGCCGTAATCTACGGCCCCCTCAGTACCAGAGCCAGAACCGGCACCAGCACCGGGCTTAGGGGTCTTCTTGATTGCGTCAGCTTTGACCTTTTTCGCATACTCTTCGAGGAACTTGCTCTGATTGGCAAAGACCTTAGCACTATCGCCGTCAGCCAGGGCCTTAGCGGTTTCCTCAGCCAGAGCCTCGTCATAGCCCTGGGCTACAAACTTGGCCTTGTACTCAGAAACGGTCTTACCCTTACGGAGATCAGCAAGCTCCTGTTCCATCTGAGCCAGCTTATCAGCGTCCTCCTGCTTCTTCTTTTCCTCTTCGGAAAGAAGAGCGTTGTGCTTCCGCTTCCACTCAGCGGCCTCGGAATTGGCCTTGGAAAGAGCGTTTTTCTGCTTTTCCAGCTCTGCGGCGTTATCCTCGTACTCAAACCCTTCCAGAGCGGCCAACTTCTGCTCAGGGGTCATGTTTGCATACCCCTCGATCTTACTGGTGTCAATCTTTGCCATAACAAATACCTCCTGCGTTTAACAAGGCTGTTCACTCAGCACTGATTTCTGTTTTTGGTAGGGTTTTCTCCCCTTGCGATTAAGGTCTTCCCTGACCATTCAAAGCCTTGCGGCCTTAAAACCAAAAGAAAAAGGGCTACCGGCAAAAGCGTTTCCGCTCTTACCGATAGCCCGTAATGGCTGTTACCGTCATCTCTCTATGACGGCCTCATATTTCTTTTTACTGGCGGTTTCCCAAACTACCACTTTGCCGTTTCTTACGGCAATCTCTACTCCCTTGCCACGGGAGAGGATTTCATTGATCTCCTGAACTGCCTTTGCCGTCAGGTTCACTACCGGGTTCATTCCCTTCACCCTCCCCATTATTCTGCTGCTTGGCGGCAAGTTCCGCCGCCTTTTTCTCCTGCTCTTCCGCATACTCCATGCTCATTTTGTAAGCAACCTGGGGGTCAGAGAACATTCCGCAATGGATAAAGGCCAAAACCGGAGCAATTTTAGGATTGTTCAGCATGGTAATCAGAACATTAGCCTTTTCCGAAATATTCTCATAATTGCGGCGAGTGAAGCGAATTTCAATGGCGGAGAGCTTCAAGCTCAAGTCGCTCAGGTTGTCGCAGATACGAAGAAGGATTTTCAGAAATTCTTTCTCCGACTTCTTGAACATCAATTCGCTGTCCTTGGCTCTCGCCTCTGCCGCAGACCAGCCATCCCGCATGATAACGGCGGAACCGGTATCACTGGTGGAAGAACCACCATTTCGGTTCGGCATACCGCAGATCGTGAGAACCGTATTATACATACTGTCCACAAGGGTCTGCGTTTGCGTCTGGTTCAACTCGGCAGTCAGGTACTCAATTTCGGCTTTGAACTGCGGGTCAATATCCTTGTACTTGATTGCGCCCTCTTCTCGCAGCTCACGATAATCCGAAGAAGAAATATCGACATTGTGGAAAAGCATAAGGGCCTGAACAAACTGCTCCACACCATCCAAGCGGTTGGACTCTACATTGTTGATTGCGTCCAGAAGAGGGAGGACGATTTCAAAAGCACCCAAACGAGCTTTATTCGCCGGGTACTCAATGATGGGAATACCCAAATACTGTTCCTCGCTCCGCCTGATTGCCCAAGTGTTTTCCACCTCATAATAGTGGTCAGAGGTATAGCAGCTAAAAATCAAAACCCCATCGTCTTTCAGGATATATTGAACACCCATCATAGCAGGATTTCCCAGGGCCGTAGAGTAAACCACGAAGGAGAAACGAGGGTCGAGCGTAAAAATCTCGAACGGAGCCTCGTCTTCTTCCACATCGGCCATACCATCAGGAAGAACCATGCGGTAGGAAGTGCCGCAAATGTGCGACCAATCAGCCAGCTCCTTGTCCTTTGCGGCCTTGTCCTCAGACAGAGCATAATCGTTGAGCTGCGTGATTTTCTTGGCAATTTCCTCGTCATCTCCACGGCTGACATACTGGACAGGCTCACCCATCAGATAACCGACCTTGAAAGATACGATTTCATTTGCCCGGTTCTCAACGACCTTGTTATTGATTTCAGGCCGAACTTCCTTCTGCCGGTAAAGAACAGGCTGATCTCCCTTGTAATACCGGTACAGATAGTTAATATCCGCCTGGTTCATGAGATGAATGAACAGGGCCTTTTGCAGAACATCAATGATGTTATTGTCATTGATTTCGGCCACATCGGTATAAATCACCCTGCGGCCAAATAACGCTCTGGCTCCCATTCATGTCACCTCCTATCAAAAGCCATTTTATCATCTTTCATGATAGCATAATATCCAATGCTTGTCAACGAATAACTCTTAATAATACCATTGGAGAACACGGTTTTCAACAAGGACGCTTGAAGATTTCGATTTTCCCTCCGGCCAGCATACGAATTTCATTTTCCAGAAGAGCCAAAGAGTCAGGTGCGTCATCGTGCGGAACCTTGCCGCTTCTGGTATAAGTGGTCAGCTCCTTCATGAAATTCCAATACTGACTGCCCCGTTTGTAAGTGGACGGGTGCTTGAAATAGAAGTTCTTCTTAATATTGTCGGAAGCAAATTCAATTCGGGTCTGTTTGTTTGAAATCGTCCGCTTTGTTCTGATACCGATAGAGTACCCCTGCTGCCGGATGATTTCTGCTACATCACGAGCGTAATACTGACCGGCATTGTTAGCCTCAAAAGTAGCAGAAGCTACCTTGTTGGAGATCAGACACTTAGCGCACTCCGGCTTTGTCACCTCTGCCGGGGCATCATCAAAGACCACATCGACAATGTAAACCTCGGTGCCATAGATGACGGCCACCGGCAGGGAAGTGGAGTCAGAACCGCTTTCAGCGGTATCGCCTACGGCAATGATAGTGTCCGGTTCCCGGTCAGGCGGCAGTTCAAAGAAATAGTTCAATTCATCCTTGTTGAAGAGAAGCCCTTTGGCCTCAAAAGGCTGTTGCTGGAACTCACTCTCAAACTGTTCAGCGGACAGAAGCTCTCTCTGCTCTCGGAAGTATGCCGTAGTAAAAATCTTCTGGCCCTCCCGCTCGTATTCATAATTGCTCTCGTCCGTGATTAGATCAAGGGCGGGAATTTCGATGGCTCTCCAAGGCCAATTCTCCTGCGCCGCATATTCCTGAACACGCCCAATAGGGTCATAGATGGAATACCGGGTGCCAGTGAACACCATGGGCGTACCCTCAATGGCTCGGCCCATAATATCGCCGGAAATCACTTCCCACTTATCGTCAAGCCGCTGGCGGTTTTTTGCCTCTTCACGGCCCTCAACACAGTCATCCAGGTAAAGCACATTTGTGGCCTCGGACAAACCCACCTGACGGGCATCAATGGAACGACACATGATGGTGGGGAACCGGGACTTGGATTTGAGATTGATGATCTTGGTGTCCGCTCCGGTCTGTACCAGACGGGCATCCGGGAATACATCATAGAACAGGTACTCATTAGGGGTAATCAGGTATTCCAGACACCCATTGTAGAAGCTCTTTACAAGGTCATCACCTGTTCCCTCCATCAGCGTAGAGCGGTCAGGGAACTTTCCAGAGAGCATATTAACAAAATTGATACCTGTTTGCGACTTTCCCGCTCGTTTCGGCATGGATATTGTCAAAAGACGCAGCTTTTTATCAAGAATATCCTGAAACCCCTGTACCATGGGTTTCAAATAATGCCTCCGGGGAGCATAAAACCGCTTTTCTGGCTTCCGGTCAAGCTCAATATAGGTCATAAAAGCGTCAAAATTATGGGGAGCGTCAAACAGGAGGGTTTTGCGCCATGCCTCATAGAAATGCTCTGCCTCTTTCGGGGAAGTACGGCGCAACTGTTTGGCCGAGAGAACCCGTAACTCTTTACTGACCTCATGTGCCGCCTGAAAATCTTCCTCTTCCCACTGACGGCAAAGAGATAACAGGTCAATATAGGCGGTATGATCTTCCGGCTTATTTTCAATATGCCGTTTAATACTGTCTGCCAGCTTCCGATAATCCATAAAATCACCTCAAAAGAAAAAGGGCTACCGGATTTCTCCGATAGCCCGTAATGGCTGTTACTCCCGCCCTTGCGAGAGCCTATTTATTCTTTTCAACGATGGTCTGCAATTTACTTGCCAGATGAAGCCACATTTTTGGGACTCTGTTTGAGATTGCCCCGTTACTCGGAACCGGGCATTGATACCCGGAACCGTCTTTCAAGTGGATTTGCAAAAAGAACCCATCCGGTATTTCATGTACGGTGGTGCTGGACTTTGACCCTGCTGTTATTGCACCGGCTACGACTCCAACCCCTCCGGCAATCGCACCACCCACAATAGCTCTTGTTACTGCTCCGGTCTTCTTAGTCTTAGTATGCGCCTCTCTGACAATGTTTTCAACAATAGCATAGGAGCTTATATCCCGATAAGAGATTAGTTTATCAAAGAACATGATGACCTCATTATCATCACTAAACATGATGTTGGCATTGGGATTATAAATGCTCTTTCTCCAACCTTCTGTCCCAAAGATTTGGCACTTCTCAAACAGCTTTGCAGTTTCCAACTCTTTTCGGGCCAGCTCCACTTCATACGGGTCAGAGTTGCGCTTGGCCGTCAGCTTATCCAGCCTCTTTTTCGCTTTGGCGATATTCTTCTCATTGCTGTAATTGTCATACTGTCCCATGAGGTCACACCACCTTTCTCACCTTTTCATACCATGTAGGTCTGCTGATACCAAGTTGACGGCAAGCATCATTCACTGTAATTAGCCCTTCTCTCTGCTTTTGCATTAGGGCCTTGAATTTATCCAAGTCAATCTCATAAGCAGGACGGCCAAACCCTCTTCCTGTTTTCGCAGACACCTTCCGCCCATCGACAACCGGCATGGCCGCTATCCCCTCGGCTTGACGCTTCCGTATCTTCTTCCGCTCCTGTTCAGCCATGGCTCCCATTACTTCAATCAGAATGTTATTGACCATCTCGCCAATCCAATCCTGTCCACGGAAGTCTATCAGCGTGGTAGGAACATCAAACACTCTTACAATTACACCATGCTCCTTGAACCATTCCAGCTCGGCTTTGATTTCCGCTTTGTTCCGTCCAAACCGGTCTAATTCCTCCACCAGAATTTCATCTCCGGGAACCAGGATGGATTTTAGCTTTAAGTAATGCTCCCGGTTGAAATTCTTTCCGCTTTGTTTATCTGTGAAGATATGGTCATCGTCCAGATCAGGGGCGTAGGCTTTCAGAGCGGCAAGCTGACGGGCAAGGCTCTGGTCTTTGGCTGATACCCGGCCATAGCCATATTTCACTCACCATCACCACCTGACCCCAAGAGAGCGTCCAGGTCATACTTCGGGTCTTCCTTTTGGTCAATCACAATCTGGTCAGCTCTGCGGACTCCCGGCTTCCTTTCCTGAATGACCACCTCATAGCCCAGGGCAGACAGCATTTCAACTGCGCTGTTGAAGGACAGGTTATTGCTTCTAAGCCGGGAACTGATTTCATTGCCACGCTCTTTACCAAGAGCCTTTGCCATGGTCAGAAGAGAAACATTTTTCGCTTTCATCAAATCTCGGATAGCCTTGTTGATATACATGGTAATCACCTCTTGATGACACTATACACTGAATTTATTTTGTTGTCAATAGGAAGTTGAAAATATTTTGTTACTGAATATCTTTTGTAACTGAATTAGTTTAACACTGAATATAGTTTGTTAGGAATAAAGCCTTTTTATTTTTGTGGGAATTTTCGCCACTCACCCCGGCCCGGTGGCGGTGGATATATCCCCCGGCCCCGGTATCAGGCAACCGGCCCCGGCTGCACTCTGAAAAGCACAAAAGAGCCGCCCCGGAATGAACCAGGGCGGCAACTTCATTTATTCAATTTCATCAATTCAATAATTATTTGAACCGGTAAAAGCAAGATCAGCAGAAGAATATACACAGTTACACCGCCTTATACTGTGGTACTCTGATAAATTCATCAAATGCCCACATAACAATATCAGACGGCGCACAACCGGCCACGGCTGCAAGCTCTTTCTTTATACCCTCTTCCGTATCGGCTACAATATAGCAGCTATACCCGTTTACCTCTTCCGGCCCTTCCGGGGTATTCTCTTCATCGTGTATAATCCACTCTGAACCAGTGTTAAAATACATTATTTCAAAAGCGTCCAACGCTTCCCGGCTCCAATCGTCCACGGGGTAAAAAACTTCGTTCCAATCACTTTGGCAACAACCCTGGATAATTCGCCAATCCCATTTACGGCCCGTAACAACGGAAAGAACCTTGCATAGAATATCGTTTTCTTCCCGGCTTCCGGCTTCCGTATAGGCGTTTACAAGCTCTTTCAGGGCGTGAATATCATGGGTACTATATCGGGCCTTGTCAGGCTCCAAAAGGTCATTTATCGCTTGTGTAGCGTTCTTGTAAAAGCTGCTATAATAACCGCCGTTCTTTATATCGTCCAGGGCTTCGGCTAATTCCCCATTTTCCAGGGCATTATATACCCGGTCAAAAAGGGGGCTTGTACGGCTGATATAATTCCGGTTGCCGGTCACATTGATATAATCCGGCCCCATTCCTTCATCTTCAAATAACCGGCTATCCTGATATTCAGGCGGTATCTGTTTACAATAGATCATGATTGAACCCCCTTATAAAATCCCGTTTTCCCGAAACTCACGCAAAAGGCCATATTTCCGGCCTAACCGGGAAAACATATCTTGAAAAACTGCCAATTCGGAATAACTGTAATTGTGATTGCTAAAATCCGCTTGCCAATCAATAGCGAACTACCTAACCTCTTCTTTGTTCTTCTGGTATCTTGTCATAACTGCACCGCCTCCAATTCAAAACGGGCAGTTTCCAGGGCGGCAGCGTGTAGCCCTTTCGGGGTATCTGCAATATAAGAAAACATTTCAACCGGCAGCAGATCACAACCAACCGCCATATATAAAGCCCGTTCCGTTGACCGGGTATAAACCCGGCATTTTTCGCAATGGTGACAATCTCCGCCGCATTTCTCCAACCGCCTTAAAGCGGTTTTTAACTTGCGCTCTTCTGTTTTGGTCATATCGTCCACCGCCTTAAAACAACCGAAACAGATTAAAAGAACGGCTTAAAATAACGCCATATTCACCGGTCACTTTATCCCAAATCAAGCCGCCATTCATGCCGTAAATACCCCGGCTAACTCCGATTTTTTCATACCATTTAGGCAGCGTGTCAGGGTCAACCGTTGTTAGATCACGGGCCAAACCTAACCGGGCATATTCTTTTAACTGTTTTCTTGTGTATTGTTTCATCTTCCCGCCGCCCCCTTTACTAATTCTTGATAAATCAAGTGAGTTAAGAGCCTTTCCGCTTGTTCTTCGGTATATTGCGCCCGTTCCCGTTCCGACTGTTGCAAAATGTCCCCCAAATCAGCCACGGCGGAGCGGTTATAATAATAGCAAGTATCAAGTACAAACGGCAAACCTTGCGCCCATTCAATAAAAACTTGTTCGTTCGTGTACCCTTTCCGGCTCTGGTATTCCGGAGAATATGCCTTTTCCTTAGCATGGACAGACAGAATAAACCGGGCTACATTGGGAAAACTACAAGGGCCGGTAAAATCATACCCACAAGGGTCAAAATGGTCTAAAATATATTGCCTGATTGCAAGCCGGGCTTCTTTGTTTGTTGTTTTCAGTGACATATTAAACCGCCTTTCTTTCCCTATGTTTTACCAACCGAACCGCAAACCGGCCACAAGAATTTTCCCGGTATTCCTTCAAACGCTTTACCGCTTCGGCTCTGGTATATTCGCAATCTTCGACTTCCCACCCGTAACCATAATTTGTTTCAATGTCCCACCGGTCAACGGTTTTTCTAACATACGCCATAATTAAACCGCCTTTCTAAAATGTCCGTTGCCCACTGAATTTCTTTTGTGCTTTTAATATACACTGAATATTTTCAGTTGTCAATAGGAAAACACAAAATATTTTTAGTGTTTTCTACACCTTATAAAAGAGTAAAGAAAAGTACACTTTTTCAGACAACCGGCCACGGCTGCACCAGATCAACCAGGGCAGGAACGGCCCCGGCTCCGGCCAGGGCGCAAAAGAGCCGCCGATCTCCCAGGAAGAGAGGTCGGCGGCTTCCGCATAGTCGCAGAGGTGGCCCGGATAGTCGTGAACCATAGTCGCAGACCTTCGAGCGGGATAGTCGCAAAGTCGTGAACCATAGTCGTGAACCAGGTCACTCGTCTGTGTCATAGTCGCTGGCAGTCGCTTCCAAATACTTCTGTTGAAGCTCTTCCGGGGGAGTCGCTTCGCCAAGCTGGTTGTTCGGGGTCAGAACCACTTCCTGCTTGTCCTGATAGCCCATATTGTTCTTCATCAGAAAGATACCAGCCACAGGATTGATTTTCCCGTTCTGCATATAGTTTTCCATCTGAGCGTTCAAATTTTGATACGCCTTTTTTATAAGGTGGCGGCTTTGGGCGGGAATATAAGCACTATCGACATTGTTGAGCCACTTCCAGAGGGTTGTTCTATCCACTCCAAAAGCACAAGCGAGGCCAGCAACACTCGGCTTCATATCATCCTCAATACAAATACCGAAATACTGCTCAATCCTCTCTGCAACCTGTTCAGGCTCTCTCATATCCACTTCCGGCCAGTTCCACATTCTCATTGTGTGTTGCAGATACTTCCGATTGTCACCCGGCTCAGTTTGCACACTCATTGCCGTAGTCCGGTCAGGACGCTTATTCCCACCCGTCCCCTTCGGACGGCCACGGCCCCGAGCGGGAGTCGGTAAATCTACCACTTTATCACTCATAGTCGTTCTCCTTCCACAAATTATTTTCAGTCGGCCTTTAGTGAGTTTAGTGACCCATTTTCGATTTTTGCTATAAATCTCTCTATATATCACTCTCTATGGAGGGTTTATACAGAAAAATATAAAAATAGCGGTCAAAAATACCCTCAAAGCCTTGCGCCACAAGGGTTTCCGGTAGTGGCCGATTATTCACCAAAAAAGTCACTAAAACTCACCAAAGGCCGAAAGTCGCAAATATATTCAGTGAACCACTAAATATATTTCTCTCACGCCGGGAACAAAACCACAGTTTTGGCCCCATCCTTTTGAAGCCACTCGAAATAGGCTATTTTGTCCACCCGGCACCCGTCTTCCAGCGGATTGTCGTTATTGCAAATGACCATCTCCACGGCAGCGTCTTCGGGAATATTGGCTAACTTTGTTTTCAGCTCTTTTACAGTCATGCTTCTTCCTCACTTTCCGGCTCAGGGGTATCATCACCCTGCATAGATGCTCGTAGAAAAGCCTGAGTCAAGAGTCTGGCTTCTCCGGGAGTTGCACCGGCCTGAATGGTAGCTCGGTAGAAGAGGATGCCGGTTTCTGCCAGAACCCCGATTGCCTTATACAGCTCCTTGAATTTGTCGTTTTTACCCATTGCGGCCATCTCCTTTTTCACACCGGAGGGAAATCATTTTCTCTCTGGTCAGCTTATCCACTACTCTCCCGATCTCGAAGTAGCCGGACATAGCTGCCAGCCGTTCCAGGTTCTTTGCGGTCTGCGCCGTGACCAAGATGGACAGACGGCGCATATTTTTCTTGTTCATGAAAATCACTCCTTCTGAGAGTTTTTCAGGCAAAAGTCATAAAATGCTGTCAGGTGGTCAGCAGCTTCTTTCATTTCCTCGCAAGAAGAGATGTAAGTCTTGCAAGATGACCTATCGAGAGCCGTAATGATTTTACCTATCTTCTGAAAAAGGAAAACTCTCTCGTTTTCGATGTTCATTTCAGGAACCGGCAGAAGAAAAGCCGTTTCTTTTGTGTAAAACTCCGTTCCGTCTTCACATATCACTTTGGTTTTCTTCGGCGTGACTCTCTTAATGGTGTAGGGTTTATACAAGGTCAATCCCGTATAGACATTCCATCCATAGGTGATATTTCGTGGAACGCATACTTGCATACCAGGTTTAAGATCACCGGTCGGAATAGAAAGCTCAAACTCGTTTCTCTTGTAATAAGCCATAGAGTTACACCGTTCCCTTCATACGAATATCCCGGTAGGTGGGATAGCCGGAGTAAACTGTCTTTCCTCCATGCCATTCCGGGTGAGCTTCCATGTCAGCATTGAACCTCTTTGCGCTACACACAAAGTAACCGTTGGACTTACACCAAATCTTGTACGCATCATAGAGCGTCTTGGCTCTGGTATAGGCACCCTCGGCCTTTTCACATTTCTCTTCCAAAAATTGCAAAGCCAGGTCGTTGTCTTTCTCATACTGCTTGACCACCTGACGCATAGCCGGGGACATTTTCAGGCCGAACCGCTTATACTTGAAATAGCCCTCCAAGAGCCAGGTGAAAATGCCACGCATGGCCTCCTGGGTCTGGAACTCACTTTTGAGGTTCTTGTCCTGCTCGTCCTCAGAGAAATGCCGGTTGAACTCCACCACTCGCACACGGTCAGAGGCGAACAGGCTCTTGTCATTGACAGAAGGGAGGTCATTGCAGGACAGCCAGAGAGTGAATTGAGGGAGGAAAGTCGTGGTAGCTTCGTAGAGGTTCCGAGCCTTGATCTCTTCTCCACCGGTGAGCTGCTTGATTGTTTCCTCGTCCAGCTTGCCATACTGATTACTCTCCGCCATGGTCACAAACCGCTTGCCTTTGAGGGAGGCCAACATGGGGTTTGCCGCCTCTGCGTTCTTTGACCGGTCAGACTTGCAGATAATGGACACCGGGGACACAGAGGCATAGTCGCCCAAGAGATGATGAATGGCACTCAGCATAGTGGATTTTCCGTTACGGGTGGTCTTACCATGAAGGATGAACATACACTCTTCATTCGCCATACCGAGCATCGAATAGCCCAGGGCCTTTTGCAGATATTCGGCCTTGTCCTGGTCGTTGCAAGTAACCTCTGTGATAAATCTCTCCCACCGCTCACAGCGGGAGTCCTGCAAGGTATAGTCGAAATTGGTTTGCATCGTCAGAAAGTCCCGCCAGTCATGCTCACGGAACTCCATCTTCTCCATGTCATAGGTTCCATTCAGGCAGTTAATGAGGTAGGGATTTGCGTCAAACTCTTCTGCCGTGATGGGCATGACGCTGGCAGCGTCCTTCATGAGCCGGTCACGGAAACGCCTGTCGCCCATCTTCACGATAAACTTCATATACTCCCTGCGGCGATCTTCGTTATCAATCTCTCCGCAGTAGAGAGCCATGAGGCGGCAAAATTCTTTGATTTTCTCCGCTACCAGCAGGGAGCCAATATCCTTCCTCCAAGCTCCCTTAGAATAGGTGTACCAGCACTTAGCCTCCGGGCAAAAACGGGTATCATTCTGGTAGCACTCGGAGAACAGCTCCGCCATACCGGACTCGTCCCAGGAGTAGCCGGTGCCGCTGATCTGGTGGCTCCGCTCCGGCTTGGCCTCCTTGATATAGAACATCTTCTGAGAGAGGTCTTTGTCCATGATGTAGCGGCCATTGGAGAGCTGAAAAAGTTCTTGCTCTTCCGTTGTCAAAATTTCATCGGCCATTTCTCGTCACCTTCCTCATTGCCTTTGCTATCACCAACACTGAACAAGCCTGAGCGTCTTCATCCCACCACGCACATTTCGGGCCACACATGACTGTTTCTTGACTAAGAGGGCATAATTTCTTATCATTCTCCATCTGTTACACCCCCCCCATAGAAGAAAGCGTTTTTCAGAGCGGTGTCGATATGGGACATAATCTGAGGCGGGAGGGTACAGATATATTTCCAATCCTCGGTAATGTCAATGACCCGCACCTGTTCACACTCGACCATGCTCGGCTCTAAGTTCTCCCACACAAAGGCAACATGAGTAGGCATTTCCAGCCGCTTCAACTTTGTGGTCAGAGGGACTACAATGCTGGTGGGAGAGAACTGGTTGCCAGTGTTATTCTGAACGATGACCCAGGGCCGCTTGCCGCCCTGAACATGGCCGGAGGCCGGGATAGGTACATCTATGATGACAACATCTCCACGCTGATAAGGTTTCATGATTACCTCCTATATCTGGTAACTGAATTTACAATGGTTTCAATTTCTGAGCGGGGAAGAGGGGGCTTGCAAGCCTGACTATTGGCATACAGCAGTTCTTTGTATATCTCCGCTTTGGAATATCCCTGATTGTGCATCTGACCAGCCAGAGAAGTCAGACTTAGGTTTCTGCTCCCGGTAGTGATTGTGGGATATTCCGGTTTCAGAGCGATTTTTCCCGGCTCAGGCTTCCGGTAGATTGGGGAGTAAATGCGTTGTGGAACGGAGGAACCGGCACCCTCTTTCAGAACATCAGGGAAATACTTGGAAACGATATAATCAATCGCCTCTTGGTTTTCAATGATCTCCGAATAGATAATGACTTTTCCGGTCATAATGAAGTACCGGCCACTCCGATAAATCTCCACACCGGCCCGGTTGTTGCGGCCTTTGAAGGGGAGAGAGCCTTTCAGAAGAATGTGTACCCCTCTCCCGCTCCGGCTCTTTTCCGTATAGGAACCGCAATGGCCGATAATGTCAGCGGCCAGCGGGTTCAATAATCCTTCTGAAAAACCGTCATCAATGTCAATCCCGATTAGTCCATCGTCATTGAACACATATCCGATGCCGTCATAGATACCATTCGCCACATTCAACACGGCACAGTCAAAAGTCCCCCAGGTGTCAGGCAGCACAGAAGAGGCGGCTTTTTTCTGGCCGGTCTGCATGGGAACCTTACTGCTATTCCAGACATTGACCCATTGGCCCTTTTCTTTCAATTCAGAGGGTATTTTTTCATACATGACGGCACCTCTCGGTCATTCAGGTTTCATAGGGGGATGGGAGTGACCAGCCCCATGTTTCTCCACCTTTATAGGCATTTCTGAAATAATTGTGTTTGCCATCTCCACTGAACCAGAGATAGTCAGAAGGGAGAACTCGGCCCGTATCGGCTTCCCCGTCTTTTTCCGCATACCACCGGGTAAGAACATCTTCACACAGAGCTTTAATTTCATCATCAATCGGGTTATCTGCATCATACCCGATGAATTGATAAGGAGCCGTAACCACTGTAATGATAGACCCATATCCCTGATCGACACGGTTGAGCGCACACCACACACAAGCGGCTTTTTCTGTATCAGACGGTACACCTCTGGCCTCTCCCCATACCATCTTCGCCAGCACATAAACCTCTTCTTCACTCCAAAGGGGAACAACGGGTGTTGGTTCAGGTGTAGCGATTTCAACCACAGGAGGCTCAGTGGGTTCAATGGTTTCCGGTTCCGGCCTGACTGAACAGGAAGTTAGGAGAACCAATGACAGCAGTAAAGCCGGAAATAGCTTACTCATTGGTGGTTTTCCTTTTCTTCGGGGAAGACTTGGTAGCGAAGAAATACTTATTGTCCACACATACCGGATAGCCGGGGAACCGATTACTGGCCCTCTTGGTTCCCTCGCTATAAATCTTTTCCGCCGCTTCCAGCGGCATTTCACCGGAAACATGGTCAGCACCGGCGACCATAATGTACGGGACTTTCCCGTTATTGTTCACGAATGTCATGAATACTTCCCCTTTCTCTATTCCACGCCTCCACATCGACACCAATCTTTTTCAGTTGTTCTTTGCAGAGCCATGTGTAGTCATCCGGCATTTCGTAGTGCTGGATAAGCCGGTCATGTTCTGCGGCAAAGGCTTCATAAAAGCGTCTGAGCCTCTTTGGGCCAAAGCCCAGGTGAACTGCAAGGGTATAGAGAACCATTGCGTCAATATCATCGGTGTACCGTCTATCGGCTTCAATGATTTGCCGGTTGATCTCCATATCCATAGCCTTTTTCTCAGCTTTGGTAAAAGTAGCACCGAAGATTTTTCCGCCAGCCTTTTTCACATACATGGCTCACACCTCGAAATCTTCAAAGAAGACCGGGTATTTGTTCTTCATCTCAGTCAGGAGCATCTTTGCAACCTCCCGCATATCCGGGTGGGCAGCAGGAGCGGTACGAAGTCGAAGGAAATGCCGCCACTCACGCATATTGGCCGTCATGACCACCTCGGTCTTCGTGCTGTTGGGAAGAACAGACCGGGCCTCCTGCGGGGTACAGCCGTAGTCGAGCATAGCGAAGTAAGAGAACTCCGCCTGTTTGCAAGCCGCAATCCATTGAGGCATTGCCACGCTCCCTTTTGCCATGGTGGAGGGCCGGATAAAGGAAATCTCTCCGCCAAAGCTCTCTTTCGAGTAATTGCAGTAACGGGTGCTTTCCTGACAGTAGGAGGCCAGCCGGTGCCGGACAATCTCATGGCTCACACCTCTATCACAGGTGAAGCGAACAGTCACGCTACCATGCTCAATGACAGCTTCATGGCCTCGCTTCAAGATGTTTCTGGCAAACTTCTCTGCGCTGTCCTCGGTGATCTTACTTTCGGACTTGTAGCAAGTGCGTCCAGCCAGCTCTATCAGAGAGAGAAGGTCGGAATAGGAGAGAGGATTGATAAGCTCCACTTTAGGTTCAATAATTTTCATGGTCAGACTCCTTCTACATGACTCGCCAGCATATCCGCCTGGTGCGTCCAAAGTACATTCGGATAAGCTCTTACCGCTCTGGTGTAGTCGTTCCATTCCTCTCTCGGACAAAAGGCTCCCATGTGATACCTGATACACATGATCTCTTCCTCAGTCAGAGCGTAAAACTGGGAGAGAAGCATGACCGATTTATCCCCATGGCCTTTCAGAAGAGTGTCCGGGTTATATTCGTAGTGGTAAGGGTTTTCAATGAGTTCGCCATCCAAAGTGATACCCTGCCGTTCCGGTCTGTACTGGTCAATTTTGCAAAGGTCATGGAACATTCCAATCAGATAGGGGGAGCGGCAATTCTTCCACTTCAACTGACAACTTTCGGTCAGACCAACCAAGTGTTTTGCCACAGCGAGAGAGTGGTCAAAGAGGCCACCTTCATAATTCCCGTGGTATTTTGTGGAAGCAGGAGCATGAAAAAAGCCGTTTACGGTCAGGTAGTCCAAAACATCAATGGTGGCGAGGGGAGAACCGTCAGGCATACGCATGAAATTTAGGAACTCAGACCGGCGATCTCGGTCAGTCATGACACGCACCCCTTCCCTCATATTCGGGCCGGTGAACGCTTCTTTCGGAGTCAAATCCCTCCGGGTATCTCTTCCGCAGCTTCTCAACATTGGCCGTAAAAATATCATCCAGGTTCTTGCCGATTGCAGAAGCCGTAATTGCCAGATACCACGCTACATCACCAAGTTCCTCAGCAATGTGTTCAGCATCGAGCGGGTGTCCCTGAAAGGTCGCTTTCTTGATAATGTCAGCCACTTCACCGGCTTCACCGCACAGTCCAAGTGCGCCGTTCATAATCATGCTGTATTCGGAATAGTTCATGTCAGCCGTTCTCAGAGCGGCCTTTTGATACTCATTTGCCGTCATGGTCAGCAACCTCCATTTCCAGTACCGTCATAATGGCGTAGTTGGCAAGGTCAATCAGAGTGTCCCGAATGGACTCGTCATTTACCCTCTGCTCTCCGTTTCGGGAGAGGGTCTTGAACCGGTTGAACTTATCGCCCAGCCTGATACGGGCCATTGCCATGCCCTCTTCAACAAAGGTCTGGTGGAAACTGTCACCGTAATCATGGTTCTTCCGGGCATAGAGGTCGTTGATTTCCTCACAGATTTCCCGGTGCATTTGAACCTTTGTCTTTGTCGTGGTCAAAGTATCTTATCCTCACTTTCCACATAGTTTTCAACAAACCATTGGAGAGGGAGAGCGGAAACTTGTACCGCCCTCCCTCGCCCATAATCAGCCAAGCAGGGCCATCAGGTCGCTTTTGGATTTAGGGGCCGCAGGAGCCGCCTGAGTGGACGCAGGAGCGGTTTTAGGAGCCTGGGTGGGTGTGGATGCCGTCTGTTCATCCCACCCGTCAGAGGGCCGCTTATCGACCAGACGAGCGAAGGTAATGGTCTTGTCCGGCTTATTCTTGTTCGGCTGAACATCATGCTCAATGTCACACTCAATGAAGTGGCCAACAAGGTCTTCATGGTCGATCTCGGTCAACTCGAAGTCCTGCAAGGCAGTCTTCGCAAAGTAGCTGAACGCATTGAGCGCACCTTCGTTCGGAGAGCCGTCAGCTTTCAGCAGGGAAAACCGCTCAATGTGCTTGGCTCCACTCTGCGTCTGCATGGTGACTTCCAGCTTGCCAAAGGCTTCCTTGTAGCTGACCCCGGTAATCTTGAAGATATGGGTTCCTTCCGGGATAAGAGAAAACCCATCACTCAAACCAATTTTAGCCATCTTGTTTGTCCTCCTTAGTCTTCATCATTGACGGGAAAGATAATGCCTACCAATTCCTCGTCATCTCCGGGCAATTCCGGGAAGCTCTTCACCAGCAGGGCTTTTGCGACATTGGAATTGGTGTCAATGTCATAGGCATACAGGATTTCACAGGTGTCCTTCCGCTCAATCAGCTTCCAGTCATCGTTGCTGATCTTAATGGAAATGTCACCGGCCTGGGTCTTATAGACCCGAATACAATCCTTGATGCCGCCATCAGGATAGGGCATGATTGCCTCGGACAGAACCGCATAGTCCGTATGACCAATCTGGTCAATCATCTTATCAATGGCCTGGGGCATATCCTGAATAGCCGCAGCGGTTACGCTTTTCACCGTAGTGGGAATAAGCATCGTGGCTGAGGAAGAAGCCAGCCAACGGTCAGCAAAAGGCAGGTCTTCAATTCCCCTCTTATAGATAACTCCGCTGGAAGCCAGAGATTTCACGAAATTCTTGAACTTCATCGGTTATCCCTCCTTAATCGCTTTCGGCAGCAACCGGTAGCTGTCCTCGATGGTACTGTACTTGTCCAAAACCCCGTCCGCTTTCATAGCGTCCTTGTTGATTTTGGTAGTGGTACTCTTGCTGACCTCCCAGGTGTAGGCGGCACCGGGAATAGACACCTTTTTGTCCCCCTCACGGAACTGTTGAATAGCCGCCTTTTTAATCATATCGGTCAGGGTCTTGTACCGCTTCTCGTCATCGGCAACCTCTGCGGCATGAGCGTCCAACTTACCTTTCAACTCTTCGGCTTCCTTCACCAGAGCCGCCAGGTCGGTTTCCGGGGAGAGATTATTGGTACGGAGGACGGCAAGGATTTCAGCGTCCTTCTTCTCGTCATAGGACGGGGAGAGGCCAGTTTCCACATGGTCTTTCCACCACTTCAAGGCGGGTTTCACATACCGCTTCTCGAAGTCCGGGTAACGCTCGGACACCTTGAAAGGCCGGGTAATCGTATTGCTGGAACTGCACACGAAGTTCTCAGGGTGTTCATAATCACCGGGTTCCAGGAAGGAGGCCACCATGATTACACTGTCTACGCTCAGGAGGTACGCATAGAGAGCGGCTTGGAGGGCATAATATTCGGGAATATCTTCCGCCCAATCCTCTACACGCTTGGAGGTCTTCATTTCCAGAACGGTTGTAGGCTTGCCATCTTTGCCATGCAGCAGATAGTCCCACATACCGCCAAGTATCGGCGTATCGGAGAAGAAATCACCGAAGGTCTTCTGGAAATAATTTTCGCCGTAAATATCAGTCGGAGTGACCAGATTGCTCATGAAGTAGGTATTCTTCATGTACTCCGCCTGTTTCGGCTCGATGGTCTTACCGGCAACGGTGTAAATTGTGTCCTCAAAGGGCTTCTGGTAGGTGCGGGTGATCTCGCACCAGACTTCAAAGGGAGTAGACCAGGGATTAAGGTCGAGAATGGTAGCGAACCGGGTAGCGGTCAGCTTCTTAGGACGCTTAGGCGGCACAATCTGAATTTTGTTGTCAATCCATTCCATTGATTAACCCTCCTGCGTGTCATACGCCGAAAGCATATCACGCACACCGGCAATGAGCTGGTCACATACATCGGCGGTGATCTTAGTGAAGCCCTCAGTCTTTACGGCTACATTCTGCACAAAGCTCTCCTGCTCTGCGTCCAGTTCCATGAGCTTCTTCAATTCTGCTTTCAGCGTGGCAACCTGTTCGTCATTGGCAGCACCCTCCGGGGCGGAAGTCAGTTCAGACTTGATTTCCTGACGCTTCTCAGCGGTCACAGGAGTCTTTTTCGTTGCCTTGGGAGCCGGAGGCGGGGTGGGAGTGTCCTCACCGGCACCAGAGGTGTTGTCGATGCTGTCGGCCTCGATAATGTCAAGAACAAGCTGCCACAGGTAGCGGCGCATATAGGTGATGGAGCTGCCCAAGGCTTGCATCTCGTTCGTTACGACCTTACCGCTGTTGGAGATGATGGGAGCGATCTGCGTGAAAGGAGCCTCAAAGACAATAGGCTCTTCATCCCGGTCATCACAGTTGAATACCTTGGCAACGGCGTACTCCTTACCGAAGGTGGGAGCCATCAACAGACCCACTTCCGTGAAGATGGACTCGGCCACAGGAACAATGTCACTCAGCTCGAAGTACATGAACTCCAAGTGAATGTTTTTGCCGGTCTTCTTCACACCGGCTTGCAGGAACTTCAACCGGGCAATCTGCAACTTCCGGCAGATATTCATGCCGCTGTAATCAACGGCGGGTGCGGAGGTCTTTTCGGTTTTCGCTGGCATAACAATAATCTCCTTTTTGTTTAGAATTTCTGGATAAAGTTCTCGGCAAGATTTTCCGTCTTTGCGTGGAACATAATCCTCAAAGGAAACCGCTCTATTTAGAAAAAGTGAATTGCTCCATCTGGCAAGGTCTGTCAGAAAACGGTCATGAGTGCCTTTCTGGTAAATCATTACATAAGGCTGATAGCCAAGTTCAGTCAGAGAGCGTACCCGATACCAGTCTTCTTCGTGAGAAGTATCATAGTTCGTCAAAACATAACACCGTATATTTCTGTCCGAACCACGGTAATATTTCTTAAAGCACTCCAATCCTCGAATGATCGCCTTTTCGTTTTTCATGAAGTCAAAGGCGAAATGAATTGTTTTGATTTTGACCTGATTGATAAGTTTGGCAATGTCATCGGTAATAAATCGAGCATCAATTCCCTGGGTAAAATCAACACTGGCACCGCTTTCAATCAGCTCATTTAGAAGCGTTTCTCGGTTTCGGCAAGCCAACAAATTCGGGTCAAGAAGTTTAATTTCCCGCTGCCCATTCCAAAACTCACTTAAATCTGCTACCTGAACACTTTGGTTTCCTTCTTTGGGGCAGACAATGCAGAATGAACAGTTATTGCAACAACCACGGGTTAAAAATCCATAGGCCGTATTTTGATATTGCGGGAACAAAGAATAATCGGGATAGCGGTGTTCAATTTCATCCGGCAAATTCTTGTGTAATTCACTGTGAAATACTTCTTTACCGTCTTCCACTTTTATTGCATATCCTGTCCCCCCCCGTACCACATCGTCCGCATGGAATGTAGGAGGGGATTGCGGAATTTTGCTCAAAAGAGGCAAATTGAATACTTTGCTCAAATAAACCTTGTCATAATGTTCACCTTCTTTTATCAATTCAACGCTATCTCCCTGTTCTTTGTGGTAGGAAGATAATTTCATAAGAGGGAGGTTAGGAAAATTGATGGAGTCAGACCACATTCCTATTTTCAAAAATCGCTTCACCTCTTTTTGGAGTTGTTTACGATGATACCATTGAAGATTTCTTGAAAAAGCATTACTCCAATAACTTCAACAGATTTCTTTTTGTGACAGCGATAAGATTATCGCCAGTCAACATCTTCCATCGGAATTTACGGTCTGTCGGTACAAGTCCAAGGTCTTCCGCTTGAAAGCGGAGATCATAGTCACGCACCGTATGACCGTCTGCCTTGAATGTGACTGGACTATCCCTATCCCATTTCAAAAGCAATTTCCAGAGATCAGGGTAGGTTTTCCGCAGTAACCGGAGTTGGTCTATTCCTTGATTGTGGCAGAACCAACACCCCCCCCTTGTTGCGGTTGTGTAAATCGGGGACAATAAATACCTCTCTTCACACCACTTTCGGCAGTAGGCTTCATCCCACCCAATTTCCACCAAGGGCATTTTGAAACCCGGTTTCGTATGCCGCTCAATGCGCTCCGGCTCGTCAGCGGCAATCCCAAGGTACTGCACAATATTTGTCTTTGCCCCTTGTGCAATGGGGCCAACAGAAAACCCGGCGTTTGAGATCGCTGGTACACCAATTTCCCTTGATGATAGGGAAGCCGAGGATAAGACCCGTCTTTGAGCTTCTTGCACCAGCTCCCGATTGTGAAGGGGAAACCACAGTGAAGGTTCGGTTTTGAGATGTTTGCACCAGCTCCCGATTGTGAGCGGCCATCCTTTGGGCCTCCCCCCCCAATCGCCATTCGTGCGCTTGGCTTCCTTCCTCTTGGGAATATGATAGAACAGTTTCTCATAGGTCAGCTTTTCCCCATTTCGGGTAGCGCAGAGATGTTCCACCTCAATCCCATACCGCTCTCGAATGATTTTATCAGCGTGAGCTTTGAAGGAAATCATTGGAGGCAAATCAGCCGGAATATCATCCGTGGCCCACACTTCCGCATGAATGATACGGTCAAGCGGCCAGTCAAGTTCTTCAATGGCTCCGAGGCAAGCTAAACTGTCCTTACCATAGGAGAGTGAAAGAACATACTCTGTATTCGGTTCTCGCTTCAATCCTATCCCTCCAACAGAGCCGTCAGCTCTCTTTTGACCTTGTTTACTCGCCGGGTATTCCGTTTGGGAGGTTTGATGCCAAGGAAATCCCGAACATACCGCTTTGCCAGCCTGATATACCAGTCACGGTCAACCACCTCAATGGAAAGGTGATTGTCATTGTCCACCACGCACCTTGACGGTAATCCGGCAATCTTCACAGGGTTTCCGGTTGAAAGGTGCATCTTGTAGAGCGTTCCCATGCGGTGATCGTCAGTAGCATAGACACGGTTGACCTTTTGCACCACCTGTAACTCTCCGTCAACTTCGTGGAGAGCATCACCATACTTACTCCCGGCCTTGGCAATCAGTTGGAAATCCAGCAGCTTGTCACACTCCATAATGGTCTGTTCCACAGGAACCCCATAGGCCAGACAGTCTTTGACTGCTCTGGCAACCACACAGGCATTGTTGTTGACATTAAACGCTCCTGCCGGGGCAATCCCTCGAACCAGGACTCCGCCCTTGATTTTAGGGTCACCCTCGAATGGGACTTCCACATAATTGTTTACATCTTTCTGGCAAATCATCTTTATCAGGTCTTCTTCCAGCTCAAAGCCGGTGCGTTGCTCCCATTCGCTGGTGATCTCCTGATACCGGGCAGCATCGGAGTCATCAAGGCTGACCATAATGCCATCGGTGTTGAGCTGGATGATTTTCAGCGTAGGGCAATCCTGAATAAGATGGACGGCCATTTCAAGAAGCTGCAACTGACCAGAGATACACACTGACCGGCCCATGAGAGGGTCATAGAGGTCATTGTACTTGTTCAGCATGGCTCCATAGGTGGTGTTCAACACCAGCTTTAGAGCATTGGCCGTGGCCTTGTCACCGGCCTTTTTCGCTTTGACCCGCCGCTCAATAGTAGCGGCATATACATCGGGAGAAGGAATGTTCCGGCTGCAATACCCGTTCAAAATCATCTGGTGAGGGTAATAGCTGGCAACATCTTTGTTGCGAATGGAACGGGTTTCCGTGGCTTCCTCTCGATAACAGGGAATGGCCCCATGAATACCACCGTAGGCAATCGTGCAAGGGCAATCCCCAACCATAATTTCCAGCTTCTCTTTGAATACCACCTCATTCGGGATGGTCATATCTTTCAGCCGGTCAAAAAACGCAAATACCTCCTGCGGAATGTACTGCCGTAGTAGAGTGGCCGGGTACTGGTACTCTCGCTCGTCATAATGGGGCTTTGGCTCCGCATCAAGATAAGCAGCAGTCAACTTGGCGTTGGTCATATAAAGAGCCTTTGCCGGGTATATACCCTTCTCTTTACCCAGGGTCAATTTACTGGACAGGTAGCCTTGCCGAAGATCATCCAGCTTATCTGTTGCGTCCACATCATGCTTGCAGTAGAAGATGACCTCCTCCAACTCTTCGGGAGTCAATGGCCTATCGAGATTGAAGGACACAGTGGTTTCCCGAATATCCATGCCCAGGTGCGCTTCGATTGCTTTCAGGGACAATCCCATCTGACAATCATCCATGAGATCATACTGGTCAAAGTAGACCCGGCTTTCTCGGAGATCAGGGTGTTCCCACCCCTCATGCCCCTGGACGATGATGAAATCATTGACCACCTTCACCTCTTCCGGCGTGTAGTCCGCCAGGACTGCTTTCAGAATGAATTGGTCATAGTGTTTATTGTTGAACCCGGCCAAAAGTGGTTCCTGCTCCATGAACTGCCTGACAGCCTCATTGTCGTTGTGAATTACGGTATATTCCCCGGTGGCCTTGTGCTTGAACACGAAGAGCCAGTCAAAGGCGAATACCTCGCAGTCGAAAATAAAAAGATTATCCATTCACATCACCTCCCCATTGTTGAGCCATTGCTTGTGCAACACCCGGAAATGTTTTTGAACGAGTTTTTGGGTCACGCTCATTTCTTCCTTGAAATCTCCGGTAATTTCCATGAGCGTCTTTGCAACCTCCATTAACATACGGTGTAACTCCTTCCCGAATAATATCGGTAGGGGTAAGGGGGGGAGGTTTTTAAGCCAAAGGCAAGTGCGTTTCGTATAAGGGTGTCCGAACCACCATGGCTGTATTGCTTGGGTATATTGTGGTAGCTGGTGAATTTTTCCGGGAGTAGGGTTCTCAACACAGATTTTCTGACAATCTGCTTCCAGAAATCTCATGAAAAACGCTTTTGCTTCAATGGCTTTCGCCATTCTATCTTTGTTGATTTCCCCTTTTACTCGTAATCGAACTGAACCCGCATTGGTTAGATAGGTGCATGGAGGAAAGGCAATCAATAAATCCCAGGTTCCAACAATGGCATGAAGATCACCGTCCATCGTGATAAACGGCTTATTGCCATTGATAAGCGGAAGAACATCTCCTTTAATGTGCCATTCCGGGTGTCCACCAGAACACTCCTGCGTGTCGCAAGAATAGGCTTCATGCCCTAATTTCCGAAAGGCGATACATACCGCTTGGCTCTCTTCACAGGCTACAAGGACTTTCATTTCGCCTTAGCTCCCCGAATGATATAAATGCACTTATCAACCCGGTAAGCGTCATACCCCTTCGAGTGCTGCTCATTGTACTTACGCTTGTGGCCGGAAATGGTTGCCAGCTTGTTCTTTGCCTCTTCCTTGGTGTCATACTCGAAACACATATTCTTTGCGTTTCCGCTGGTCAGGAAATCTTCAATGGCTTTGACTTCCTCGCTCTTGGAAAAGCCCCGTTTGTCGGGAGCCTGAACATTGTAGGTAATTTTCAATTTATTCACCCTCTTCTTAATTGATTTCCGGGGCAGTTATTGTGTCGATATAGCAAAGGTCTTCGGTGCCGGGGATAACATCAAATAGGCTGACCGTGACTGGCTCAGAAGCTCTCTTCCGTTTTTCATGCCCTACGGCAGAACGCATGGCGGAACAGGCTACCGTGATAAACTTCAACTTCTGCAACTCAGGAAGTGCGAAATATCGCTTTACGCTTAACAGATACCGGAAGATAACCACATCGAACCATTCATCAGAGTTCAAACCCTGTTGTCTTAAATAGCGGTACACAATATTGATGTGTTCCGAAGCAAACCGGCTTTCTTCAAGTGTGAGAGGCCGTTCATAAAACTGTTTTGGAAGCCTGACTGCTCCGCCCACATCACACTCACGGTTTTTCATTTACCCCCCCTTCACTCTAAAATTTTACAGCCGCATTTACGGTACGAAGTGCATCGTTTCTTATAGCTGCGGACAAGATACTGAATACCGTTATCCACATAATCGTAGGCAATCGGCTCTCCCTTGCCCTCAAAGGTTCTGGCAATACGCCCTACGCTCTGCGTGATAATGGCGTAGTCCTTTTGTGGAGTGGTCAGATACAGTCGGTCAAGCCTGGGAATATCCAACCCCTCTTTTGCCAGAGCGTAGGTTGCGAACAAATAGTGCTTTTTCCCGGCCCTCATGTCCTCAATAGCCTGTTCCCGTTTCGCCTTTCCCTTCTTGGAGGTCATCTTCCCATCCACCATAACAGCCTGATCTCTCAGGTACTTTGGGAGGTGAGCCATCAGATATTCCAAGTGAGCCAGTCTATCAGACAAAACAAGGTTGTAGTGTTCGGCGTTCAACATGAGATCACCGACAATCTGACCGTTTCGGCGGAAGTCCTCAGCCAGATAATTTATCAGCTTGGCATAGATGATTGTTCCGTCTGTGTCAAGAAACTCTTTGCTTAGGCCGATTTGAGTAGGCCGGGGAAGGACGCTGACGGTCATGATTTTATCGGCCACCGCCTCGTCCGGCACTTGATAAGCTATTTTCCCCAGGAGCGCATAGGTGGCGGCAATCATGCCGTCCGCCCGATGAACCGTGGCAGATAAGCCATACTTGTGCCGAGCGGCCAATGAACTCAGAACTTTGGAAAATTGTGTGACTGCGGTAGGTGTACCGGCTACCCGGTGGCACTCGTCCACAATGACACACCCCCAGGTGTCCCGGTATCGGCTCAGGTCAAGATTGCACATGGTTTGCACCGTTGCGAAAGTGATGCCTTTACCAATCTGGACTCTTCCCTCTGTAATTGTTCCGGTCAGGGCCGGACTCATGTACTGCTCCGCTCGGTTCTTACTCTGTAAGAGCAAGTCCCTTGTATGGGTCAGCCAGAGGGTCTTTTCTCCAATCTCACAGGCCAGAGCAATTCCAATCTGCGTTTTGCCGGAGCCAGCCGCACTCTGCAAAATCCCACGGCCACTTTCCACCAGAGCTTCCTTCGCTTTTTCCTGATAATCGTAGAGGGGAATATTACACCGGAAGTCAATCGGGGACTGCGGGGCAAAAGCCATAGACACATCAGTGAACGGAGCCAGCCGGAGAACATCATTGAAACAGCCATAGGGAAGCACCAGCGTATCGCCATCCCATTGCATGAGGTACAATTTCTGCGGAGTGTTGCCAAGCCACAGGTTCATACGGGCCTTTTTGGTGTAATCGGGATTTGCCAACACCAGGTTTTTCTTGCACCATGCCAACAGGTCAGAAGTGGGGTTCTCAATTCTAAGTTGGTTAGAAACGGTCATCCGCATTTCGACACCCACTCTTCCAGTGTAATTCCGAACTGCCTGATTTCTGACCAGTACAGCGATCTCCGGGTAAGCATGGCCCTTTCCATGGCTTCAAGAGAGATGAACCATACCTCTCCGTTGGTCATTCTAAGAGCGAACCAGCCCTCGCCGTTTCCAGTCTGCCGCCAGAGTGTCATTGCAGAATACTGATTTTCTTCCACTCGTTCCAAACGGAAAATGTCCTTCTCACATACCTTGCAGTCGATAGGATAGGTGCGGCCATTCTTAGCGGCAATTACATCGAACGGTTGGCCCTGACTGTTCTGCGCCATCTGGTGCGCCCAAAACCCGTACCCGGCGAGGCTGGTGCAAAGCTGCCGCTCAAAAGAGGTTCCGGTCTTACGGTTGATGTTCGTCAAAGCAAATCCCCTCCCCACATATCCCGTAGGAGTGCGTATGCCCTAACACAATAGTGAGCGGCGTTCAGATGGTTTTTAGAACTCCGGCCCAATTCCAAAGCCTGGTCACGCAGCCTCATATATTCCCGGTATTCATCAGAATTGCGAGAACACCTTGCCTTAATACTTTCCGCCTCCTGCATAAGCCCCTGGGCCATGCTTCGAGCTTCTTCCGCCTTTTTAACTTCCCGAACTTTGCGCTCCTTGAAGTAATCCAAAAGTTCTCTTACTTTGCCGTCATTGCAATCAGGGTCAACAACTAAGAGCTTAAAGAGCTTTTTGGTTTTCTCCATCGTGGTCGGGAAAAATTCATCGGCAAGTACCTCGCAGCCTCCGCTATACCATGAAATTTTCAAAATATAATCCATGGTTCTCCTTTCTCCGCCCCTTACGGGGCGGGATTGTTTTGGATTACGGATTAAACGCAGAAGCCGAAGGACACGCCAAAGGAGGAGTTGGCGCCGTAACCGTAGGCGTCTCCCGAACTGCTCACAGAGCAGAAATCGCTGGTGTCGCCGCTATAAGGCGAACGCTCCCACCGCCAATCCCGCTCACCGTTCTGCTTGCACTTGCCATATTCGGTATCTTCCTGCCGATACCACTCATACCAGAAACCTTCATGTCCACCGGAATAAATCTTGCGACCATAGATTTCCTGCTCCGAGAGTACGAAAATATGGTCGATGGTCTTACCAAGAGGTGCATTGTCTGCGCCACTGGTACGGGTCAACTTCTCGCAGGGCTTAATAACAGCTTTCAGATCATCAGGGAGCATGGTGTTGAAAAAATTGCCATTCAGTACGGAACGAAGTTTGGACTTCTCCCACCCGCCCTTGTTCGTGTAGCTATCGTTCATAACATGGTCTTCATTCAGGGTTTCCACAGACTCGAAGGAGATGGGAATTAACGAGCCGGTATCATCTTCATCATGATTAAAGTCAATAATACGGACATGGATTTCAGAGCCATCGGCCAGAGTAATTTTCTTAGTGTCGCCCGGGAGGAACACCTTATCAGCCATGCCGGACTGAGCATACATAGCAATCTCGGCCCAGGAGCAATCGTCCAGTTTCATCTTCGGGAGATCAGGAATGGCGTAAATTCGGCCATCAGCGGCAACCTTGCAACAGGGGCAAACAGGAGTCTTCTGCATGGCGGAAATGACTTCCTTCTGATAGGCAATCGTCCGCTCCATACGGTCAAACTCAGCCGCAAGCTGAGAAAATACATTCTTGTTCATGTGAAAATCTCCTTTTCAATTTTCAAAATGTCTGGTATAATCAGATTGAGCTTTTACGCTTGCCGTGGATGGGACTGCACTCCCGTCTGCGGCTTTTCCTTTTCTGCGGAGGATAAAACGCTCCGGCCAGTTTGCAGAAGACATAGAAGAGGGCCAAAGCAACGGCCATGTGAAGCGTACCGGTGCTGAGAGCCATCATATCCTGCTCAACAGCAGCAACCGTTCCAAGGAGCCAGAAAAAGGAGAGAAATGCCAGGGTTCCAAATATCCGCTTCATTCATCTGTCACCTTCTTCCACACATACTCTTCTCCGGTTTTCTTTCTGTACCAGTCTTCAAACTCGGCTCTGTGTACGGGGTCTTTGAAATATTCCCGCACAATTTGAAGCAACAACAGGCTTGCGGCTTTGGCCTGAGCTTGAACTTCCGGCACAAAGGCACTCACGGCTCTCCGCATGACCCCATCCGCATTTGATACCGATGAAGAATGTCAAGGGAACGGCGAAGGATTTCGTCTGCTTTATCCCCGGTACGAACACCGGAGAGCGTTGCGGACATTTCGTACTTGTCGGTCATCAACCCTTCATCGGAGAGCTGCCGGATAAGCCAGGTAAAAGTCAGGCTTGCGCCGGTGACAAGCTCCCTGATTTGCTCACGGTAACTCGTGCGCTCCTGCTCCGTCAGCCGGATAACAGGCACATCAGGTGTCCAATACGGACGGGGTGTAGGGTTTCCCGCCATCATGCGACCTCCTTTCTTCGATTTACAACTAAAGTTACAAATAATCCTTGCCAGTGAAATTCTCTTATGCTATACTGGACTTGCCACAGAACAATAAGCATTAGAGATTTCCTTTTGACACAGGAGCCGAATTTCTTTTCAAAGAAAGAGATTTGACCCCTCGGATTGTTGTTGCCTGTTTTATAACTTTCGTTGTTGATATGAGTATATCTCACTGAGGTAAGATTGTCAATAGGGAAATCTCACTTTAATAAAATTTTTGGAGGTTTCTATGTTTTGGGAACGCTTTACTAAAGAATGTGAATTAAAAGGAGTAAAACCAAATCAAATTGCGACTGAAATAGGTGTGTCATCAGGTACATTAACCAAATGGAAAAAAGGAACTTTACCGAATGTAGACAAATTGATTGCGGTTTCATCTTACTTTGGTGTAACTACGGATTATTTACTCGGACTATCTGAAAAGACTACTTTGGAAAACCGGTTTTTTCCTGAAATTACTATGGCTCTACAAGAAAAAGCAACCAATGACGAAAATGTTGATATACCTGAATTTGACCAAGCTCTTTTATTTTTCTTTGAAAATTGTGATGCACCCGGCCAACTGCGTATAATTCAATTAGCCATGAACGAATATGATCGAACACAAAAAGAAAAAACAAATCCGCCAAAAGACTCTGCTATCGGCTAAGGTTATCGACCTGTCTGAATGGAGAAAGACACTATGAAAATCACAAAATTTCCTATTGACCTCTCCATGCTGACCGAAGAAGAGATAGATCAGTTTCGGCAAGACCCTTCCACGCTTTTTGAAGGGGATACCGATGTATGTTTATATCTCCGGTTCAGCTCTGAACGGCAACGGGAACAATCCATTGAAGGACAGCTCCGGGACTGCCGAGCCTATTGCAAACTGAATAGCTGCCGTATTGTTGCCATCTATGTAGACCGGGCTACCACCGCCCGGAAAGATGTAGAGAAGCGGGTTCACTTCCAAGAGATGATACGGGACAGCGAGAAGCGGCCTTGGGAATATGTGGTGGTGTGGAAACTTGACCGCTTTGCCCGGAACCGGACAGACAGCGCACTCTTCAAGTTCCGGCTCAGGAAGAACGGCGTGAAGGTCATCTCTGCCACCGAAAACATTTCCGAGAAACCAGAGGGTATTATCCTTGAAGCTGTGTTAGAGGGCATGGCCGAATTTTATTCCGCTGACCTTTCACAGAAAATTACCAGGGGCATGAGGGAGTCCGCTTTGAAGTGTCACAGTATAGGAGGCCATGTTCCCCTCGGCTATAAGATTGAAGATCATAAACTGGTCATCAATCCCGCTACCGCCCATATTGTCCAAGAGGCTTTTGAACTCTATGCCAATGGAGAAACCGTGGCTGATATTTGCCGTATGTTCAACACAAAGGGCTACCGGACAGCCAAAGGGGTAGAGTTTAACCGGAACAGCTTCAAGTCCATGTTCCGTAACAAGCGATATATCGGAGTCTATACCTACAAGGATATAGAGGTCGAAGGTGGAGTTCCCGCCATCATCGACAAGGAACTGTTTGAAACGGTGGGCCGTAGGCTCTCTAAGAACGCAGAAGCCCCGGCAAGGGGCAAAGCCAAGGTAGATTACCTCCTGGCGGGAAAGCTCTTCTGCGGCCATTGTGGAGGCTCTATGAACGGGGAAAGCGGCACCAGTAAGACCGGAGCCATTCACAACTACTACACCTGTTACACCAGGAAGCGGAAACACGCTTGTGAGAAAAAGCCCTTAAAGAAAGATTGGATAGAGTATATCGTGGCGCAGGACGCTATGGAGCTGTTGACCGATGATACAATTCAAGAGCTTGCAGATATGGCGATCTCTCAAACGGAACAGGACTTGCGAGAAAATACCCGTATTCCTGAACTTACAGACCGGATGAAAGAAACCGAGAGTGGCATTGCCAATATCACAAAGGCTATCGAAAAGGGTATTGCCTCTGACGCTCTTATGAACCGCCTTGTAGAGTTGGAGAAAGAAAAGAAAAATCTTCTCCGGCTCCTGGCCGAAGAAGAGAAGTATGTCTGTAAAATTGAGCGGAGCCAGATTGTTTACTGGCTGACCGAGTTCAAGGGAGGCCGCATTGAAGATGAACGATACCGGCGCATTATCATAGACCTTATGATAAACTCGGTCACGGTATGGGACGAGCCTGACGGTTTCCGTATTACCACGGCATATAACCTGACCTCCTGCAAGAGTAAGACTTTCCGCATAGCCCCTTCCGGTGAGAAGGGGTTCGGATTTGAGGGGTCAAAGTCCCCCAGCACTGCCTCATCGGCGCTGACGTTGACGATCTCGCCCACCAGGCGGCAGCTCTCCGGATCATAGCTCACCAGGCGGCACTCCACTGCCATCGGCAGCTCGTCGATGAGCGGTGCATCTACAATTCCTGATTTCAATTTATAGAAATCTCAAAATTTGCAGCAAATTGCAAAAAGCGTCATGTATTCGTTGGTATTCTTGGCATTCAAGGAAAATCTCCATTTTCAAATACAGCCAAATTTAAACGCAAAAAAGCAAAATAAAATACACAGAAAATACACAGAAAATACACAGAGAAAAAGGGCAGCGGAATCACTCCGCCGCCCGTTCTTTTTGCTGGGAAAGATAAGCGTCCAGCTTCTCCGCGCTGGCCTGCTCCCGGCTTTTTGTCAGGTGGGTGTAAATCTCCATGGTGGTCTGCTCGTTGGCGTGTCCCAGCATGGACGCGGCAGACTTGACGTCCACCCCGGCGTCATAACAGATCGTGGCGAAG